>Ga0307428_1001124_pt1 | contig 14040 bp, 16 predicted proteins | sample SalMarWE160240MG_FD_202161 | JGI IMG/M metagenome (GOLD analysis project Ga0307428, IMG submission 202161) | Salt marsh sediment microbial communities from the Plum Island Ecosystem LTER, Massachusetts, United States - WE1603-240 | ecosystem: Environmental > Aquatic > Marine > Intertidal zone >...
TCTGCATGAGCCAACAGAATCGACTGGTGATTATCTGGCAGAAGATCCATGGTGTATCTATCAGCCGAAGGCTCTGTCGCGTTCCTCACGGAACAACATTAAAAAATAGCCCTATCCTTCGGTTGAAATGTGTGGTTGGGAAGAGGAGAGAAAGATAAATGGTGAAAAGGTTTTGATGAGAAAAAGAAAGAAGATTGCTTTGGTTGCGCATGACAACAAGAAGGACGACTTGCTGGAATGGTAAAGTTCAATAAGTACCTTTTGAGTCTGCATGAACTTTACGCAACTGGAACAACAGGAAAGATCATTGAAAACTTAGGATTGGACGTAATCAGGCTCAAGAGTGGTCCTTTGGGTGGTGATATGCAGATTGGAGCCAAGATCGCAAACGGTGAAATTGATTTTCTGATTTTCTTCTGGGATCCGCTCGAGTCGCTTCCTCATGACCCTGACGTGAAGGCTCTCTTACGTATGGCTGTGGTGTGGAATATACCTGCGGCATGTAACCGCTCCACCGCCGATTTTATGGTCTCGTCAACGCTGATGGACAAAGAATACGACAGAATTCTTCCAGACTACGAGAATTATCGGCAACGCCGAATAGGCGGATCAATCGATTAACAACTAACTTGCCGTCAGACATTTGTCTCTGTTTCGTTGCCGCGGTGAAAGGCAATTGGTACAGGAGAAACCGTTTTGTGTTGTTGCTTGGTTTTTCTGAAAAAAGCTAGTTTTCAACAATGAAGTATTATTAGTCTCCTGATATGAATGGTTTCTGTTGGTTGCTCTGGTTTTTGGGTAGCCGCTTTTTGCAGATTACAGCCACAGAGGTTGCTACAAGAAGCAGTGGCAGGATAGCCCATGATGGAAACTCTTGGATTGCATCGGTTCCGATTATTTCTACTGTTTTGGTGCTGTAATTATAGGTGAAGTATAGGTATGTGTTGCTTGCGTCTTCGTTGACTGTTGGAGTAATAGAGGCTCCATCTACCAGAACAGTCCAGCTGTCTTCAGCAGTTAACAGGTCTTTGGGGATTGTTACTCTGCAGAATCCAGTTGTGCCATCTTCACCATCTATATTAAACCGTATTAGGGCACTTTCAGGGTTGAAACTGAAACCCGAAACTGTAGAGTTACTAACAACGTTTACATTGAAGGGAATCCATTCCCAAGTGCCAGCATCAAAGATTTTGATAGGAACCATGAGAGGATAGTTATCTGTGTTATTTTCGTCTATGACGTAGGGTGTATCTCCTATAGCATCCCCATCATTGTCTGTGCCCTTATAGTCACTCCAGTAGTTGCCGCCAGAAGGATAACCATCATCCCAAGTGGCATTAGCGTCCCGTAAGTGAATTTGATATTTTTGGTTGTTAATGAGGTTGTTGTGAGAAATCATGTTACCAGAAGACTCGTAGCTGGTGATGCCTCTCTCGTTGTTTGTTATGTTGTTTCCAAAAATAGTGTTATTTGAAGAACCATGGAGATAAATGCAAAAAGCGTTGTTGCTTGTTAAGGTGTTGCCAGAAATGATGTTAAAGGAACCAGAGATGGAGATGGTATAGTCATTGTTGTTTGTTATGGTGTTCCCAGAGACGACATTATATGCTGAATGATAGATGTTGATGCTAGCGTTGTTGCTTGTTAAGGTGTTGCCAGAAATGATGTTAAAGGAGGAGTCAGAAACGTCGATGCCAAAATGGTTCTCTATTATCTTGTTTCCATAGATGGTGTTATTTGACGAGTTCCTGAGCCGGATAGAGTAGAAAAAATTCTTCATTTGGATATTCTTGACTGTTACGTTGCTTCGGTCATCAATGCTCACCCCTGTTATTCCATGTATTCCCATTCCGCCTCCAACCCCTTGTAGAAGGTAGCCTGCACCATCAACCACAATATTATCCCTCTGCACAACGATAGGATCAAAAATGTCATCAGTAAATGTGTACACATTTCCGTCTTGCTGAATCTTATCAGTTCCCTCAACTGAACCATCAGACCTGATGTAAATTGTACCTTCTGCCTTCACCATCTCGATTTGTGGAAAAGAAACCAAAGTAATTGAAAGAAACAACAAAAGGACAAGCATAGAAGCAGATCGTTTCACTGATCATCTCTCCTCTTGTTTTGTTTGTGTAGTTTTTGTTTGTAAATTACCGTTACAACCAAGACTCCAATTAGCATAATCAGTAGTGGTGTCCATGAAGGAAACTCTGGGATGTAACCAGCTGGAGTATACTGTTCGTTTGCTGCGGAGATGGGAAATCCAACCCAGCCTTCGCGGCCTCCAATCGCATATAGAACATCATCTATGATTGCAACACCTAAACCATAACGGGCAGTCGGCATTGCGGTGCCTGTACTCCAAGTGTCTGTTTCTGGATCATAGATTTGATTAAAGTTGACAGCGTCAAGATTCTGCTTTCCACCTATAACATAGATTCTTTTTGGCGCCATTTCTCCAGTTGTTGCACCTGCACCTGCAGAATCTACTCCTGTAGGAAGAGGAGCTCCACTACTCCACGTGTCGGTTTCAGGATCATAAATCTGATTAAGAGATAGGCCAACTGAACCTCCCATTATGTAGATTTTGTTGTCAACAACCACAGAAGTATAGTACTCAACTCCAACGGGTATTGGTGTTTTTGTGGTCCATGTGTCTGTTTCTGGATCATAAACTTCGTTTACATCAAAATGGGAATTAGGAGCACGTTGTCCTCCTCCAATCACGTAAATTTTTCCGTCAACAACATTTGCATCCATAGCATATCTGATTGTGGGCATTGGAGTGAGGGTTTCCCATGTGTCCGTTGCTGGGTCGTAGACTTCGTTTACGTTAGTGGGTGTTATACCAACCGTCCAATTACCGCTGTCTCCTCCTATTACATAGATTTTGTTTTCAACAACAGCTATTCCAAAAAAGATTCTTGGAGTTGGCATTGGCGTTTTTGTAGTCCAAGTATTTGTGGCTGGATCATATTCTTCGGTTTCGCCTAATGAGTTGTAACTGCCTCCTATTGCGTATATCTTACCATCTACAACAGCAACCCCGATACCAGCCCTCGCCGTAGGCATTTCAGTCAAAGTTGTCCATGAATCCTCTGCTGCTCTAACTGCCGCAATGTTTGGTAGACTGATCGAAAAAGAACAGAGAACCAGAAATACAATCAGCGTTACCCTTCGGTCTCCCATCATGGGCACCACTAATACTATTGTTAACGGGCATAAAAAGGGTTTTTGTAAAGATTTCTTGACTAAACCATATGAATCATTCACTTTTTTAGTCAAGGTTTCTTGACCTTTACGTTTCATATGTAAGAAAAGGGGGATGGGTATACTAGAAGACAGAAAAAACTTTAAATGTTTCTAAAAAGTGTGATCGCACTTGGTTTATTTATTTTATATCACGGTTGCACCATCTGAATTTTCTTAAAAAAAGGGGAGATGTTGTTTTGTTGGAAATCATTGTCTTAGTAGAGCTTCAACACCATGGAACGATTCTCTTATTAATAGACGTATATATCGGAGTTTCCATAGACCTTCATCCAGCCGTCGCCACTACCAAAGCCTGGCCAAACTGCTTCAAATCCTGTGTAGAGTTCGGTTTCATCCCAGTCGAGGTTGAAAAAGTATTGTGAAGCTGCATCTAGAGCTTGCATTATTTTATAGTGGTTGATGGTGAGATAATAAGCGAACATGTTAAGCCAGAAGGCATATGGAACCCAGTTATGATGTTCAGATACTTGAGTTAGAGGCATCGATGCATCCGCAAATCCTATGAAACAGTCACTATTTGTATCAACCCCATGATGCCAAGCGTAGGGCATTCCCACCGCTCTTCCGTAAGGGTCGTCATATCCCGGGTATAAGTCTCCTTGTCGACACGACCAAAGTATCACAAAGAAGTGTTTGTTCTGGTCTGTACGTGAATAGACCATGTAGTCTCGAATCTGCCTATAATCTTCGTATCCATAATCATCAAAATAGTCCCAATGTTTTTGGTAAACGACCCAGACAATACCTCCATGCCCATAATGAAACATTGCTACGTGATCATAATCGTCTTCGAAATCCTCAGCATTATTCAACACTGTTGCCTTCGTTGTTTGACTACCAAACAAATTATAGGTTGTATAGCCTGCATAGGTGCTAAACTTATATGCAAAGTCAGCGGCTATCGTTTCTGCAAATTGTTCTTCTTGCGAAGTTATGTTCAACGTAGAGCCATATACTGGCATAACATAAGTGTCTGCCTTTACTGTCGGTATTGATATTGCCAGGGGGATCATGGTGAGTGAAATCAGAAGACATAACAATGCTCCACTAAGTTTTAGAGAGCTTGATTTCGGTGCCTTATGGAGCTTGTGAGGAGCTTTTTTTCTTTTAGAATAGACTATGGTTACTCCGAGTACAACTGTGATTGGCAGGGCTATCCACGCGATTGATGTCAGGTCTGAGTCTGTTTCACCATTAGATTCTTCATTTGATTTCAGCTCAATGGCTGTTTCGTTGTCATTAAGGTTTTCATCGGGTGAATATTCTCCTGTCCACATCATGGTACGGATGTCATGAACTTCTCCTGTGTCCGCCCAGATTCCAACGTTAATTCCATAAACATAACCCGCATAAAGTTTGTCGAAGTATAGTTTGATTTGCCATCCAGGATAGAGTGTAAACGGGTCTCCGCCACGTGACTCGTTTTTGGTAGGATAATTGCCGATCATTGAGGTTGTTTCACTTACACCTACTATGTTAAAATCGGTTACTGTTACTGGAGGATTGTCGCCTCCCATACTCACGTTCCACGAGTAGTTTTCGGTTGCCTTCATGGCGATGTCTATAGCTTTATCCTCAGAGATATTTAGGTCAGTGCTGCCAATTTTGTAGATGCTCCATGTGTCAACAAAGTACTTCAGAAAACCATTTTCGAATTTCAGGGCGACACATTTTGATGGGGCTTCCACGCCATTAACTGTGTATGTCCACCTGAAGGATGTGTAACTTGCGTTACCAGTGACTTCAAGCTTTGTATTTCCTGATGTTTTGGTAACGTTCTTGTTGACTTCTAGATTGTCCAGCATGGACCTCAACATGCCGTAGTATGAAGCGCTGGAAATGGTTTGATATTTGTTGATAAACTCTTTAGCCATTTCAAGCGTGTTGGTGGGTGGTTGAGTCATGCGTGGCGAACCATCGAGTATATACGTATTCATTGAACGTAATTTCTCGTTTACAAAAGTACAAATCACTTCAAGTTTGCTTTCATCAGACTCAAGGGTGTATTTCACGTCTTCTTGCGGTAGAACTTCAAAATACAAATCTTGGGTGTGTGTATCTAGGTTTGTGCTGTATGTTGCCGTATCGAGACCAACCACGTCCTTTAAGATGGTCAGCGTTTTCTCAGTAGCGGTTAAATCTGAAAAAGATTGTTGATTGGCTGCGCTACACACTAAAGAACCATTCATTCCAAAAGTTACCAGTAGAATACACATGAAAAATGTTGAGAATAAGAACAGTTTTTTGCTTGATCTAATCATTTAGTTTCCTCCTTTCATTTTCTGCACGGCTTTAATCTCCGTGCGATCTCTTTCTGCCCTTCAGTTAGGGCTAGGCGGTGACACGCCTCCGAAGCAGTCAGCCTCGGTTTTAATATCCTTCGCAACTATTTGCTCACTGAAGCAACGCAAACAAAAACAGAAACCATACCGATCCAAGAGGGTAGCAGTAGTTTGTTTCATTTGCCTTTTCCTCATTTTTTGCACTGTTAGAGTGCGTTAGAGAATTTGTGGTCTGACGATTAATGGATTGCTGAAGTCTTTGACATGAATTTCTTCATCAATTAACATGGATTGAGGAAGTGAATAGAACATGTGACAGTGCTGGTGTCCAGAGGAGAGGGGAAAATTTGATAAAGATGTACCTATAATCTTTATTAGTAAGTCATATATCTTACTACATACTGTATCGAGTTTGATTAACATGGAACAGAATGAAAAAAATGTTCCGAACCAGAAACCTGAAGAGGACCCCATTAACCGGAGTAAATCTGAAACTAAAATCGCGGTGTTAGCCGTTATCATCGAGAAATCAAGAAAGCGGAATCAAGCAATTGCAGCTGCTTCCCTCCGGCAGATCAAAGCTGAGTTGAAAAAATACTACAATAAAGATTTGACCGAAAGGCAAATACTGAACGTGATTAGAGGTTTAGGAAGAATAGTGGTGAAAGAGAAAGACCCCCGCAACCACAGAAGAACCCTTTACAGAATAAACCCAAACTCAGTTGAAGAAGCCGCCATTACACTTGTCAAGCTCAACAACAAGAAAGCACATAAAAACAACGACTTCGAAGGGATACTCTGTTATCCTCTATTATCAACAGAAAAGAAAAAATTCCTAGCCATCGGTCACAAACACTAATATCAACTTCAACTTCTGGCAACATTAAATAACATAAGTAAACATTGAAAGGTTCGGCAGAGCCAAAGAGTGACTTCTCCTAGACCACCTACGAGTTAGAGCTACGGCTGATTGATGCGCTTGAGGCATGAAAAATTTTTCAGATTTTTCTTTTACCCAAGACCTTTCTGAAGGTTCCATGTTTTGGGCACTTGTAGAGACCTATATGCAGTTGTAGTCGTTTACCTTTTCTGTCTGGGCGCCCCGCCATCTTCCAAGTTTTTTTTGGCTCAAAAAGCTCACCGCACTCGGGGCATTTAGCTATGCGAGCGTCTATTATCATGTAGTACATTCGATTCCCAACGACTTTCATCCTGATGCTTCCCCGTCTCACCAGATCATGGAGAAGGGCAGTGAAATCTGCTATGGCGAAGGTTGACATCTTGCTTATCTCTGGCGTGTTGAAGTCCGTGTGGTAGTGGATTCCACCCATTATCTCTTGAGATGTGAAAGCTCCTTCTTTCCGTTCCTTCAGAAAGGAGAGTATCTCATCTTCTACTTTGCTGTGGAGTTTTCCTCCCTTAAACTTCTGTTTTGTTATGGGCATAGAGTCTCCCCGTCATATTCGGCGTTTGACAACTTTTCTTAAATCGATTTTTTGATTGCAAAAGTTATGGTGAACATAACGTCCCTAAGCGCTCGCTTCCCAATCTTCATACACATTAATAATTAACTAATAAATTAAGTCTTATGGATTAATAATTGAGATTATACATAAGAGTGGACTTGAAACCCACATAACAACCCGATTTTGGTTTGCATAGCCTGCACACAAATTAGTCTAATGTTCTCTAGCTGGAACCACAAAAGATAAAATAGACGAGGCGGTTCTATACGAACCTGCGAGGTCGAGGAAGATGCCTGTAGAAATCTTTGACGTTGACGAGTTCATAGAGATTGCGGAGCGGGCAGAATACTGCAACATTAAGCGTCTTGAACGAGTGGTTAAACTGAAACTTCGAACCCCCCGAAAACTGTTCACCCTAAAAGTTAACCCCACAAAAGCCGAAGAAATAGTCAAAAAACTACGCTGCGAAATCCGCGAAATCTAGCACGACAAAAAATGCATCTGTTTTCAATTTCTTTTCCTGATGCACGCGTATGTAATGTTTTTTTATCATAAATTATTGAAGAAATTTTTTGCCCATTTTTTGATTTCTCCCGTTTCAAGACTTGGATGCCTATCCAAGCACTTTGTTAAAGTCGGGAGTTTTTTAATGGTGTCTAAAGCAAAGTTAAGTTTCTGGTCTTCAATTAGTTGTCCCAAGAGTTTGAAATCGAAATTATCAGTTATCAAGCATCGATCTGGATTGGGATTCAAAAGGGCTATCAAATCAGAACCATCTTTCTCCGCTTTAGTTTGCATCCATTCCCGCCGTTCCCTATTCATAATAGCACCTTTTGTTTTCAAATCAAAAGATCTATCCCTAAAAGCTTTCAGCTTGTACAAGAAGAGCAGAGATTTTCGAGGAACATAAGCAACCGCATCTTTGTTGAACTCTACTTTTTTCACATAATTCGTATTACCGCATAACACATATGGTAACTTTGAGTTAGGTGCTTCGTGGAAGCTCCCCGTGTCAGCTTCGTAACCGCATACATCTATTTCGACATATCCATGGAACTTGTTTTTCTTAGTTATGGGTTTCCTATAGGCGATCTCAATTCCTAAACCTGATGAATGAACCTCTTCATAACCATGGGTTCTCTCATACCTCACAATGAAATCCAAGAAGTTCCCGCGCATACTAGGTCCTACAAGGTCAATGTCAACGGAACCGAAATATGAATTGTAGACAAAAACAGCCCAACCGCCAATTAGAACAGGAATAAAGCTTAGGTGAGAAAACCATTCAAGAATAGCAGTCAATTCTTTGAACGATTCTTTAGATAAGATTTCAAAGCTTGCCATTGCGAATTATCTCCAAAAACTTCATTGCGCCGTCCCTTCCGATACCACTGCAGAAAAGATCAATAACAACTTGAATTGGTGAGCATACTGAAAATTCATCGATTATTTTTGTTTCGTTAAGAATGTCCTGTTGATCTGGATGGAAAAGACTTAAAGTGATTGGACCTAGGCCATGGGGAAGGTATTTCTTAATTTGTTGGTCAGATACATAAGCGTGAATCTCAGGAAAAGCAATATAATATTCATAAAACCTTTTCAATCCACTAAACACTGTTAAACCATACTTCACTTTCCGTTCTTTACAAACCCTTTTCAGCAACTCTTCTCCTTCTACAATTGACGAAACTTCCAATTGAAACGAGTTTTCTACAAGTTTGCTGATTGGACGCTCAATAGCAATAACCTCCAAAAGTTGAAGTGGGTCTTTCAGTTCACATCGTCGCCAACCTTTTGACACTATCCCACGATCATACAAGAAATTGACGACATCGTTTGTCCATCCATAAGCAACTCTAGTTTCACGAGAGATCTCTAATATGTTTGTCTTTTTATGCCCAAACAAGTATTTGATCACCTTATAGGCTTTAGGCGAAGTCAACTTCATTATCTCTCACTTCCAAAAGATTTTCCACTATAAACAAAAAGAAGATGGATAATATAATACTATCGGTAAATGCCGATAGTATCGGTAAATAACGATAATAAATTTTCAATTACAACCTGAAAAAATACATGACTTTTAACTCAGAAGACCCTTTAAGCCACCTCATAAAAAAGCTTTCAAATATGCCTAAAACCAAAAAAAGAAAACATCACACTCATGAGTTCTTTAATTCGTTACTTGGTGTGAAACTTGGTTCTGTAGGGATATATCGATTTTTGAGTTATATTTGGGTTCGCAGTAAAGGGTATATCTTCTCTAGAGACTCAAAGAAGTTAGTGGTTCCAATGTCAGCACAAAGGCTTTCAAACAAAGAGTTTCAAGTATTTCTACATGCGTTATTTGAGAATGACAGCCTAAAAGTGAAATATCAAAATCCCGATGCTTGGAGAGGATATTACCTCATCAAATGAATACTCCACGCTGATTATAACGGAACGCGATTTCCTAAAATTCTCTGCAGTTGATGTTTTGATCTCAAGAATCGTGTTTAAAGTTCATTAGTGTGGGTTATTGTTCTTTTTGTGCCATGAAACGTTCTAGTCTATCGAATGTTTTTTCAAGGGTTTCTATGGGCGGCAAGAATACTCCTCTGAAATGTCCGGAACCGTATGCTGCTCCGAATCCTGAGCCGTGAACAAAGACGATACCCGTATTCTCCAGTAAATCACGAACAAAAGCCATATCGTTTACCCACCTTGAACCAATTCCGTCAACTTTAGGGAAGAAATAGAAAGCGCCCTTAGGTTCTGCACAGCTGATTCCATCGATCTCGTTGAGGCGCTTATGCGAGTAATCTCTCCTTTCCCGCAGCTTTTCCACCATATGAGATATGAAGTTTTGTGGTCCTCTCAAGGCTTCCACAGCTGCTTTCTGAACAGGAGTATTAGCGGAAAGCCGTATTCTCGCCTCTTTTGTGACATGCTCCCGCAGTTCCTCCAACATTTCTTCATCCTGTCCCGTAAAGTAAACGTAACCTAGCCTCCAACCTGTCATCAAATAGACTTTCGAGAAGCCGTTAAGCCCGATAACAGGCACATCCTTGGCTACATTAGCTGTGCTCACAAGCTCGTCATATGCAATCTGGTCATAAATCTCATCTGATATCACAGGGATGCTATATTCTCCCGCCAGATCAGCCATTGCCTTAACAATCTTCTTGTCGTAAAGTGCTCCGCATGGGTTGTTAGGGTTTATAATCACTATCGCCCTTGTTGAATCATTTACTTTAGATCGAACATCATCCAGATCAGGTTGCCACCCAGTCTCTTCAGAAGTCCTGTACTGAACAGCTTTACCCCCAAAGAACTCTGTGTATGAAATGTAAGGAGGATAAGCGGGTCCCGGCACCAATATCTCCGACCCATTATCAACTAAAGCACCCAGAACCATCTGAATCCCCTCAGAAACCCCGACAGAAATCACGACATTCTCAGGCAAAACGTCGATGCCGCCAATCTTCTTCTCCTTTTCGCAGATGGCGTCTCTTAGTTCCAGAATGCCCTCTGAAGGAGAATATCTGTTGAAGCCCTCCTTCACTGCCTGAATTAATGCCGCTTTGATGTGTTCAGGCGTTTCGAAGTCAAACAGCAAGGGGTCTCCAATGTTAAGGTATATTACATCTTTTCCTTTCTTTTCCAATTCTCTGGCGTGCCCTACAACATCGCGAATTGCGTACTCAAGATTCTGTACTCTTTCTGCGATATTCAACGCTTATGACCACAACAGGATGGATATTCTACCATAAAATTCTTTCACTTAGTACCATTGGGCAGTGCAAGCAACAGAGTGTCCACAAATTCTATTCCCAACTCATTTTCCTTTAAACTGTGAAAGCGTCCCCTGCCTTTGGCACTACAGCCTCAAGTCCAACTTCCGTCTTTATCCACTCAGCAAATATTTCACAGTTTTCTTCTTCTCCATGCACCACATAAACAGTCGGGTTTCCCTTCAGATCCTTGACTGCAGCTTTAAGCTCGTTGGCTCCGCTGTGAGATGAGAAATCGAAACGCTTAACCTGAGCTTTCACTTTTTGCACTTTCCCATCGATGACACATTTTCCCTCATCAAGCAACTCCCGTCCTGGAGTTCCAGGAATCTGGTAACCTACAAGGAAAACACCGTTCTTGCTCTTTTTTCCAACCTTCTGGATGTAAAAAGCAGCAGGTCCTCCCTTCAGCATCCCTGCCGGAGATATTATCGCCCCAGACTTCGTGGCTATTTTTCTGCGGTCCTTAAATCCCTCTACCCAAGATGCGTTGTGAAGAGCTTTCATGAACAACTCAGGATCGCGCATATAGGATGAGTGCTTCATCATTATACGGTTAACCTCACGAGCCATACCATCCATGGCAACGGGATACTTGAAATGGTTGGCGGCTAGGACGCAGGCGATTTCTTGTGAGCGTCCTACGCTGAATGCTGGGATCAGAGCGGTTCCTCCGTTTTCCACGATTCCGTTGACGTTTTCCATGAATTCTTTTTCTATCTCTTTTCTGTCGGGATGAACCTCGTTGGCGTAGGTGCTCTCTATGATTATGGCGTCAAGTTCTCCGTAGTCTCGGTCTGCGCCAGAGAGAAGCTGGGTGTCCTCAGAGTTATAGTCGCCTGTGTAAACCATTTTTTTCCCATCTGCCTCTACCAAAACTTGAGCGCCTCCGGGTAGATGCCCAGAATTCAGGAGCTGAAATTTCATGTCTCCGATGGTTTTTTCTTTTCTGAAGTCAAGGTGGACGCTGCTTTTCATCATGGTTTGCAGTTCTAGGTACTCGAAGGATAGGTAGTAACCTGACAGGCGTATAAAGTCGGAGATCAGTGGCTTGGCTAGATCAAATGTTAGTTGTGTTCCGTACACGGGTTTCTTCTCTTGAATGTGAAAGAGAGGGATACCCCCTGAATGATCTAAGTGGCTGTGAGTTAGAACTATGGCATCTACCTCTTTGGGTGGAATGTGCATGGGAAAACCGGGTTCATCATCTAGCATAACGCCATAGTCAAGGAGCAGCTGATTCTTTTCAGATTTAACTGCAATCGCTGCCCTCCCAACTTCTCTTGCACTTCCGAGAAATCTGATTTTCATCGGATTATTTTCATCCTCCGTTATGTAATATTAAATGAAATCTTAACTGGTTTAGTGACAAGCTAGCATTTAAACAGTAACCTTTTTCATGGAAGTTTATTGCTATCGTCACCTTTCGGAAGGAACGTTAAAACATGTTTTAGGGCGACATCACTGCTTCTTGTATTACAGCTGCAAGATGTTCTATAGTGTTTTTAGCCCATGGGTCCCTTTTTTGCAACGTTGTGAATGGAACTTGCTTCTTTTTGCAAGCCCGTCTACAGGCTGCCGCGATCTTTCCCATCCAAACTTTTGGGTCTCGAAGAAGGATAACCCTGTCATAATTTGTGTTTTTGATGTAGTTTGCCGCCTGTTTCGCTACGTACATTACTGTTTCAGCGTCAAAGGGAGACGCAATTTCATTCTGTGAGAGAGGATAAACATCATCGAGTTCAGTGGGTATTACGCCAAAGGGAGCCGCATAAGTGCAAACGTGAACCAAATCAACTGTGTCACCTAAAATCTGTTGGATCTCCTTCATGACCGTTTCATGCTCTTTTGAGTTATGGAAGGGTTTCGTTCGAGTTTGCGGTAGCAGAAGGAGAATCTTGGCTTTTGGTGGCGGAGAATATCTGTCAAGAAGCCGTTTTCTGTAGCGGATGACCTCGGGACGGGCTAGCCCCAATGAACTGAAGAAGAAGATGCCGCTCCGTTTCGTCACGGGACTCTGTTTCTCCAAATATTCGCTGTATTTTCCCAACTTTTTTACTGCCTGAAGAAGCGCCGGGTGCCCGTGAGCCCTCATTTCCAAGTGTTCCCAGAGGCGTCCCTCAGTTATAGCCTGTTTTATTCGCCTCAACTCGCAGAAACTAACGTGAAGGTTATGCTCTGCAAGCATCTTTTGCCTATCTTCTTTTGGTAGGGATCTCACATTTTCTGGGTCTGTTTTGTTGCATACTGGGCATGAGCATGGAAAATATTCCAGTTCGCTGAGCTTGGTGGTGCCAGACTCTGTTAGGTAACGGTCTTCCCGAGCGAATAGGGCGTATGCGGCGGAATCGAATAAGTCGCATCCTAGGGCTACTGCCAAAGCAAACATGAATGGGTGACCGGCGCCGAAGAGGTGAAAGGGACGGCTTGCAGGCAGATTCATTTTGGCTGTGACTATCATGTCAACGAGGGTGTCAAACTTGTACTGCTCCATTACTGGGGTTGGGCTGCCTAAAGCGTGAATCTGAAAGGGTAGTTTCGCCATTTCCTTTGCTGATTTGGCGACGAGGTCAAGATGTTGTCCGCCCTGAACTGGACCAACCCATGCTATGTCGTCGCGTGTTTTCATTTTCTCTAACTTTTTTGCCCGTTTGATGGTTTCGTTTACAGTGTGTCTTGCGTATTCTTTGGAGACTCCCCATCCTGTGGGAATGTCCAGTATGGTGGCGATGTCTGTGTCTATTGCCTCTTGGAAGTGCACGATTTCTTCGGGGCTGGTTTCTACGCCTTTGTAGATGAGAAGTTGGTAAGCGCCGGAGTCAGTCATGATTGATCCGTTGAAGTTCAAGAAGTCATGTAATCCTTTTTCGGCAGCGGCTTCTTTGAAGTTCTTTTGTATTATGTAGGCGTTGGTTATGAGGGCTCTGCAACCAAACTTTTCCTCTAACGTTTTGGGAAGAACCGTTTGAATGCTAGGATTTATTACTGGCAGCAGTAGCGGCGTCTCTACGACTCCGCTCTTGGTTTCGAATCTGCCTATTCGCGCCATCAAATCTCTATCTACTATCTCAAATGACATCAAGTAACCGCCAAGACACAGTTGTATTGAAACTTGTCTGTTTGGCGACATATTTATATGATTTTATGGCGAAAACAGAATGTGAGTTTGCTGAAGGAACATGCTTTTCCGGCATTTTATGTCGCGGTTAATGCTTGGTTTTGCCTGTATGTTGGCAGTCTGAT
>Ga0307428_1001125_pt1 | contig 14040 bp, 14 predicted proteins | sample SalMarWE160240MG_FD_202161 | JGI IMG/M metagenome (GOLD analysis project Ga0307428, IMG submission 202161) | Salt marsh sediment microbial communities from the Plum Island Ecosystem LTER, Massachusetts, United States - WE1603-240 | ecosystem: Environmental > Aquatic > Marine > Intertidal zone >...
CATGAATAGAAGGTATTGAAATCGCATTCAACGCCCGAGGGATTAACGAAGAGGTGTCTGTTGGTCCCTCCTATGACGATCAGCCGATCTGAATGGGTGATCAGTCCATTACACTCGATACAATGGTAGGACTTCGCACCGTTTCCTCCTACCCCGTCCAAGGCAGAGATGAAAGGCAGCATCGCTCATCCAAAAGTCTGGGTAATGTCAAATATCCAATAGGCTAACCACTTCGCAGCGAAAGTCAATGTACTCCTGGCTATTAATACGGATCAAAGATAATTTCAAGATAAATACTCCTCGCCTCACCTCTCAAAAGAACCTGTTTAATCCTTTATTGAGCTATTCCCTTGAAAGAGCTTCAGGTACCGTCCATACCCCTCTTTCTCCAGTTCTTTCACGGGAATAAACCGTAGGGACGCTGAATTGATACAGTACCTCAAACCCGTGGGCTGCGGTCCATCGGGAAACACATGCCCCAGGTGAGAATCTCCATGCCTGCTTCGCACCTCAACCCGTTTCATAAAAAGGCTCCTGTCCTCCCGCTCCACGATGTTGTCCGGCTCGATGGGCTTGGTGAAACTAGGCCATCCCGTTCCCGAATCGAACTTATCGAGCGAGCTGAACAATGGCTTTCCGGAGGCGATATCGACGTATATGCCGGACTGCTTGTTGTCCCAGTACTCGTTTTGAAACGGAGGCTCCGTGCCTTCCTCTTGGGTCACCTTGTATTGCAGGGGCGTCAATTTCCGGCGCAGTATCTCGTCGCTTGGCTTTGTGTAGTTCCCTTTTGCTTTGCCTTTTACGGCCTCCTCAGGGGATCTTTCCCATACCTCGTTCAAGAACTGGTCCCTCCCTGAGCTAGCCCGGTAGAGCTTGTACGGTATCCGGCTGGTCTTATAATAGCCCTGATGATAGTCCTCGGCCCTGTAGAACCTCGATGCCGGTAAGATCTCCGTCACGATCAGCCTTTCGAACCGGCCGGATCGGTTCAACTCATTTCTGGACTGCTCTGCCAGTCTCCTCTGATCATCATTATGATAGAAGATGGCGGTCCTGTATTGCGACCCGCGATCCGCGAACTGTCCGCCCGGATCTGTTGGGTCTACATGCCTCCAAAATACATCCAGCAGCTCCCGGTAGCTGATCCTCGCGGGGTCATAGTAGACCTGAACCGCCTCGAAATGGCCGGTCATGCCTTTTGATACCTCCTCGTAGGTTGGATCTTCCTTGCTGCCGCCCGTATAGCCCGAGACGACCTCAACGACGCTGCCAACCTTCTCGAAATCAGACTCCATGCACCAGAAGCAGCCTCCTGCAAAGGTGGCCACCTCCAGGTTTCCCCCTTTCTCCTTCATTGCATCCCTCCCTGCACCTTGACCTTCCCTGGAACTCAGAACCCCAAAGGCCAAAAAGAGTGTTACTAGCGCTAAAAAAATAGTTCTCATTTCATCTGCCCTCTTCCTTTTTCTCTCGATCCGGTGATCCCCTGATCCCCGGACAGTATCCCCTATGAAACGACATCAAGACCCGTGTAGTTCAATCGGGAATGGTTTCGTCATCCTTTTAAGTAATCACTCTTTCGTAAAAGTCAAAAACCCCTCACCCTGTCTTCTCCCCAAGATTGAGGTGAGAGGATATTTGACAAAAGCAATCTACAGTGGCTCAATAGTAAGTATTGTGAAGAGACTGCTGAGATTCTGCAGCCAGCACGCGAAAAAGCACTACCATCAAAGCAACATGAGAGGCGAAATCAGAAAAGCCCTCCGTCAGGTAGGGCTACTAGAGCGGTGCCCCGAATGCGAGATCGAGGCCCGGACCGTTGGAGAGGAGTTTTATTGGAATGGTGCTAAGCGGCATCTCAGGTGCCCTGAGTGCGGGTATGAGTTTCAGATAGAGTTCAGGATCACGGGAAACAGATTTAAGGTACAGGTGGTGCCACCCGGCCAAAGGCAGATGATAGACCTGGAGATCACCGATGAAGAACGGGAGTACCTCCGTCATGAACTCGGCAAGCTCAAGCTCACATAAGGAAGACCATCGAGAAGAGGTACCGTTTCACCGGAAAACCGATTTTGTTACAAGAAAATCCCAGCGAAACAACCACCAGGAAAACATAGCGGATATGGAGGGGAAAAAATAAGGGGAGCAGGATAGCATGGAAACGATATTCGCCGTTTCTTCACCGGGATTGGAGCTGTTTACCGCTCAAGAACTGCGCGACCTGGAATTGCTGAACTCCGAAAAGGCACCCATGGCAGGGCCGCAAAGATCATCCTCCGGCGCGGATGCTGTGAGAGGCGGCATAGAGTTCGAGGGTGATCAAAGAGCGATCTACCGGGCAAACCTCTGGCTACGGACGGCAAGCCGGGTTCTGATTCGGTTGGGGGATTTCCGGGCGGCAGTCTTTTCCGAACTTCGCAAAAAGGCCGGTCAGCTGGCATGGGAACGCTACCTTGCGCCCGGTCAACCCGTAGCGCTGAGGGTCACCTGCCGCAAGTCTCGCCTGTATCACGAAAACGCCGTAGCCGAACGCGTTGCCGGGGCTATTGCGGATCGGTTGAACCGGCAGCCGCAGGTGGAGAAGCTGGATGATAAGGCAGGAGACGATCCGCCTCAACTGATCATCGTGCGTTTGGTGAACGACCACTGCACGATCAGCATGGATTCCTCGGGAGCGCTCTTGCACCGCCGCGGATACCGCCAGGCTATTGCCAAGGCCCCTTTGAGAGAGACCCTGGCAGCAGGGATCCTCATGGCCTCAGGTTGGGATAGGATAGCTCCCCTGATTGATCCGTTCTGCGGATCGGGCACCATTCCCATCGAAGCGGCCTTGATCTCCCGCGGCATTGCCCCCGGACATGCCCGGCTTTTTGCGTTCATGCACTGGCCCGATTTCGATCCTGCTCTCTGGAGGGGCGTGCTGGCTGAGAACAAAAGGCAAACCCATGCCCCTGTTAGCAAGATCGCTGCTTCAGACCGTGATGCCGGCGCGATCCGAATGGCGCGGGCCAATGCCGAACGAGCCGGGGTAGCTGACTGTATCGAGTTCTCTTGCAGGGCCGTCTCGGAAATCGAACCGACCGGCGCAGGCTGGATAGTGACCAACCCTCCGTACGGCCTGCGTATGAGCGCGAGCAAAAACCTGAGCAACCTTTACGCCCAATTCGGAAACGTGTTGAGGTCCAAGTGTCCGGGATGGCGTATTGTCCTCCTTTGCAACGATCTGCGGCTTTTGGGTCAAATCGGGATGCGGCTCGATACGAGCCTGTCCCTGAATAACGGCGGGGTGGGAGTGAGATTGGCACAGGGGATTGTGGAGGATTGATTTCATTCCTGGTTCATGACCGGCTTGATCAAACCCTCCCTCGCCCGCTTTATGCGCTCCTTGGCATTCTACAGGGGCAAACACGGGAACGGATGTTTTTGAACCTATATCGTAAAGCCCACAGATGCGGGGTGCCTGTTTTACGAGGCCCTGGAAACCTGGGTTATTACGCGATAATGCCGTAGGGTGGAGACCTGGACGATATGAATGTCAAACCAATTTCGACCCTGGGAAACGCCTCATTTCTTTTTGAAGGCCGCCCTCCATACGGATCGCAAGAAGGATAATCTCCACAGGGTCGACAGGGATATCTTCTTGGGTGGTTTGGCTTTGGGAGGTGGAGGGGATTTTTATTGCCCCTAAACCCAGGTGATTGAAGATTTGTCTGTCTGTTGAGGATCTTTTTTATTATTCCCTGGTCTTCTATAAAGGCCCATTTCGATGCTATTCCGGGGGCCTTTCGCGGAGCATGGTGAGGATCTTTGCGGTCAGGACATCGTCATCAAAGGAAAAAGACACCGTCCCCTTCGTCACCTCAAAGATCACGAGCTGACACCCGTAATCGCCGGCAGCCTCCTCCAGCATCTCCCTGAACTGGGCCGCCTCCGGATTATCCTCGCTGTCAACCTCCACCGAGAAGAGATCAATATCGATGATGCCCGATGCGGCTGAATTCTTTCTCGATTTACTCTTCACCGTACTCTTCACTCACTATTCAAGGCTTGCTGTCTGATTCCCTATTGACAATGAGAGTTTAATCCACAGAAGGACCGAAAGGCAATGCCTTATGCCTGCAAGGCGAGCATCTCCCGGATGACGTTCTCGTACTCCGGGAAATACCGGCCGATAACGGGGAGCTCGAAGCCGGCGAGAATGCTGGTGTTGCTTTCCCGCTCAAGGAGAAACTCGAAGGATTTCTCAACCAGTTTCTTGACCGACACACGGCCGCCGGTGAGCTTCGCGTGGTATGAAGGATCCACAGTCACCGTATGGTTCGTGGTCCTGCGATCCGTGACGGTTACCTTAAAGGTACGCTCATCGATCGATTCAACCGTTATCATTATTTCTCCTTTTTCATTCCTGTGCTTTCTCTCTCGGATCTCAAATCTCATCCTCTTAAAACAGGGCCTTTCCCAGCTCTATAATCGCTTCGCATCTGTTCACCCACCTCAGATCTTGTAGTAGTAATCCAGGCCCAGGTGCGTGATCTGCGTCTCTCCCATGAGATAGCGTAGGGTGTTTTTCAGCTTCATCAACTGGATGAACAGATCGTGCTCGGGATAGAGCGCGGGCGCACACTGGGGGCTCTTGAAATAGAAGGAGACCATTCCTGGATGCCGGACATGGCGGCCCGCTGGGCCAGATCCACGAAGAGCACCAGGTCAAGGACCAGAGGCGCTGCCAGGATGCTGTCTCGACAGAGGAAATTCACTCTGATCTGCATGGGATACCCCAGCCAGCCGAAGATATCAATGCTGTCCCAGCCTTCTTTCTCATCTCCCCGCGGCGGGTAATAGTTGATGGATACCTTATGGTGGAAATCTCCATAAAGACTGGGATAGGTGCCCGGTTGCTGGATGGTCTCCAGGGCCGCGAGCTTGCTCTCCTCCTTGGTCTTGTAAGAGTCCTTGTCATCCAGCACCAATCCATCCCTGTTCCCGAGGATGTTCGTGGAATACCATCCCTTGAGGCCCAGCATGCGGGCCTTAAGCCCCGGAGCCAGAATGGTCTTCATCAAGGTCTGACCCGTCTTGAAATCCTTCCCGGCTATGGCGACCCCCTGCTTTTCCGAAAGCTCCACCATGGCAGGGATGTCCACCGTGAGGTTCGGAGCGCCGTTTATATAGGGTATTCCGCTCGTGAGAGCCGCATAGGCGTAGAGCATGCTCGGGGGTATATGGGGATCGTTTTTCATAAGACCCTCCTCGAAACTCCCGAGCGATCGGTGAACATCCTGAGATGCCATATACGCCTCTGTGCTCCCACACCAGATCATGACGCAACGGGAGACCCCTGTCTCTTTCCTGAAGGTCTCGATATCCTCTTTGATCCCCTCGACAAGCTCAGTATGAGAGGTCGCTTCCTTCACGTGGGCTCCTTTGAGGTTCTTGACAAATCCTTGCTTAAATGCCGCGGGCCATGGGTTAATGCTCTCCAAAAAAGAGCGGGCCTGCCCAAGGTCCTCGGATTTGAGCACCTTGGCCTGAAGAGCTGTCTGGTAGCAATTATCTGAGAAGATATCCCACCCCCCGAACACCAGATCATCCAGGTCGGCCAGGGGCACAAACTCCTTAAGGGAAGGGTGCGGTATTCGTCTCGTTTACCGAGCCTGACGGTCCCCATCTGCGTGAGCGAGCCTATGGGAAGGGCCAATCCTCTGCGCACCGCTTCTACCCCAGCCAAGAAGGTGGTGCTCACCGCTCCTCCTATGCCTGGAATGAGAACCCAAGCCTGCCTTCTGCTTTCTGAACTTTTCCTTTCCTTATCATGCAATCCTCGAAAAAGAATGATCTTTCTATGCCTTTGCCTTTATCTTCTCAGCTTTTTTTCCCGCCACGCCTGCCGGTCCGAGCAGCATTGCAACCCAGCGCGTGTCATCCCTGCTCTCCAATGCGATCTTTGCAGTCATGGTCAGGGGTACAGACAGGAGCATGCCCACAGGACCCAGAACCCACCCCCAGAAGAGAAGGGAAAGAAATACCACCAGGGTCGAAAGGCCCAGGCCCCGACCCATAAAGCGCGGCTCGAGAAAGTTGCCCATCACTACATTGATGCCCACATATCCGGCCGCTGCCACAAGGGCCTTCAAGATGCCGAGCTGTATGACAGCAAGCAGGACAGCCGGTATTGCAGCGATTATAGAGCCGATATTCGGCACGTAATTCAGCGCGAAAGCCAACAGACCCCACAGCATGGCATAGTTAACCCCGATTATGGCCAGCCAGATTGCCACGAATGCCCCGGTGGCAAAACTGATCAAGGTCTTTATGGCCATGTAGTGTTTCACGTTGCTGACGAAGTTGTCAAAGCCGGCCATGGAAGACTCAGAGTTTCCAAGAATACTGCGCAATTTCGCAGGAAAGCTCGAAGCCTCCATGAGCATGAAAATAGCCGTCATCAAGATGAGAAACCCGTTAGTGAGCATATCGCCGAGGCTGTTAAGCAGGATGCCGACCAACTTCATTGCAGATCCCAGGTCAAATATCTCGGTGATAGCCAGGCCGGAAGCATCCACCCCCAACTTCTCAAGCAATCCCATCATCAGGGTTGTCTGCTGCCGCAATTTCGTCTCATACATCGGCAGATCCTTGGTAAAATCCCGCACCGAAGTTCCAACCAGACCTGCAACGAGAAGCACTAGGAGAAGCACCCCGAGTATGACGGTCAAAAAAGCAACCCATGAGGGCAAACCCTTTCGCTGCAGCCAGAAGAGAGGCGGAGCGGTGACAATAGCGATGAACCCGGCCAGAAAAAAAGGGACCAGGATGCTTTTCGCTGCGCTCATACCCGCTATCACGACCACAAAGGCGGCAATTACAATTAAAATGCCTGAGGCTCTCGTCTTGTTATTAATCTCATTCATGGTATCCATGCCCGGACATCATATACAAAGGAAGCCGCCACGCACCTCTTTCACCGCTATCTATTTTCTTAAAGCGTTGCTGATGCATGCAGCCTCTGCTAAGCTTATTCCCGCCTCTCTCCTTCCCTTTCTTCATCGTCTGGGATGCCCTCATACCGTTGAGATTGTTTTTCGGTTATCTTCTCAATATCCTTCTTCGATTTTTGGTACTGCTTGACGGCGCGGTGTCCTGTGGCCTCATCTATTGCCTCTTTGCCGCTGTCGCATCCACCGATCACTATGCAGGCTGCTGCTATGATCAGCACATTCAAAACTCTGTGCCAATAATAGGTACGTTTCATGCCTGAAACCTCCTGTAATATGCTTTTATACGGAGGAGTGTACCACATTCCATGATAAATGCAACGAAAGACGGATTTCACTGCAATTCAGGCACTGAAACATTGCCCACTCCATGCGATGTGAATCTTTGACCGGATGACCTCAAAAACGTTGCACAGATGTGAAGATCTTGGGCTGGGAGACGCCAAGCCTCTAAGCATCCCACAAGCTAAAGATATTCTTGACAATCCTGTGAATACGCAGTATTCTTCCTGCCGCAAGTTTGGATTGATAGTTTTGGGGAAGAGAAACCACCGGTACCTCAAACCTTGGGAGCGGGGTTTTTAGCAGTGTTTCCATTCTGCCAAAGCGTTCATCCCGGCTGTGCAGAAAACTTTAGAAAGGAGGAAGACGCGATGGCAGAAGGAACCGTAAAGTGGTTCAGCGAGAAAAAGGGTTATGGCTTTATTGAGCAGGATGACGGCGAGGATATTTTCGTGCATCACACAGGTATCAACGGGGCCGGGTTCAAAACCCTGAACGAAGGTCAGAGAGTTCGTTTCGAGATCGAGACAAGCCCTCGAGGCCCTAAGGCTATCAATGTAGAATCTCTGTAAAAAAGGCTTTCGAAAACGGCACCTGAAGAGGTGCCGTTTTTTCATGCGCCTGCAATCGTATCCGTCCCTTTTTTACTCTTCGCCCTCTTCAGAAGGCGTTCGTCTAATTCGCTTGATTTTTGCCCGACGGCGTTTTTCCTCAAGCAAGCGCAACCTGGAGGCATCAGGTGGATACGTCTTACGGCGCACTTGAGGCCTCTCGGCTGCCTTCCGAATCAATTCCGCAAGTCTGTCCCTGGCATCCTCTCGGTTTCGTTCCTGGCTGCGAAACCGCCGTGCATCGAGCACGATTACTCCGTCATCAGTGATCCTCCTGCCTGCCAGCCGGATAAGCCGGCTGCGCACGTCTTCAGGCAAAGAAGGAGAGTGAACCACATCGAAGCGAAGCTTCACCGCGGTGGCTACCTTGTTGACATTCTGGCCGCCCGGGCCTGAGCTTCGTATAAATTCCTCCTGTATCTCGCGCTCATCAATGGCAATCGATGGTGTAATCCTGATCATGGCGCCTTGCTGTTCAGATCCCGACCCATGCAATCCCGAGCAATGGATAATTTGGGAGACATCTCCTCTCTTTGAGATCATCACTGCCAAACGTGCCTATTTCTCATCAGGAAATGCTGGGGAGACCTCATGCTCACCCTGCAATTAAGAGCGGGTTGAACCTGGTGTCACGATCGTACACATCGAGTCCTTCACGGCACTTGAGGAAGTTCACCGCCTTGTAGGTGAGAGGGGTAACCGCGGCCTCATAGGCAGTCTTCACAAGCCACTGTGTGATAACGGTTGTTAACAGGCCGGAGAGAGGGATGATCCCCGCAAAGGCGACCGTGATAAATACCATGGAGTCCAGCCCCTGCCCCACCAGGGTGGATCCAATGGTGCGCGTCCACAGGTACCGTCCGTTGGTGGCGATCTTTAACTTGGCGAGCACAAACGAATTCGAGAATTCGCCCACCAGGTAAGCCGTGAATGAGGCCGCTAAGATCCTCGGCGTATAGCCCAGGATGCGCGCATAGGCAGCCTGCCCGTCCCAAAATGAGGCAGCCGGCAGGATCCCTCCCAGCCACACGGCGATTACCAGGATGAGGTTGCAGGCAAAACCGAGCCAGATGACGCTCCGCGCCTGGCGATAGCCGTATACCTCGGTAAGCACATCGCCCAGGATATAGCTGATGGGGAACACGATAACGGCAGCAGGGAGCACCAGGCCGAACACGGTGATAAGCTTCACGGCAATGATGTTTGCCGTGATCAGGCAGGTAATGAAAAGGGAAACGACGACCAGAAAGCAGCGGGAGTACCCCGTATTCATGGGTAGTGATTTTTGGTCCTGCGACATTGTTCTTTGCGTTTCGACGGAATTCATAGCGCTCCAATAATAGGGTCGAAAATGGGGCTTTATTTCATCCAAAAAAGCCATGCCTCCTGGGCCGGGAATATCTTCTCAGCCCCACATGACATCAACCATGAGGCATGGTATACCCATGGAGCAGGGAGGTCAAGACCGGTCTCCTACCATCTTCTTGAACCCATCCTCGTTTAGGGCCTTGATCCCCAACTTCAGGGCGTTATCGTATTTCGATCCGGGGTCGCTGCCCACCACCACGTAATCCGTCTTCCTGCTCACCGAGGATGACACCTTTCCTCCCAGTTCCTCTATCACGGATCGGGCCTCCTCCCTGGTAAAGGAATCCATGCCCCCTGTCAGCACGAACGTCATGCCCCTGAGCAGGGCCTCTTTTTCCGGGACCTCCTCGACAGGAAACACCACTCCCCCCCGCTTAAGCCTTTCCAGCACCTGGAGGTTCTTCGGGTTATGAAAGAAGTTATCGATGCTCTCTGCAACAACCGGTCCGATCTCTTTAACCTGGATGAGCTCATCGATACCCTGTCTGGCCAGATTGTCGAGAGAGCTGAACCGTTTTGCCAGCACCCCTGCCAGATGAATGCCTACGTTTCTGATTCCCAGGGCGTAGATGAGACTGGTGAGCCGCGGGTTTCTGCTTTTCTTAATAGCGTTGAGTATGTTTTCAGCGAGCTTATCCCCCATGCGGTCCATCCTCATAATATCCTCTTTGGTGAGGAAATAGAGTTCAGCCTGGTCCTTGATTAGCCCCTTGTCCACCATCTGCTCGAGGAACTTGAACCCCAGCCCGTCAATATCCATGGCTCCTTTGGACACGAAGTGGGCCAGATTCTCCTTGATCTTGGCAGGGCAGGCAATCCCTGTACATCGGTGAACGGCCTCCCCCTCAAGCCGCTCTACCTTGGATCCGCACACAGGGCACGTATCGGGCATGATAAACTTCTTCTCCCTGCCTCTCCTCTTTGACTCCACTACCTTAACCACCTCGGGGATCACATCCCCCGCCCTCTGGATCACCACCGTATCCCCGATTCTGATATCCTTTTTCCTTATCTCATCCTCATTGTGAAGACTGGCCCTGCTCACCTCAACCCCACCCACCCTCACCGGCTCGAGCACGGCAACCGGGGTGAGCGCACCGGTTCTTCCCACGCTCACGACGATGTCTCTGATTCTCGTATGTTCCTGCTGTGCCGGGAATTTCCATGCAACCGCCCAGCGGGGGCTTCTGGAGAGCTCCCCCATTCGGCGCTGAAGACTGAACTCGTTGACCTTGATCACGATCCCGTCTATCTCGTAAGGAAGCTCGTCCCTCATCCCCAGCATGCCCTGGTAGTAACCCTTCACCTGATCAACGCTCTCGCACAGCTCTATGTATCGGCTCACCTTGAACCCCAGTCCTTTCAGGTACTGGATGCTGTCCCAGTGATTGGCTGCCTCTACCCCCTCAACCCTCCCCATGCCGTAGACGAACATTTCAAGGGGCCTGGTGCTGGTGACCCTGGGATCGAGCTGCCTCACCGATCCTGCCGCCGCATTCCTGGGATTGGCGAACAGGGGCTCCCCTGCCTCCTCCCTCTTCTTGTTGAGCCGATGAAAGTCATCCTTGTTCATGATCACCTCTCCCCGCACCTCGATCAACGCAGGGATCAAATTTCCCATGAGCCGCAGGGGAATGGATTTGATGGTGCGCAGGTTCATGGTCACATCCTCTCCAACCTCCCCATCCCCCCTGGTTGAGCCCAGGGTAAAGGTGCCGTTGGTGAATACGAGCTCCACAGCGAGGCCGTCAAACTTTGGCTCTACTGTGTAGCGGATCATCTCCTCGACGGTCCCCGAAAGCTCCCGCACCCTCCGGTGGAAGTCCAGAAACTCCGCCTCTGAGGTCGCCTTGTTCAGGCTCAACATGGGAAGGCCGTGCCTGACGGTCTTGAATTCCTCAAGCGGGGCAGCTCCCACCCTCTGAGTGGGAGAATCGGGGGTGATAAGCTCCGGGTTGTCTTTCTCAAGGGCAACGAGTTCATCGAAGAGCCGGTCATACTCGGCGTCGGATATCTCCGGTTTATCCAGCACATAGTATCGGTAGTTGTGGTGGTGCAACTGCTTCCGGAGATCCTCGATCCTCTGAATGACGTCTTTATCGGCTCTTTGCATGGCTGATCCCGCCCTGAGGGTGTAATGCCCGTATCTCATCCATGATGAACGATGAACTGCTCGCGCATGGTTGCCATACTACATGTGCAGAGGGTAAAAGGCAAGACGTGTAAGGAGCAGGAGCATCTCCATGAGCTTGCATCCTCACAAAATATGCCGTTATATCTCGTCTTTTCTTTTGACAAGCCCCTGATTTTACCCTATGCATATTTTTAAAGGATAACCCCTCTCTACACGCCGGCCGCTCTTTCAGCAGAGGGCAAAGGTGCCGGCAGAGGTAAAGGAGGCCCCGATTCAGTTCCCGGCGGTTTATGCTCTTCGCACCATTATAAGGAAACAGGAGGAGCGGACATGTATCAAGACAACCCATTAAAGAAGATCTCATGGCATGACTTTCAAGATCTCACGCCTGAGCAAAAAGGCCCCTATTTCCTCAGGGGAGAGCGTCCCTATCATGTCCTTGCCGCACAGCAATTCAACCGGCCCATGCTTGAGAGGATCTGCGACCTCACCACCAAGATACGGCTGATCGGAAAGACAAAGGGCGGCATCCACTTCTTGCAGGAACTCCTCTCGGAGAAGCGGGCCATGTTGTACTTTGTGCAACCCTCAACGCGCACCTTTCTCTCGTTCTATGCAGCCTGCCAGATCCTGGGAATAGATCCCGCTGAAGTCAGGGATACCACGACCTCGAGCGAGGTAAAGGGCGAGTCCCCGGAAGATACGGTGCGGACCTTCAGCTCCTATTTTGATCTTATCATCATGCGCCACCCGGTAGGCGGGTTTGCCGAACGAATCGCCTGGCTGCTGTCCAACACCAATAGACCGGTCCCGCTCGTGAATGCAGGCTCTGGCAAGGATCAACACCCCACCCAGGCATTGCTGGACATCTACACCCTGCAGCGCAGCTTTGAGGGCCGCGGCGGCATCGAGGGCAAGAGGATCGCATTCGTGGGCGATCTCGCCAGGGGCAGGACGGTGCGGTCTCTTGCTGCCCTGCTCCTTCTGTATCCCGGCGTGCGCCAGTATTTCGTGGCCCCAAAGGAATTGCAGATCGGCGATGATATCATTGCGGCGATTGAGAAGGCCGGCATGGGCTATGAGGTATGCGATAACCTTGAACGGGTCATTTCTGAGGTAGATGCAATCTACATGACGCGCATCCAGGATGAGTGGGATACCTCTCAGGAGAGCCGGCCTATCGACACAAGCCGTTTTCATTTTACGGCGAAACACCTTGCCATGCTCAAAACCGATGCTGTGCTGCTCCATCCCCTGCCGCGCCGCAATGAAATCGATATAGAGGTAGACTCAGACCCGCGTGCCATCTACTGGCGGCAGGTGAGGAATGGTATGTGGGTACGCGCCGCTCTGATGATCAGCATATTCGATCGGGGGGGGGAAATCGACAGGTACTATGAGGATCTCGTGAGCTAACGGATGTGAGAACCATGAAACACCTAATAAGCTTAAAAGATTGGTCAAGGGAGGAGATTGAAGAGGTAGTCGGCCTGGCACGGGAGATCAAAAAATGCCCCGGGAACTACCGGGATTTCATGCAGGGCAAGGTGCTGGTCATGATCTTCGAAAAGCCGAGCCTGAGGACCCGCGTCTCCTTTGAGGTGGGAATGTACCAGATGGGAGGCAATGCGATCTTCTATGATATGTCCACCTCCCCCCTCGGCGCGGGCAAGGAGACCATTCACGACACGGGCAAGACATTGAGCCGGTATGCGGATCTGATCATGGCCAGGCTCTTCGAACACGAGAAGATCGAGGAGATGGCCAGGTTCTCAGAGATCCCCGTGATCAATGGGCTCACCGACTTCAGCCACCCCTGTCAGATACTCTCTGACCTGCTCACCATAGAAGAGCACAAAGGAACGCTCGAAGGCATCACCGTCGCCTACCTGGGTGACGGAAAAAACAATGTGACCCACTCACTGCTCTATGCCTGCCCCAAGATGGCCATGAACATACGGGTGGGTTGCCCAGAGGGGGAGGAATTCAACCCGCTCCCCGAGGTAGTAAGCTACGCGGCCGAGCAAGGAGCACTGTCCGGGGCAACCGTTATGGTGACTCATGATCCCCTTGAAGCAGTCCGGGGAGCTGATGTGATCTATACCGACTCTTGGATGAGTTATCATGTTGCCTCGGAAATGCTCGATTCCAGGCTGAAAGTCTTCAAGCCCTTTCAGGTAGATGCAGCAAAAATGGCCCTGGGATCCCCTGATGCGATCTTCATGAATTGCCTGCCGGCCTTACGCGGCCTTGAGCAGACCGCCGATGTGATAGATGGCCCTCAATCCGTTGTGTTCGACCAGGCCGAAAATAGGCTGCATACCCAGAAGGCCATCATGATCAGCCTCATGAAGGCGCAGGGCGCAGATCAAGAGTGAACGGAAACCAAAGGGTGGTTTTAGATTCATACAAGGGCGAGCAGGTGTGACCTAAGGTTTGCCCGTTTGTGTTTGAGGCCCATCTTCCTTCTCATGTGCTCTCTATGAGACTCGATCGTACGTCTCGACAGATTCATAGCATCTGAAATCTCTTTGTTGTTCTTGCCCTCCTTTATGAGTACGGCAACCTGGATCTCCTGGGGGGTCAGGCTCAGGTACTTGGTGGATAAGGTGCGAGAAAACGGCGATATAATGCTCAGGAGGTTCTTCTC
>Ga0307428_1001127_pt1 | contig 14024 bp, 9 predicted proteins | sample SalMarWE160240MG_FD_202161 | JGI IMG/M metagenome (GOLD analysis project Ga0307428, IMG submission 202161) | Salt marsh sediment microbial communities from the Plum Island Ecosystem LTER, Massachusetts, United States - WE1603-240 | ecosystem: Environmental > Aquatic > Marine > Intertidal zone >...
TGGCGGCAAGTCTCTCTGATTGTATCAGTTCCTGCTGGAGCCTCTTTATCTCCCTGAGGTCCTGAAAGAAGCCGACGCTCCCTACCACCTCGTCATCTCCATAGAGAATGGACCCTGAAAAACCCGTTGGGACCCTCTCGCCCTCCCTGCCTCGTATGGCAACCTCCCTCCACTCCGATAGATCGGCATCGCCCCCCTCAAGGCCGAGCTTGAATCCCTGAGTGATCTGCTCCGGATAGAGCGTATCAATATTCATCTTTCGTATAACCTCAACCCTGGGGTACCCAAATATCCGCTCAGCGCCTTTATTGTAAATGACGATTTCACCCTTTTCATCGGTCGCAATAATGGCGTCATTCGAAGAGGTGATGAGCTTGTTCTGGAACTCGGCTCTCCGCTTCACCTCCTCTGTTGCGATCTTGACCATGTTTTCCAGGTCTTCGGTGTAAGCCTTCAGTTTCTGCTTTATGGATATCCTCTCTTCAGCCCTCTTCAAGGCCACCGAGAGCGCCGCATCCTTTATGGGTTTATTCAGGAAATCAGAGGCCTCCAGCTTCAATGCCTCTATGGCTAAATCCATATCCCCGTGACCGGTGATCATGATCACCTCGGTGTCCGGGCTGAACTCCTTTATCTGTTTAAGGACCTCGATCCCGTCAATACCCGGCATCTTTATGTCCGTTAAGACTATGGGGGGCATCTCCCTCCTGAATGCCTCAATGCCCTCTTCACCGTTCGCAGCGGTACGCACCTCGTAGCCGTCGCTTTCAAGGGAGAGGGCCAGGAGCTTTCTGATCCCATCCTCGTCATCAATGATTAAAAGCCTTGACATCACTTCTTGTGTTTGTTGTGTTTGTTGTGTTTAAAATCCTTCAAGCCCCTGATTAACGGTTCAAAATTCCCAATACCTTATTCAAGAATCTATTGCTTCCGAGTTTTTAGGGTTTGACTCAACAGACCCTAAAAACACAAAAAACTCAAGTGACTCAATCATTCAACAGCAGGGAACTTCAGGGTAAAGGTGGTGCCTGCATCCACCTCGCTCTCGACCTCTATGGTTCCGCCATAGTCGCTGATGATTCGATAGCTGATGCTCATCCCCAGTCCTGTTCCCTGTCCGACCTTTCTGGTGGTAAAAAAGGGTTCGAATATCTTATCGCGTATATCTTCCGGAATGCCCTTACCTGTATCAGACACCGTTATCACCGCCTGCCCATCGGCATTAAATGATCTGATCCTGAGCAATCGCCTCCACTTCTCGTTTCCAAGCTTCAGCCCTTTATCATCCATCGCATACATGGCATTGGTGACCAGATTGATAAAGACCTGCTCCAGCCGATTGTGCTCTGCCATAATGTAGATGCCCTCCGGCTGGAGCTCCAGTTCCACCTCTATCTGGTGCACCCTCAATTGCTGTCCCATCACCTTGAACACGTCCTTTATGGGATCGTTTACGTTTATCCTTGTCCTGGTCAGGTCGGACTGCCTGGCGAAATCCCTCATATGCTTGATCACCTTTGCGGCCCTGTCCACATGGCTCCCTATTTCCTCGGCCACGGATCTCAGCTCATCCTTTGAGATCTCCTCTCCCCTCTTGAGCTTCTTTAAGAAGTAATCACTTGCAACCTGGATCACGTTCAAGGGCTGGGTGAGTTCATGCGCCATACCCGAGGCCAGGGTTCCCAGTGTGGCCAGCTTGCTTGCCTGGATCAACTGGGCCTCCTTTTCCACGTTCTCGGTGATATCCGTGGTGGTGGCTATGATGCAATCGCTGCCCATATGCCTGGCGTGGCATGCCACGATGTTGACATAAAAGGGTTCGCCTCTTCTCTGATGTCTCCTCCTGGGATAAAACACGCATTGATGGGCAGTGAGATTCTGAAGGGCCTCCTCCAGGTCTTTATCCTCTTCATGGAGGAGATCCAGAAAGTTGCTCTTCAACAGTTCCTCTTTTGATTGCCGGTAGGTTTCAAAAGCAGTTGCATTGACATCGATGAGATCCAGGCTCTTTTGATCCATGATAAAGATGGAGTTCGGAGCATTATCGAACAGGGTCTTGTATCTCTCCTCAGAGGTGCGCAAATCCTCGTTGAGCCTCTTGAGTTCTGCCGTCCTCTCCTCAACCCGGGCCTCCAGCTCATCATGCGCCCTCTGGAGGGCATCCTGTGCTTCCCTTCGCTCGCTGGTATCCCAGAGGGTCTCAATGGAGCCCACGGTCTTGCCGTTTGCATCCCTGATAGGCGCAGCGGTAAAAAAGAGCCATCTGCCTGTCTCTCCTATATGGGGAAAGAACTCCTCTGCCTCGTATGCTCCGCTGATAAGGGCGGACTTGCGCCAGATTTGACCATAGTACTTCTCTATCTCTTCCTCCTCCATCTCATCGACGATCACATCCGCCATAATGGGCCTCTCTTCAGGCCGAAAGGGGAGCCACTGCTTATTCGTGCCCACGATCTCCTCAGCCCTGTATCCCGTGAGTATCTCGCAGGCTGTGTTCCAGTGGGTCACAATGTGCTCCTTATTGATCACAAAGGTGGGTATGGTATTGCCCTCGATGATCTGAGACAGGGCTCGCTCCCTCTCCACGAGCTCCCTCTCCACGCTCTGAAGATGCCTCGTCCTCTCATCCACAATCTTTTCGAGGTGTTTGGAGAAGAGCTCAAACTCCTCTTTGATTCTCTCAGGATCGGCGCTGTAAGTATGAAGGTCTCTGATGATCCTCGCCCGTTCGTCCTCGATCTGAAGGTAATCCCAGACAGACATGGCCTCAAAATGATCGATGAGATGCACCTTCTCCGGTTTGCTCGCCTTGAGCTCCCCGAGAACCTCGTTATTCCCTGTCAGCTCGATAATCACGTCGAGGTCTTCCAGGGTATACAGGTCCCGGTATTCCATAGTGGTGTAAAGGCCTTTTTCCCTGGCGCATACGAAACCCTCGGCCTCATCATTGATATCAGCGACGCCCACTATCCGTATCCCCTTGCCGCTGAAGTTCTCGCCCAGGACGATCTCCAGGATGGCCTTGCAAACCCTGCCGCCCCCGACAATAGCAATGTTCGAATAGGTTAAGATATCTTTGATCATGCCTTGTCGTCTGATCAGAAATACAGGATCTGATCCGCCTCCAACATGAGTCTGCATGCCTCATGCAAGGTAATGGGATCAATAAAATCCTCTATATTCGATCTATCCCCAACCTCCTTTCCAATACCTTCGAGAACATTAAAGGTGCCTAATGAAACAATAGAGATCTCCATCTTATCTCTCTCAAATCGTGCGAGCTGTTCCAGATTATCCGGCATTTTTTCCGCCTTCAACACCTCTCTATCGAACTCGGATGCGACAACCTGCTTTACCTCGGGGGTCATAGTAAGTCCCGCCAAGGCGCCTTTCTCGGTCATCGTTATGCCATAGGTTCCATACAGTATCGTGACCTTTCTGATATTAAAAAATTTTCGTGCAAGCCAGGCAAAGGTGTATGCTGCAAAGTGATTATTCGGCTTTTCGCTCCCTGTATTGATAATAATAAGAATAGTGTTCGGCACTGCCATTATGTCCCCCCTTTTGTTAAACCAATAGTGTCCTTAGTTCTTTATCTGACGGCAGAAACGTGATATGCGGGCTTCCCGATAATTGGCGAGCAAAAACAGCACTCCGTCGCTTGTGCTTTCTCTGAGGTGATCGGTTTCTCAACGGCACCTGATGCGAAAATTATAGTAATTACTAGAGGTTATCCATAAACTCCTTCGGCATGCGCTCAGAGAGTATATGCTCCTCCTTTTTTCCTGTCAAGCGAAGGTCGTTAATTACCTTTCTCAGATACCGGCCCGTATAGGATCCCGGTTCTGCCGCAACCTCCTCCGGTGTGCCCATAGCCACGATACAGCCCCCCTTGTCGCCTCCTTCCGGCCCCAGATCAATGATATAGTCCGCGGATTTAATAACATCCATGTTATGCTCTATGACCACCACCGTATTGCCTAAATCAACGAGGTGAATCAAGACTTCCAGCAGCTTCTGAACGTCTGCAAAGTGAAGCCCTGTGGTGGGCTCATCCAGAATATACAGGGTTCTGCCCGTGCTCTTTTTCTCCAGCTCCTTTGCCAGTTTCACCCTCTGTGCTTCCCCCCCTGAAAGGGTGACCGCCGGCTGTCCGAGTTTTATGTAGCCCAGCCCGACGTGAAACAGGGTCTCCAGTCTCTCCCGTATCTGGGGAATGGACGAGAAAAAGGCCATGGCCTCCTCAACCGTCATATTCAGCACATCCGAGATATTCTTCCCCCTGTACCGGATCTCAAGGGTATCCCTGTTATACCGCAGCCCCTTGCACACATCGCAGGTCACGTATACATCGGGCAGGAAGTGCATCTCGATCTTGATGATCCCGTCGCCCCTGCATGCCTCGCACCTGCCTCCCTCCACATTAAAGCTGAATCTCCCTGCGCTGTACCCCCTGACCCGTGCCTCCGGCAGCCTTGCAAACAGGTCCCGGATGAGGGTAAAGATGCCGGTGTAGGTGGCCGGATTCGACCGCGGTGTCCTCCCGATAGGACTCTGGTCTATGTCTATGACCTTATCCAGATACGCTGTGCCCTGTATGCCCCTCATCCTGCCGACCCTCCCCTTTGCGCGATAGAATCTCTGGGCAAGGGCCGGATAGAGGATCTGGTTGATGAGGCTGCTCTTCCCGGAGCCTGACACACCCGTGATACAGACAAAGGCTCCCAGAGGGATGGCTACATCGATATCCCTCAGATTGTTTTCCGCCGCCCCCTCGATGATAATCTCTTTCCCGTTCCCCTCCCTCCTCTTCTTGGGAACAGGGATGGAGAGCCTTCCCGAGAGATAGCCGCCTGTTAATGAGCTCCCGTCAGCCATGAGCTCAACCGGGGTTCCTGAAAACACCACCTCTCCTCCCATCTGCCCCGCACCCGGGCCCATATCAACCACATAATCGCCTGAGAGGATGGTGTCCGGATCATGTTCGACAACGATGACCGTATTGCCCAATTCCTTCAAACGCCGGAGGGTTGCGAGGAGTTTGTCGTTGTCCCTGTGGTGGAGTCCGATGCTCGGCTCATCCAGGACATAGAGCACCCCGGAAAGCCCGGAGCCGATCTGTGTCGCCAGCCGTATCCTCATCTCCTCGCCCCCTGAGAGGGTCGAGGTGGCCCTATCCAGAGAGAGATAGTGGAGGCCGACGTTCATCAGGAAACCGAGTCGCTCGGTGATCTCCTTGAGTATCCGGCGGCCGATCAGCTTCTCCTGGTCTGCAAGGATAAGGCCTTCGAAATATGTCAAGGCCTTTTCAATGGAAAAGGAGCTCACCTCCGCGATCGACTGCCCGTTGATCTTGACAGCCAGGCTCTCGGGCTGCAATCTGGCGCCGTTGCATCGGGGGCACGGCCTGATGTTCATGAACCGTTCGATCGTTTCCCTGATATACGAAGAGTCCGTGTCCCGGTACCTCCTTTCCAGGTTGGGGATGACCCCCTCGAAGGGACGGGTATCGTACTGCCGCCTGTCATTCCTGTCAAAACAGAACTGGATCTTCTCCTCCCCGGAACCATAGAGAAACACATGCTGCACCTGTTCCGGAAGCTCCCTGAAGGGCGTGTATATATCGATCTGAAAGTGCTGGGCCAGGGAGTCGAGCATCTGCTGAAAATACAGGGTATGCCGGTCTGCCCACGGTACGATTGCACCCTCCCGAATGGAGAGATCCGGGTTTGGGACGATCAGCTCAGGGTCGAAGTACATCTTTGTTCCGAGCCCCCCGCACTCCTGACACGCCCCCAGCGGGCTGTTGAATGAAAACATCTGGGGAGTGAGCGCCGGAAAGCTGAACCCGCACTTCGGGCATGATGCCTTCTGGTTGAAGAAATGCTCTTCCCCTCCAACGACATCCACGATGGCAGAGCCCTCGGACAGGGAAAAGCCCAGCTCCAGGGAATCGGTGAGCCTCCTCTTCACGTTCCCGCCTACTACCAACCGGTCCACCACCACCCTGATGGTATGCTTCTTGTTCTTATCCAGCCGGATGTCGGATTCAAGGGGCAGGATATCCCCGTCTACCTGCACCCTGACAAAGCCCTGCTTTCTGAGGCGTTCGAACAGCCCTGCGTGCTCCCCCTTCCGGTTGTTGACCACCGGGGATAAAACCAGGATCCTGGTCCCCTCCTCAAAGGTCATAACCTGGTCCACCACCTGCTGAACGGACTGCGTGGTAATGGGGATATGGCAGTTGGGGCAAAAGGGACGGCCGATCCTCGCAAACAGGAGCCTCAGATAGTCATGGATCTCCGTTACGGTGCCCACCGTAGATCTGGGATTCTTGCCGGTGGACCTGGCTTGAATGGAGATGGCAGGCGAGAGCCCTTCAATGGAGTCCACGTCCGGCTTATCCATCCGCTCCAGGAATTGCCTGGCATAGGTTGACAGGGACTCCACATACCGCCGCTGGCCCTCTGCATAGATGGTGTCAAAGGCGAGGGTGGATTTACCGGAGCCGGAAAGCCCGGTAATGACTACCAGCTTGTTCTTGGGGATAGTGAGGTCGATATTCTTGAGATTATGCTCCCTCGCTCCCCTGATTATTATTTCATCTAATGACATGTCTATTTATTGCTCGTTCCTGGTCGCTCTTTACTCGTTATAAAATCGCTTCACGATTTTATATAACGTCCCGCAAGCGGGACTTAAAAAAAATTCCTATACAATCAAGTTTTGATGGCCCTATAAAAAGTCCTCTCGTTCTACCTAGAGGCTCTCGACAGGTAATCGTCATGCCGGACTTGATCCGGCATCCAGAACCTATTGAAACGTCTATCAGGCAAAAGATCTCAGCCCTTCCCTCCGGCCTGGAAGTCCGCCGGGCTGGAAGCGGGGCACGGCCTGCTACCTATAAAACTTATCCCTCTGTGATCTCTGCGCGCTCTAGTCCCGCTTTGTAGCGGGACGGGCGTGAGATATGGCCTTTCTCCTTGTGCCCGCGATTCTCGCCGCCATCTTTATCGCCGCGATCAGGCTGGACGGATCGGCTATCCCCTTTCCCGCGATATCATAGGCGGTTCCGTGATCAACCGAGGTCCTGACAATGGGAAGGCCCAGGGTGAGGTTCACCGCATCCGAGAAATGGAGCAGTTTCAGGGGAATCAGTCCCTGATCGTGGTACATGGCCACCACCGCGTCGAACCTCCCGTTGAGGGCATGGTAGAACACGGTATCAGCAGGAAAGGGACCCTCTACAGAGAAACCGCTCTTCCTTGCCTCCTCCACCGCCGGCTGGATGATCTCCCTATCCTCCCTGCCGAACAGGCCCGCCTCCCCGGCATGGGGGTTCAAGGCTGCTACCGCAACCCGCGGGTTTGAAATGCCGAAATCCTTCTCCAGGGCCTGGCAGGTGATGGTTATCGTCTTTTCAATAAGGCCTTTATTGATCCGCTCCGGAACCTCCCGTAACGGGCAGTGGATGGTCGCCAGCGCCACCCTGAGCCTTTCGCCCGCCAGCATCATCACGTAATCCTTGGTGCGGGTGAGGTGGGCGATGAGCTCGGTGTGCCCATCGAATGTGTAGCCCGCCTGGTTCATGAGCTCCTTGCTGATGGGGCAGGTAACCATGGCCGCTGCCTGTCCGCTCGTGGCAAGCTCAACCGCCTTTAAAATATAATCCACCATGGCTTTGCCGCCGTCCCTGGTAGGCTTGCCCGGGGTAACGGAGCCCTTCAAGTCAGATAGGGAAAGCACGTCGATGGTCTCAGACGACCCAGAACTATCCGCCGGGTTTGCCATGACGTGAAAGGAGCGATGTCCGATACCCTCCGATGCCTTCTTCAGAGTACCAACATCTCCCACTACAAACGGCCTGCATACCTGAGAGATTCCCTTGCTCGGCAGGGCCTTCACGATGATCTCAGGCCCTATGCCTGCCGGGTCCCCCATGGTTATGGCAATTCGCGGAAGATCATCCATTAAAATCCCCTCCACTGCAATCTTTACCGCCCGCTCTCTCCCTCAGTAACCTTTGGGGCTTCACTCGACACACAGGACAGAGAGAAATCGAGGTGAAAGGGGATGGGTTAACATAGAGTGAGACGGCCTGTGAGGAAAAATGAATACGTTCATTTTTTCCTAAAGAAGGCCTTCTCCCGAGTGCGATCCTGGCTCTCAGAATTGCACTCCCGCGAAGCGGGTATGGCAACCAATCCTCATTCCGTGTATGTCTGTGTTTACCCCGTTAAATTTTTCGAAGAAAACAAGCATAGTTCACCCCGCTGTGCCCCGTTGAACCAGGTTTACCCCGTGAAATGCCGTTTCTTTCCTATTTCACTGGGGTCCCCACTGGGTGTTCAACCGGGGTGAAACCTATCCGTGTCCCCTGTTTAACCGGGGCGAATTTAACTGGGGGTGTGTCTGCGGCTAAACCTTTTCAGTTTCCGTAGTAATAATCCTTTTTTATCCCCCTCTTGTTGATCCCCTGTCAATAAAAAATAGGACTTAGGTCGCCAGCTTCACCGTTCATGGTTCTTGGTTTAAAGTTGATAAACTCGTAAAAATCCGAAATCTGACTCCTTCGTCATTCCAGCGGAAGCCGGAATCCAATATCTTCAATAAATCACAGACTACCGCACCAAAGACAAATCGTGCTTAACATATCAAATATAGTATATATATAATATAGTATGTTGCGGATCGAGGAGCATCGAAGAATTGATAAGCAAGTCGCTTCAATCCCAAATGAAGTCCTTAAGCGTTCCGAAAAATGGAAAGATATTGCTTTAATTTCAGGACCTCCGGGTTTGCGACTGATCAGAGGGTTTCACGACGAAGCCTTATCTGGCAGCTGGAAAGGTTACCGCTCCTCGCGGCTTGGAATGCATTGGCGGGTGATCTACCGGGTTATTCCCGAAGAGCTGTTGTTTCAGGTCGCCTCGATAACCGCTCATGAATATGGGAGGTCATAAATGAATGAATATCGTCCTGCGAAGAAACGGATGACGGTTTCGGTTGGTGAGTCTGTACGCATCATCCGGGAGCTCCAGGAATTGAGTCAGAATCAACTATCCCAGCTTACAGGTATTCCCCAGACAACCATCTCGGCGATCGAAAATAACCGTGTTCGGCTCGGCGTTGAGCGCGCGAAAGTACTTGCTGGAGCCCTAAAGGTCCATCCGGGAGTTATCGTTTTTCCGGGCTGGGAACTGCCTAACGAAGCTACGGCATGATCTTTAAGAATTTTTGCGATCTGAGAACTCGCCTTCAAATTTTGGGAGATGCACGTGCTCAGATTGCTTTAGGTAGTGTAAGTTTTTCTCCGCTTCCCCATTTCTCCCCCTCACCCTATCCTTTCTCCCTGACCCTTTACCCCGCCTGCCCCGCTATGTCCTGTTCAATTCCGAAGGACAGCGCAGCGTATTTGGACAGGGTAGCTCCAGAAGATGGTACTGGGGTGAAACCAATCTGTATCCCCTGTTTAAATTGGGGCGAATATAACTGGGATGTGTCCGTGGTTGTCTGTGTGTGTCTGTGGCTAATTTTATCCCTCAAATTTTCCTTGCTCATCCCATACAGCTATGCTAGAAATTCCTAAAATTACCACTGCAAGTCCAGTTCTCCTTTCAAACAGCTCATAGCTCTTGTGAATCTGGTACTACACTATATCATGGAACCTATTTGTCTGTGCGCATATTCTGTCATGTTGCGGCTGAGAGGATGGGGCATCCTGGAGTGCACACGGCAAGATTCCTTGATGTGATAACCTCTGCGGTGGTTCACGCTGCAAACTCCGAGAATCTGGATAAGATTAGTAAGTATTCATAAGTTGATTCAGAAACAGCATCCCATATTCACAGCCGGTTAAGCCGAGCATTCGATAAGGAGAGGTGGATGAGAAAACTGACAGTTGCCCTGCTGAAGACGGAAGCTAAAGCATTCGGCAAGGCCGAGACCGCACACCACGAGAGAAGTCTTTACGGCGTAACTGACGGCAAGGCAGTGGGCACTTACTTCGAACACAAGTTCCAGCGATACCTGCACGCGAAGTATGAGTATGTCGAAGGCTCGTCCGCAAAAGGCATTGACTTCCCCGAACTCGGCGTTGACATGAAGGTGACGAGCATCAAGCAGCCGCAGTCCTCCTGTCCATTCAAGACCGCGAGACAGAAGGTGTACGGTCTCGGGTACTCCTTGCTCGTGTTCGTCTACGAGAAGACGGACATTTCACGCAAGAGGACGGGGAACCTGAAGGTTCTCCACACGATTTTTGTCGATAGCACCCGAACTGCGGACTTCCAAACCACATCTGGACTCCGACGAATTCTGGAGAATTCAGCCAACGCGGACGACGTGATCGCCTTCCTGTACGAAAGGTTCCTTCCCATTGACGACATTCAAGCGCAGGCACTGGCAGAAGAAATCCTGGCAACACCGCCCGAGCTGGGGTACCTGACGATATCCAATGCCCTTCAATGGCGGCTTCAGTATGGTCGCGTCATCGCGCAGGCAGGGCGGGTTGAGGGTGTACAACGCATCGTGTGAGACCCATGGCAAAAACAGAACAACAAGCAACATTTGGCGATTTTCAGACTCCCTTGGCTCTGGCGCGAAGAGTCGCCGCACTCGTCAAACAAGAAGAGTCTGACGTTGGCACGGTTGTAGAGCCAACTTGCGGCCTTGGCAGCTTCCTTAAGGCAGCGGCCGAAATCTTTGGCGAGTCGCCTGAATACTGGGGCTTCGACGTTAATCCCGAATACGTCAGGACATCGCGCGCGGTACTGGAGCGAGTCGGCAGGGTTGCGGGACATGTGGAACAGAGGGACTTCTATACAACGGATTGGAGGGAATTTCTATCAAGGCAACCTGAGCCCCTGCTCGTCATTGGGAATCCGCCCTGGATAACGAATGCCGCCATGGGCGCCATCGGCGGGCGTAATCTACCCGAGAAGTCGAATTTTCAGAGACATGGCGGCTTTGCGGCAAAGACAGGCAAGGCGAACTTCGACATTTCAGAATGGATGCTGATCAAGTTGCTGGAAGCGCTTCAGGGGACACGAGCGGCCGTTGCCATGCTATGCAAGACCGCAACGGCACGCAAAGTCCTTCGGCATGTTTGGGTCAACAGTCTCGATGCCGGACCATCCTCTTTGCACCTGATTGACGCACTAGCCGAATTTGGCGTTTCGGTTGATGCATGTTTGTTTTACACACATACAGGCATCGGCGGAGCCGAATCTACTGCAACGGTCTACCGAAACCTTTCCTTTGACGAACCGTTACAGACCTTCGGTCTGTTCGCTGGAGAATTGGTGTCAGATATTGACACCTACCGTGTGCTGCGCGACCTCGATGGGCTAGAGTACCGAAAGTGGCGATCCGGGGTGAAGCACGACGCTGCCAAAATCATGGAGTTCACAAAGGATAACGGTGAGTTCGTTAACGGATTGGGGGAGCGATACGAGTTGGAGGATGCCTACATCTATCCATTACTAAAATCTTCTGACTTAGCGAACGGCAGACTGCGCCCCACGAGGTATGTGCTTCTCACGCAACGCCGAGTCACGGACGACACTAGCGAGATTCAGAAGGCTGCGCCCAAGACCTGGCGATACCTTCTCGACCACGCCAAGCAGCTCGATAAACGCGGCAGCTCCATTTACGCGAAGCGTGCGAGGTTTTCTGTTTTCGGCGTGGGTGACTACTCGTTCTCGCCGGCGAAAGTGGCAATCTCAGGACTTTACAAGAATCTCCATTTTCAAGCCTTGGGCACAGTCGGCGGCAAACCGATCGTCGTGGACGACACATGCTATTTCATTCCGTGCGACTCTAAGATAGAGGCGGAGTTCTTTGCGGACCTCCTGAATTCAGAAACTGCCAAACGGTTCATATCCGCACTCGTGTTCACGGACTCAAAACGACCTGTTACGATTGACGTACTGAAGCGTGTAGACCTGAAGAAACTTGCGAAGCACGCGGGGCAAGAGGTTCCGGCAATTGAATATCTTGCCTCTCCCTCGCTTGAGTCAAGCCATCAACGTCTTATGATCTTTGAGGAGGGGGAAGTATATCGAACAAAGAAATCCACCGTACTTCGTAAGGCGCGCGGACGCGCCTCACAAGTCCGGTAATTTCGGTCGTTATTAGCGCCACGAGGTCGTATAGTTCCTTGTACTCAAGTATTTACCTGGATTACCCGGCATGTTCCTGCCGGTCCTTGCATGGGCGGGTTTTTGGCCTTCTGTTCCTCTGTGCCCCGTTGAACCAGGTTTACCCCGTGAAATGCCGTTTCTTTCCTATTTCACTGGGGTCCCCACTGGGCGTTCAACTGGGGTTAAATGTCCCCTATCTTCTATTTAGCTGGGTCGTATTTCACCGGGATGTGTCCGTGGTTGTCTGTGTGTGTCTGTGGCTAATTTTATCCCTCAATTTCCCCTTGCCCATCCCATGTTTTTATGGTAAGAATTTTGGAAAATTACCTATACAACTCCCGCTCTCCTCTCAAACAGCTGATAGCTCCTGTGGATCCGGCGCAGATATTATACCAAGGCGCCTAGCTGAGATCATCCAGGGGACTCATAACCCCCTGTCCGCCCTGCTGCAAGATATGGGTATACACCATGGTGGTGGAGATGTCCTTGTGGCCCAGAAGGGCCTGAATCGTGCGTATGTCCGTACCCCTCTGCAAAAGGTGGGTGGCGAAGCTATGCCGGAATGTGTGGGCGCTGACACGTTTTTGAATTCCGACCCTACGGATGGCATTGGCAATGGCCTTGTTGATGGGGCTTGGGTCGAGATGATGCCGCCGCACCTGGCCGCTCAGGGGATCAGTAGAAAGGTGCTCGGCGGGAAAGACATACTGCCATCTCCAGGCCTTTGCCGCATGAGGATACTTACGTGCCAGGGCATGGGGCATGTAGACCTCTCCATGACCTGCTTTGAGATCCTGTTCATGGATCAGCTTCACCCGTGTGAGGTGTTCCTGTAAGCTTGTGATCAGTGATGTGGGAAATGTGGTTACCCGGTCTTTGGCGCCCTTTCCATCACGGACGGTGATGGATTTCATGACAACGTCAATGTCTTGGACCCGGAGACGAAGGCATTCGATGATCCTCAGGCCTGAGCCGTATAAGAGCTTCACCACGAGCTGGTGGATTCCGCTCATAAGGGCAATCACCTGAGAAACTTCCTCGCGGGTGAGCACCACGGGGATCTTCAGGCGTTTGGGGGCGCGTTCCGCATTGATCTCTTTATCAAGAGGCTGCTTGAGGACATGCTTATAGAGAAACACCAGGGCATTCATGGCCTGCCCTGTAGAGTGGTGGCGTTATAGGAACCATGCTAAACACAATACTCTGCATTTCATTTGAACTTAGTCAAGTGCGTTGCCAAAAACGCACTCAACAGGGCCTGGTTTTGCGTTGAGGAGGACACATGGAGATCCATGGCGAGATGGGTAAGGAAGGCCTCGATCTTGGATTCTCCGTCTTTCAGATCGTCCCGAGAGCGCATCTTATGAAAGAGGATATAGCGTTTTACCCACGAACAGTAGCTACGTTCGGTACGGATGGAGTAGTGGCGGCGCCGCATGGTGCGACGCATTTCATCCAACAATGTTGCGGACATAGGTCACGCTCTGTCTTGAAAGATACAAGAGCATTATACAAGGTATATTGTATATTGCAAACAGGCAAATCTGCCTGTTTATACCTTTAATGTCATGTTATCAGGCAGATTTGCCTAATAATCAATGGTTCGGTGTATAATTTTGAAGGATCAACTTACATGGTTAAACCATCACATTTCTTACAGGATATTCCACGGCCATTGGAATATTTTGTAGACCGTCAGGTTGAACTTGAGCAAATAAAGGCATGGGGTCAGCATACCAGGCATGGTAGAATGCCTTTGTTAATTGTTGGGCCTCCAGGTATAGGGAAAACCGCTTTAGCAATAGCCTATGCACATGCGTCGAGCGATTTTTACAGTAAGCAGATCTTTCTTCAAGCTCGAAGTTTTGAATCTCATGATGC
>Ga0307428_1001128_pt1 | contig 14022 bp, 24 predicted proteins | sample SalMarWE160240MG_FD_202161 | JGI IMG/M metagenome (GOLD analysis project Ga0307428, IMG submission 202161) | Salt marsh sediment microbial communities from the Plum Island Ecosystem LTER, Massachusetts, United States - WE1603-240 | ecosystem: Environmental > Aquatic > Marine > Intertidal zone >...
GCAGTATTTCTCAGATATCTCTATGCCGATAGCTTCCCGGCCTTGCACCTTCGCCCTCAACAAAAATTTACCGGTGCCCATAAATGGGTCACAGGCTATATCGCCCGGGTTGCTAAACATCAGCAGTAGCCGGTCGCAAAGGCTCCATGGCCATGGAGCCGGATGCTTGCCTTTCAATTTGCCATCCTGCCAGCCGGCCTGAATATGCCAGATATTCTTACACCAATCCATCGGCCTAGAATGTGACTTACCTCGTTTGCCAGTTCCACCGGGCATGTGATAATGCTCCTTTGAACCAAAAACAAATGCTTCAGCTGCCATACGGAGATACGGATTGTTATCGCTCCCGATACCAGTGCCAACGGCATAGGCAGTATTTTCATAAGGTGATTTTGCCCAAACCAATGGCTCTCGAAGGAGAAAACCGGCCTCCTGCACTTTAAGGCATGATTTTGCAAACACCGGCTCCCCTCGGGATATAGTTCTCCTTTCCCTTCGGCTGCGATTAACTAGTTCACCTTGATTGGCAACAAACGGAACGTTCAGGGCAAGGATACCACCCGGGTGTAGTGCTGAATGGGCTGCCGCCAAAAAGCGGTCCAACATCTGATACCAATCCGGCCATGGGATAGTATCATGATAAACGTCATAGTCAAGACCAACATTATACGGTGGAGAAGTGGCCACGAGCTGGAGCTCAGAAAGCCCGGGTAATACCTCTCGGCAGTCCCCACAATATATTGTCACTCCATCTTCTTGATAATATGGCTTCATTCAATCCTCACAGTATACGGATACTGTTTTACCTTTTGTTATAGCCACAGAATTGGCATGTCACAATATCCAACCCCATGAGAGGTATCTTAGTAGCGTCCATATCGAATGCTCCAAGTATTTGACCCTCTGCACCGCGAAATATAATATGGGAAACAGAGGGGGACGCTTCGAGCGTTGTTGCCTGAAGCGGTTTCCCGCAACATGGGCATTGTTTGACAACCACTTTCTCCGGACTCTCGACATACCAGTCCTGGCCACTTTTATCAGTTATTATTTTTTCCAAGTCGAACCTCCATAGTAGGCTAATACTGTACTAATTTCTCCATTCCAGCCCCCCAACGGGTGCTCTATAGAAACGCTGGGGAGCTGAGTCGAGAAATTAGCCCTTGCCAATCCGGAACATCTTCGTACCGCAGGTTGGACATACCCCCTGGGTTGCCGGCTTACCATTCTTCATGGTTACGGCCTTGGGGTTTTTCATTTCCTTCTTAGCCCTGCACTTCACACAATATCCTTGCATCGATTTCCTCCTTAATAGACTAATACTGTCGGCTTCTGAATTCGCCGATCTCTTTTGCTCTCATTTGAGCGCCGCATTTCGGGCAGATCCGGTGGTTGCACTTGATACCCTCATCCACGGTTTCCTCAAAACCGCAAGACGGGCAATAACAAATGTGCTCTCCGTGTGGATGAATTCCAGTGGACATTTTGACCTCCTTTCCGTTTTTTTACCGCCAGGTACAGTACTCTGCTACTGTTTACCACTGAACCATCTGCGGCATGATTATATGTATATAGTCCTCGTCACCAACGGGCCGGAAAAGGACCGGGGTGTGTTCCTCTCCTATCTGCATACTCAACTGGGAATCACCGACAACACTCAATAGCTGGTTCAAATACCTGCCATCAAAGGCGACCCGTCCGGCTCCCTCAACCACCGCATCCACTTCACCCTTATCATCCCCGACTTCCTCACTGTTAGCCGACAGCGTAACCTTCCCGGGAAGAGTGTCCTCACCGGGCTCCAGGATAGCCCGAATGGTACCCCTACCCTCACTAGCGAATATCCAGGCTGTCTTTACGGCTCGCCGGAATTCCTCAACACCAACAGTCATTTTGCTTTTGAAACCCTCGGGAACAAGTTTTAAGTAATCAGGATAACTTCCTACGATTAGCTGAGAGACAACCTCCAGATCCTTCGAACGAAAGAGGATCTGGTTTTTCCCCGCGTTAATGGTAACCTGCACCGGCTCCTCAACATTAGCCAACAGACTATTGAGGTCCCTGAGCGTCTTAGCTGGAATGATGACCTCGACATCTTCCTCGATAGCCTCGGCCAGTGGTACAGTGTGAACCGAGAGGCGATAACCGTCAGCTGCAGCCAGGCTCAAAGTATCTCCCTTAAACTTGGCCGAAACGCCGGTAAGCACAGGACGAGCTTCTTCTGTCGACGCGGTTATGGCTACCCGGGGAATCGCCCGCCTCAACGCTTCGACATCAATTCGAGTATTCAGACCTTCCCCTACCTCGGGGATTGGCGGGAAGTCTTTGGCATCTACCCCATGGATACGAGCTTCGAAACGAGTACACTTCATCTCTACAATCTTCGCTGCCGGCAGCAGCTTAATGCTCACGGTATCATGCGGCATAGAATGGATAAAGTCCCCCAGGAGACCGGCTGGCAGGGTAATGGTGCCTTCTGCCTCTACCTTTGCTCCCAGCCAGCATCTGATAGCAATCTCCAGGTTAGTAGCCGCCAGTTTTAGACGGCCTTGATCCGTGGCCAGCAAAATGTTCTGGGTAATCGGTAAAGTCGACCTGGTGGCCACCGCTCGACTCACGATATTCAAGCCCCGATCGAGGTTCTCCTGTAGACAAGTCAGTTTCATAACGCCTCCTTTATGACTCACAGTACCTAAGTAATGGTTTTCTTAGCTTCCTTATTATAGTTCTTGACGATGTACTCCGCGGTGAACTCCAGGTGCTCCCTGTAATTCATGGGCCCGGGGTGGCTGCTGTACCACTTGCTGTCCGCCTGGGCCAGGAGCGCGAGAATAACATTCTTATCCAGCTTCTCAGGCATAGTCCTTCTCCATCTGAATTTTTAATATTGCTAGCTCCAGCTCTAGAGAGGAAATCCTTTTCTCAAGAAATTTTACCCGATCCGCCGGCCGACCAGTCGGCTTACGGTGAGGATTGTAGCTCATCGTCAGCGGTAAGGGAGAGGGTTCTAGCCCGGGTATCGGGAGCTGTTTATCCGGCATCGTCTTCCTCCAGGGGCAGTTCTTCCTGCTCAATGTAGGCAGTCTCGCCCTTCTTGAAGCCGTGCTGCTCAAGCATTTCTATCTTCCCTTGGGCCAGGGCGGCCCGGTTGGCGGCGCCGTCAGATCCGTGGAAAGCTCCCCCACACCAGCATTTGCAACGGGTACCTTTGGCGTGATGGCATCTGGAATCACAACGTCTGATTCTACCCATAAAGAAACCTCCTTATTGACAGAGGTGCCGGCATAGTGCTATATTTTAGACAAGGATCTCTGCCCGCCATCGCCAGACCTCCTTTCATTAGAAAGCTATGGTTTCGCCGCCATAGCTTTCTTCTTTAATCGTTCTACTTCACTCTTAGGTATAAAAGTGCGCCTGTAGATTCTTATGGGAAGGATACTCCCCTTCCTCATCCACCGGTATAGTGTGGCAATCCCGATACCAAGCTCGCGGGTCGCCTGCTCAAGCTCATATTGACTATCCGTATCCCTGCTTTCTTTACCCATGATAGCGTCCTCTCTCAACAAAGCCAAATCCTTTTCAACCATAAGAGCGGCGCCCCTGACCTCTCTCTGAAGTTCGAGGTCAAGGTGCATGAGCTGCTGTCTCTTTTCTTCCTTTCGCTTCCTCCATTCAAATTTAGGGATACTATTCTTTATTAACTCCTCGTCCCGCAAACTTAATTCCCCAGATATAATTCCTAACCTTTTAGCAGATCTTATAACAGTTCGGGAATGAACCCCCAATTCTTTGGCCAAGGAGGCCGCCGATTTATTGTGCCAATAGGGTTGCCTTTTAGTTGAGAAGAAGAGAGCCTTTGGTATATTAGGATGTCTTTTACTATGGCAGTCGGCACAAAGAGCAATGAGTGAATTATCATCACCCGGTATTTCGTGGTGGGCTTGAATTAACTCGGTTGAGCCACACTCTTGGCAGGTATAGTGGGCATTAGCTTTAACTCTAACTAACAGTAGATCCCGCATCTCTATCTTCCTTTTTCATGCTATGTGCAATGCGCCATACTCTGCTTTCAGAGATGTTAAAAATCTTCCCGATTTCTTTAAGCGAAAGCTCCGGGTGTGCGATGACGTGTTCCCGAAGCATCTTGTTTCGCTCTAACTTTCTCATAGTGTCATATTTAGCCATAGTAAGCTGATTATATACCCTAGCAAGAACCTTGTCAAGCCCCCCAGTGACTTTATTTGTAGAACCTTCTGGAGTAAGATATTGGCATGGAAGACAAGATACTTGCAGCCCTGCTGGACCTGCGTGTCGCTATCGGGGAGCTACAGGCCGCTATGATGGACGTGGAGAAGGCTGCCGTAAAACTCTCGGCGGTTCAACTCGACGCACTAGCAGCCAAAAATACGCCCTGCCCTCTCTCAGCACCGGGGGGATAAAAAGAAGAGAGCGGGTTTTAATCGCTCTCTTTTCAACAGTAGTCAAATACTGTGCTATCGCTTCTTCTTTCGAAGCGTAGCTATCTCCTGAGCGTTCGTATCGACCTGGCCCTCGATACGCGTGCTGGTCTCGACACAGTGAAGCCTCTGGTTATCCACACTCTTCTTGATGGAACCAAGCCCATTCTCAGGATCCTCCAGTTGAGACTTTATAGCTTTAATCTCCATTTTGAGCGCCGTCTTGAGCTGCTCATCCTGCTGCTTGCCACGTCTGCCGTTGCGCACGATGGCATAGATCACGCCGACGGCACTGAAAGTGCTGGTTACCCATATCGGTATAAGCTGAATATCCATGCCCGATCACTCACTTTCACAGAAATACCCGCGGGCGCTGGACCAGTTGACCACCCCGGTGCAGCCCTCCGCGGCAGTGTCATAAGCTATGTTCAAAGCCTCCTCGTAGACCTTGCCGCCCTGAGGATAACCGGCTGCCACCAGTGCATCGAGTTGACTCACTGAGGCGGTAAACCCCCCAGGGAACAGATCATCCAGGATGCCGGCCGTGTTCTTACGCGTCATAAAATAGGCACTGGCTCCGATGGCCCCCAGCAATGCTACGATTAGTATTCCTTCCTTCCTGTTCATCACAGTACTCCAATACTAACTATTTCTTTTTCGCCCCAGGCTTCCCTGTGACTGCTTTGGCGGCCGGTGTCCCTGTAATCGCCGTGTTGGTTAGTAATCTCACCAACGCATTAAGTACCGCCAGGATAAATACCTGTATTTCAGGATTAATCCACGGCTGTCCCTGCAACGCTTGTACAATTGCCACCAGACCTGCCAGAACGTTCAGCCAGACTGTTTTACTCATCCACCAGTTCTTCATGTTAACCTCCAAATATTACTAAACGGGCTTTATAGCTTCCATCCTTGATAGGAATGAAGTCGCCTGTCTGTGGCTCAAAGTACATCAAGCCATCCTCGTAAACCAGAATATTGTAGCCATGCTCACCCCAAGGGGATTGCCCTATGGCTATCCCGCAGGTGTTCAGCTGATAGCGCTCGCTTACCCTTGCTGAGGCTAGCATAGCAAAGTTCTCACAGTCAAACTTGTCTACAGTGTATTTGGGCATGCCGAACAACACGTCCTTCAACACTTTCCCCCAGTCTTCTAATGACACATACCAGTAGTTGTAATCCCAGAGGAACGTGTTTTTGAGGTTGAGGGATTGGAGTTTAGTAGCCAGTTCCTGACCGCTGCACTGAAGTTCTTTCAGTACTGGTGTATGTTCGACTTTGATATTGAACTTACTCATACCCTATCCTCAGTAACACGTACTGCCGGGGCTACCTCAAACCGGCGTGAACCCGCACAGCCTGCAGGGAGACTGCACCCATACCCGGCACAGAGACCCGTTTTCAAGTATATCATTCTCGGGGTCGACCGGCGGTATCCAGTCTCCTGTCTCCACGTCGTAGACATCCAGCGTGTAGATGACCGGATAACACTCCCCGAGGGCTTCCCTGACAACCTTTGACGGCCCGGTATAAGTGAAGTAGTACCAGCTGTTCGCCTGGAGGTCATGGCATTCGCCGGGTGACGGAGCTGCTTGGCTTTTGCGCGTCAGGGCAAATATGAGCCCTCCCGCGGCAGCGACTCCCAATATGACCGGTACTGCCTTATTCATAAAACCCCCTTACGGTCGATACAGGACTATCTGTGGCGACTGGTTGCCCATCTCATCCTGCAGCCAATAATAATAGGTATAGTGCTTCATGTGGGGCGGCCAGCATACGTATCTGCCTTCGGCTGCCCACCAGATATGGCCATCGTAACGCCACTGGTAACTACCCCCAGCCGGTATTGTTAGCTGGCCTGGTGTTACGTAGCCGTAGCGAGTGCCGCTTACCACATCGGGGCCATAGTCCGTGTTATATGTATGCGAATGCTTCAGCACCATCAGCTTAAGGGTATGCGAAACGCTGGCTGCCGCTGGGTTAGAAATCGTCCAGTTCAAAATAGGATACCAGTACGCCGTAGCCTCCGGACAGGTAGGGTGAGAACCAGACCCTGCACTGAAAGTGAAGGCCGGGCTGGCAATAACAATGTCTTCGGTGCCTTGATAAGCCAAGATAAGGTATCCCCCAGCATGCACATCAACATAAACGTGGTATGTCCCGGGACTAGCCGGCATCGTTACAGGGAAATTCACCTGCTGAGCGGCTCCACTTGAGACAAAAGGCCTTAGTCCGGAGCTCACCACCGGCGTGGCATCGTTCGGACCAAGAAAAAGCTCCGCCTCGCAGTTCAACCCTGCCGGCGCAACTGTTATCGGCGCTACCGCCGTCTTCTGAACGCTTGGCGCAAACTGAGGCATATTATCCTCCTACCAGGTTATCGGTCCAACACTGCCGCTGGGAATGACCACGTCCTCGGTAGCCAGATAGGCGAGAAGGAGATATCCTTCCGCGTAGACATCGAGGTAAACGTGATAGGCAACCCCGCCTGCAGCTGGCATGGTAACCGGGAGACTTATTAACTGCTGGGCCCCCGTTGATGTAAACGGGATTAGTCCGGACGTGGCCGCCTTGTTAGTGGGACTTGTCCCCAGGAAGAGCTCGGCCTGGCAGCTTAACCCCGCCGGACTTACGGTGATAGGGGCTTTGGCCGTCTTGCTCACACTTGGCGGAAATACGGGGTCAACCATTTGCAACATTTGTCTTTCCATATTAGCCTCCTTCTACTCCCACTCGATGGGGAGCGGAATACGTTCTCCAGGGTGCACTGATTGTATGTGCTGCACAAGCTCTTCGTACGTCTCGAAGCAGCCGTGTGCTGAGTTATAAGGGCAACACCAGCCGCCAGGAGGCGGAGCTGCCTGCGCTTTGTGGGTGAGCGCAAAAACGAGCACCCCGCCTACGGCCAGGCTGCCCAGTACGATTACTCCTTTATTAACCATGAGGCTCCTCCTTACGGCTTATTTGCCTCTCCACAGTATTATTATACTGTAGTTTATATCTTGTTTCATATCAATCCTGCTGCCACCATCTTGGCTGCCATGCTACCCCCTGCCGGCAGTACTGGCCAAGTATAGCATCCATCTCCATCCACACCATCAGATACCAAGATACCAGATGACAGATTCAAAGCGGGCCGAACGCCGATGAGACCATTGTATGCAGTGTAGTCGTTCAGTGTGCCGTCGGAGAGAACGACACGCGCGTTGCGCGAGTAGGCGGCGGACGGGGTTCTCAACCACCAGTACCAGGCCGTCGCATCGTTAGCAGGTTTACTGCCGCTCAGTGTATTGAGCCGACCCTGAGCAGTCAGATAGGCGATTCTATCGGCGTCGGCAGCAAAGATTGCAAATGCGGTGCCCTCGACAATACCATTTTCATTCCCAAGTCCGGTCTCGGTTTCAGATAAGAGGAATATTTTGTCCGTGACATGCTCGTGGTCAGCATCAGTATCTGTGACAGTATTCAGGGCTATGGTCAAATCCACCGTATCTAAAATCTCTGCAAGCTCCGCTGCTGTGAAGTTAGCCATGAACCCTTGAATGTCATCATACCCCGTGGGTTGCGACATCCCTGCGTCTGCCGGCGTAGCATCAGCATTATTAGTATTTAGTACGCCATCGCCAGGGTTATTCGCTGCCCACCAAGCACCGGCTGCACCGCCACTATTTAACCACTGACGCAGGTTTGAGCTACGATACCTGTTGTTGCCATAATTCACACGGTCTGCATTGGCGTTGTCAGGTTCTTTTGCGTCAAAGCCGCGCAGGTCAATCATTTTCTTTGTGAGCAACGTCACGGAATCAGCTGGATAATCAGCATGGTCAAAATCGATAATCATCCAGATAATCGGTTCTGTAGCACTGGCCTCTACCTGATAGTTTCCGAACTTAATCAGGTCAGTAACTGCTAGATTTGTTATTGGTTGTGACATCTATTTCCTCAAGTCCTCTGGCAAATCTTCAACAGGGACATCGTACTCAACTGTATAAACAGGGTCGCCAGGGCATTCGATGACAAGAAGGTTCTTGGGGGTGTCTTTTGTGCCGAGGTCAAGTTTAAGCAGGGATTCTTCAGTACCTCTAAAGGCCGTGGGAACCCGCTTGAGTGCCTTTTTCTCTGCCTGGAATTCCTTGCTGGCAACGTCCACTATAATAACATTGGGTTTACTGGCGAGGTCGGCTGCACTCACTGCCAGTCCAGCCTCAACCATAGCCTTCAGTTGCCTGCAAGCCGGGCATCTGCTAGATAGATATATTACGATGGGGTCGTCCTCAGTCATTTATTCTATCCTCTTCGAAAATGCTATTGTATTGGCGCTTCATCTTTTCCGCTAAATCGTAACAGTTGCCATGATGCACATGGCCCAGCCAGCTCTGAAAACTCTGGTTAATGGCTCCCTTGCTTATTTTACCCGCATCGTACAACTCATTGAATTCCTTCAGCTTACGCCTGACACGGCGCTTACTACTCTGGCGCAATTTGCGAATTACCTTACCTGATTCCGTAAGGTAACTGTGAAACCCCAAAAAGTCCATCCCATTGCGGAGTGGGAAGATATGAGTTTTGTCGTTCAGTTTTAGTTTTAATTTGCTCTCAACATATTGTCGTATTTCGTTTCGACAAAAGCGAAGATATTCTTTATCGGGGTGAATCAGTAAGAAATCATCCATATATCGGACATAGTGTTTAATCTGCAACTTTTCTTTAATGAAGTGATCAAGCCCACTTAAATAGAGATTCGCCATCCACTGACTACTTTGGTTCCCAAGCGCAATGCCGGGGTCCTCCGTGCTATCAATTATCTGTTTAAGGAGCCAATTTATACCACTGCCTTTGGTAATTTCGTAAAGCATGGTTTTGAGTACACCATGATCAATAGAGTAAAAAAATTTACTGATATCACACTTAAGCACCCAACCGTCGCACCCATACTGATGGAAATGACGTTGCATGAAATACTGCAATCTATCCAGCCCAGCGTGTGCCCCTTTGCCTTTGCGACACGCATAAGTATCATAAATAAACTGTCTCTCAATCAGCGGTTCAAAGAAGTAGTCACAGACATAGTGCTGAACGACCCGATCACGAAATGGCAAGGCCATGATCACACGCTCTTTAGGTTCAAACACCTTAAAAGTGTTGTAACTCCCCATCTTATATGTCCCTTTATTCAATACAGTTGCCAGATAATAAACTGCTTCCATAGCGTTTGTCTCAAACTTTATCGTTGTTGCCTTGTCTCTTTTACCGCGCCTTGCCTTCAGGTAACACTGATACATTTTCTCAAATTCAAATTTATATCGCATGAGTCTTAAAATAGTTGCCGTATATAACCTTAACGTTAGTAAACTAAAGCCTCGGTATCGGCACTCTATATTTACCCTTTCCGGGAGGGATATCCTCTCCTTTGAATGATAGTCCTCTAGTTTCAGCTTTCTTAAGCCTAATCCGTTGCGGTAGTCTATCAAAGCGGGCCGAACGCCGTTGTTACCATTGTATGCATTGTTGTTGTTCAGTGTGCCGTCGGAGTTAACGTTACGCGCGTTGCGCGAGTTGGCGGCGTTCGGGGGAATAGAGTACACCCCATAAGTATTAAAATCGTTGATTATCATTTTTCATCCACGCGGCAGTGGTATACTTAACATCCAAGACTGCCTTTGTCCATGTCTCACAATTTTGAGATGTGATATATTCTTTCCCATATGATAATTCAATCAGAAATAATATCTGCTTCATAACTGTTAATGCCTTAACTTGGAGTTTCCGTCGTTCATCTTTCTCAAGTGGGTTCCTCGGAAATATTTCATTCGCCCCTAACAAGTATTCGTAGACTGAAAGCGTTTTGTCCTGTAGCCTATTTACAAACGTGAAACGCGTTTTCTTTGGAAACTTCTTGCTATCAGTAATGTCTAATGTGTATTTGATTAAGTCTTTCGCCTTAACAAGCACGATTAGTTCACTTTCCTTTGGCGGCTCTTTATATTGCCGAACTATGTTAAAACACCCCCTTATCAATTTCCATACTTATTCTTTTTACACCGAGTACCATATTTTCAATCCAACCTGAACATCATTAAAGGTCAGACCAGCCACATCTGCGATAGCCTCATCCCACTGTAGATTATAGGTATCATTGCCTGTGACAGTTGCGGCCACGTTTATCAATCCCATGACTACATCGCCCGGGCTATCTACCGCTGCTGCCGCTATAAGGAACTGGTCATCCACAAGGTTAATGGCATCAGTCCAAGCGCCAGGTGCATCTGTTCTAATCTGAATTTCCTGTGCATTGGTCAGTTTGTTAGCCGCACCAGCATTGGAAAGCGACCTGAACTTGAACATCACCTGAACTCTAACAACAGCCGCTCCAGCGGGTAGATCTGCTACAGTTATATCTGGAAGGGCTTGGTCCGCAGCCGCGATTGGTACTACCACTGTTTTCTGTGGGAGTGACCAGAAGTCCATCGAAAAGAGCATCCTGCCCATCCTGGTATCCAAGTCATCCGTGGGGTCCCCCAACTTAGCAGCTAGTGAAACTAAGGTGTCCCCACTGGGGTTCCCCATCGACCCCAAAAGCCCTTTGATATATCTTACTAAGCTATCGGCGGCAGTGGGAGCATATAGGGCTGTATCGGTCTTATTCCCGATAACATCTCTAAGCTGAACATTGGTAGCCGCGTCAGCCCCGGGAACCATATTGATGGTATAGTCATTGACTGTACAGCCGACAGCCGAATTATCAATAACGATGGCTGTCCCGTAAATATTAATGGTACCACCATTGCAGGAGACGTTAATCGTGATGGTGCCGCCGAGGGCATAGATATTTGTCGTGCCACCAGTCTGACCGGCGAGCACCAGGTCGCCTTTCCACCCGTAGAGATTGCAAGGAGCGGGGGTGCCAAGAGTTATTGTCGCAGGCCCCTGTGACGCACAGCACCCGTCAGCATCCACAACTGCCGCAGCTGCCAAGCCCATCTGTTGAATATAACAGCGCTGCAAAATGCCATCGATATTTGTGGGGGTCGGCATGGTGCAATCATAGAAACTCGCCAAGGCAGCTACGCCTCCCATAGCTCCAATTATATTGAGCCTTCGGAAGACACTAGTCGCTACATCTTGACCGTTCAGGTCGATGGTGTCCATGGCGCTATACATGCCCTGGCCCGTGAATTCGTATCCCACCATAGCACCAGGAACCACGAAAGCGCCGGCCCGCCCATAAACGCTGATTTTTCTCAAACCATAGGCGACGGCTATAGCTAATGTACTCGCCTCGTCATTGGATGGATTATCGGCAGTCCCGACCGGCCAAGCTACCCCGGCAGCTCCGTCGGTATCGTTAAAGTACACAATACCGTCCGGGTACCCCGCTACGGCGACACCACCGCCACCACCCAGAGTAGCTGCTATGGCCGGGTGAATAATCAGTATTTCATCTCCGACGCCGACGGCGACGGTAAATGCTGCTGTAGTAAAAATACCGGTAGCCGTAGCATAGGCAGTTACGGGCAGGAGTTCGCCCTGAGGCGCCCCACCGATGCCACCGGCGCTTCTAAGGACAAAAACAACATAGGGATTGACTGCATCAGCGAATTTGCCGGCGCCGAGTCCGGCCAGTGAACCTATGGTAAACTGGTTAGCTCCAGGAACATCATCAACGACACCATAATAAGAGAGTCCTTCTTTGGGCGCCGGTCCCGGCCCACCTCCGCCGGCGCTTATTGACAGGATATCGAACAGGGTCCCGGCAGTGATTTGCTGGACAGCTCCGGCCGCGTTAGTCCAGGGGGTAGCGAAGGTGAGGGTATTGCCAGCCTGAACATATATTGGTTTTACTTGTCCCGCAGCGGGTCCAGACCTTATTTTACAAAGCAACCCGTCGTAGGACGGCTCATTTACCAGGTCACCGCATACTATAGTAAGGCCGGTGGCCGCGCCGACGGCGTCGGTAATTCCCTGATATGAAATAAGGGCTTGTAGCAACGGCTTTGAGGGCGAGTCTTGCCTGAGCCCGCTTGTAGCAACTTTCATTGATTCACTCCTATCAGCTGGTAGTACCTGGTAACATAGGCCTGGTAAAGAGTTTCATAGGTTGCTCTGCCAATCTGGCCGGTGAAGTAGAGCTGGCCGATGTACATGTAATAGACATCCAGGTCGCCCATCGTCTGGGAGGCCAGGATATTATCAACGGTGGGAACCAGGCTCGGCTGCTCAGGCTGTGCAGGAGCTGCTTTCGCCCGGGTAGCCAGAAGGATTGTGCCTCCCACTGCTGCCCCCAGGCCCAGCACAACTGCTATTGCTGCTTTGTTCGACATTCAAAGGCCTCACTTATCCAATCCTGAAAGTGCTCTCGTAAGATTTCGGATTAGCTCACCCTGTTCTTTAATCTGCCAGTGGAGAAGCCGAATCTCTTTCTTAAGTTCACAGTGGGAGCAGGGGCTCAGTCTGTTATGGGTGCTGGGATCGGGCATAAGATAAAGCACCTCTATCCTGTTGTCGTCTCTAGCTACATCTGGCCTATGGTGGACTATTTCAGTTCTTAGTAAAGGCCTACCCAAATGCTGAGCCATAACTAGACGATGCTCTAAGACTAAACCCTGTTTATCTGCCATGACCCGCATGGGGTCATCTTTATCAAGAAGAATACGAATATAGCCATCACTATGTCTTTGCCTCCCACCATTCCAATTCCAAGTTAAATTCCCTTTATATTCTCTGCGCGGTATTTGCAGATTTTGGAGTCTTTTAAATACTGTTGCGTCGCTCACGCCATAGATTTTAGCAATTTGCAAGCCGGTCAATCTTTGTCGGTTATATAGCTCTTCCATTTCCTCTTTTGATACTTTCTCCAATTTGCCTTTGCCCTTAAACCAAGAACCCCCATTCGGTCTACGCGGCATAGATAGCTTCTCCATTCTCGTAGATACTACGCTTGGAGAGACCCCATATTTTAAGGCGACCTGAGATAGGGATAAACCCTCCCTTTCATAAAGATTTTTAAGCTCATCTTGAGAAACTGAGGATAGCTTATTTCTAATTACCCTAAACCCGGACCTTGCTGGTCTACAATTGATATCAAGCTCCTTCATTCTTCTTTTTACAGTCGCATGATTGACACTATACAACTTCCCAATATCACGAAGGGATACCTTTTCTTCGTCATATAGTCGTGTCAATTCTTCCTTTGAGACATGTGCTAGCTTCCAGGGATGGGGATATAACTTCCCTTCAGCGAACAATCGTTTCCTTGTTTCACTTAACTTACGTCTACTTTCTTCATTTAGCTTAGTCATATTGCACCTTTAGGCATATTACGGAGTTTTTCCTGAGAATATGGCTTGCAAAATCCACCCTGCTGTGGGATTCGGAGTTGGCGTTTGCACAACTAGACGGGCCCAGGCAGAGTGTATAACCCACGGGATAAGGATTGAATGAACCGTAGCATTTATTCCAGTTCCGACCTCAATCAAAGGAGCTGTCGGAGCCAAAGCTCCGCCCCCACCACCGATAGCAGCCCAGTATGTCGCATTAGCCGGTAAAGGAAACGGCCACATGAGAT
>Ga0307428_1001130_pt1 | contig 14010 bp, 12 predicted proteins | sample SalMarWE160240MG_FD_202161 | JGI IMG/M metagenome (GOLD analysis project Ga0307428, IMG submission 202161) | Salt marsh sediment microbial communities from the Plum Island Ecosystem LTER, Massachusetts, United States - WE1603-240 | ecosystem: Environmental > Aquatic > Marine > Intertidal zone >...
TATGCACATGCCACAGGCCTCTGACTCCGGGGAGCCGAATAAGTACTCGCATTGCGTACTCATATTGCCTTCCCCATCGTCCTACAAGGTCGGCACTCCCAAACGGTGATTTCGGAGCTCAATACTGCGCCTATGCACTCCCCTGCTAACGCTTCGCCACGCCATCACTGGACATCGACGCATAGCCCGGGGCCGGAGTGGATCGCTACTCCTTTCTCCGTAGAGGACTTGGCTTCAACTTCAACCACCCGAAGACTCACCTCCTACTCCATGCCGGTTTTAACCGGCGCTTTCAGGATGTCCCCTACTTCCGTATAGCTTTTATTCTTGCGGCGCAAAAAAACGAGCTTTTATCAGTTATTGCTGTCAATTTTGTATATGCCGGCCGGAAATATCTGAATGTAGCCCTTGGTCAAGAGCCAAGTGACCAGAGACAATAGATCCATCCGTTGCCGCCGCCTCAAAAAGCGGTCTCTCACCATCAGAAAGCCATCGATTTGAGAATGACTGGATGAGCCATTTGATTTGATCGTATACTTCATTTCGGTTAAGTTAGGCTTGTCGCGGTGAAGCATGGATCTTCAATAGAGGTGGGTACCATACAACGATAGGAGCGAAGATATGGAAAGCAATTGGAAATTCAATCACATAGGAATGGTGGTCAGGGATGTTGATAAATCTGTTGAGTACTATAAATCCTTAGGGATAGTCGATAAAGCCACGGATCGTATTACGATGGAAGGCAAAAAGGCTAAGCTTATTGGGAGATCTATCTACATAGGGCCACTAAAGATTGAATTGTGGCAGCCTGTGAGGGGGGAGACTGCCCAGCAGGAGTTTCTAAATAGCCGAGGTGAAGGCGTGAATCACATTGCCTTTCACGTGGAGGACTTGGCCAAAGAGAAGGCCAAGCTTGTGGAGAAAGGCATACCGGTTTTGTTTAGCGTGAAGGATCAAGAGGGTGAAATGGCTTACTTCGACGCCCGTAAGATCGGTAATATCCTTATAGAATTGATCCATCCTCCGAAATAGAGGATACCCGCGTATAACGCAGGGGCTTGAAAAGCAAGATAAGCATACTGGCAGGCAAGATAGTCCAGGAGGCGTCTATCCTATAATGAATCCTGGTCAGGTCTTAACAAGTTACGGCTAAAATCATTTTTCATATCTAATTCTTGTTGATACGAGATTGGGTGTACCCTGGCATCATTTTATTCAAGCGAGCAATTCCTATGATGGGAGCCACCCTGACGACTACCGGCACCACTTCCCTGCAACCTGGGTCCTAACGGGTTGCGGCTCACTCGACTTGTGGAAATCGATAGTTCAAAATAGGAATCAAAAAAGCATAAAAAAACTTGACAATTACAAAAAATAAATATTATACAGAATTATAATAGTTCCATAATTAACCTTTTAAAGCTTCTCGACTTGAAACTCCAAAAGATTGATCATAAAAGAGCCTTCCAATTGGTGGCGGAGCAGCTGGAAGAGGCCATCCTATCTGGAAAAGTCAAGCCAGGCGAGAAATTTTCCCCTGAGCAAGAGATGCTCGCTGATTTAGCGACCAGTCGCAGATCTCTTAGAGAGGCCATGCGCGTTTTAGAGCAGAAGGGGTTGATCGAAATCAGGGTCGGAGTCAAAGGGGGGAGCTTTGTCAAGATGCCAACCACCGATTCGGTAACCAAGAGCCTAGCTCTGCTGATTCGATTCAAGAAAGTACCGGTCAGCGAGCTGGCTGAATTTCGCCTCGATATTGAAGGGGCAATTGCCAGACGGGCTGCTGAAAGAGCGGATGAGCACGATATCGAAAACCTACAAATAATCATTGAAAAGGCAGAGAAAATACTCGCCGGTCCAGATGCCGAATTCAAGGATTACAAGGAAATAGACCGCGAATATCACTTGGTACTTGCAGCCGCGGCCCGAAACCAACTCTATGGATCTGTCTTGAGGATCGTGCATGACAACATGGCAAACTATTTCGAGAAACATTTGGATTATCACCGTGGCCGGTTTAGCGATCATCATAAAGAAATGATTCAAATGCTCGAAGCCCTTAAGAATCGCGATGGCGACAAGGCCTTCGCCCTTGCAAACCACCATATCAAGGAATTCTTCCGCTATGTAGATGCGGAAAACAATACAAAGGGATGAGATCCGAAAGATCCTTCTCAATGAGTTGTTTCATCTTTGCAGTCCGTGCGTGTTTGAAAATCGGTAATCCGGTTTTGAGATTTTCCAAAACTTGCTTTCAGGATAGGCCGTAAAGAAACCGGCCCTCGGCTTCACCCATTCATTTATACCTTTAAGCGCACGGGGGAATGGATAGAGCATGACGGATATTCAAAAGCAAAGAATCATGGAAATGATGGATAGTGTGGTGGCGGATAAATATCCCCTCCAAGAGTATGGAAACATTGGGAAACGGGGGATACGCCGAATTGACGGCTATGAAAAGGCCAGCGGCAAGGCCATTTACACCATGGATATCCAATTGCCAAGCATGCTTTACATGCGCTTTCTTACCTCCCCCTATCCACACGCAGAGATCAAACACATGGACACCACAAGGGCTGAGGCCCTGCCCGGGGTTAGAGCAGTATTGAGATATGATGATCCCGAACTTCCGCCTCGATCGGACCTCGGCGGGCATGCCCCCTCCTTCGTACCGGTTCTCTCCAGGGTTGCCCACTTTGAGGGAGAAGAAATGGGGGCAGCGGTTGCTGCTGATACGGAGGCTATCGCCGAAGAGGCATTGCAATTGATTGACATTGAATGGGTTAAAAGACCTTTTCTTCTGGATGCCGAGGAAGCACTGAAACCCGATGCCCCTTTGGCCAATCCGGAGGACTACCCGCGCGGCAATTACTTCAACAAGGGGATGCTGGACATTCACCAACTGGGGGACGTAGAAAAGGGATTTGAGAAAGCGGACGTTATACTGGAATTCAAGGTCAAAAGGCGACTTCATACCTGGGCTGCTCCGGAACGACCTTGCGGTGTTTTCAGGTGGAACGGGGAATACCCTGAAGTGTGGGTCAAACAGCAGCGGCCCCAGATACCCAAAAAAGTGATCTCGTCATGGTTCGGCGGAATACCCATGAACAGGATTACTATGCATGCTCCTTATCAGGGGGCGAGTTTCGGCGGCTGGAGTCAGGTGCCATGGAATCTGGGCGGACACTACTGCGCGGCACTTGTAGCCAAAAGGACTGGGAGACCTGTGAAATGGTTATTCAATCGGAGAGAAGACTTCCATGGCGGGGAGTCTGACGAAGGTGTCCATTACTTCAAGGTAGGCGCCAAAAAGGACGGAACCATCACATCCGTGAAAGTCCGCGGTGTCATGGCCAATATGATCTACTTCGTTTTCGGGGTTGCCAAGCACTTCATCGAGAACACCAAAACTCCTAATGTGTATGGAAGGACTGAGGCTGTTCAGGTCAACAAAGGGGTGAACGTACCGACTCGGTGCGAACAAAACCCCAACGCCCTGAGCATGACGATGGTATTCGACCGCGTTGCCGACGCGCTGGGCCTAGATCCTATTGAAGTTGTCCTCAAAAATGACGGGGCCGACGGGCATGATATGGCATGGTTGAACGAGCGCAAAAAGGAAATGGGATTTCAGACCCTGGACAGCCTGAGAGAATGTGTTGAAAAGGGCAAACACGCCATCGATTGGGATAACAAATGGCATCCTCCTGGAAAAAAGAAGCTTTCTAACGGAAGGATGCACGGGCTCGGGTTTACATGGACACATGAATGGGAAGATTCCGTCGGTTCCAGTGAAATTGCTATCCACATTGAGAGGACTGATGGGACAGCAACGATTTACGGAATGAGATGTGATGTGGGGGTGAATGCAGAGACTGCTTACTGTCAAATAGCAGCCGATGAATTAGGCATGTGTATGGAAGACGTTCTTTACAAACCTCAAATAGATACCGGATTTTATGCCATGACGCCTGATTCCTCCACCAACATGTCGGTAAACGGGTTTGCCGTAAGGAACGCAGCCAGGTTGTTAAAGAGGAAGATCCTGGAGGCCGCAACCAGGCCGAGTGGCGAGACCGTGAGGGGGAGTTATCCTGCGGCCTTTCCTGGATACAAACCGGACGATTTGGATATCAAGGACAGTGTGATTTACGCCAAGGCAGACCCTTCGATTCGAGTGCCCCTGGCGGAGTTTGTCCAGCCCATGGGGCTTGAAGGGCCTTTTTGCCACACCGCTGAATTCGGGAAAGGCTCCCCAAGAAGCAATTTTTCAGTGCCCCTCTTTGCCAACAGCTGGCAGGTACAGCAGGGCGGATACGCCGACGTGCGTCTTCGTCTTTGCAGGCAGGCCCACTTTATGGAAGTTGAGGTGGATACTGATACAGGCATGGTATTTGTGACCAAGGTAGTCAACGTAAATGATGTCGGCAAGGTCATCAGCTGGGAAGGATGCGAGGGCCAGCAGTACGGCGGCACCATCATGGGCGTGGGAAGGGGCCTATTTGAGGAGGTGGTGCATGATCCGGTTACCGGGGTCATACTTAATGGGAACCTCCTGGATTATAAAATCGCAACTATGCAGGATGTCGGCCCCATCGAAACCAAGCTGGTGGAAACCGGGATGGGCTATGGGCCCTATGGGGTGATCGGTATCGGTGAAGACGTTGCTACCGTCGTACCCGCACTGGCCGGACCTGCCGTACATAATGCCATAGGCGTTTATATAGACGATTTTCCCATAACCCCCGCCAAGGTGCTGAAGGCCCTAGGCAAAGGATAGTCATTGAATGTGACCCGTAAGGTAGGAAAATGAAAAAGGGAGAAGTCCTGCGCCTTGAGAAGATCAGGAAGAACTTCGGTGGGCTGAGGGTCTTGAATAACATAGATATGACTCTGGCGTTCAACGAAATCGTGGGTCTCATAGGGCCCAATGGTGCCGGCAAGTCAACGCTCTTCAATGTTATTACCTCTTTTTACAAACCGGATCACGGTGAGGTCTTTTTAAACAATCAGAAGATAACCGGCCTCGCTCCCCACAAAATATGTCACCTGGGTATTGCAAGGACCTTTCAGCTCGTCAAAACCTTCCTGAAGATGACCGTATACGAAAACGCCATGGTGGGCGCTGTCTATGGACAGAAGCATCTGGTAAAAGGGGCACGTAATCAGGCCCTGGAAGCTTTAGAACTCGTTGGGCTGGCGGAAAAAAAGGATACCAACGTTGCCCACCTTACCCTCTCGGATCGGCGTCTTTTGGAAGTAGCCATGGCCCTGGTTTCTATGCCGATGGTCACCTTGCTGGATGAACCCATGGCAGGCCTCAACTCCACTGAAATCATCAATCTGCTTGAGGTAATCGAGCGCGCGAGGGATGCAAGAGAAATCTCTATTCTGTGGATCGAACACAAGGTAGATGCGGTCCTTGACTTTTGTGACCGCGTCGTGGTGCTGGATTATGGGCTGAAGATAGCCGACGGCAGTCCGGAAGAGGTAGCCAATAACCCCAAAGTAATCGAGGCTTACCTTGGAGAATCACCTGCTTGAACTGAAGGGTGTGGACATCTTTTACGGTGATGTTCAAGCCGTCTGGGATGTATCCATCTCCGTAGATGAGGGAACGATAGTCGGGCTTTTGGGTGCCAATGGTGCCGGCAAGACGACCCTTCTGAAGACAATTTCGGGAATAATCCATGCCCAAAGTGGGGAGATACTCTTTTCTAACAGATCTCTGGCTCACCTCAGACCACAGGCGGTAGTGGACATGGGCATTTCTCATGTGCCGGAGGGGCGGCGCCTCTTTTCTCAGCTTACGGTCCTCGAGAATCTGAGGCTCGGTTCCTATCCTCCGAGGGCTCGCCCCCTCTTCGAAGAGTCTCTGGAACGGGCTTTCACTCTTTTCCCCGTTTTGGAAGCTCGAACAGGCCAGAAAGCCGGTTCATTGAGCGGAGGTGAGCAGCAGATGCTGGCTATTGCCAGGGCCTTAATGGCTCACCCGGACCTTCTTATGCTGGATGAACCCTCTCTTGGGCTGAGTCCCATTTTTGTGAGGACGATATTCGAGCTCATCAAGACCCTAAACGATCAGAAGGTGACCATTCTCCTTGTGGAACAGAACATCCACCAGGCCTTGAAGATTTCCCATCAGGCGTATGTCTTGAAGACCGGTAAAATTGTTATGAATGGTCCCGGGGATGAACTTTTGGCCAACCCCGAAGTTCAGATGGCCTATATAGGGGAACGCTGGAGAAAAAAATAATGCTTGAATATGTAACGTTTGAACTCGTTCTTCAGCTTTTGGTCAATGGTATTCTTTTTGGTACCATGTACGGGATAGCCGCTATCGGACTCAGCCTTGTCTACGGAACCATGCGGATTATTTTTCTCGCGCATGGAGCAATAATCGTTTTTTTTGCCTATATATGTTACTGGTTATTCAGGCTATTGGGCATCGATCCGTATTTATCCCTGATCATTGTTGTTCCACTCTCTTTATTGCTCGGCGCTGGATTTTATGCTGGTCTTTTTAAAGAGGCCGCCGCTTTAGAGGACAAGAATATCTCCCTTTTGATCGCTGTAGGTCTCATGTATCTTGCGGAACAACTCATGCTCGTCGTCTGGACAGCCAATCCCAGGTCAATATCAACGATATACACGGACCTCGTATTCAGGCCTTTCGGGATCAATATCCCCTTCACCAGATTCATAGCATTAGTCATGGCTATTCTGTCAGCGTTCGGCGTCCTCTTCTTTCTCAAAAAAACCCTTATTGGCACGGCCGTGAGAGCTGCTTCAGAGGATATGGAATCTGCTACCCTGATGGGGATCAATCCGCATTGGGTTAATGTTGTAGCCTTCGCTGTGGGCATCGGACTCGCGGGGGTAGCAGGGGTCGGCCTTGCCACGGTCTATTCCTTCGATCCCGGTTATGGTTTTATTTTTGCCATAAAGGCTTTGATCGCGCTGGCCTTTGGAGGCATGGGCAATGTGTTTGGGGCCTTGCTCGGGGGGATTCTTTTGGGGCTTCTTGAGAGTCTCTCGTCCTTTTTTATCGGCGCTGGATGGGCCGATGCTATAACCTATGGGGTATTCTTGCTGGTCCTAACGTTTCGACCTCAAGGCCTCTTTGGAGGATCAACGTAAGAGAGCAACATAGTAAAAAAGATGAACGATAAACAATCCATTATTGTTGCTGTGGTGGTCTTAATGGCCTTTGCAGCGATACCATTCCTTATCAATGTCGACACCTCTTACATTGGTTTTTTTCTCTTCCTCTCGTTTTGTTATATTATCGTTTCCCAAGGATGGAATCTTGTAGCGGGCTATACCGGGCAGATCAGCCTTTGCCAAAACGCATTCTTTGGCTTAGGGGCGTATACAACAGCCTTGATTTGGCTCCATGATATAACAAAAACGTGGTACTACTTTGATCCGGTTGTCATGGCGCTTAGCGGCCTCGTTCCGGTAATCTTGGCTATCCTGATTGGACTGCCGCTGTTATCAAGACTCAGGGGCGATTATTTTGCCCTCGGTACATTAGGAGTACAATTCATTATCCAGGTGGTTTTCTTAAAGGGAGGCGATTTCACGAGAGGAGCAGACGGCCTGCATCTCCCCTCCACTGTCTTTACATCCATGAAGCCCTATTACTGGACCGGATTTTTTCTAGCGTTCTTTGCGACTGCCGTGATATATTTCATTACCAGATCCAGAATCGGCATCGCCCTCAGGGCCATCATGGAAGATGAAATCTCAGCTGCCGCACACGGAATCAATATTCTGAAGTACAAGATCTTTGCCTTTGCCGTCGGGGCCTTTCTCGCAGGAATTTCTGGCAGCCTCTTTGGTTATTACCTGTTTCACATCAATCCTGACTCCGTCTTGAACCTGAACTGGCTCTTCTATCCCATCCTCATATGCGTATTAGGCGGGAATGGCACGATTGTAGGTCCTATTGTAGGCTCCTTTTTCATAACTGCTCTGTTTTCCTTGGGAACTGTGTATATGCCGGAGATACATCCTATCGTATCGGGCGTGCTTATCATCGTTGTGATGAAGTTCATGCCCACAGGTCTCATCGGACTAAAAGACAAACTATTGTCTCGTGGATAGGAAATGACCATGAGCTTACTAGCTGGTAAGATACAATCCTGGCCGCTGATCTGAGAGGCTCTATTCCTTCTCGTTTCATCGATAGCTTTGGTGTTACCATATGGCATGGATCATCGACAATCTCTGTTACAGGAAATATCTTCCGACCGCCTAGATGGAAGCAGGAGATATATCCATGGCCACAGCCAGGATTCTGGTGTTTAAGTACACGCATAATGGTGATCTTTTTTGAGTCGAATTCGGCGTTACAGAAACACGGCTTGTCTGGAGGCCGAGAGAGGGTCTTGGCCACCTTGAAACACAAACCATAACAAAAAAGGAGGAAGAAAATGGCGAAAGACAAGTTTTTAGGACGGCTAGGGTTATTCCTTTTTGTCTTTGCGGCATGCCTCATGCCCTTGAATGGCGGCTTCGCTGCAGAAAGGCAGGAAATCCGCATAGGGGCAGCCAATTCCATGACCGGCATGAATGTCTTGACCGGTTCGGATCAGAAATGGGCCTATGAGCAAGCGGTGGCCGATATCAACAAGCAAGGCGGTGTCTATGTCAAAGACCTGGGCAAAAAGCTGCCCATAAAGCTGATCTTCGCGGATGATAAGAGTACAGCTGCTGATGCGGCGGCAGCTATGGAAATCCTCATAAAGTTGCAAAAGATCGATCTGGCTATGAGCTCCAACGTTACTCCGTTAAATATTGCGGCTGGAACTGTCTGCGAGAAGTACAAGGTGTTCTTCTCCATAACCTCTAGCTGGCTGGACCAGATTGAGGACCAGAATTTCAAGTGGTGTTCGGACTTTTTCTTCTCCACTGTCAGTGCATCAAGGTCTGCCTTTGACGTTTGGGAGATGTATCCTGAGGCCGAGAGGCCAAAGAGAACCTGGCTGATGATGGAGGACAATCCGGACGGCCAGGGTTTTGCAACCGGATTTAAGGGGCATGCGAAGAACATGGGCTACAACATTGCTGTGGATGAGCCATATATGCCAGGCACCAAGGACTTCTCGTCTTCTATCCTGAAAGCAAAGGCTCGTAAATGTGATTCTCTATTGTGGCTAGGTTCTCCAACCGACAGTATCACCCTCATGCGCCAGATCAAACAGAATCGGGTGAATATGAAGTATATGCATGGATGGAAGGGATTCTGGCCCGGCGAGTTCTACAAGACCCTTGGTAAAGACGCTGATTATATAATACACGATGGATTCTGGGCACAGACCTTACCCTATCCAGGGGCAGATGAGCTTGGAAACAGATATATAGAGGATCACGATGGCCGGGACTCTGTCAGCGTAGGGCTCTATTACGCCAATCCTTGGGTCGTCAAGCAGGCAATCGAGAAGGCTGGATCCATTGACTCGGCAAAGGTTAGGGATGTCTTCTACAGTGGTAACTTCGTAGCGAAGGGGACGACCATGGGCGATCTCAAATTCAATGAGAAGGGACTGCACCTTACCCCGTGCCTTGCCCTCCAGTGGTGGAAAGGGAAACGGCTGCCGGTTTTGCCCCAAGTATACAAGCTCAAATGGACCCCGCCTTGGGATCAACGGTAGGAAATGGCGGCCTAACCTTCATATTCAGTTACCAGGGCCAAGCTCGACCTTCCCTCAGCCCCTTCACAAGACGAGGGGGCTGAGGGTACATTTCATAGCCTCTCAAAAAAGTCCCACTGGGTGAAAGAATTGCTCGTCGAATCAACTAGATGGTAATGAAACGGTTACGGAGCCGGAGGGGCAATGAATCTTTGACAGAAGCATCAGAACGCAAGAGCCAAGATCCAGATGCACCTGTATTACTGGCTTTTGACTCTTGTTTCCTGAATAATCGAAGGATTTCCAGCTTCATTGGACCACAATCCACGAGGTAGTGAAGGGATGAACCGAAAGAAGAAAAAAAGAATCGTAAAAATGCCATGAAGATAGGTAAAGCAAAATGGAAAAAGTTAAGGTAAGGATAGACGGTATCGAGGTAAGCGGCCGGCCGGGGATGACCATACTTGAGGCTGCCAAGGAGGTGGGGATTGAGATTCCCACGCTCTGTTACCAGGAGGGGATCACGCCGTCGGGTAATTGCCGCATCTGTGTGGTGGAGGTCGAGGGATCGCCGCGGTTAGTAGGCTCCTGTCATACACCGATTGAAGAAGGAATGGACATCCGGACCCATTCACAAAAGGTCCTGGAGGCCCGAAAGGCCACGATTGAATTGCTGATCGCAGGCCATACAGGCCCCTGCGTGACGGACAGTGAATCCAAAGAGTGCCTGTTGCACAAGATGGCCTCTGATATGGAAGTAGGTCCTCCGCGGTTTGAGGTACGCATACCCCGTTATTACCCGGTAGAAGACACGAACCCCTATATCCTTCGGGATATGTCCAAGTGCATCTTGTGCCAAAAGTGTATCCGGGCCTGCCAGGAAGTGGCAGGCCAGAATCTTCTCAGCATGGCCTATAGGGGTTTCCATTCCAAGGTCGTAGTCGATTCTGACGCACCTCTCGATAATGAGGTATGCAAGGATTGTGGCATCTGTATCGAGTATTGCCCTACGACGGCCCTGATGTGGGCAGAGGGGGTGAAGAGGAAAGAAATACCGGCAACGGGAAAGACTCAGGCGCAGCCTTCAGCGAAGAATCGCAATCGGGAACGGTTGCTGGGGCTTCTGGAGGCTCGGCAACGTGAATCGGGTTATATCTCGGAAGAGGCTATGCATGAGATTGCGGAGCTGGTAGGCGTTTCTGTTGGAGAGGTTTACGGGGTGGCAACCTTTTACGCTTTTCTTTCTACGAGGCCCCAAGGCAGACACGTGATCAAAATTTGCAAAAGTCTACCCTGCTATTTCAAGGGTGCGCCCATGATCATAGATAGTATGGAAAAGGCAATTGGGATAGGTCCTGGGGAGATGACCTCTGACGGGATGTTCACCTTTGAGCTGACTAATTGTATAGGAGCGTGCGATCAGGCACCGGCCATGTTGATCGATGATGAGGTATACGGGCACCTCACCCCGGAGAAGATAGCCGGGATTTTGGAGTCGTATAAATAACGTAAGTGCGGAGGATGAGCCGTGGCAGAAACACGAATCGTATTACAACATTGTCAGGTAATAGACCCCGGCGACATAGATACCTATATGGTGCACAAGGGTTTTAAGGCCCTGGCAAAGGCCCGTGAGGAAATGACACCAGAATTAGTGATCGAGGCGGTGAAGGCCTCGGGGTTGCGTGGGCGCGGAGGGGCGGGCTTTCCCTGCGGGGTCAAATGGGAACTGGGGAGGAAAAGTAAGGGCTCTGAGAAATTTCTCATCTGCAATGCCGATGAGGGTGAAATGGGCACGTTTAAGGACAGATATATCTTGCAGCATGACCCCTTTTCCGTGATTGAGGCAATAGTGATTGCAGCTTACGCAATTGGGGCCACGAAGGCCTATCTGTATCTTCGGGCTGAGTACCGTTACCTCCTTCATGTGATCAAAGGAGCCATCGTGCAGGCCGAGGAGAAAGGGCTTTTGGAAGACCTGGAGATCGATATCCGCATAGGTGCAGGGGCCTATGTTTGCGGTGAAGAGTCGGCTCTGATGAATTCCATTGAGGGAATGCGCGGGGAGGTGCGATTCAGGCCGCCCTATCCGCCAATAAAGGGTCTGTTTGAACAGCCAACCATCATCAACAACGTTGAGACCCTGGCGAATATTCCCGGGATCATCCTGGAAGGACCCGAGTGGTTTGCCCGGATGGGCACAGAGAAAAGCAAGGGCACGAAGGTATTCTCTGTGAGTGGGGATGTGGAAAGGCCTGGCGTATATGAGCTGGAGATGGGAAGCTCACTCAAGGAACTGGTCCTGGACCTGGCAAGGGCCAAAGATGTGAAGATGGTCCAGGTGGGTGGGGCCACAGGCAGGATCTTGCCCTCAACAAAACTGGATACCCCCTTAGCCTTTGAAGAGGTGCTTGGCTCAGGAGCTATAATGGTGTTTGATGAGAGCCGGGATGTGATTGAGGTAATGTACCACACCATGGAATTTCTTGAAGAGGAGTGCTGCGGGAAGTGTGCGCCAGGCAGGGAAGGGACTGAGGTAATGGTTGAGATCCTCGGCAGGCTCTGCAAGGGAGAGGGTGCATGGGAAGATATAGGCAAGCTGGAAGACCTGTCGCAGGTGATGATCCTCTCATCATTGTGCGGACTCGGTCAAGGAGCCCCGGTGCCGGTTTTGGACAGCCTGAAGTATTTCGCGAAAGAGTATGAGAATCGGATCGAGCAATCGGTGTTCTTGAGAGCCCAGAAAGGCATAAGATAAGGAGGAAACAATGAAGGACTCACCAACCGACAAATCTAGATACCTGTGCCCTTACTGTGCAAGGGTCTTTGATGCACTGGATGATCTCAAAGCCCATGTCTTTGCGGAGCATAAAGATGAACCCCTGAGGCGGCCTGAAGGCCTGATTCGCCTGAAGATCAACGGGGAGATTCATGAGATACAGGTAGAGCCGAACTGGACACTCTATCAGGTGATCCATGACGAGCTGGGTCTGACAGGAGCGAAGATGTTTTGTGATAGGGGGGCTTGCGGATCATGTACGGTAATCATGGATGGGAGGCCCATCCTTTCGTGCATGACTTTGGCCATCGAGTGCGACGGTAAGGAGATCGAGACGATAGAAGGCATCGCCGCCAATGGGCATCCGCTCATTGAAAGCTATGTCAAACATCATTGTATGCAGTGCGGGTATTGTACCCCTGGCTTTGTGGTCACAGCCAAGGCCTTGCTGGACAGTAATCCCGATCCTACCGAAGAGGAAGTGAAGGATGCCCTGGCCGGCAATTTATGCCGATGCGGGACCTATCCCCAACACCCAAAGGCTGTCTTGGAAGCAGCACAAGCATTGAATTCACGTCGAGAGGTCAAAAATCATGTCTAAGCGTTTCAATGAAATGCCCAGCAATCCCATGGAGCATGATAAATATATTCCTGATGCCTTCCGGATCCTTGGCAAAAGAGGCACACGGAGAATCGACGGCTTACGGAAGGCCAGTGGTGCGGCGACATATACAAGAGACATTATCCTACCGAGGATGCTTTATGCAAAGTGGCTCACGTGCCCCTATCCTAATGCGAAGATCATCCACCTGGATACTCAGAGGGCCGAGCAGCTTCCAGGCGTGAGGGCTGTCCTTCGGTACGATGATCCCGAGGTCTATGGAAAACGGATTCCGACACTGCAGGGCGGGGAAGAGGATATCCTTGCCGGTTATGCCTATTTTCAGGGTCAACAGGTCGGCGCTGTGGTTGCAGCAGATACGGAAGAGATTGCCGATGAGGCCCTGAAGCTCCTCCGAGTTACATGGGAAGAACGGCCTTTTATCCTGGAAGCACGGGAAGCACTTGAGCCCGGGGCTCCTCTGACGAGGCCTGAATGGAGGCCGAAAAGCAACCTGATGCCTCTCTTTTTTCAGCCAACCGATACGTTCCGTTTCGGCGACGTGAAAAAGGGCTTCAAGGAAGCTGACCGGATCATTGAATTCAAGGCAAGGCGACGTTACCACGGGTGTTCGGATGCCGAACCCGTGAGCGGCATCACACGATGGGAGGGGGACTGCGCTGAGCTTTGGCTCCATCAGCAACACCCCTATGAACATAAATGGATGATGAATATGTGGTTCGGCATTCCGATGAGTAAGGTAAAAATCAACGCTCCTTATAATGGTGCCATGTTCGGTGGATGGAACTGGATCGATTACTCGATGGTTCCTCAGTATGTCAGCGCACTCCTGGCCAAGAGAACCAGAAGACCCGTAAAATGGATCTTCGATAGAAGGGATGATTTTACCTTTGGATCTCTCGATGCCATGGAAAGTGAATTCAAGGTCGGATTTAAAGAGGATGGGACGATTACGGCAGTAAAGATAAAGA
>Ga0307428_1001133_pt1 | contig 13994 bp, 12 predicted proteins | sample SalMarWE160240MG_FD_202161 | JGI IMG/M metagenome (GOLD analysis project Ga0307428, IMG submission 202161) | Salt marsh sediment microbial communities from the Plum Island Ecosystem LTER, Massachusetts, United States - WE1603-240 | ecosystem: Environmental > Aquatic > Marine > Intertidal zone >...
ACAATAAGTTTTGCTGTATTAATTACATTGTTTTTTATGTCAGTAACCTGTTGGGCAATTTTTTTATGTAAGTTTGCATTATTTTCTCTTAAAAAAAGACAATTAAAAAAAATGAATATTGCTATTAGAAAAGTTCAAAACTTACAAGATTTGCTAACAATGGCAACGGCATATAGTAGTAATAGTTTGCCCGGCTACTTTTTATCAAAAAATTTATCTTTTTTGCAGCCATTAATGACAAGTACTGGATCATTACAGGTGCATGAGCGTGAATTAGTACAGCAGCAACTTGACCAAACAGTAGAGGCAATTGTGATGGATGAAGAATCATTCTTACCCTTTCTTTCTACGAGTGCAGCAGTTGCAACATTATTGGGATTGTTGGGTACGGTTTGGGGTTTAATTCATTCTTTTATGCGTATTAGTGAAAAGCAAGTAGCTGATATTACGACGGTAGCACCTGGTATTGCTGAAGCACTGGTGACAACATTAGCTGGATTGTTTGTAGCAATTCCTGCTTTGATAATGTTTAATTATTTAACAAATCAATTACGTAAAATAGAGCAGGAACTCTTTATGGTTGCTGATACGGTAAATGTTATAGTACAACGGTATATTAGGTAATAAAATGCGCTATCGTCGCTATCGTTCTCGTAAAGATAAAAGAACAATGTTAACAGACATTTCTATGACGCCATTGATTGACACTGCCTTAACATTGCTTATTATTTTTATGATTGCTGCCCCAATGATGCAAAATTCTATTCGCGTTGATTTACCAAAAGGAGAGGCGAAAGAAACAAAAGATATGCAACAAGAATTAGTTGTTTATGTTGATAAAGATGGCGCATTATTTTTTGACGGAAAAACAGTAGAAGTTACGGAGCTTATTAAACGAGTTAAAGAAGTAGTTGGTGAGGAACAAGAAAAAACGGTGTTTGTTAAAGCCGATCAAGCAGCATCGTATGGAACAGTTGTTGAGTTGGTTGATCAAATTAAAATTATCGGTGGGGTGAAATATGTGGCTCTGGCAACAAAAAAACAGGATCAAAAAACAACTGCTGTGGGCTAAACTTTTTCTTATTTCATTCAGCTTTCATTCTGTTTTTTTTCTATGGTTATTTTTTTTATATCGTGATGATGGGTTTGACATAGCTATAACCGTGCAGAACAAATTATCAGCTTCAGTACCGGTTATTTTTGTTCCATTTGCTCAACAAAAAAAAATGATTGCCCAAAATAATTCTTCAACTACGCAAGCAAGTGCACCAACAGTTAGTCAAAAAAAACCAAAGACATCTATACAAAAAAGCACAAAAATAATGAAGCAGAAAAAAAATCAGTCTGTTTCTGTAAAAAAAAAAGAAATAAAGAATAAAACTAAAGAAACGCAATTAACACATAAAAAAAAATCATCAATACCGTCTCAAGTAAAGCAGCAAGAAAAAAAAGAAGCAAAAAAACAAGCCATTGCTTCTCAAAACAAACAGACAGCAACCCAGCAAATAACTTCTCAAGAAATTGTGCAGGCACATTATCGTGAAATTGAAGCGCAGAGACGGCAACTATTATTGCAGAAAGAATTAGCCAACTATTTTAAACCACCTATTGGGGTTCCTGCTGATTGTATTTGTCAAATCAACGTAGCAGTAGATTGGCATGGCGTTATTAAGGAACTAACGGTTATACAGTCATCAGGTATCTTAATGTATGATGTTGCAGCTCGTTCAGCGCTTTATACAATGAAAATGCCTTCATGGAGCAAAGGGAAATCATTAACAATTACATTTAAGCAATAAGTAAGGATACTATTGAAATTTATTTTAAATAGGTTAAACCACCTAGGGTATGTTTGTCAGAAAATAAAATATTGGGTATGCGTTATATTTGTTTTCTTTGCTCCTATCTTAGTTGCAGGGGAGCAAGTTTTTGTGACTGCTAGCGCACAACAAAAAATACCATTATTGTTGGGAATTGTTGGTAAAAGCAGAGAGTTAAATGAATTAGCAGCAATTGTAAAAAAAAATTTGGGTTTTAGTGGGCAATTTACTGTTGAAGTAGCTCCTTTTAAAAAAAAACCATCCAAAAAAGAAGTAAAAAAATTATTTAAGCAAGGTTATTTACTTGCAGTGTTTATTAATGCTCGTGATAAAAATTCTGTTATCGAGTGGCGCCTGTACGATACGGCGCAGGCAATGATGGTTCAAGGGAAAAAATATGCTAAACAAAAAACCTGTTTGGCTGGTTGGGCTCACAATGTTACTGATGCCCTTTGGCCAGTGTTGACGGGACAAGAAGGTTTTTTTTCATCGAAAATAGCCTATTGTAAAGAAAAGTTAACGAAAAAAGGAAGGATAACTAAATATATTTGTGTTGCAGATTATGATGGCAGTAATGAGCAAGTAATTATTGATTCCCCTACAGTCAATATTGCTCCGCGCTGGAACAAAGATAGGGAAAATCCCCTTTTATTTTACTCTGAACATACCAATACTAATGTGCGGCTTATGGTAGTTGATACAAAAAAGAAAAATCATATAGCGTCAAACTTTGATGGCATAAATATGCTTCCTGCTTTTTCCCGGGATGGAAAAACAGTAATTTATTGTGCTTCACGGGGAGATGGGAGTTGCCAGTTATATCGCTATGAAAAGAGTGGGCTCAAACGATTAACAAGTAATTTGGGTAATAACATATCACCGAGTTTTGGCGATGACAAAGATATAGTATACTTCTGTTCTGACTTTCAAACAAAAAAGCCACAAATTTATTCCTATGATTTGCAAAAAAATGAGATAAAACAGCTAACAAAGGGGGGATACTGCACCTCTCCTGATTATTGCCCGAAAACAGGTAAATTGGTCTATACCAAAATGGTAGAGGGCCTTATGCAACTATTTATCTATGATCCCAAGACTAAAAAACATACACAATTGACAGCCGATGCTGGCAATAAGCAAGAATGTGTCTGGTCTCCCTGTGGCAATTATATCCTTTTTGCAGCAGATTATGCGCAAAAAAGGAGGATTTCCTTTTTAAGTCTTTTGACGAAAGAGCGTCGATTTTTAACGCCGGCAAGTGAAAATTGTGATTATCCAGCCTGGTCCTCTTGTTTTAAGGTCTTTCCAGTTTTTGGGTAAAATAGTTTTATTTTGAACTCTTTATCTCCAAAATTACTTGGTTTGTTGGCTGATATTTAATTAAATATTTTCATATTGAATTTTATTATTTATATTAAATTGATCAATTTGACAATATAAATTTTTAGAATATAATGAAAAATAATGGATGGTAATAAATCTGGAGGTTATCTATGAAAAAGTTATTAATTAATATTCTCTTGATTACTACGCTGATTACAGGGATTAGCCCACAGCCGATTGAAGCAGTAGGTAAAAAATCTGCCATTGCTGCAATAGCAGTAGTGGGGGGAGTTTTTGGTTTTCGAGCAACACAGGTGCTTGCACGAAGAACTAAGATAGTAAAAAAATCTCTTAAAGAGTTATCAAGAGAAGAAAGAGAAAAGTTATCAAGAGAAGAAATAAACCGCTTATTAAAAGAAGAAAGAGAATTGGAAATAGAAGAACAAAAAAAGGCAGATGAGCGATTTGGGAAGCTATTTAAATTTGTACATGCTCGCTGTAATATTCATGCTGGAATTGAAGGACTTGATCCTACTTCACTAAATGCACACTCTATATTTGAGCGAGATTGGCATGTTCTTGAACATATTTCAGAAGAGGACAGAGCTGATTGGAATTCTAAAATATCTTTAAATCCATTTGGAGAAAGTGGAAGAAAAAAGATTGTAAAAGAATTTAAGGCTTACTGTACTAAAAAACGTAAAGCTAGCATCTTTACCTATAGAGGTGATGGAGAAAAGTATGTTCGTGCTGGTTATGAACGAGTTGAAGATATGGTAGGTGCTTATCTTGAATATCTTAATCAACCGACTATTTCAAAGAAGGATCTTGCGATCGTTGCTGGTGGTGTTACCTTGGTGGCGAGCCACGCAGTAAATAATTTTATGGATTTTCCTGCTAAGATTGGAAGATTGATAAAAAGATGGTGGCCATTTTAACCAGAAAAAGTGCCGTTTAAATGGAGGATTAAAAAATGAAAAATTTTTTAATAAAAGCATTATTAGCTACATTTTTGTGTTCAACGGCAGTAAATTCTATGCAGGCAGCAATTGGAAAAAAAGAAGCAGCAGGAATACTTACGGGTTGTTTTGTAGGAGGTTTAGGGACTTACAAGCTTCTGGAGTCATTTAAATTTATCAACGTAGGTAGTAAAAGTGATTTACATTATGTTATTCACAGCAAATGTGAAGATCGTAATTTAGCAGTAACCGTGGAAAATGCTCGACTCCTATTTGAAAGTAAAGATGCTCAGAAGTATATACCAAAACGTTATCTTTTGTTCACTAGTATAAATTTTATTCAAGAATTTACAGATTATGCACGGGAAATTAAAAATACCGGCGGAGAAGGTTTTGAAACCAACTTAAAAGTTTATCATATGGCACAAATGTACCTTGACTATCTTAAAAGCCCATTGATAAGCAAAAAAAATGGAGCTGCTGCTTGTTTGGGGGCTGGTGCTACTGCATTAGCTTGTTCAAAACAAAATGGTTATTTGATACCAACTATGGTGGCAGTTGCGACAACGGCAATTTTTACACATTTTTATGGAAATACAATTGTTGATAAATGTAAACAACTGGGAAGCAATATTTTTAGGGGAATTAAACAATTTAGAAGTAAATTGAGTGCTAAGAGAGCTAAACAATTTAGAGGTAACCGTAGAGAACGTTCGATTACTTTTTAAAGATAGTAAAAGATGCGGGTATTCTTGAAGTATTTACATTAATGGAGATTAATTATGAAAAAATTATTAACAAAAATATTATTTATAGCGGTTACATTTTCTGTTGTGGGACAAAATTTTGTGCAGGCAGAAACCGCAAAAAAAGAAAATAGTACGTGGCAATTAATAAAAACGTCTGCCCAAGGAATAGGATCTGGTGCAAAAGGAGTATGGTCAATGGGTACTGAAGTAGCTTCGCGTGCAGGGGGACGGTTATCTTGGTTAGCAAATTCTGTTTTTACTCGTGGAAGTGAATTATTTTCTGCATGTATAACTCGATTGGCACCACATTCAAACATACTAAAAAAAATAAATAGTAAACATGCGGCTGCCGGGGTAGTAGCAGCTTTATCGGTTGTCGGAGGGATAGCTTATTATCGAAGGTATAACCCGAAATATGAAGAATTATATAAAGCTATTCAACCTTACTGTGGAACTGCTTATGATGAAGAAGACGCACAGCAAATTTTTGAAGAAGGCCCCGGGGGAAATTATTTACCAAAATGGTATCATTTACAAACGAAAGCTAGTTACATGAGAGGGTTTGAGGAATTTTGTGAAGATAGAAGAGACCGGAATCTGTGGAGAGTAGCGAATAACTATTATCGATATTTAACAAGGCCATGGCTAACAAAAAGAGATATTCAAAATTTTTTTCTTGGTGGAGCAGCTATATTAGCATTGACATTTAAATCGGAAAAAGAATCTACTGTTTGTGGAAGTAGCGTTAACAATCAATGGCCGACAGGATAGGATTTTTTTAATAGAATACTAATATAGTTGATTTGTTAATTGATTAAGGTATAATATTTTATTAGAAAAACGATTTTAAAGTTTCAGTAAGAATTTCTTTTTATATCTAATTGACATTGTAATAATAGTTTAATAATTAAACACAGAAGTTGCTTTCAATGAAAATTAAAAAAACGAACAATATGTTTTTTGGTGGCCCAAAAAGTATCATTATTATAACAATTTTACTTTTAAGTTCTCTTGCTTTATTACATTGGCTTACCGATTACAGTAGGAATACACAAGTTATTTCTTATACAACTTTTTTAGATAAGGTTGAATTACGCCAGGTAAAAGAAGTAAAAATTGCTGGCCAGGAAGTTTTTGGTTTATTCAATGACGGTGGTAAATTTGAAACAGTTATTGGTAATAACCCAAAAGATTGGGATAAATTACGGGAAAATGGAGTAGAAGTTTCTGTTGATAATCCAGCTAATCAGTTTAATATTTGGTACTTATTTCCGTTATTTTCTTTTTTATTCATGATTGGTACTGTTTTATATTTTATTCGGCAGTCACGAAGTGGTAATGGCGGTGGTGGTGGAAGTGGTATTTTCACCATGGGTAAAAGTAGAGCCCGTATGTTTATGCCGTCTACTATAAAAGAAAATTTTGATTCAGTAGCAGGAGCAGCAGAAGCTAAAGAAGAACTTGCAGATGTTGTAGATTTTTTAAAAAATCCCAAAAAATATAGGCGATTAGGGGCAAAAATTACTCGTGGCGTTTTATTAATTGGCGAACCAGGTAACGGGAAAACATTGCTTGCCCGCGCAGTAGCTGGAGAAACTAATTGTCCATTTTTTAGCATCAGTGGGTCTGACTTTATTGAAGTATTTGTTGGTGTTGGTGCTGCACGAGTACGCGACTTATTTGCCCAAGCAAGAAAACATTCACCAAGCATTGTTTTTATTGATGAAATTGATGCAGTTGGCCGTCATCGTGGAAGCGGTTTAGGCGGTGGTCATGATGAACGAGAACAAACATTAAACCAATTATTAACAGAAATGGATGGATTCCAAACAACTGATGGTTCTGTAATTGTTATTGCGGCAACAAATAGACCCGATGTTCTTGATAAGGCATTATTAAGGCCTGGGCGATTTGATAGACGCGTTGATGTTCCTTATCCTGATTTGAAAAGTCGTGAAGAAATTTTACGAGTGCATGCACGGGGAGTAAAAATTTCTCCAAATGTTGATTTACAAAAAATTGCACGGGGAACACCCGGATTTTCTGGTGCTGATTTAATGAATATTATTAATGAATCGGCAATTATTGCTTCTAAGGACAATCAAATAGAAGTTACGGTAGATCACTTTGAAGAAGCACGCGATAAGATTTTGTTAGGAAAAGAAGTTAAGAGTCGGACATTATCCGCAGAAGATAAAAAAATGATTGCTTATCATGAAGGAGGACATGCGCTTGTTCAACTTTTACTTCCTGAAACAACTGATCCTTTGCATAAGATAACCATTATACCACGTGGTCGCGCATTAGGGGTTACTCATTCTCTTCCAGAGCGAGAAAAATACATAACAACAAAAGAAGAAATGTTAGCGGCAATTATGACAGCTCTTGGTGGGCGTGCTGCAGAAGAACTTGTTTTTGGAAAATTAACAACAGGTGCATATAGTGATTTTAAGAAAGCAACTGATATTGCTCGTGGAATGGTTTGTAGTTATGGTATGGCGCCTGAAGTTGGCTCGGTAATGTATAGTCAAGCACAAGGTGATTTTGTCTATTCACAAACAACAGCAGAAAAAATTGACCGAGAAGTGCAAAAAATTATTGATAAATGCTATAGCAAGGCTCTTAAGTTACTTAAAACTAATAGAGATAAGCTTGATAAACTTGTCGAAGCATTACTTGACAAAGAAACACTGTATGCAAGTGAAGTGTATTCACTTCTTAGTATTGAACCACGAGCAGAACATAGTTTTTCATAGTAATTGTCGGTAACGGTTAATGAATTGGCAAAAATCTCTGGAGCCTATCATTCGTCAAGCTGGTGTTATTCTTCTTTCCTATTATGGTAAAACATTAACCCGCCAAGAAAAAAAAGAAAGTGGCTTTGTTACAGAAGCTGACTGTGCAAGTGAAGAGTATCTTATCCAGCAGCTTGGTAATATTTTCCCTCAAGCTTCCTTTTTTGCTGAAGAATCTGGTAAAAAAGGAAAAGCAGATTACTGTTGGGTTATTGATCCGCTGGATGGAACAACAAATTTTACTCATGGGTTGCCCTATTTTTGTATATCAATTGCATTAACTTATAAAGAAAATCCAGAAGTTGGTATAGTTTATCAGCCCCTGACCAATGAGTTTTTTTTTGCTGAAAAAGGAAAGGGAGCTTTCTTAAATGGAAAACCAATAAAAGTTTCATCGCCAATAAATTTTAATCAAAGTCTTATTGCTATTGGCCTTCCTTATCAATCAAAAAAAAGAAGTGTATTATTGCATAAAGGAGAAAAAATTGCTCAACAAGCATATGGCGTGCGTCATTTTGGGGCTATCGCACTTGATTTAGCCAATATTGCTTGTGGTCGGATTGATGGTGTTTTTTTTACTTATTTAGCCTGGTGGGATGTTGCTGCTAGTATTCTCCTGATTGAAGAAGCAGGTGGTGTGATAACCGATTTTTCTGGCCAGCCACTTTCAAAAAACTATACTTCCTGCATTGCAGGGGGTAGAATGGTTTATTCTCAGATCCAGAAAATACTTAAAGATACGTCTTCTTATTGAAAAAAGCCTTATTTTTAGTACAATAAAAATGATAGCTAACATAATTTATGAAAGGGATTGCATCATGGCAAGAATTTGCTCAGTATGTAAGAAAAGGCCGCAAGTTGCTAATCTAGTCAGTAACGCGAACAACCGGGTTAAACGGTGGGTCTATCCTAATGTTCATGCAATGCGATTTACACGAGTAGATAGTCCAAAAAATACGGTACAACGGGGAAAAGTCTGTACAAAATGTGTGAAGGCTGGAAAAGTAAAAAAGGTAATATAAAGGTTAATTATGCCAAATATAAAGTCAGCAAAAAAACGAGTTAAACAAAATAGTAAACGACATGCAGTTAATATTGCACGTAAATCTGCTATTAAAACCAATATGAAAAAGGTAGTTGAGGCAGTTGAAAGAAATGAAATTGAGCAAGCAAAAGAGTTACTTAAAAAAGTACAAGCTCAATTGGCACGGGCTAAAAGTAAGCGTGTGTTCCATGCAAACACGGCAGGAAGAAAAATAGGGCGACTCGCAAAAAAAGTTGCTGCTGCTGAACGCTCTCAGTAAATTGCTCTATTGTATTAATAGCTTTCCCTTTCTTACAATTAAGTAGGACGTCCAAGAAGCAATCTGTCCGGGCCAATTTAAAGATGTTTTAAGTTTGTTAGCGCCTTCCAGGTTATTTATTAGATCGTTTATGATTGCATCCCGTATTAGGCTTTCAATTATCCAGACTGGGATCCATGTGAGGGAATCTTTTGGTTGTGTATTGCAGATTATACCACAAATTCCTCCTGTTACTGCACCAGCTATTACTGCTGATCCGATTGGTAGTGTATTTCCTTTTTTAACATTCTGGTAAAATTTGCTCCATTCTGAAGGCGCTTCTGTTTGAGTACTTGCATTTTCTTTTATCTTTTCCCGTTGCCATAGATTTTTGTTACCTATTAATGGTAGGGCAGAGAGAAGGTAACTGCTATTACTTGCAATAGTAAGAATAATTATTAATAATTTTTTCAAGATATTCCTTTTTCCTGTTTTTCTATATTATCTACTAGTTTTTTATATTCTATTAAAAAGCTTTCTGTGATACGAGTAGCAACTTGTGCGGTTCCTGCATTTTCTACTAAAATAACAATAATAAGTGGTTCATGTTCTTTATATTGAAAGTAAGCAACCAACCATCCATGCTCAAGATAAGCATTATTTAATTTACGCATTTGAAATGTGCTAATTTGTGCGGTACTTGTTTTTGCATATATAAGTATGTCCTTTACTTTGTTAATTCGTTTGCCGGTACCGCGTGTTACTACTGACTTCATTGATTCTTTTAAAAAAGAAAGAGTAGTATCAGCAATGGCAAGTGGTTGTTTTTGTAAGGGTTCAGTTAATAAAATTCGAGGCGTAACAAGGTACCCAGTAAAAATACTTGCAATCATACGTGCAATTTGAATAGGGGTGACTAATAAAAAACTTTGACCAATTGCAACAGATAGTGTTTCTCCTGGCCACCATTGTTCACCTTTTATTTCTTCTTTCCATTTTTTGTTAGGAACAATACCTTCTTTTTCGTTAAAAAGAAGGTTGGTTTTTTCTCCTAACCCAAATTTAGAAGCATAATCTGCAAGAAGGTCGATGTTAATTTTTTTACCAATCTCATAAAATGGTATGTTGCATGATTGAGCAAGTGCCTGTGCGATATTCAATTCCCCGTGACCTTGTCGACGATTACACCAGTATTTGCGCCGTGCAAAAGAGGTAAATCCTTTGCATAGGCTTGTTTCATCTTCTTTTATTATATTATGTTCCAGGGCAGCGCTGATGGTGATTAACTTAAACAGGGAGCCGGGTGGGTAGCAAGCATCAAAAGCACGGTTAATAAACGGTTGTTTTTTTTGTAGGTTTTGCCAGAAGTTAGGGGTAATAGTATCAAGAAATATGTTTGGATCAAAGTTAGGGCGGGAAAGTAGTCCCAAAATAGATCCGTTTGTTGGGTTCATGAGGATGAGCGTCCCGGCATAGATGCTTGGGAAAACAGTTTCGCAAATGTTTTGCAATTGTAAATCAATTGTTGTATAGATATCTTGACCGGCAAATGATTTTTGCAGAGTTATTTTAGCAATATTTTTACCAAAAGAATTAATAGTTTTTAGTTGGGTACCATGTTTACCATGCAAGATATCTTCGCATAACTTTTCAAGCCCCATTTTTCCTTGTTGCTGTGTTATTTTTAAATTTCTCAGATATCCTAAAATATGACTTGCAAGTGATTGGTAAGGATAATAGCGTTTTACTCGGGTATCAATATATAAGTTAGGGTTGTCAGGAAATTGTTCCATTATCTTACTTAATTGCTCAAAAGATAGATCAAAAAAAAGGGGGAATTGTTGATTATGTTTTGTGGTACTAATTTTTTCATTTACTAAGGGGAGTAACTCTTTTTCAACTATTTTTTCTAATTGAGTAAGTGTTTCATAGTGTTCATCAGTTAATATTGGTTTACCAGCATTTTGCCAATAGAGATTGTGAACCGGTCTATTAGTTGCTAATAATGTACCATTACGATCACGAATGTTTCCACGTAATGACTCTATGTTTTCTTTGCGTAAAAAATTTTGTTGGCTGCGAGTAAAAAAATAATGAGTGAGGTTGACCTGCAAATAAAAAAGACGGATACCCATTAAAATGATAATGGTAAATAAAATAAATTGAATTATTTGAATTTTTTTATTAATAAAATTGGTAGATTGATACATTAATTTATTGTTTTTTATTATTTATTATTGTGTTTATAGGATGGATAGAATCACAGAGTTGACTGAGATCTTGCAATGAAACATGAGTATACTTTTCTGTGCTTGTAAGGGTTTTATGGCCAAGCAGTTCTTGAATTACTCGAAGATCTACTCCTTGATTAATTAAATGAGTGGCGAATGAATGACGAATTTTATGGGGGGTTAATTGTTGTTCAACTTTTAAAAATTTTCTAAACATTTTAATAATGCGTTGAATGGAGCGAGAAGTTAATTGCTGGTGTCGATAATTAAGAAACAATGGTTCATATTGGTCTAAGGAGGATGGTCGCTCATATTGCAAATAAATGAGGAGTTGGGTTTTTGCTTTGTTGCCAAAAAGAACAATGCGTTCTTTTTTTCCTTTTCCATAAATTCGGATTGTTTTACTTTCCATATCAATATCACATAATCGGATAGTAATAAGTTCTGAGCATCGTATTCCCGTAGCATAAAGCAATTCAAAAATAGTTTTGTCGCGTATTGGATAGCGGGTTGGTAGTTGCTCATCATTAATATCATCAAGCAGGTGAAATATTTCATCTACACTTAAATAAATAGGAATTTTTTTATCTATTCGAGGTCGTTTTAGTTGTAAATTTAGATTTATGCCACTTGTTTTTAAAAATTTTTCAAATGATTTGAAGCAAGAAAATTTACGTGCAATAGAGCTTTTATCTATTTTTTGATAAAAAAGGCTGACTAAATATCGCTCAATAATCTGACGAAGGGAAAGATGTACGATATCGTCTGAAGGTAATTTTTGCCAAAAATTAATGAACTGTTGCAAATCATTATTGTAAGCACGTAGTGTATGTGTTGAAAGGTTTCGTTCTATTTGCAAATGAGTGAGAAACTCTGCTTTTTTTTCTTTAAATTCATTTAATTTCATAACAAATTATTGAAGGTTATATTCTTTACATCGCCGATTAACAGATGATCGATTTACTCCTAAAAAGGTTGCAACTTTATTCTGATTTTTAAATTTGTTCCATAATATTGTCATAATTTTGCGATCCTTTAGTGCTTGCTTACCTAATTGAGCTGCAGTAATAAGTTCTGGATCAGTTATAGTAAAAGTAGGATCAAATTTTGCTTCTTGGTAGATTTTACTTTGTTTTGATTTTTTGATCAATAGTTGTTGGATTCTTAATTTAAATTCTTGTAAGCTTTGTGGACATTTACTTAATAATTTATTTTTATCCTTTTCAGAAAGAGAGAGTAAATTTTTGAATGCACTTGTTTTAATTGCTTGGTCTGCAAAACCTTGTGCAAGATTTAATAGTTCTTCCTTTGGTAATGTAGTAAGTGGTGGCATTGTGAGCTTATTTGTTTTTAATTTTTTAAATAAGGATCGCTTGCAAGCATTTTGTGTAAGTTGTTGAATATTTTGATTTGTTGAGCAGATAATACGTATATTACTTGCTACTTTTTGGTCACTATTAAAAATACGATAATAGCCTTGGTGGATAAACTCACTTAAATAATCTTGTGTTTGATTATCTAAAAAATGGACATTTCTGATATATAACGTACCAATGCCATTAAGCTTTGAAAAAAGAGAATGCTCTTGTGCTTCAGTATTAATTAATTGTTGAGTACCAAAAAGTTTATTGCCAATGGTTTCATTATTTGTTTGTTTTCTTAAATCCAATGTATAAAGTAATTCTCGTCCACTTAAGTAATGTAATAGTTCAACAGTTGGTACTAAGTCTTCTTTTGGTAAATCAAGAAGAACTGCCTTTTTGCTAAGAGCAGTTTTTAGAAGGTCAATTTTAAAATTAAGCAATGCTTCTCCTTTCCCCGGGACAATTCTGCTAATATGTTGACCAATAGTGGTTGTTTCAAGGTATAGGAGGTAATTCCAGTCACTTGGATTCATCAAAAGATTAATTTTTTCCGAAATAAAATCAGTAATATCAGGGTGAGAAATAGTAAGTATAACACTATTTTGGTCAAGATGGGGCATGCCAGTAATCACCAACATAGTATCATTTGTATTCTTTATTAAAGAACTTTGCGGGGATTTAAAGGCATTTACTTTTTGTGCGATACTTCTGAATGTTTTCGCAATAGGATGTCCATCTTGGTAATTGATATTTATATTCACGAGTTCTTGGGCAGCTTGATTGCCAAAGGAAAAGTGGTTATTTTTATAAAAAATAATTCCTGTTTGTTTTCGTTGATTGTTTGATCGAAAAAAAGAACGGATGCTTTCCTTATATTGATTAGTCTCTTGATTTTTAAAGTAAATTTTTTCTTCAAGTTCTTTTTCTTGTTGAATAAGTATTTCAGTATTTTTAGCTTGTAAAAGATTAATAATATTGGCTAAATAATTTCCAAATACAAGCATTTCATCTTGCTCAGTTTTTGGATAGCAGTCATTCATACGTGCATTTTTATCAACAACAATATAGGCGATTATTTTATTATGATTGTAGAGGGGAATAAAAATATCAGCATGAATTTCATCCAAAAATTTTATGATAGTGCTGCTAATAGTAGTTTCTTCATAAAAGTGATTAAAAACAATTTCATCATAAACCAATATTTGACTTTTTCTCATAAACTCGCATGCAGCACTCGAGTGAGTTCTTAAAAAATTTTCCACAATCAATTCCATGGCATGAGAATTTTTTGACTCTTTTTGTCCAAAAGGATTGAAGCGTCTGATAAAAAGTGAATTATAACGCATTGGAATGTTGAATATTTCTTTAAAAAAGTTTTTAGTAATATGGTTTAGTTCTGGTAATGCAGTTGCATGACTTAATTGGTCAAGCGAATTTTTAAAATCACTAATAATAACACCCGGGGGAGAT
>Ga0307428_1001134_pt1 | contig 13993 bp, 13 predicted proteins | sample SalMarWE160240MG_FD_202161 | JGI IMG/M metagenome (GOLD analysis project Ga0307428, IMG submission 202161) | Salt marsh sediment microbial communities from the Plum Island Ecosystem LTER, Massachusetts, United States - WE1603-240 | ecosystem: Environmental > Aquatic > Marine > Intertidal zone >...
GTGTGGCAGCCGGCGCCGGTGCCGCCCATTTCGACCTTCAGCCATAGCGCGTCCTGGTCGCAGTCCGTGCGCAGTTCGACGACGCGCATGGTGTTGCCGCTCTCTTCGCCCTTGCGCCACAGCTTCCCCCGCGAGCGCGACCAGAAATGGGCCTCGCCGGTTTCGAGCGTGCGGGCAAGGGCCTCGCCGTTCATATAGGCAAACATCAGCACTTCCCCGGTCGCGGCCGCGGTCGCGATCGCAGGGATCAGCCCTTCGGCGTTGAATTTCGGTGTGAACGCCGCCGTCTCTTCGATTGTCGCCGGATCGGCACTTTCGGCAGTGGTGAGAGGTGTGGTCACCGCGATTGATCCTTCGCGGCTTCACCAATCATTGGCGGCCGCGTTCCGTGGCAAGCATCATGAACCGCGCCTGCTGCGCCGGATCTTCCTTGAAGATGCCCGTGAACTGGGTGGTGATGGTGGCGACGTCAGGCTTCTTCACGCCGCGGATCGACATGCATTGATGCACGGCCTCGATCATCACCGCCACGCCCTTGGGCTTCAGCGCCTTGTCGATGGTCTCGGCGATCTGGGCGGTCATGGTCTCCTGGGTCTGCAGGCGCCGCGCGAACACTTCGACCACGCGGGCGAGCTTGGAGATGCCGACCACGCGGTCGGTCGGGAAATACGCGACATGCGCCTTGCCGACGAACGGGATCATGTGATGCTCGCAATGGGAGTGCAGCTCGATGTCGCGGAGCATGACGATGTCGTCGTAGCCGGCCACCTCGTCGAAGGTGCGCGATAAGACGTCGATCGGGCACTCGTCGTAGCCCGAGAAAAACTCGTCATAGGCGCTGACCACGCGCTTCGGCGTCTCGCGCAACCCCTCGCGCGAGGGATCATCGCCGGCATAGGCGATGAGCGTGCGGACAGCCTCCTCGGCCTCCTCGCGCGACGGACGCATGATCGCTGGCCCGCGGCCGATTTCGACGTGGGGTCGGGTTGGCAATTTCTTCACCGTGGCGTCCATGAGGCTTCCTTGCTTGCCCAACACGAAAGAACGAGGCTGTTTTTCCCTGCTTCTGGCCGACACACCTATATCTCGCCGACCCACGTCTTTGCGTCACGCTTATGCCGCGCCAAGCTGCGCGCGGCACACCGTGTGCATATATAATGCGTGAGTTTCGGCTTCAAGGCGAGGCCGTTGACGTGCAATTGAGATCCGCATGAGCCTGCCAGAAGACATCTATAGCCAGCGTATTTTGGAGATTGCGGCGAATATGCCGCGCACGGTGCGGTTGCCTCATCCCGATGCCACCGCCACCGCGGTTTCCAAGCTTTGCGGCAGCCGGGTCACGGTCGACCTCTCCATGAGGGGAGACGTGGTGACCGACTATGGCCAGAGCGTGAAAGCGTGCCTTTTGGGCCAGTCCTCGTCAGCGATCATGGGGCGGGAGATCGTGGGCTCGACGGCGGCCGAACTTCGCGCCGTCGGTGCCGCAATGCGGAAAATGCTGAAGGAGGGGGGGCCGCCGCCTGAGGGCCGCTGGGCGGATCTTGCCGCACTGCAGCCGGTCAAGGACTACAAGGCCCGGCACGCCTCGACGCTCCTCGTCTTCGACGCGGTGGAGGATGCCATTGGCCAGATCGAGGCCGCGCGCGGCGAAGCGGCGGGTGAAGCGATTCACTCGGTCTAGTTCAACGGGTTTACTCACGAAGGTTGCACAGAGATGGCGGATAAAGAGACCAGCCTTTGGCTCGATGCGCTGAGCCTGCCAGCCAGAAGCGAGAGCAGTTATCCGCCCGAGTTCGCCGCCCCAACCAAGGGGCGCGTGAAGCGGCGTCTTGGCAATGCTCTCGGGCTCACGCAGTTTGGTGTCAATCTCGTCAGCATCGAGCCGGGCGCGTGGTCGTCGCAGCGCCACTGGCACGCCGAGGAAGACGAGTTCATCTATGTGCTGGAAGGGGAGGTGACCCTCGTCACCGATGAGGGCGAGCAGGTCTTGGGACCGGGCATGGCGGCGGGGTTTCCCGCTGGCAAGGCCAATGGGCACCATCTGATCAACCGCAGCAAGGCAAACGCGCTCTATCTCGAGGTCGGCACCCGGGCGAAGGCAGAAGTCGCCCACTACAGCGACATCGACCTGATGGCCCGGAAGGAGAATGGCCGCTTCGTCTTCACCCGCAAGAACGGCGAGCCATGTCCATGAGCCTCTTCCAGCGCGCCGCCAAGGCACCCCTTCTCGGCGCCATCGCCGTCTACCGCTGGACCATATCGCCGCTCCTCGGGGTCAATTGCCGGCATCTCCCGACCTGCTCGGATTATGCCCGCGAGGCCATCGACAAGAACGGGGCCTGGAGGGGCGGATGGTTGGCGCTGGCGCGGTTCTGCCGCTGTCACCCTTGGGGCAGCCACGGCTTCGATCCGGTGCCCGACGTGACCGGCGAACATCATCCCTTCGCGCCCTGGCGCTATGGGAGGTGGCGTCTGTCAGGCAAGACTTGACGCCTGTCGCCACGCTTGACTTCCGAGCCGGCAATTCGCCAAAAGGGGGATGACGACCGGCCACGGCGTCTTTCGCACATCCATCTTACCTGCGCCCGTACGCAGGAGTGAGAGGAGAGGACAATGATTTCACTCACATTTCCTGATGGTTCTGCCCGCGACTTCAAGCCTGGCGTCACGGGCCGCGACGTTGCGGAATCGATCTCAAAGTCGCTCGCCAAGAAGGCGGTGGCGATGTCGCTTGACGGCAAGGTCAAGGACCTCGCCGAGCCGATCAAGGCCGACGCTGCGATCCGGATCATCATCCGCGAGGATCCCGAGGCGCTGCCGCTGATCCGCCACGACGCGGCGCATGTCATGGCCGAGGCGGTGCAGGAGCTCTATCCCGGCACGCAGGTGACGATCGGCCCGGTGATCGACAACGGCTTCTATTACGACTTCGCGCGGGACGAGCCATTCACGCCGGAAGACCTCCCCAAGATCGAAGCGAAGATGCGCGAGATCATCGCTCGCGACGCGCCTTTCAGTTGCGAGGTCGTGGAGCGCGATGAGGCGAAAAAGCTGTTCGCCGAGATGGGCGAGAAGTTCAAGATCGAGCTGATCGACGCCATCCCCGAAGGCGAGGAGATCAGACTCTATTCGCAACGGGATTGGCTCGATCTCTGCCGCGGGCCGCACATGACCTCGGTTGGCAAGGTTGGTAAGGGGTTCAAGTTGCTCAAGATCGCCGGCGCCTATTGGCGCGGGGATTCCAACAACCCGATGCTCCAGCGGATCTACGGCACCGCCTGGGCGAGCGAGGAGGACCTCAACGCCTATCTGCATCAACTCGAAGAGGCGGAGAAGCGTGATCATCGTCGCTTGGGTCGCGAGATGGACCTGTTCCATTTCCAGGAAGAGGCCCCGGGCGCGGTGTTCTGGCACCCCAAGGGCTGGGCTCTGTTCCAGGCATTGATCGGCTATATGCGCCGCCGCCAGCAGGCTTGGGGCTATGTCGAGGTCAACTCCCCCGACATGCTCGACCGCGCGCTGTGGGAACAGTCAGGCCATTGGGAGAAGTTCGCCGAGAACATGTACATCGCCGAGACGCCTGACGAGCGGGTCTATTGCTGCAAGCCCATGAACTGCCCCGGCCATGTCCAGATCTTCAAGCATGGCCTCAAGAGCTATCGCGATCTCCCTTTGCGCATCGCCGAGTTCGGCAAGGTGTATCGCTACGAGCCGTCAGGCGCGCTGCATGGTCTGTTGCGTGTGCGCCATTTCACCCAGGACGACGCCCACATCTTCTGCACCGAAGAGCAAATCACCGAGGAATGCGTGAGGCTCAACGAGCAGATGCTGTCGATCTATCGCGACTTCGGTTTTGATGACGTGCGCATCAAGTTCTCCGATCGTCCGGCGAAGCGGGTTGGTGCCGATGAGGTCTGGGACAAGGCCGAAGCTGCGCTGAAGCGGGCTGTCGAGGCTGCCGGCCTCAAATACGAGCTCAATCCGGGCGAGGGGGCTTTTTACGGGCCGAAGCTCGAATATGTGCTCCGCGACGCCATTGGCCGCGATTGGCAATGCGGCACGATCCAGGTCGACCTCAACATGCCACTCCGCCTCGGCGCCTTCTATATTGGGCCCGACGGCGAAAAGACGGTGCCGGTGATGATCCACCGCGCCATGTTTGGGTCGCTCGAGCGCTTCACCGGCATCCTCATTGAGCACCACGCCGGGCATCTGCCGCTCTGGCTGGCGCCGGTTCAGGTGGTGGTGGCGCCGATCGTCTCCGACGTCGACGCTTATGCGGAGAAGGTGCTCGCGGCGCTCAAGGAGGCGGGGCTTCGCGCCGAGGCAGATCTTCGCAATGAGAAGATCACCTACAAGGTGCGGGAGCACTCGGTCGCCAAGGTGCCGGTGCTGTTCGTGGTCGGAAAACGCGAGGCCGAGCAGGGGACCGTTTCGCTCCGCCGCCTCGGCTCGCAGGCGCAGGAGGTGATGCCTCTCGATGCCGCCGTCAAGGCAATCGCGGCCGAAGCAGAGCCCCCGGATTTAGGAACACCCCAGGCGGCCGCTGCGTAGAGGTCTCGCTGCCGCCGAAGGCCATGCCGGAGTCCGGTTCGCCGGGGGTCGCTACCGGTGTCTCGGAGGGCGGCGGTGGCGGCGACGGTTCGGTGATCGCCTTCAACACTTCGGGCGTCGCCGGGCCTTGCTCCATGACCACTTCGATCTGCTTGGCTTCGCCCGTGGCGACGGCGAACTTGCTCGTGTAGCTTTCGCCATTGTGATTCGCCACCACGGCGTAATTGCCGGCGGCGAGGATATTCGTTGGCAACGCGCCGGCAACCTCCTTCACCACATCTCCAGTCGGCGTGAGGATGGTCCATTTGGTGTCGGCGAGGGCCTCGCCGCCCGCCTTCTGCACCAGCCTGAAGGTGACGGGCGCCGCAGCGTGTTTGATGGTGGCGTCGGTGATCTTGCCGGGCTCGACCGTGACGTCGGCCCGCACCGTGGCGTTGGCGCGCCCGTAAAGACTGACGATGTGATAGGCGCCGGCGTTCAGCCTGATCACCACACCCGGCTTGGCGTTGCCGAGGATCGTGCGCCGTTTGCCGAATTGATCCTCATCGTCGGAAAGAATATCAAAATGGACGCTCCCCGCCGGCAAGGGCTGGCCGTTGGCAAGCACGGCCCCAAGCTTGAGCCCTCCGGTGTTGAGGACGAAGGTCTCCTCAAGCGAGCGGCCGCTCTCAACCTTCAGTCTCTTGGTCAGGTTGGACAGACCGTAGGCCGCGTTGACGAGATATTCCCCTGGTGCCAGCGCCGCTGTGGGGTTGGCTTCGCGGTGTGTACTGATCAGCTTGCGCGTGCCGTTCGGTCCCGGCTTGAGCGAGAACACGCGCCAGACCAATCCGCTCTCGACCTTCGGGCCCCCCTCGGTGAGCAATGCTTTGAACGTCACCGGCACCGGCGGTGCCGGCCCGGAAGATGCTGCAGGACTTGGTTGTCGCGCGCCACCACCAGCCGGCGGCGCCGCCGCAAGCTTCGGCATCACCGTTTGCCCCGGCACACGCGGCCCGACGAAATCCGGCCCGGGAGGTTGAGGCTGCTTGGGTACATTCTGCGTCACCATGGTGGACGCGTCGGCCTTAGCGCCGGCGTTAGACGGCGTCTGGGGCGCTCTCGGACCCGGCGTGGTCTTCGCGGCCTCTGTGGTGGCGGGCGCAGTTAAGGTCGCCGGAGCTGGCTGAGGAGCACTTTTGTTCGCCACAGTTTGCTCCGGGGTCGTTGGCTCCTTAGCAGCGTTCTCTGCGGGAGGCGCTGGCGAAGGGCTCCCCGCCGCGGATATCTCTCGCGATGGCGCCGGTGTCGGCAGCGGCGGGGCTGGCGCGGCGCCTCCCGGCTTGGCGGGCGCTTCCGCGTCTGTCGCGTTGTTAGCGACGGGCGCCGGCGGCGCTACTCTCTTGGCAACGTCGTCAAGGACCGCGCTGAGGCTCTGCTTGAACTCAGCCGCGCTCGTCGCGGCGAAGAATTTGCCTCCGGTCACTTCGGCGACGCACCGCAACGGCTTCAGGGCCTGCTTGGCCTTCACATCCAAACCGATGACATGGACGCGGAAGTTGGGAGCCGCCTGTTTCAGGTTCTTGGCGGTGGCGCACACGTTCGCCTTGCAGCTATCAGGCCCGTCGGTCACGAGCAGGATGTCGAGAGTGGTGGCGCCCGGCGCGCCATTCTTCGCCGCCTCGACTAGCGCCGCCGCGGTCGGCTTTGAGGGCCGTGGTTTGAAGCCTGCGCCGAACTGTAGCTTGCCGGTGGTGGCGGACGTGAGCTCGCCGGCTTTGGCCAGAAGCTCGCTATCGCCGCAACCATCGCTGCCCTGGTGGCCGAACGCTACGGCGCCGAAGGCCACGCTTTCTTTGTAATCGTCGAGCGCCTGGCCGATGGCCGTGCGCGCGATAGGAACCTTCGCCTGGCCACCGATTTTCGTCCACATGCTGCGGGAGGCATCGAGAACGATGATCGCGGGTGCCTTGTTTGCCGGAGGCGAGGGAGTCGTAGCTGGTTCGCTGCGGGCCGTGCTCGCCCAAAGGAGGGCGATGGGCATGAGCAAAAGCCCAAGCCACGCGCGACAGCGCTTCCCTCTCATGGCGTTCGCTCCCCTCAAGCCGCCGCCAGACCTATGCCCCGTCCAAGCCCCCTGTTAACAAGCGAAATTCGGCCAGGACTAAGGCCGATTTGGGGTCGCGGAGCGGTTCAATCCCAATCCCCGTTTGCCCGACTGTGGCGTTGTTTTGCAAGGGCTTTCACGCTAGGGGAACCGGCGCTCAAGCCATGGGGTCTGCCCTGATGACCAATCCAATCCTCTCGCACCTTCTCAGCCGACGCTCGGTGTCCGCAAATACCCTCGGCGAGCCTGGGCCTTCCAAAGCCGAGATCGAGCAGATTCTCACCGCCGCAGCCCGGGTGCCTGACCACAAGAAGCTTGTGCCTTGGCGCTTCGTGCTGTTCGAGGGTGAGGCGCGCGAGGCGTTCGGCCAAGTCTTGGCCGAGGTCTGCCGCAACGAAGAGTCCGACCCGAGTCAGTTTCGCCTCGAGACCGAGGCCAACCGGTTCATGCGGGCGCCGCTCGTCGTCGCGGTGATTTCACGGGTCACCAAGAACCCTGCCGCGCCGGAATGGGAACAGGTGCTTTCCGCGGGCGCTGCCTGCCAGAATCTGCTCGTCGCCGCCACCGCACTTGGCTTTGGCGCGCAATGGATCACGGAATGGTACGCCTATAGTGACGGCGTCCGCGCCGCGCTGAAGCTTGCCCCGAATGAGCGCGTTGCCGGCTTCATCTATATCGGCACGCCCAAGGAAAAGCCCGACGAACGCGAGCGGCCCGCGCTCGCCGACATCGCGCAAGCCTGGAAGCCTTGAGGCAGCAGCGTCAGTAGTCGAACTGCTCCCTCAGAATGCGCTCCGCCAGGGTGTGGCCGGGATCGAACATCATGAAGATGTCGATGTCGTTCGCCTCCCTGACCTCGACGGCGATCACGTCGCGGAACTCCGTATTGTCGGCGACGGCACTGACGGGCCGCTTGTCGGGCTCGAGTACCTCGATGCGAACCACGGCCTCGTTGGGAAGCAGAGCGCCGCGCCAGCGCCGTGGCCGAAACGGGCTGATCGGGGTCACCACCAGAAGCGGCGCGGCGATCGGCAGGATCGGACCGTGGGCCGAGAGATTGTAGGCGGTGCTGCCGGCGGGGGTGGAGACGAGAAGGCCGTCGCAGATGAGTTCTTCCAGTCGAACCTTGCCGTCGACGGCGATCCTGAGCTTTGCCGCCTGATAGATCTGCCGGAACAGCGACACCTCATTGATGGCCAGCGCCTTATGCTCGGCGCCGACGCGGTCAAAGGCAGTCATGCGCAGCGGGTGGATGATGGTGGTCTCGGCCGCGGCGAGGCGCTCCAGCAGCTGGCCCTCGTGATAATCGTTGAGCAGAAAGCCAACCGAGCCGCGGTTCATTCCATAGATGGGGATGCGGTTATTCATGTAGAGATGCATGGTTTGCAGCATCAGACCGTCACCGCCAAGCGCCACGATGATGTCGGCCTCATCGGCAGCCACATTGCCGTAGCGGGCGACGAGGTCCCGCTCGGCGGTCTGCGCCTCCTCGGTTTCGCTGGCGACGAAGGCGATGTTGCGGGATTTTGTCATGGGACTTCGATTGATTTGGAGCGCGGCTCGCGGAGGGGCACTATAAAGGCTGTTGGGACAGTGCTTTGCAAGCGTCCCCATGGATTTCGGGAGAGCCGCCAGCCATGGCAACGGACGATCGTCCAGTTCTAGTTTACACAACGTTTGCGCGGTTGGAGGAGGCCAAGGGGGTCGGCGAGGCCCTCGTCGCCGCGCGGCTTGCGGCGTGCGTCAACATCTTCCCCGGCATGATCTCGATCTATGAGTGGAAGGGGGCGCGCGAGACCGCTGACGAGGTCGCCATGATCATCAAGACACGTGCCTCATTGGCTGAAGCCGTGCTGATCGAGACGAAGCGGCTGCATCCTTACGAAGTCCCGGCCCTGCTCGTGCTGCCGACCGAGGGCGGCAGCGAGGAGTATGCCGCGTGGATCGCGGGCCAGACCAAAGGTCGTCAGTTGCCATGAGCGAGCGCGGTTACGTGCTCGCCATCGACCAAGGCACCACGAGCACGCGGGCCATGGTGTTCGACGCCGAGGCCAAGCCTCGCGCGACCGCGCAGATCCCGATCACGCAGATCTATCCCGCCCCGGGGGAGGTCGAGCACGACCCCGAGGAGATCTGGCAGTCGGTGTTGACCGCGTCCCGCGCCGCGCTCCGCGACGTCGGCGCCGACTCCATTGCTGCCCTCGGCATCACCGATCAGCGCGAAACGACGCTGGTGTGGGAGCGGGCCACGGGCAAGCCGCTTGCGAACGCGATCGTGTGGCAGGACCGGCGCACGGCAAAGCTTTGCCAGGACCTCAGCGAAGAGGGCTGGGGCGGCCATGTCGCCGAAACGACCGGCCTCGTCATCGATCCCTATTTCTCGGCAACCAAGCTCGCGTGGCTGCTCGCAAATGTTCCGGGTCTTGAGCAGCGGGCCCGCGCCGGCGACATCTGCTTCGGCACCGTGGATAGCTTTTTGCTGTTCAAGCTCACGGGCGGAAAGGGCCACGTTATCGAGGCGAGCAACGCCGCCCGCACTATGCTCTACGACATCAAGGCGGGACGCTGGGATGACCGTTTGCTCGGCCGCCTCGGCATCCCGCGTGCCGTGCTCCCCGAATTACGCAACAGCCAGGATGATTTCGGCGTCACGGCGCGCGAGCATTTCGGCGCCGAGATTCCGATCAGGGGCATCGCCGGCGATCAGCAAGCCGCTGCCTACGGCCAAGCCTGCTTCGAGCCGGGCATGCTCAAGGCGACCTACGGCACCGGCTGCTTTCTGCTTGCCAATACGGGGGAGGCGAAAGTGGCGTCGACGACGCGGATGCTGTCCACCATCTTCCATCAGCTCGAGGGCCGGCGGACCTTCGCCTTGGAGGGCGCCATCTTCATGGCCGGCGCCACCGTGCAGTGGCTCCGCGACAGCATGGGGCTGATGGCCGAGTCGCACGAGAGTGAGGCTCTGGCGCGGCGCGCTGATCCGAACTCTGGCGTTTATCTCGTGCCCGCGTTTCAGGGGCTCGGGGCGCCGCATTGGGACGCTGAAGCGCGCGCCGCCATCCTTGGCCTGACGCGCGCTGCCACGAGCGCCGATATTGTCGCCGCCGGCCTCGAGGCGGTCGCCTTCCAGACCCGTGATCTGCTTGAGGCCATGCGCAGCGACATGAGCGAGAGCGGCATCCCTGGCTCGGCAAGTCTGCGGGTCGATGGAGGCATGACCGCCAATGCCTGGTTCCTACAGCGACTCGCCGACATCCTCGGCGAGCGCGTCGAGGTTGCTCCCAACCCAGAAACGACGGCGCTCGGCGCCGCCTATCTCGCCGGTCAGGCAACTGGCCTCTATGGCAGCCAGGCCGATCTCCAGCGGGATTGGGTGCCGGCGCGCGTGTTCGAGCCGGAGATGACAGCGGCTGAGCGCGACGCGCGCTACGCCGGTTGGCTCGATGCCGTGGCCAGAGTGCGATCGAAACCTTAGGTGAATCTGACAGAACCGTTATCGAATCGTCACACGATTGTCATAGGTGTAGGCTCGGACGAACTGGTCCAGGGGCTAGGGGATCTCTCACGATGACGATCGCTGCCGTCGACTTCCAAATGCTGGCCAATGCGGGTTTCCCGCCGAAGAACTTCGCCGCTGGCGCGCCGATTTTCGAGGAAGACGATAAAGGTGACTCGATGTTTCTGATTCGCTCCGGCGAGGTCGAGATCGAGCGCCAGGGCAAAGTCATCGAAACCCTGGGCCCGGGCGGCATCTTCGGCGAGATGGCCTTGATCGACGGGTCGCCGCGAAGTGCCACTGCCCGGGCCAAGACCGATTGCGTCGTCGCCCCCATCAACGAGAGGATATTCCTCTTCCTGGTGCACGAAACGCCGTACTTTGCCATTGCGGTGATGCGCACCTTGGCGGACCGCGTGCGCCGCATGAACGCGATGACCTGAGGCTCAGGCCCCGCCTTCTCTCCCCACACCGCGCTGTTTTTGCCCTTTTCATTGCGGCAGGCCCCGGCCATGATCTGCCGGTTGGCAACCCTGACCATTCCGAAAAGCGCTCTTGTCCTTGGCATCGCTCGCAAATTTGGCGCTTAAGCGCCCGCGCAACGCAGATTTGCGGAGCCTTGGGCTCGACGCCTTGGCAGGCAGCATCTCGGCGGTAGTGCAGATCGCGTATTGCATCTCCTTCGCCGCGCTCATCTTCACCGGCGATCTCGCCAGCGGGTTTCCGCTCGGCCTTGCCGGGCTCATCATGGGCACGGTGGTCACCTGCGTGGTTATTGCCGCGACCTCGACCTTCTCGCCGGTAATCGGCGGACCGGATTCTCCGGCCGTCGCTGTGATGAGCGTGCTCGCGGCCTCGATCGCTACTGCTCTCGCCGCCAAGGGGGCCAGCACGCCGGAGATTGTTATCAATGTGCTCGTCGCGCTTTCGGTCAGCACGCTGCTCACCGGGGTCCTGCTTTATGGCATCGGCGCGCTGAAACTGGGGCAAGGGCTCCGCTTTGTGCCGTATCCTGTAATCGCCGGCTTTCTTGCCGCTTCCGGTCTCCTGCTCATCACCGGCGGCATGGAAGTCGTGACGCAAACCAACCTCACGCTTTCGCCCTCGAGTTGGGCACTCCTCTATTCGCTGCAATTCGGACCGCAGATTCTCCTAGGGATGCTGTTTGCCATTGCGATCCCAGTTCTGGGGCGATGGGTGCCTAACTACCTTGCTCTGCCGATTGCATTCTTCGCCTTTCTCATAGCTCTCGATGGGAGCCTGTTCGGCTTCGTCAGCGATGAAAAAGTGCGAAGCGCATGGTTTCTCCCGAGTCTCGGCGAGTTGAGTCTATGGTGGCCCATCAATGCGATTATCGGCCAGCACATCGATTGGGGTGTGATCGCCCAGAGTAGCGCCGAGATCGGCTCCTTTTGCGGCGTGATGGCCATTGCTCTCCTGCTCGATGTGTCGAGCCTCGAAGTGGCGCGCAAGAAGAGCGCCGATCTCGACCAGGAATTCCGCTCCAACGGCCTCGCCAACCTTTTGGCTTCCGTAGTCGGAGGCTTCGGCGGCTCGCTGTCGATGAATGGCGCCTTGCTGCTGGATGAGTCCGGCGCCACGACGCGGTGGGCCGGCGCCATCGTCGGGCTTGGTTGCGCCTTTGTCCTGTTCTCGGGCATCGATGTCGGCAGCATCGTGCCGAAAGCTATTCTCGGCGGGATGCTCGTTTATCTCGGCACCGTGATCATCATCGAGCTCTGGGAAGCGCCGGCTCGAGTTTCTTGGATGGAATGGACACTCACAGGAGTGATGACCCTGGTCATCATCAATTTCGGTTATTTTATGGGGGTGGCGGTCGGCGTGATCGGCGCCTGCCTCATGTTCGCGCTGAGCTATAGCCGCATCGGCGTGGTCCGGCGGCACCTGACGAGGCAGGAATTTTCCAGCAATGTCGAGCGCGCCCCGGAGCAGACCCGCCTGCTTCGCGAAGAAGGCGAGCGCCTGCATGTGTTCTGGCTATCGGGCTTCATCTTCTTCGGCTCATCGAACGGGCTGTTCGAGCGCATCAGACGGGCGATCGATGCCCAAGACGAAAGGCCCGTTGGCTATGTCGTGCTCGATTTCGGCTCGGTGCCGGGACTCGATACGTCGGCGGTGCTGAGCCTGATCAAGCTGCGCAACTATTCCAACGAGAACGGCGTCACACTGGTGTTTTCCGGTTTGAGCCAGGCGATGAAAACAAGCTTCCACAAGGCCGGCTTTTTCACCAGCGGGCAGCCGCATCAGGTATTTGCCACCCGCAACGAGGCGGTCGAGTGGTGCGAAGACATGCTGTTGATGTACCACGAGGTCGGCGAGGCCTCGGCCCACAGCTTCGAGAGCTGGCTTACGGCGGAGCTTGGCGTCGCGGATATGGCGCGCATTCTGCCTTATCTCGAGCGCCGAGAGATCGAGATTGGAGAACCCTTGTTCCGTCAGGGCGAGCCTCCCGACTCGGTTGAGATCCTCGCGTCCGGCTGCGTCGCCATCACCATCCAGGACGAGCTCGGCAGGCCGATCAGGTTAAGGCGGATGATGGGTTATACAGTGGTCGGCGAGATGGGCTTCTACCGCCAGGTCCCGCGCACGGCGAGCGTCATCGCCGAGGAGCGAAGCGTGGTCTTCCGGCTGACGCGGGAGTCCTTCGACAAGATGCAGAGGGAGGACCCGGCCGCGGCGTCGGTGTTCCACAAGCTGATCATTCGCCTGCTTTCCGACCGGCTTGAATTTGCCAATCGCGAGATTTCGGCCCTGCTGTGATCAGGTGGCGAAGGCCACCAGCAAGCCAACGATGGCGAGATAAGTCAGGCCATGAACGAGCTGGTCGGTGCCGAGCGCAAACCAGAACACCCGGCATTGCGGCGTCCAGTTGTTCTGGTGGGTGAGCTGCTCCTTCAACCAATCGACGTGGTAGTGAACCAGGAATTCGCTGACAGCGATACCGGCGACGAGCAGCAGCGACGCCGGAGCAAGCACGAGGTAAACGAGAGGCGTCAGCGCCACATGGATGGCGCTGTGCAGGAGGCCGCCAGGATGGCCGTAAATGCCCTTGTGCAGATATTGATAGGAGGACTGGAGATAGAAGTCTGCCGCCGCATGCTTCAGCATGAGCACGGCCACGGCGGCGAGGACGAGTAAGGCGACCTGTGGCATGAGCTATTTGGCGAGCGCTTCTGCGGTCCCGTCCCAATCGGGCGGGGGAGGGTTGTGCCGGAAGAACTCGATGCGTTCCTTGTAAAGCGCATAGAGCCTGTGAAGGCTGGAGCCGTTCATCCTGTCGCATTCACGGCGGAGCAAATCTGCCGCGTCCCAGTCTCTGGCCCGATACTTTTTCAAGAATTCGTTGTGACGCTCGTTGAGATCCTTGAAGCCATGAGTCTCTTTGAGGGCGCTATCGCCGAGCAGCGCGAAGATACGGGTCGCGTCGGTCTTGCCCTTCACCTTCAGAAGATCGAGCTCGATAAAAGCGAAGTCCGGCGCTCGCGCCGTCGTCGACTCGCCGACGATGGTGACCACCTCATAGATCTTCGATTGTCCTTCGAGCCTCGAGGCGACATTGACGTTGTCGCCGATCACCGAATAGTCGAAGCGCGTCTCGGTACCGAGATTGCCGACGCAGCAGACCCCGGTGTTGAGGCCAATGCCGATCTTCACCGGCGCGAAGGGACGGCCCTTGGCTGCCGCTTCCTGCTGCCAATGCTCGTTCAGTTTCTGCATCTCCCCCATCATGCGCAGCGCCGCGCGGCAGGCGTGGCTTGCGTGTTCGGCATCGTCGAGCGGCGCGTTCCAGAACGCCATCACCGCATCGCCCATGAATTTGTCGATGGTGCCTTGCT
>Ga0307428_1001135_pt1 | contig 13986 bp, 14 predicted proteins | sample SalMarWE160240MG_FD_202161 | JGI IMG/M metagenome (GOLD analysis project Ga0307428, IMG submission 202161) | Salt marsh sediment microbial communities from the Plum Island Ecosystem LTER, Massachusetts, United States - WE1603-240 | ecosystem: Environmental > Aquatic > Marine > Intertidal zone >...
ATGGCGAATCTGCTCATGGACCCGGCGGAGGTGACGCGGGAGCGCAGCGTGGTCATGGAAGAGCGCCGACTGCGTACGGAGGACGACCCGACGAGCGCGTTATGGGAGGAAGTCCAGGCAGCCGCCTTCAAGGCCCATCCCTACGGCAATCCGGTCATTGGCTGGATGGAGGATATCCGGCAGCTCAAGCGCGAGGATCTTCTCTCCTTTTACAAGACGTACTATGTCCCGAACAATGCGGTCGTGGTCGTGGTCGGAAACTTTGAGCGTGCGAAACTCCTCCCGAAGATCGAAGAGGCCTTCGGCTCAATCCCGCGGCGCCCCGATCCTCCGGCAGTCCGTAGTATCGAACCCCCCCAAGATGGGGGACGGCGAGTCGTCCTCCTGCGCCAAGATGCGCAGCTCCCCTCCATCATTGTCGCCTATCATGTCCCCAATTTGAGTGATGCGGACAGTTACGCCCTCGACGTCCTGGAGCTCATCCTGTCCGGCGGCAAGAGTGCTCAGCTGTACCAACACCTGGTCTACGAAAAGGAGCTTGCCCTGAGTGCCGGCGCCCACTATACCCGAGTCTCTGCGGATCCCGACCTCTTCAGTCTCTACTGCACCCTGGCTCCAGGCAAGACAATCGAGGAAATGGAATCGGCCCTATTCGCCGAGATCAAACAACTCCAGACCGGACTTGTCTCGGCCCAACAGCTGCAGAAGGCCAAGAACCAGATCGAGGCGTCTTTCATCTTCAGTAAGGACTCGGTCTTCAGCCTGGCGCACCAGCTCGCTTCGAATGAGATGGTGGCCGGGTGGCGGTCGTTGAATGCCTATCTACCCGGGATCCGCGCCGTGACCCGCGAGGACATCCAGCGGGTGGCAAGGAAATATCTGACGGCCGAGAATCGGACGGTGGGCATTCTCGTCCCGGGGCAGAAGTAGTGAGAAGTACAGAAGGTACAGAAGGTACAGAAGGTACAGAACTGTGTACAGAGTACAGGAAGGGCAACGTGAACAGCCGTGACCGTGGCAACCGCTGACGTGAAGCGACACTTTCTTAAGATCGGCCTGATCGTGCTCTCCCTCGGCCTGGTGTTGCCGAGACCGGGGGATGGGGCTCCACTCGGACGCCGCGCAGCAATGGAGAACGGTCTGATTCTCCTCGCGGCCGAGCGGCGCACCCTGCCCATGGTCACGGTCAAAATCTTGGTGAAGGCCGGGTCGTATCAGGAGTCCAAGGATAGGGCGGGACTCGCCAACCTCACCGCCGCGCTCCTGCCACTGGGAACCGCCGGCCGGACGGCCCTTGAGATTAGTGAGACGATTGAATTCGTCGGGGGCGATCTCAGTACGGATGCCTCGAGCAACTATAGCACCCTCTCCCTAACTGTGCTCAAAAAGGACCTCGATGTTGGCCTCGAGCTTCTGGCGGATGTGCTGCTGCATCCCGCCTTTCGTGAGGCGGAGATTGCCCGCAAGGTCCGAGAGTTGAAGGGCCGCATTCGCCAGAAAAAAGAAGATCCCGGGACGGTGGCCCGCGAGGCCTTCGCCGCGGCCCTGTTCGGCGACCGCCCGTACGGCCGCCCGGTGGAGGGGACCGAGGAGAGTCTGGACCGAATCACCCGCAGGGACCTCATTGACTTTCATCGCCGCTACTATGTCCCGAATAACAGTATTGTCGCCGTGGCAGGCGATGTGTCCCTTGAGGAGTTCCGGGGCTACATGGCCAAGTATCTCGGGGGCTGGACCCCCGCCGACATTCCAGTGGTGAATGCCGAGACGCCGGGGCCTCTCACGGGGCGGCAAGTGATCAAGATCGATCGCGGAGTGACGCAGGCCAATATCGTCTGGGGACATCTGGGGATTGCGCGCGAGAATCCGGACTATTACGCCGTCTCCGTGATGAATTTCATCCTGGGCGGTGGAGGCTTGACCTCTCGTTTGATGCGGGCCATCCGTCAGGAAAAGGGCTGGGCCTATGATGTGCACAGCTACTTCAGCGCCCGCCTTTTTCCTGGGCCTTTTGTGGTGGGACTCCAGACAAAGAATGACACAGCGGGCCCCGCCATTGATGAAGTGCTGCAGCAGATCCGGAGGATACGGGAGGATGGGGTGACACCGGAGGAGCTGGAGGAGGCCAAAGGCTTCTTAACCGGAAGCTTCCCTTTGCGCATCGACACCAATCAAGACGTGGTGAGCTTTCTGACCGCCATGGAGTTTTATGGGTTAGGGATGGATTATCCCCAGCGATATCCCGAGATAATCCGCGCCGTGACCCGCGAAGACGTTCTCGAGGTTGCCCGCAAATACCTGCATCCGGATCGAGGCATCCTCGTGGTGGTCGCCCAGCTGGACAAGGCCGACCTCTCCTTTTAGCGGCGGATTCGTGTCCTTCGTGCGGATGCTCCGTTTACGGTTCCATAGCGGATGGCATGAATCGAAAGGGGCCGGCGATTGAGCTGGCTTTCGCCGCACAGCGCCTGGTCTTACAATTGCGTCCGGAAGGACTCATGACTGGAACACGACGATATCCCCGGTTTTCGCTGCGCATGCCGGTGCTCTGCGAGGGCCCGGGAGTCCAGGGGTCACACACGCTCGGCCTCACCCATAATGTGAGTGAGGGCGGACTTATGGTCGAAGTGGCCCAGGCGCTGCCCGCGGGCACCTCGACGAGCCTTCGTCTGCTGGCGGGCGACCGGATTGTCCGGGCTGATGCCCTGGTTGTTTGGACGGCCCAGACTTGCCCTGAACGCATGGGGCTGCGGTTGAAGACGTTTCGGGGCGCCGATCGCCTCGCGTGGGAATCGCTCATGACCTTTCAGGGGGGCTCGACCCCGCGCGCCTCGATCCGGATCCCCCTCAACCTAGACGTCTCCTGCGTGATTCCGCCGGACACCCGGCTACAGGGCCGGGCCGAGAATATCAGTGACGGGGGCCTGTTGGTCGCTCTCCCTCAAACGGTTATCCCCCAGACGCGCATGACCGTCGCGGTGCCGCCGTTCCTCGTCCTTCCCCCCGTGGACGCAGAAGTGGTGTGGATGCTTACGGTGTCCGAAGTGCACGGCGTGCTGCACGCGCTACGGTTTCTCTCCGAGGACAGGGGCCGTGAGATGTTCCTCTTCGGCGCCCTGTTTCGGCGCCTACTGGATTAGCCTTCCCAAGAGCCCATCCTATGCCTTTGCGAACTCTCTGGCCGTGCATGGTGCCCGTTGACAAGGGGGGCGAGAAAGGATAGATTACTGCCCGTTTCATGCAGCCGCAACCTTGCAAGGCCATTCCCTCTACAGGGAGCGTTCGCTCCTGCACCATCAAGGCGGGATCGCAATCAACGCGGACGGAGGACGGGCAGACGCATATTGTGGTGCATCTTGATATAATGGGGGAATCATGAGCTGGATAGAAAACCGCGACCATCCCCGATTCCCACTCCGGATGCCGGTCCTCTGCGAGGGCCCGCCCGGCTCTGACTACCGCACCCTCGGCCTCACCCAGAATGTGAGTCACGGCGGGCTCCTCATGGCCGTTCCACGGCTCGCCGTCCGGGGGGCCCCAGTGAACCTCCGTCTCCTGACAGGGGATCGGATCGCCCGCGCTGAAGCGGGGGTCGTATGGACGGCTGACAGTCCCCCCGGTCTCATGGGCCTGCGGTTGACAACGTTGAGCGGCGTTGACCGCCTCGCGTGGGAGCACCTCATTACATTCCAGGCGGGTCCGACGCCTCGAGCCTCCCTCCGGATCCCTATTGATTTGGAGGTCGCCTGCCTGCTCGCTCCAGATGCCCGCTTGCCGGGTCGGGTCGAGAATCTCAGCGATGGCGGCATGATGATCGTCTTGCCTCAGGCGGTGACACCCCAGACGCGTCTGAACGTGGTCGTCCCCGCGTGGCTCATCCTTCCCCCGGTCGAAGCGGAAGTCGTGTGGACCCGGGCCAACCCCGCGGTGCAAGGTGTGGTCCACGGTCTGCATTTCGTCGCGAGCGACATGGGGAAGGAGCTCTTCCTGATCGGCACCCTCCTTCGGCAGCTCCTGCACTAAAGGAAACGCACAACGTGCGTTTCCTTTGGAGCAATGGAGCAGCAGAACAATAGGACGCGAGAGGAACGCCACATGTCCACCCGACCTTTCAGGCATCACGGGGGCGGTGAACCCGGGGTTGAGCGGCCCGCGGTGCCTGAACCGACCTACGCTGAGCGGGCACGGACGGAGCTCTACATTGGCCGTGTGGGCAGCCTCTCGACCATTTCCCGAAAGCGCCCGGGCTGGCCCTTTGGCTCTGTGATGCCTTATGGACTGGACGAACGCGGCCGGCCCCTCTTCCTCATCAGCGACATGGCGGTCCACACCCAAAACGTGGGTGGCGATCCCCGCGCCAGTCTGCTCGTAACTCCGCCCGAGTGGAGTGGGGACCGGCTGGGGGCTCCCCGTGTGACACTCCTCGGTAACGTTTCGCTTATCCCGGCGGAGGAGCGTGAACAAGTCCGCCCACTGTACCTCGCCCGATACGAAAACGCGAAGTACTGGGTCGACTACACCGACTTTAACTTTTACCGTTTGGAAGTCATCGACGTCTACTTCGTAGGCGGCTTTGGCGTGATGGGGTGGGTATCGGCTGAGGAATACGCGCTCGCCGAACCCGATCCACTTGCCGACGCGGCACCCGGAATTCTCCACCACATGAACGTGGACCACACGGACGCGCTGCTCCTCTTTGGACGGGTTCTCGGCGGCGTTGAGGCCGATGAGGCGACTATGACTGTCGTAGACCGCCTCGGTTTTGAAGTACGCCTAAAAAAAGGAAGCCAGTTTCAGGGTATTCGCATTCCTTTTCCCCGCGAGGTGAGAAACCCACAGGAAACCAGGACGGTTTTAGTGGAAATGGTGCACGAGGCAAGAAAGCGGGCTTGATTCGAATGTGGGCTGTATCTATTGTCCCCGACCATCCTCACGATGTAATCCTTACATCCCTACCATGTAAGCCTTACATTTTCACCTGTGTGGGGAGCTTCGCTCCCTATAAAACGGGCACGTGCGTGTTTCGAACAAAACATGGAAAATCAGGAACATTGCACGGCGGCTGGTGGGGCTATTGTCAAATTGGCATGGAGCCTGCCTTATCCGTCCCTCGGGGGTTTCTCGGTTTGTGTGGGCAGCCATTCTGAGACGGGGCGGAAAGGCGGATGGGGGCTCGGTCGCAACGAGGGGTACCGCGATTCGTCAGAGATGAGGAGGGTCTGGCTATGGCACTGTGGAAGGAATACCCGCGGAAGGAACAATTTTCCAAGGAAGCCGATCAGCGCGAGAGGCACCTGTCGCTTGACAAGCCGCCCGGCCGAGGAGCGGAGCAGTCCGAGAAAGCCCAGTCTGTCATCGCGGCTGACCTGACCATCGAGGGGAAAATCGAGGGGGCAGGCCATGTGCGGATCGCCGGCCGCTTCAAAGGAGACGTTCGCGTGCACGGCGATCTCACCGTCGAATCCGGCGCGCACGTCGCCGGAGAAATACGAGCTGATACCATCCTCGTGGGAGGGGAGGTGCACGGGAATGTCCACGCCGACTCCCAGGTGCACCTCTTGGAGTCCGGGACCCTGATCGGGGACCTCAAAGCGGGGTCTCTGACAGTAGCGGCGGGGTCGCGCATGCGGGGGAAGGTCGAGTTCGGCTGGGATGGGCAAGAGACCCATCCGGCTGGCGTCGGCGAGGAAGGTGGGGTCCAGTGATGACATCAGCGCCCCCCCCTTTTTCCGGGGAGACGCAGGCGTGCCCTCACTGCAAGGCGACGATCCTGAGGGCGGCGACAGTGTGCTCTGCCTGCCACCGCTACGTGCGCTTTGACCCCGTCAGGCGGGGCCGCCCTGCTTCCCCCACTTTTTGCCCGCTCCACGTCGAGGGCACGATCCGCCATCCGGGCAGTGGGGACTCGTGGGAGTACTCCGTCGTGCTGCACGTGCAGAACGACCGAGGGGAAGTGATCTCACGCCACGTGGTGGGCGTCGGCCCCCTTGGGCCTGGAGAGGCCCGTACCTTCACCGTGCGCGTGGAGGTCTTCGCGCCCCAAGGCGCCGTCGTGTGACGCGCCACATCACATGGCTGGCGCTTTCACCTGTACAGAGCAGGTGGAGACTGCGTTCCGTGTTGCAATGGCTTTCCTTTCACAGATCAAGACACGAGAGAAAGGAGCAACCATGAACCATGAAACTTCGCCGGATCGTGGCCTGGAACCGAGAGTCCCGGTTCACGTCAGCGTAGTTCTCATTGGTGTGATGGCGCTTTGGAGCTGCCAGTCAATGCCACCACCAGATCCCCAGGCCAAGCTCATCGCCAAAGGAAGAGAAATATTCCTGAACGAGACATTTGAGGGGAATGGGAGGACCTGTGGGAGCTGTCATCCACCAGAGAATAACTTCACCATAGATCCCGCCTTTATCGCGACCCTGCCCAAAGATAACCCGCTGTTCGTCGCCGAATTCAACCCAGACCTGGCCACGCTTGAAAGACCGAGATTGATGCGAGAGTTTGGGCTTATTCTGGAAAACCAGGATGGTTTTGATGACTTGGAACACAAATTTAACATGCGCGGCGTCCCACACACCCTTGCACTCCGGACCTCGGTCAACAGTCCCCAGGGTCCCCGGACGGGGTGGTCCGGCGACGGCGCGCCAGGTGACGGATCGCTCCGGTCATTCGCCACCGGCGCGGTCATTCAACACTTTACCAAGACGTTGAATCGCGTGGCCGGGGTCGATTTTCGGCTCCCGACCGAAGAGGAATTGGATGCCCTGGAAGCCTTCCAGCTCTCCCTCGGACGGCAGGAAGACTTGACACTGCCATTGCCGCTGAAGGGCACGCTTCCCAAGCGGGGGCAAGAGATCTTCCTCGACAACTCGCTCGGGAAGTGCAACCTGTGCCATGTGAATGCCGGGGCCACCGCAAACCTTGGTGCTGGGAACATTGGGAACGCCAACTTCAATACAGGCGTCGAGGACCTTCCCGATCAGCCGGCCCGGCTCGTTCAAACGTTGCCAATCGATGGAGGATTTGGGACAGACCCGGATGGAGGGTTTACCAACGTCCCCAATCCCGACGGGAGCTTCGGCGATAAAACATTCAATACGCCACCCCTCGTGGAGGCGGCGGATACAGGGGCATTCTTCCACAACAATGCCATCCAGACGATCGAGGGGGCCGTCGGCTTTTACGATGGGGATTCGTTTAACAATTCTCCGGCGGGCCAACTCCTGGCTAGCGTAGACCCTGAGGGAGCAGGAATAGAGCTTGACGGAACCCAAATAGTGGCTATCGCCGCGTTCCTCAGGGTTATCAATGTCCTGGAAAACATCCGGGAAAGCATGGCGCAATTGGAGGCGAGTCTCAAGGTGCACCGTGCGAAGGCGGATGAGCATCTGAAGCTCGCCATCGCCGAGACGAAGGATAGCATCATGGTTCTTGAGGCCGGCGGCCTGCATCCCGAGGCAGTTGCACATCTGAAAGAGGCGAAAAGGCTGACCAAAAAGGCAGCCCGTAGTTGGTTTTTCCGGAAGGCAAACACGCGAGAGGCAATTGAGGAGCAGAAGAAAGCAAAGGCTGTGATTGTCGAATGATCGTAGTCTAACCCACGCACATTGGAGAAAGGGAGGGAAGCGTATGGCCAGGCCAGGGGTCGTGATGGGAATGGTTGCGATCGGCGCGTTGCTCTGGGGGAGCACGCCGTACGCCCACTCACAGAAAACGACCGAAATGTTCATCCCGCTCGGCCAGTCACCAGGACTGTCCGGGAAAATCACCGTCATCGGGACGATCGAGGCGGTTGACGCTCAGAATCAGACCATCGTTGTTGCGGGATCGTCGGAGAAATGGAGTGCAGAGGTTACCAAGGACACCCACATCTGGTTGGACCGAAGCAAGCTTGGCTTATCCAATCAGTATGGGACGTTTACAGACCTGCGGGAGGGGCGGTTGGTTGAAGTCAAGTACGAAGGCACCGAGCGCAGGAGTGAAGGGCCCGCCGTGTGGATCAAGGTACAAGTGACCACGCCCAGCGCCAAAGTGGGGGAAGCACGCCAATAATTTGTCCAAAGCTTGGCGGTACAGCCGTTGTGCTTGCTCCATCTCCCTGTGGAGAACGATAACGCTGTGGTGCTCGAGGAGCTCATCCGGCGAGCGACGAGCGGGCAGACGCTGCACCGGCATGTCCTCTTTCGGCCTTCCCTCGTGTATCAAGTACTCGAGGATCCCTTCTGGATTTGGTGTGAGTATCATGCTCCGCGCTCGGAGGCCGTCTATGAGAGCAGCCGGTACGACGAGATGCGGCGACAACGCGGTCTCGAACATGAACGGGCCTGGGTTCAGAATCACTACCCGGATGCGATCAGAGTGGCACCGGGCTTCGGCTTCGAGGCACTGAGTGAAACACTGCGGCTGATGTTGGAAGGGGTCCGCGCGATTTACCAACCGGAACTCTGGGATCTCGAGGGGGAGAGTTACGGAAGGGCTGATCTGCTCGTGCGGCATGATAGCGGGAGGTCGGACCTGGGCCCGTACCACTATCGGCTGGTGGAGATAAAGCGGGTCAAGTCCTTACAGGATCATCATATCTTGCAGGGTGCGTTCTACAATCGGATGCTCGGGAAGCTTCAGGGATGGACCCCGGCGGAACTCACCATGGTGCTCAAAGAGACGGTCGAGACCGTCCCGTATGCGAGTCTGCGGAAGGAGCTCGATGCGGTTCTCGACAAGTGGAAGGGCCTGCGAGACGGACAGGTGAGCCCCGAACCGGGGCGGCCGCCGAATGTGACGGACTCGCCCTGGCGGGTGTACGGGAACAAGCTGGTCGAGCGCCGAAGGGATCTGATCCTGTTGGCTGGTGTCGGATCTCGAGAGCGTGAAAAACTGCGTGCCGCGAACATTCACGGAGTCGATCAGCTTTGGGGCCTTCGCCTGGAAGAGGTGTGCGAGATCCTTGGGGAGCAACACGGGGCCCAAGCCTATTACGTCGCCCAGGCGTACAGAACTCGTCAACCCTTGCTCAAGCCGCATAGTCGGCTGGCCATCCCTCGGGGCCACCGGCATCTGTACTTCGACTTTGAGACCTCGGACGAAGTGCATCCAACCGAGCCGCCCCATGTCTATCTCATTGGGTGCTGGGATGCAGAGCGTGATCAGTATGTGAAGTTTCTTGCCCGGGGGGCGGCGGATGAAGGACGGATCTTCGGCGAGTTCTTGGACTACGTCGGGGACGTGGAGCATACGCGACTGTATCACTGGACCGATTACGAAATCGGGCAGATGGTCCTCGTGATCCAGCGGTGGCCTCATCTTGAAACGGCGCTGCGCCGTGTGACGTCCTCATGCGTGGATCTGATGCGAGCAGTCAAATCGGCCGTCTACCTCCCTGTGCCTTCTTTCTCTTTGAAATGCGTGGCGCCGGCCCTCGGCTTCACGTGGCGGCAAGAAGGCTTCGATGCCTTTGACTCGATGGTCTGCTACTGGGATTATCTCGAGGGCAAAGATGAGGCATTGGTCGACAGATGCTTGGTGTATAATGAGGATGATTGTCGCGCGATGTGGCACGTCGATCGCGAGTTCGCGCCGCGTTTCCCTGAGCGTGCGGGAGGGGTCTCATGAAAAAGAAGGTGGCCAAGCCTGAAGAGGAGTGGAAGAAGGAACTCACGCCAGAGCAGTTCAAGGTGTCGAGAATGAAGGGAACGGAGAGACCCTTCTCGGGAGAATACCACGACTGCAAAGAGGATGGGATCTATCTATGCGTCTGTTGTGATAATGACCTGTTCCACGCTGATACGAAGTTCGATTCAGGCACGGGGTGGCCGAGCTTCTGGGGGCCTATCGCGCCAGAGCGGGTTAGGGTGGAGCTCGATATCAGCCACGGGATGCGAAGGATGGAGGTAGTGTGCGATGCGTGCGATGCTCACCTCGGCCATGTCTTCGATGATGGCCCCACGCCAACCGGGAAGCGATACTGCGTCAATTCTGTCTCGCTGAAGCTCGAGAAGAAGGATTCGTGAATAACGCCTAGGGCTTTCCGCCTCGTCCAGCAGCCTCTCCTACCGGTCGACCTTGACACCCCTGGTGTAGTTAGGGATACTAGGGTTCTCCAAACCCAAGCAAATGAAATGCACATACGGTCAGCCCAGGGGCGCCTGCGGCATCCGGGATCTGGCAGCACAAGATCGCTGGATTGCTCGTGCATGCGTGATCCGGCCGCGAGAGAACGGAAGTGAGGTAAATGAGGAAAACCGTCAAGCATCTTTTACAGGACAAAGAGGAAGGCACCTGGTTCACAACACCCGATTCGCTCGTGTATGACGCCCTGAAGCTGATGGCCGAGAAAGGGGTGGGGGCGCTGCTGGTCCTTGAGGCGGGGAAATTGGTCGGGATTCTCTCGGAACGGGATTACGCCAGGAAGGTCGTCCTTCAAGGAAAATCCTCCTTGGACACCCCCGTCAGGGAGATCATGACCACCAACGTCATTTCTGTTCACCCGGATCAAACGATTAAGGAATGTATGACCCTGATGACGGATAAACGTATCCGATACCTCCCGGTGCTCGTGAATGACCAGGTGGTTGGTGTCGTTTCCATCGGCGACGTGGTCAAGGCCAAAATCGCGGAAAAGGACTTCTTGATCAAGCAGCTCAAAAGCTATATTACGGGAGACCGATAGCCCTCACCTCAGCGCCTTCTATTACACGTAGTTACTCTTTCGATCTTCCTTATGGCAACGGATCAATGTGATAGGGACGTCGCTCCGGTCTGAAACGCGACACGGGCGTATCGTCGGGAGCGCTGTTGTATGAAAGTCGGGATCCCCAAAGAGATCGCCTCGAACGAGAGACGGGTCGCCTTGGTGCCCGAAGCCGTCGGCACGGTGGCGAAAGCGGGGACGGAAGTCCTTGTTGAGGTCGGGGCGGGCGAGGGGGCCTATATCCCGGACCGCGCCTTTGAGGAGGCCGGGGCGACCCTCGCGCTCGATGCGCGCGCGCTCTTTTCCCAAGCGGAGGTGATTCTCAAGGTGCAGGCGCCTGTCCTGAACACGGCCCTGGGCTCGCACGAGGTAGAGTTGATACGCGAGGGTGCGGTGCTCATCACTTTGTTGCAGCCCCAAAGCGACCCCGACTTGGTAAAGCGGCTGGCGGACAGGAAGATTACGAGCTTCAGCATGGACCGCATCCCCCGCATCGCCCGGGCCCAAAAGATGGACGCCCTTTCATCTCAGAGCACTGTCGCAGGTTACAAGGCTGTTCTGACTGCGGCGAGCTCGCTGGGCAAGTTCCTCCCTATGCTGGTGACCGCGGCGGGGACCGTTCCTCCGGCCAAGGTTCTCGTTCTGGGAGCTGGAGTGGCCGGGCTCCAGGCAATCGCGACCGCACGCCGTCTGGGGGCAGTGGTGCAGGCCTACGACATCCGGCCCGCCGTCAAGGAACAGGTCGAAAGTCTCGGCGGCACCTTCGTTGAACTCGATCTCGCGGGGGAGCAGACAGAGGATGCGAGCGGATACGCGCGGGAGCTCACCGGCGAGTCACGAGAGCGAGAAAGCGTGCTCCTTCGTCGCCACGTCCCCCAGGCGGACATTGTCATCACCACGGCCTTGATTCCGGGGAGACGAGCCCCCATCCTTATTACCGACGAAATGGTCCAGGAGATGAAGAGGGGGTCGGTGGTCGTGGACCTGGCGGCAGAGACGGGAGGTAACTGCGAGCTGACCGAGCCCGGTAGGACAGTGAGCAAACACGGCGTCATCATTCACGGAGAGCTCAACATCCCCAGCACCGTGCCCTTGCACGCGAGCCAGATGTATTCCAGGAATATCTCGAGCCTCCTGCTCCACCTCGTGCGCAACGGCGCGCTTGATCTCGATTTCAACGACCCGATCACGAACGATACGTGCATCACGCATGAGGGGAGGGTGAGACACCCATGAGCGAAGGCCTGGTTATCCTCCTGGTCATCTTCGTCCTCGCGATGTTCGTGGGCTTCGAGGTCATCACCAAGGTTCCGACCACACTGCACACCCCACTCATGTCGGGATCGAACGCCATCTCCGGCATCACGATCATTGGTTCGATGGTCGTGGCGGGGATGGGGGCCACAACCCTCGCGACCATCTTTGGGGTAATTGCCGTGGCGTTCGCGATGATCAACGTGGTCGGCGGCTACGTCGTGACCGACCGGATGCTGCAGATGTTCAAGCGCAAGCCGGAGTCCGAGCAATAATGACCGGTATCATCGAGCTTGCCTATCTGGTTGCCGCGTCCCTGTTCATCATCGGGCTGAAGCGTCTTGCTGCGCCGGTCACGGCGCGGCAGGGGAATTTTCTCTCGGCGGTGGGCATGCTCATCGCGATCGTCGCCACCCTCTTTGACCGACAGATCCTGAGCTTTCAGTGGATCGTTGTCGGAGGTGTGATTGGGTCGGCCCTGGGCCTCTGGATGGCCCGTGCGGTTAAGATGACCGCCATGCCACAAATGGTAGGCATTTTGAACGGCTTTGGCGGCGGCGCTTCGCAGCTCGTTGGGGCGGCCGTGTGGCATCAGCTGAGTCAGCCCGGAACGGTCCTCCCACTCAACACGGCGGTGAGCATCTACACGTGCACACTCATCGGGGCGGTAACGTTCTCCGGAAGCATCGTCGCCGCCGGGAAGCTCCAAGAGGTTATCTCGGGGCGGCCGGTGATATTCCGGTTCCAGCACCTGATCAATCTGATCCTGCTCCTAAGCGGCGCAGCGATGGGGACTTATCTGCTGATCTCGCCCGGCCACCCGGGCGTATTCATCGCGATGAATGTGATTGCCCTGGCCGTCGGCGTGCTGATCGTGATCCCGATTGGAGGGGCGGACATGCCGGTCGTTATTTGCCTGCTCAACTCCTACTCGGGGTTGGCCGCAGCGACGACCGGCTTTGTGATCTCAAACCACGGCCTGATCATTAGTGGGGCGCTGGTGGGCGCCTCGGGCATCATCCTCGCGCAGATCATGTGCCGGGCGATGAACCGGTCGTTCGCCAATGTCTTGTTCGGCGGGTTCGGGGCTCAGGTCGTGCCGGTGGGAGACGATCGTGGTCTCGCCGCCCGAGGGGTACGCGAGACGACGGCCGAGGACGCGGCAGTCCTGCTGAGCTACGCCCGGTCTGTCGTCGTCGCGCCGGGCTACGGATTGGCGGTCTCCCAGGCCCAATATCAGGTGCGTGAACTTGCCGATCTCTTGGAGAAAAGGGGGGTGGCGGTCAAGTACGCCATCCATCCCGTGGCTGGCCGCATGCCGGGGCATATGAACGTGCTGTTGGCGGAAGCTGATGTGCCATATCCGCAGCTTTTGGATATGGACCAAATCAACCCCGAGTTCGACCGGACGGATGCTGTCCTGGTCATTGGGGCCAATGACGTGGTAAACCCCGCCGCTCGCAACTCCCCGACCAGCCCGATCTACGGCATGCCGATCCTCGACGTGGATAAGGCACGGTACATCATCGTCCTCAAACGGAGCATGAATCCCGGTTTTGCGGGGATCGAAAATGAGCTGTTTTACAACGAGAAGACCGTGATGTTGTTTGGGGATGCCCGAAAGTCCTTGACCCGCCTCATAGATGAGGTCAAGAAGGTCTGATCCGCCAGCGCCGGTTGAAGTCCATGTACGCCTTCTCGGGTGAGACACGGGAGGGCGTTTTGATTTGGGACGACATATGTGGGCACACGGAGGTAGCCCGCGATAGTGGGGAAGTGAGGCGGCTCGTGCGAGTCTGCTGGCGGGTGTTGGCTGCCAAGATTTGGATCCACCGCCTCTCAATTTTGGTAAAGCAGTAGAGAGTCAGCGGCGCACAACAAGGGGCGTAAACCCGTTCCGTTTCAGGACCTTGACCTCCTGCAGGGCTTCCGATTTCTTGGCGTATGCGCCCACCCGCACGGCGTAGACCGGGGTGGGGGCCGTCTGGGTGACGATCTTGGGGACGTAGTCCTTCTGCTGCAGGCGATGGGCGAGGTCGATGGCG
>Ga0307428_1001137_pt1 | contig 13964 bp, 16 predicted proteins | sample SalMarWE160240MG_FD_202161 | JGI IMG/M metagenome (GOLD analysis project Ga0307428, IMG submission 202161) | Salt marsh sediment microbial communities from the Plum Island Ecosystem LTER, Massachusetts, United States - WE1603-240 | ecosystem: Environmental > Aquatic > Marine > Intertidal zone >...
TATACAGAGATACTATCCATATGTCAAGGCATATATATCTCAGATTAGTGGCTACAATATATCGGAAAACATGGGGAAACACTGTCCGGAAACGCCTTTCTCAGTTTGCAAGGGGGGAACATCCGCTGCAACACTAACCATGAGAGAGCTAACTTGCGCTGCGTCCCGAATGATATCGGAATGCCTCGGGTTAGCAACGTGGTCATCAGACTCGCACAAAGCTGTTCACTTCATGCTAGGCTTTAGTTTGCCGGGCGTTCCATCCTCGATCGCTTTGCTCAGTATCTCTCGCAGACGGAATTTCTGGATCTTCCCAGATTGGGTCATCGGAACTCATCAACGATCTCGACGTATCTCGGGCCCTTTCAGCAACAAGGCGTACCCTTCACTTCGCTATCCGATCTCGTCCATGGTGAACGGCTTTCCGTGGCCGGGGTAGACGGTCTCGATGTTGAGCTTCTTCACCCGCTCGAAGCTGGCTTCCAATGCCTCGGCGTCGTCAACAAGAGTGGCGACAGACGGGTGGGTCCGGTTCTCAAGAGGGAGGATGGGGGTCACACCTTCATTCTTGGTGTTTGTCCGAGTACTAAAGGCGAATACGCCCTGCCAGAGACTATGCCCTACGTAAGGATTATCGGGATTACCATGGACTTCAGCCTTCTACTTCTCTTTATCGCTATCAATAGGAAGCTCAATCAATTTCAGCCTCAGTAGTTTCTTCGCACGGGCGTAGATATCTTTTGTATCGCCCTCTCTCCGAATTCCTACTGCGACAATGATTACCCTTTCCTTCTTTACCTTGTAGAGCACACGGTATCTTGCGACACGCAGGCTGCGGAATCCGATCAACTCGGCGACTAGTGCCTTGCCTTTCTTTGCCGGTTCCTTTGTTAGTTCATCGATACGGCGGGCGATCATGTTGCGAATTCGTCTATCGGTGATCGCGTGAAGCATGAGCTGCGCTTGAGGCGTGAGGAATACTTGATAGGAAGGCATTGTCGGCTAAGAAACGCTTTTTACCTCGTCCCACGGGATAAGCTCTCCGCTCTCCATCTCCTTGATGCTCTGTCGTAGAGCCGCCATGAGATCCTCATCGCCGAGGATCTCCAGGGTTTCCACGAGGCTGTCGTACAGATCCCACGGCAAGACAGCCAGCACCGGCTTTCCGCGGCGGGTAATTGCGACCGCATCAGATGCATCGTCGGCGGCAAATTCCTCTGGAAGACGGCCGAGCTCGTGACGCGCCTGAGTAATGGGAATAGCTCTCTTAAACACCTTGATCCCTCCTTAAATTGACCTTCTAAGTGTACAGTTAGACGAGCAGAAATCAAGTGCGACAGGCAATTACTTGCCCACTATTAATGCTGAGGAAACCGGGAATGCAGAAAGAACCACAAAAAGAGGGACAAAGACTATAAATCCTCTGCGGCTTGACGCCTTGGCACCTTGCGAGAAAAACGGTTCCCTGCATGGCTATTCAGGCAGTTCAGATAGTACACTTTCGTCCTCGTTACGATTTACGTAGTGTCCTTTTGTATAGATCGAAAGGGTCGCCCCAGGGCTACTCCTTCAACCGTACGGCCGTTCCGTAGGCGAGGATCTCGGCAGCGCCGGACATCGTCTGGGAGGTGGTGAAGCGCACTCCCAAAACAGCGTTTGCACCGAGAGCTTCTGCTTCTTTGACCATGCGGGATATCGCCTCATCGCGTGCCTGGGAGAGCATACGGGTGTACTCCTTGATTTCACCACCGACGATGTTCCGCAGCCCGGCCATTATATCCCGTCCGATGTGGCGGGCCCGGATGGTGTTTCCCCGCACGAGGCCAAGAACCTGTTCGATCTGCCGCCCTTCCACTGCTTCAGTCGTCACTAGAAACATTCTTTCCCTCCTTCTTCCGTTCCAGTATCAGCCCGATGATCGTTATGATCAACCCAACCGCTCCGATCAGGATCACCACTTTAAAGAAGGTTCCGATTCCGGGTGCGGTTACAATAAGGCGGATCAGAAAGTAGGCGGCATATCCGCCAATGAGACTCCCTGCAACGATCATCAGCCAATAACCGAGTTTCAGCATGATCCCTCCTTCATCCCTTTGGTTAGATCTTGCTCCAGTCCTTCCCGTATTCGACCGACACCTCCAGAGGGAGGCAAAGCTCCATTACCCCTTCCATCTCCTCCTTGATCCGCTCCATCGCCTTCTCGCGCGCCTCTTCCTTCACCTCGAAGATCAGTTCGTCGTGGATCTGGAGGAGCATCTTTGCCTTGAGAATCTTCTCCTCGATGATCCGATCGATCTTGAGCATGGCGAGCTTGATCAGGTCGGCCGCGCTCCCCTGGATCGGAGTATTGATCGCGTTTCGCTTGGCGAAATTCTTGCCCTGCACGTTCTTTGAACGAAGCTGCGGAAGGGGACGGCGGCGACCGAGGACCGTCTCCGCGTAGCCTCGCTCCGTCGCCTGCTCAATCATTCGATCCATGTACTCCTTTGTCTGCGGGTAGGCCGCGAAGAAACGGTCGATATAGGCCTTGGCCTCTGTGCGGGGGACTCCAAGCTCGCGAGCGAGGCCGAACGGGCTGATCCCGTAGATGATCCCAAAGTTTATCCTCTTGGCCGCACTGCGAAGCTTCCCAGACACTTCTTTCTCGGGGATGGCGAATACGCGACTCGCGGTCATGCGATGCAGGTCCTTTCCCTCTTTGAACGCCTCTATCAATGCCTCGTCCCCCGAAAGGTGAGCGAGCAGGCGGATCTCGATCTGTGAGTAGTCAGCCCCGATCAGGAGCGACCCTTCCGGCGCGACGAACGCACGCCGGATTCGCTCTCCTATCTCTGTGCGAATAGGTATGTTCTGCAGGTTCGGATCCGAGGAGGAAAGGCGGCCTGTCGCGGTCGAGGTCTGGTGGAACGAGGTATGGATCCTTCCCGTCTCCGGGTTGATCGCCTCGGGGAGCCGCTCAATGTACGTATTCAAGAGCTTTTCCAGCTCGCGGTACTCGATCAACTTGCCGGGCAGTGGGTGTGTCACCGCGAGTTCTGAAAGGACACGGGCGCTCGTCGACGGACCCGTCTTCGTACGGTCGATCACGGGAAGGCCCAGGTGGTCGAACAGGATCTGCGCCACCTGTTTGGGTGAATTCGGATTGAACCGTTCTCCGGCTATCTCGTAGAGGTCCTCCTCGATCACGGAGAGCCGCTCGCGCAGGTCGCGCCCTTGCGAGGCAAGGACCTTCCGATCGACGAGGATCCCGTTCTCCTCCATCCGTGCCAATACCGATAACAGCGGGACCTCCACCTCGTGAAAGAGTTGCAGTGCGCCCGCCTCTTTCAGCGCTTCCTCCAAGTGAGGTTTGGCACGACAGACGATCTCCGCGTCCTCGGCGGCGTAGAAAGTTGCCTTCTCCACTGGGACGGCCGCGATCTCGCCTCCTTTTCCCACAAGATCGCCGTAGGAGAGCATCTCGTAGTTGAGGTACGTGCGGGCGATCGTCTCCAGGTTGTGGTGGCGTTCCTCGGGACGGGCAAGGTGAGAGGCGATCATCGCATCGAAGCTCACCCCTCGCGGAGAGAGCCCGTACCGTCGCAGTATGATCAGGTCGTACTTCAGGTTCTGTCCGATCAGGTTCGGTCTCTCTTCTTCGACGAGCGGGCGCAACGCCGTTAGAACCTCTTCAGTCGTGAGCTGGGCGGGTACACCGAGGTAGTTGTGAGCGACCGGTATGTAATAGCCAACATAAGGATGAAATGAAAGGGCGATCCCCACGATCTTCGCCCGCATCGGATCGCGGCTCGTCGTCTCAAGGTCGAGTGAAATCTCCTCCTCTTTTGAAATCTCCTCGATCAGTCGGTCGAGTTCCTCCCTCGTAAGGATCGTGCGGTAGTCCGCATGGCTCTCGTCCTTGGTTTTCTCAGTCAAAGGGGAGGTCCTCTCAAGATCGAGCTCGTCGAGGATAGAGCGAAAATCGAGATCACTTAAACATTTCTGCAAGCCTTCAATGTCCACCCCGTGCAGTCGGCAGTCCTCCGGCACCTTTCCTACTGATACCCCCTCGTCCAGGGTGACGAGTTTGCGGGCGAGACGGGCCTCCTCCGCGTGGGTCTTCAAGTTCTCTTGTATGCGCGTATTTCTCACCTGATCGGCGTTTTTGAGGATCTCATCGAGCGAGCCGAACTGCGCGAGGAGGCGGGAGGCGATCTTCGGGCCGATGGAAGGAATCCCAGGGATGTTGTCCGACGTATCGCCCACAAGTGAGAGAAAGTCGATGATCCCCTCCGGTGGAACGCCGTACTTCTCCTTCACCTTTGCAGAGTCGATCAGTTCGATCCCATCGGACGACCGTCCGCCATCGGGACGGCGACCGGTCGGTCGAATGAGACTGACCTTCTCATCGACGAGTTGCGCCAAGTCCTTGTCCGAGGTAGCGATCAAGACCGACAATCCCTCCTTCGCTGCACGTCGGGCTAGGCTCGCCATGATGTCATCGGCCTCGACCCCTTCGATAGAGACAATGCGAATTCCCAACTGTTCGAGAAGCCCTTGGATCAAGGGAAACTGCATGGCGAGCTCATCGGGCATCTCCTTGCGGGTTGCCTTGTACTCGGGATAGAGCCTGTGGCGGAAGGTCTCTCCCCCTGCGTCGAACGTGACCACGGCGTAGGAGGAAGGGAAGGAACGCATGACCCGCGTGAGAATCCGCCAGAATCCGTAGACCGCGTTCACCGGGCGGCCGTCTCTGGTCGTAAGCTCACGAATGCCATAGAACGCGCGGTAGGCAATAGAGTGCCCATCAAATAGGAGAAGCCTCTTTCCATCGGGGGGATCCTGCCAACCAAAGAGTTCTTCGAGCGGTCGCCTATAGGTAGACACAATCTTTGTTATTCACCCCCTTGAGGTCGAACAGATAGCAGAGAGCAAGGGCAAGACCATCGGCCATATCGTCCGGGCAAGGGGTCTCTGTAAGAGAGAGGAGCCGCTTCACCATCGCCTGGACCTGTGCCTTGTTCGCCCTCCCGTAGCCAGTAATCCGTTTCTTCACCTGGAGCGGAGTGTACCCGCACACCGGGAGCCCGTCCGCCGCAAGGAGAAGAACACCCCTGGTCTCTGCGGTGAGCATTGCAGTACGACTGTTCTTCGCGAAGTAGATCTCCTCGATCGCAATTCCTATGGGGTGATAAGTCGCGATCAGTTCTCTTGCACCGTCGTAGATCTCGTGCAGCCGTTGAGCTCGTGGGAGCCCTTTCTCCGTTCGGATGACGCCGCCGTCGACCACCTTAGGGCCGTCCTCTGTCTCGCGCACGACCCCGTATCCGGTGGTGGCAAGACCAGGATCGAACCCGAGCGCGACCAGATCTTCACTAATCACAGGAAATCCACCAGTTTTGGATGATCGTCCTCCTCTGCCTGACAGACGTGTTCGGGATGCTCGTTCAGGTCGATGCCGCAGTGTGGACAGAGACCGCGGCAGTCCGGGCGGCAGAGCGCACGAGGGTCGATTGAGGCGCTGATCAACCCGACGACTTCTGAGGTAAGGTCAATGCTATCTTCTCCCTCGGGGAGAGAAACCGCGAAGTGCTCATAGCAATCGACCGTCGTGTGCACCGGGGCAAGGCAGCGGCAACAAGGTTGCTCAACCACCGTGCAAATCTGGATAGCAAGATAGAGGGTGCTCAGCTGGAAGAACGCTTCTCCGGTCACTTTAAGTGGTTCAAGGAGGGAGAAATCCTCGGACAAGGAGGAGGTCTCCTCGATTTTCAAGCAGAGATCGATGGGTAAGTGCTTCCCCGGGTTCTTTAGAAAGTGATCGAGATTAAGTTTTAACATTGCGTAACGCCCGAGCTACGTCGGCCGCCCTTTTCCCCTCCTTAACATCGTGTACACGAATGATGTCGGCACCATTCAGTATCGCGATCGCGTTCGCCGCAATCGTCCCCTCCAACCGTTCCTCTGCTGGGAGATTGAGGATATCCCCGAGGAACGACTTGCGCGATAGGCCAACGAGGATCGGAGTATCAAGGACACTGAACCGCGCGAGACCTCGTATGATGGCGAGGTTATCCGATAGTCGTTTCCCAAACCCGATCCCCGGATCGATGATGATCTTATCGGCCGAGATTCCCGCAGAGATTGCCATTTCGATCCGTTCGGCAAAGAACGCCTTTATCTCCTCCACCGGGTCGTTGTAGGAAGGACCCTTCTGCATAGTTTCCGGCGTTCCCTTCATGTGCATCAATACGATGAACACCCCTCGATCGGCAACGACGCCCGCCATCTTTGGATCGAACCGCAGAGCGCTGATGTCGTTCACGATCGATGCTCCAGCCTCAACCGCCTCCGTTGCGACCACCGCCTTGGTTGTATCGACCGAGAGGAGGAGATCAGTTCGGTGATGGATCCCCTCGATCACCGGGATCACCCGCTCCAGCTCCTCTGCCGCTGAGACCGGTCTCGCCCCCGGACGACTCGATTCGGCACCGATATCGATGATATCCGCACCCTCTTCCACCATCTGCAGAGCCTGCTCGATTGCCGCTGCACTCGTGGGATAACGCCCCCCATCGTAGAAGGAGTCCGGGGTGAGGTTTAACGTCCCCATCACCAGGACCCTCTTTCGGTCTTTCACCCACTCGTTCAGCCGCTTCATCTCGTGCATGAGTATACCACACGGTACCCGTTGTTGAAGAGGGGGCCGCTTGTAGAAGTATTCAATTCCTGACCGTATGCGCAGCTTTCCGCATTGGCGTTAGACGGGAAGGCGGCGTCTGCCTCGCAGAGTGTCTGAAAGATCTCGCTTCTCACTTATGCTTGATTCCGAGGTGATTGACATGACGAGAAAGATGGTGGTAACAACGGCGTTGGTGCTTATCCTAGTGGGATTAACGACTTATGTAGGTTTCGCAACCAACGGACAGAAGGAAGTTGATTTCGTCGAAGCAGTTGAACGTGGCCTGATTGAGTTTCAAATTAGGGAGATCCACGGAATTGTGTCTCTCGACCTACAAATCAGGAACAGGTCTACCGAGGACCATCTCAGGATAATCATCCTCCCAGGTGTCTTGTTCTATTCCGTAGACGATGCCGTGCAGGATCTCATAGTTGTTGGTAGAGTCGTTGTTTTGGTTGCTCCCGGAGAACACAAAACCGTTAACATGCCTATCGCCTGTGCCGATATGACACGTGATCAACCAACAAACGAAACACGGTTCAAGCCCTACGTCGGAAAGATAGATCTCTCTGCACTCGAAAGCCTAACTCAGGCAAAATCCTATCAGGAAGCCACGTTTCGTGTTAAGCAGTTCGCGCTTTGGCTCCTTATTGACCACCCGGAGACTCGACAGGAGTTTGAAGGTCTTGGGTTGGGAGGCGATTTTTTCAACGCTTTTCAAACGCTGTTCAACGTTACGGAAGAGGAATTGGGGATGCTCTGCCTTACATTCACAATGTACCCCGAGGCAATCATAGCCCTTCCTAACGACGAGTTCTCCTTCTTAAGCATCGCGTTTACACTCGCAGGCATTCCGGTCGAGGACAGAGAGGATCTCTTTGATTTATTCACGTTGGGCATACCGACAAAAGGAGAGCTTACGCAAATCTACTCGCTATTCGAAACAGCCGGGATCGATCCGACTGACTTCCCTGTCCTCACCGCAAGCACAGGAGGAACGACATGAGACCGGCAATAAACATAGCGCCTACAAAATTCCATCATGTGGTTGAGGTACTAGCTGACCACTTTACTAAGGGAGGACGCCTTGGGAGCCTGCTTGGGGAAATGCTGTATCCAGTCGGGCAAGTGTTTTTTGGATGGACTATACTGGCATTACCTTGGCTTATTGCGATTGCAATTCTATAAAATATGTAACCTTTGGAAAGTAGAGAAAAACATAAAAGGAGAAAAATACCATGCACTCGATATTCTCGCTGCAAGGCAGGTACAACCGAGCAAAGTACTTCTGGATTATGTTGGCCATACAGGTCATAACATGGATTACTGCTGTTGGCATTGCGTCGTCTGTAGCTGGATCTGGCAATGATTTTGAGACCGCCCAAACTATCAGCTTTCTTGTTGGTATTGGTGGAACGGTGCTCATGGCATTTCCAATAGTCAAGCGATTGCATGATGTTGGAAGACCTGGCTCACACTACTGGTTGCTCCTAGTTCCTATCTATAGCCTTTATCTCGGGCTGGTCCTTCTATTCCAAAAAGGGATTGAAGGCGCGAACGAGTATGGTTCCGACCCTCTCACGAGGATACTACCTCTATCCGGACACTGCACCTAGCGTCCGCAACCTCCTTACTCTTAGACGGGGAGGGCCATCCGGCCCTCCCCTCTCTTGTTGACAGGGTACTAATATACAACCCTACGTCTTTGGTTGCTGCCTTGGTTCGAGGGAGAGTATACTCATCCAGCATGAACAACTATCGAGATGACTCGTAGTGTCTAAATCCTGAGATTGGGGAGTATTATGGGAATGGAAGATCTCGCGGCAAGCATGCTCCGGCTATTCCTTGCCGATCTGGTTCTTTGCCACGATGACTTACAACAGGAGGACATCCGATTTTGGAGCATCATGCACAATAAAGATGGAGCGGACAGAATGATTAAGGAAATAACAGCCTACTACGCCGCTAAAAGGAGAGTTAGGAAGAGCCGAGCAGGCAATCCTAGCAACGTGATAGCTGTTCTCTTGTACAATGCTAGCCATACAGCAGCTAGAGATCGAGAAACCACAGAAGAATGGCGAGCAAAACTGGATGATGGTTACTCTCTGGCTTATGTGACAAGACGTGACCAAGCAATGGAACTCATCGAAGGATTAAAGGGCTCCTATCTTACCGCGCAGGACATTGGTCGTTTGGTGGGGCACCCGGTCAACATTAACCGAGTAGTGGAGCTCGTTAAAGAAGAGTATCAACGCTTTGAAGGAGTATAACCAATGCTAAGAGACAATCCCCCCAGCGAGCCGTGGGAAGCCCTTGACAAGCTACTGCAGCAAACGCCAGCGAATCTGACTTTTCAGCGACATCCTTCGCGTCGAGTTCTTTCGTCTTATCTTCAGCAGTCACTCCCGCAACGCCCCAGCCAATGGTCTGAAGAGAGAGCTGAAAAACTGAATCGTGGGCGATTAACCGATTGGACTATGTGGGAAGTGGCAGCACATTTGAGCAACTGCTCTCGCTGTCGCTCTCGTATAACGGCCTTGGAGAAAAATCAAAGCACGTTGGCATCAATGAACTGGCTACAAGCGTTGAAGGATGCCCTACGGAAGCCTAAACTTGCCCCGGTCGGATGGGCACTAGCTGCTGTTCAGGCAGTATTGCTCATAGCTATTCTTGCATGGATGAACACAGCGCCGCCTATCCAACCAATAACAACCATGCCGATCTATATCGATACCAATAATTCTTCATACAACAATACCGTTCTTCCAGCTGATCTTGTTCGGATAGAGCTCATCGGTGAAGCGCGAGAGGTTACGACACTCATGCAAACGTTGCAACTTCAGCTTGTAGGGCCAGATCCTGAAGGCCAGTACTTGCTGAAGAAAAATGACGGAAGCTACTTAACACAGGAAGACATAGAAATCATTAAACAGCTTCATACTCATCCCCAGCTACTGCACATCAGCGACGAGGCTGACCTTCCCGGCGATCAAGTTGGTATGTCAATGTGAAGAGCGGATCGCTCTTTTGGAGAATCGCAAGCTGGGCCTGTCTTAATGCTACCGCCCACGAACCACCTTCCTCCGGATAAGCTTCACACATAGCCACCAACAACTCATTGATCGCAGTGGGGTTAGCCTGCCACAGCGTGCCCAATACCGATTGTGCTCCCGAGCTCAGGAAGGCCCGTGATAGTCCCACCACTTCGTCTCCGGCAACGATCAGTTCGAGCTGTCCGATGTTTAACTTCTCATCCGACTCGGGTCCGAGCGTCATTCCCAACGCACCTTGCACTTCCCTTAACGTCGGAAGGAGTGTCTCGCACGCTGCCAGGATCACAAGATCGACTCCCTCGTGATCGGTGAGGATCACTTCGGAGGCGTAGTAGTCTCCATCAGCTAGGCGACGACCTGTTGTTTCCTGATCACTCTTCTCACTCGGAGCCAACAAAAGCCGGGAATCAAGTGGTACACTGGGGTTGAAGATCCCATGACAGGCGTATACCAACACCTTGTGGCCGACTGCTTCGTTGTACGCACGCGCCTCCAACGCCTCCTCCTTCACGTGCACATTCGCTTCCTGCACGTGCACATCCTCTTCTCCCTTAGCGATGCACTCGGCAAAGGCTATACAGGCTGCTTCGAGCACCGAGAACTGGTAGTGAGAACCAACCTCCTTCTGCTGCTTCTCAGATAGGGTCGGGTTCGCCAACGCAAGGTAGATCGCCGTCGAAGGCGCTCGTTCCTCCATCAACATCGGCAGGCTCGCTAGGCTGGGCAGGAACGCCAATGTGTAATCATCTACGAGGTATCGCTGACGGTATTGCTGTGTACCCCCCACACCCGTAGATCCGAACTCTACCTGGGGACGATCGGTCATTACCAGTGCTGAGAACGGAACATACCACAATGGACCACTGGGGATGATGATCAGGGTGTTAACCACGTCAGCAAGCTGAGAAAGCACAGGTTGTTGGATCAGTAGCTCATAGAAGCGCCCAAGCAGTTCCGAGGGGTCGGAAAAGATGATCTTCGGCTGACCATCTACCACTTCTGTGCGTGGCTCGATCGCCTGTCGTAGTGCGACTACATCGCGTAGCAGTTGCTCGCGATCGCAACGGATAAACTTTGGACCGAGTCTCCCCTCAGACGTCACTATCCACAGATATATCCCACTGTCGGTCACCATGTACTCGATGACTGCTTCGTTCGGCAAGAGGGATCCTTGTGCTTCTTTCACAGCCTGTTCGAGCGCCTTGGCATCTACTACAGGAACCGTTACATCGTTCGATGGCACGATCCCGGCTTCACTTAGTTGCAACTGCTCGGGAGCAAGGCCTGCCTGGTACAAACCATCGAGAAAGGTGCGGGCCCGTAGACGCTCAGCTACGAATACGGTTTCCTCGTTTTGACCCATCTCCAGCAGCAGTTCCAGGTACTGCTCGTACAGCGTGCGGACGCTACCGAAATACGACTGGCGAAGTTTCTCTTCACTCACCTTGCCGCGGATTGATTCTACAATCTCGATCGCTGCTTCGTAGTGCGTCAGCGCTGTCTCCGGCTGTTGCATGGCCTTGTATGTTCTTCCCAGGCCCCAATGAACGATACGCTCTGTTGCCTTGGTTCCCAACTCTACCGAAAGAGAAAGCGACTGCTCGTAATAGTCGATCGCTTGCTGGTACTCGGACAGGGACTCGTAGCAGTTACCGAGGTTGCACAGGCTGTCTGCCTCGCCGGCGCGGTCGCCGATCTCCCGCTTGATTGCAAGCGACTGCTTGTAATAGTCAATTGCTAGCTGGTAGTCGGATAGGGAACAACAGCAGTTGCCGAGGTTGTTTAGGCTGGCCGCCTCGCTGGAGCGGTCGCTGATGTTAACAAAGATTGCAAGCGACTGCTCGTAATAGTCGATCGCTTTTTGATAGTCGGACAGGGAGTAGTAGCAGCTGCCGAGATTGCCCAGGCTGTCTGCCTCGCTGGAGCGGCCGCCGATGTTAACAAAGATTGCAAGCGACTGCTCGTAATAGTCGATCGCTTTCTGGTAATCGGACAGGGAATGATAGCAGCCGCCGAGGTTACCCAGGCTTACCGCTTCGCCGGAGCGGTCTCCGATGTCACGCTTGATTGCAAGCGATTGCTCATGGTAGTCGATCCCTTTCTGATAGTCGGACAGGGAATAGTAACAGTTACCAAGTCCGTTCAGGCTGTACGCCCCGCCAGCGCGGTCTCCGATGTCACGTTTGATTGCAAGCGATTGCTCATGGTAGTCGATCGCTTGCTGGTAGTCGGACAGGGAATAGTAGCAGTTACCGAGGTTAGCCAGGCTATCTGCCTCGCCAGCGCGGTCTCCGATGTCACGCTTGATTGCAAGCGACTGCTCATGGTAGTCGATCGCTTTCCGGTAGTCGGATAGGGAATAGTAGCAGTTACCGAGGTTGTTCAGGCTATCTGCCTCGCCAGCGCGGTCTCCGATGTCACGTTTGATTGCAAGCGACTGCTCATGGTAGTCGATCGCTTTCTGGTAGTCGGACAGGGAATAGTAGCAGTTACCAAGGTTATCCAGGCTCTTTGCCTCACCGGAGCGGTTACCTATGTCAACAAAGATTGCAAGCGACTGCTCGTAATAGTCGATCGCTTTCTGGTAGTCGGACAGGGAATAGTAGCAGTTACCAAGATTGTTCAGGCTTGCCGCCTCGCCAGCGCGGTCTCCCATGTCACGCTTGATTGCAAGCGACTGCTCATGGTAGTCGATCGCTTTCTGGTAGTCGGACAGGGATTTGTAGCAGCTGCCGAGATTGCCCAGGTTCTTTGCCTCACCGGAGCGGTTACCTATGTCAACAAAGATTGCAAGCGACTGCTCATGGTAGTCGATCGCTTTCTGGTAGTTGGACAGGGAATAGTAGCAGTTACCAAGGTTATCCAGGCTCTTTGCCTCACCGGAGCGGTTACCTATGTCACGCTTGATTGCAAGCGACTGCTCATGGTAGTCGATCGCTTTCTGGTAGTCGGACAGGGATTTGTAGCAGTTACCGAGGTTGTTCAGGATTGCTGCTTCAGCATAGCGCTCATCGAGTTCTCGCACAATGGCCAGTGCTTTCTCATACAGGTCAATTGCATCTTGGAAGTGGGCTTGGTTGTATGCCACAACAGCCTGATTGAATAACTCAACCGCGTCATCCCATGTCTTCCCTCCGTCACCCTGAGCAAGCACACCAACAGTCGCTAACGCCAACAAACAAACAATGACCACCGCAAACTTCACTTTCACCTTCATCTCCATCTCCCGATGAGTTGATATGGCGCCCAGAGCCAGGGGCTCTTGAATGTGTTGTTCGTGATGAGCTCGCGCTGGGCCTTGGTAAGGGCTTGTGCCCATGTGTAGCCTTCGTTTTTGTGGTACTCAGCCATTGATGTGAGTAGCTCCCCAATCGCTGTTGGGTTGGCTAACCACAGTGTTCCTAATACTGCCTCCGCTCCTGAACTGAGGAACGCCCTCGCTAGGCCTACCACTTCGTCTCCCACAACGATCTGCTCTAACTGTTGCGGGGTCACCTCTACCTGGTCACACTCTTGGTTTGCTAACACGGCCATCGTCCCTTGCATGTCTCGTAGATGTGGCAGCAAGGTCTCACACGCTGCCAGCACTACCAGCTTCGTCCCGCGGTAGTCCGTGAGTAACGCTTCCCAGGCGTGGTAGTTGCCATCAGGTTTTCTAGAGTCGGTCTGTAGGTTTGCAGCTTCTCCACCGGGAGCAAGGAGCAGCTTAGATTGCAGCGGTACATAGGGATTAAATTGACCGTGGGCGGCATACACTACTACCTGCCTCCCTGTGTCCTCGTGTGCTCGCACTTCTTGTGCCTCTTTCCCGGCATACACACACTGCTCTTCTTGCTCTTTCCCCACTAGGAGGTCGGCAAAGTCTTGACATGCAGCCACAAGTTGCTCATACCTGGCTAATGGTTTCTCCTCTCCACACTTTGATCCTTCGCCTGCGCGTAATTGATCGGGAGAGAGTTCAGGGTCGGCCAGGGCTAATAGCTGTACACCTTCTGTTGCTTGCGCTTCTCCCTCCGTCAGTGAAGAGAGACTCGCCAGACTGGGTAGGTAGGCAATCGTATACTGCTCCACCAGGTAGGGATGGCGTGTTGCCCCTGGTCCTGTGGTTACTTCTTTATCGCTCATGTTGGCAACGCTTGGAAATTGACCCTTTCACCGTTTAGTTTTTGACCCACCCTTTGGCTGTCCGCAGTGTACCATGAGGCACACTCTCTCGTCCAACTTCTCCCCGTTTAAGCTCCACAGTCACT
>Ga0307428_1001138_pt1 | contig 13962 bp, 8 predicted proteins | sample SalMarWE160240MG_FD_202161 | JGI IMG/M metagenome (GOLD analysis project Ga0307428, IMG submission 202161) | Salt marsh sediment microbial communities from the Plum Island Ecosystem LTER, Massachusetts, United States - WE1603-240 | ecosystem: Environmental > Aquatic > Marine > Intertidal zone >...
TATCGGGATGTGCTGGATATCCCATTGGAAGGTGCTGGAATTAATGCTATTCGGGCCCGCAAAAAAAAACGGAATCTTCCGGTCGTGCTGACCAAAGAAGAGGTGAAGCGTGTCATTACAGCCATGTCCGGTGTCCATCAGTTGATGGCGAAATTGCTCTATGGCAGCGGGTTGCGCTTGATGGAATGTATACGGCTTCGTGCTCATGATATTGATTTTGATATGAATGAAATTACCGTAAGGGATGGTAAGGATTTAAGGATAGGATAACGATACTTCCTGAACCGGTGCAAGCGACACTAAGGGAACACTTGGGGCGGGTAAAGATACTTCACGAGAAAGATCTGGCTGATGGGCATGGGGGCGTATACCTTCCTTATGCGTTGGCGCGAAAGGATCCGCATGCGGACAGGGAATGGGGGTGGCAATATGTGTTTCCTGCAAAAGGGTTGTCCAGGGACCCGAGATCCGGCATAGTACGGCGTCATCACATCCATGAGAATTCTCTGCAAAAAGCAGTAAAGCTGGCAGCGAAGAACTCAGGGATTATCAAGAAGGTTTCCCCGCACACATTTCGCCACAGCTTTGCAACCCATCTGCTTATGGATGGTTCGGATATTCGGTCTATCCAGGAGTTATTGGGACACAAGGATGTTTCTACAACCATGATATATACCCATGTTCTCAGAGATCAGGGTGTACAAAGAATAAAGAGCCCACTGGATTTTTAAATTAGCGACTCTATCAGGGATAGTGGAAACTCCTCGCGTTCAGGCGAAGCAAGAGTTTAATGGTCGCCGAGCGACTTGTCATTTCGGCCTCTCCTTCTCTTATAGAAGAGGGTCGTTCGACCTGCTTGCTGGACGTGGGTTGATGGTCTAATCAGGCATGTAGATGGTGTTGTAAGGGATCGGGTAGACCTCGGGATTGCCGGGCAGGGGTATGAGGAGTTGGTTGCTCACGGTCAGCCACTGGTAGTCAGGGTTGAGCCTTCTCAGCCTGCCATCCTCTGGCGACTTTGCATGGATAGTATTCTGGTAAGCGACATGGAGGATGCCAACCCCGTGGTTGTCCTGGAATTCCACCAGAAACCGCTTCACAAAGGTGTTGAAGTCCATTCGGTTTTCCTCGGAGAGACGGGAGATTTCCTCAAGGGGAAGGCGCATGAGCACGAACTTGCTTGCCCCCCGTTCGCTGATCCGGGTGAGTGTGCGACTCTCCGAGCTGGCCACATAGATGGTGGAGATGAAATCCATCTTTTTCAGGAACTGGGCTGCCACTACTGCGGCGGTGCGGCGGCCCCCCACTGTGTAGTGAAAGCTGTAGGTCTCAAAGAGCTTTCTGTGGAGATCCTGGGCGTACTTCTCGCCATTCTCATAGAGCTCCTTTGAGATGTAGCGGAGCTGCTGGGCCATTTCCTCGGTGGCGTCGTCAATGGGCCAGTCAATCTTCACGTGGAAATGCGTCAATGCATAACGGTTTCTCCGTTTGATTGAAGGGTCTCTCTGGATAAGGAGGGAGTAGTCAACCTCAGAGAGATCCAGTACCAGTTGTTCGAAGCCGAGATTGTCGAAGTATCGAAGGTTCTTGGTGTAATTTTTGTGGAGTTGAACGTTTGCCAGCTCGGTGATGGCCTCCTTGGTAACCTTATTCGTTTCGAAGAAACGGATATATTTCTTGTAGGCCCGGGGGATGGTTCCCTCGCAAAAGAGCACAAGGAATTGGTTATGGAGGTCATTTTCCTTATAGGCCATGCGAGCTCGTGGCTTAAGCTCCCGCTTGGTTACGAATTGATAGGGTTCACCAGCACGAGAGAAGTTTTGATACGAATCGATAAGCGCGTGTTTAACCAGATAGATATCCATCTGGTCTCGCAGGAGTTCGTAGATCGAACGGCGAACCCGATCCTGCAGGCTCAACTGGTGTCGATAGGGCCAGGTGGCCATAGTGTGTATCCTCCATTACATGATTTTTTTAAAGAGGGTTTCCGGGATATTATAGAATGATGTGGAGAGGATTCAAGAAAAAATGTTCGTATATGAAGCCAGCTCTCATCACAATACATTTTTTTTGGAAACAGCTGCTGTTTATGAGGCATGAATGCTCCTCTTTTTCCAATCCTCCTTGACAGAAACCTTGTCGATTCAGTAGGATAACAAACCTATCCTATTACTCGAAATATACTCGATATGCGGGGTGTTGCATGATCAAGAGGCGGTGGATGTTTGTGACAGGGATGCTGGGGTTCTGGCTCTTGGTAGGGGGGTGTGATTTTTTTAGCACTGACGAGGAGAATACCGTTGCCGCGAAAAAGGTAGCCGTACGTCCGGAGGCTCCGGCGGTCAAGGTCTCCGCGGTGAAGAGGGCCGATATATCGGTGCCGATATACGCCACAGGAAGCGTGTTTCCCGATTGTGAGTCAAAGGTGGCGGCGAAGATCTCCGGCATGGTGGAGAGGGTCTTCGTGGAGGAGGGGGATCAGGTGGAGGAGGGTGAGCTCCTTGTCCAGCTCGACCAGAAGGATCTTCTCATCACCGAGAGACAGTGCCAGGCTGCCGTCATGGTGGCTGAAATGCAACTCAAGGAGGCGGAGCTCAGGGTGGAGAACCTCAGGAAGGAACGAAATCGCCTTGCAAGCCTCCTCGAGAAAAGGGTGGTATCCCAGCAGAAATATGACGAGATCGACACGGCGTATTCAATGGCTGCGATGGGGCTGGAGGTGATCAGGGCCCAGATCCTGAGTACCAGGGAGAACCTGGCCATGGCCCGGCAGAAACTCAGGGACACTACGATCCTCGCCCCTTTTTCAGGCCTGATCGTACAGCGGTTCATCAATCAAGGGGAATATGTGAGCACCATGCCCCCGACGCCCCTTTTCCTGCTCATGAACATCGATACGGTGAAGACCGAGATTGGGCTTCCCGAGGCAGATCTCTCCCGCGCCGCCCTGGGGGATCCCGTGGATATCACGGTGGACGCCTACCCGCACCATACCTTCAGGGGAACGGTTTCGAACATAAACCCCACCGTGGATCCCCTGAGCAGGTCGTTCACGCTCAAGGTCCAGATCCCGAACAAGGATCAGAGACTAAAGCCGGGGATGTTCGCGAGGGCAACGATCTATCCGGAGATACACGAACATGCCATCGTGGTGCCGTTCAAAGCGGTGGTAACCTCCGGGGAACATGCCCGCGTGTACGTACTGGAGGGTAACAGGGTGAAGCTGCGGAAGGTCACAATCGGCATCACCGATGAAGAGCAAATCGAGGTGATCAAAGGGCTCACCGAGGGCGAGGTCATCGCCGTTGACGGGCACCACGGGATGCCGGACAACTCCAAGGTAAGGGTGCTGAAGGAATAGATGAACATACCGGAATTTTCAGTCAATCGAAAGATCACCGTGCTTATGCTCACACTCATCGTGTGTCTGTTCGGCATCATCTCCTTTTCCCGGGTAGGCATCGACATGATGCCCGACCTGGAGTACCCCTTTGTGTCGGTGGTGACTACCTATGAGGGGGTTGCCTCAGAGGATATCGAAAACCTGATCACCAAGCCCGTAGAAGAGGCGGTCAGTACGGTGAAGCGGGTGAACATGGTGAGGTCCATATCAAAGGAGGGTCTATCGGTGGTGATGGTGGAGTTCGAGTGGGGCACCCTGCTGGACTTCGCTGCCCAAGACGTGCGGGACAAGCTCGCCTGGATCGCCGACTTCCTGCCCGAGGATGCGGATACCCCCATGGTAGTGAAGTTCAACATGTCCGATTCGCCGATTCTGTTTTACGGCGTCACCGGAATGAAGGATACCATCAAACTGCGCACGTATCTCAACGACAACGTAAAGCCCAGGATAGAACGGCTGGATGGGGTGGCAAGCTGCTGGGTGATAGGGGGATTGGAGCGCGAGATTAATGTATTTGTCGACAGGGACAGGCTCAAGGCCTACAATCTGTCCTTGGATCAGGTGATAGGGACCCTGAGGACTGAGAACCTGAATGTCTCGGCCGGGCACGTCAGCAGGGGATACATCGAGTATCTGGTGAGGACCATGGGCGAGTACCAGTCGCTCGATCCCATCAGAAGTACGATCGTGGGGATGCACAACGGCACGCCCATCTACATCAAGGATATCGCTGCTGTCAAGGATACCCACAAGGAGGTGCGGAGCTACTCGAGGACCAACAGGAAGGACTCCGTGGTGATGATGATCCTCAAGCAATCGGGCGCGAATACCGTGACGGTGATCGACCGGGTTAAAGGAGTTCTCAGCGAGATGAGTGATGAGATCCCCGAGGGTATCGAACTTCACGCGGTTATGGATTTTTCCCTGATTATTAAGAAGGTAGTCAAGCAAACCACCTTCAACGCCGTGGAGGGGGCTATTCTCGCGGTGATGGTAATCCTGCTGTTCCTGGCCGACTGGCGGCCGACACTGATTATCTCATTGGCCATTCCGCTCTCGGTGATCACTACCTTTATGGGCATCTACGGCATGGGCTACACCTTTAACATCATGACCCTCGGCGGGCTTGCCCTGGGCATCGGTATGCTCGTGGATAACGCAGTGGTGGTGATAGAGAATACCTTCCGGCACCTGGATGAGCTGAAGGAGGATAGACGTGAGGCAGCGAAGTCAGGGACCACGGAGGTGGGGATGGCGATCACCGCCTCGACGCTCACCACCATGGCGGTGTTCTTGCCCATGGTGCTGACCTCCGGGATAGCGGGCAAGCTCTCACGCCCTTTGGCCGTCACCGTGTGCCTGGCGCTGTTCGCCTCGCTTTTTGTGTCGCTCACCATTGTTCCCATGATTGCCTCTAGTATCCTGGGGAAAAGAAGAAGGGATGAGGCGGAAAAGGGCCCGGCAAGGATCAGGTTTGAGCCCGTCAGAAGGGCATACCGGAGGATGCTCACGTCGGCCCTACGGCATAGAATAATCGTGCTTACGGCAATGGCGATCCTCTTTGCGGGGAGTATTTACTTGATTCCGAGGATGGGGTTCGAGTTCATGCCGAAGCAGGATATGCCGGTGATCTCCATGATGGCGAAGATGCCTGTGGGCACGAACCTGGATGAGACGAACAGGGTGATCTCGCAGGTTGAGGATACCATGATCAACCAGCCGGAGACGGAACACATAGCATCGGTCATCGGCCTTTCGGAGACGAGCAAGATGGATCTTGCCTGGGGCATGGGAACGGCCGATGTGAACGAGGCGCAGATCTTCGCGAGGCTCGTGGATAAGGAGAAGAGGGCCCGATTGTCGGATGATATCACCGAGGCGGTTCGAAGCATGCTTCCCGAGGTGAGGGAGGCGGAGTTTACCTTTATCGATCTGGGCGAGATGATGATGGGCGGCGGCAACGAGTCGCCGGTGGAGGTGAAGGTCTTCGGCAAGGATCTGCCGGTGTTAAAGGAGGTGGGGGAATCCATTGCTCAGCGATGCAGGGGCATTCCCGGGCTCAAGGACGTTGAGCTGAGCCTTAAGGACACCAAACCCGAGATCAGGATAGAGGTGGACCGGGAAAAGGCGGCCAGGCTGGGGCTCACGGTCGGCATGGTGGGGAGGGTGGTGAAAGAGGCATTCCTGGGGACCGTGGCAGGCATGTATCGCATAGGCGGCGATGAGTTCGATCTGAGGGTGCGGTTTCAGGATTTCGACCGCAACTCTCTTGCCGACATCAAGAACATCACTATCCCCTCGCCCGTCGGCCCCCAGGTTCCCCTCTACCAGATTGCCAGCATCGGGTATGGGAAGGGACCGGTTGAGATCACCAGGGAGAACCAGGAGAGGAAGGTCACGGTGAAGGGAAACACCTCCGGCAGGGATATCGGAAGCATCGTTCAAGATATCCAGGAAAAGGTGGCGCAGATGCGTCTTCCGGATGGATACCTCGTAAAATTCGGGGGGCGATATCAGGATATGGAGGAGGCCTTCTCATCGCTTGCATGGGCCTTGGTGATCGCGATTCTCCTGGTCTACATGATCATGGCCGCCCAGTTCGAGTCGCTGGTCACCCCCTTTGTGATCATGTTTACCGTGCCCATGGCATTTATAGGCGTGGTCTTAGGACTTCTGGCCTTCGGGAAGACCCTATCGGTGCCCTCCGTTATGGGCATCCTGATCCTCACGGGCATCGTGGTGAATAACGCGATCGTGATGATCGACTACATCGAAAGACTTCAAAAGAGGGGGATCGCCTTTGCGGAGGCCATTGTAGAGGGGGCGGTAGTGCGGGTCCGGCCGATTCTGATCACCGCCATCACCACCATACTCGGCATGCTGCCCATGGCGCTGAGCCAGTCCGAGGGGGCGGAGCTCAGGTCGCCCATGGCGGTGGCCGTGGCATCAGGGCTTCTTTTCTCCACCTTTCTCACCCTGTTCATTATCCCCATCGTGTACAGCATCGTAAAGAAGGTCTCATACAAGAGCCCTATTCCTTCCCCGCTTCCTTGAGCGCATCCATGAATACCTTGTAGAACTTCTCGTTATCGGAGGTGCCCTTCTTCAGTATCAGCCGTGTGTTGGGGAGGTCCTCGGGGTTTATCACCAGGTTTGCACTCATCGCGAAGGCCATCATGTTGTCCATGGTCTTGAAGCTGGTGCTGATGAGCACCAGATAGATCCCTCTCCTCACGCTCATGGAAAGGTGGTTAAGATAATTGATTATGGGGTTGCCCTCGAAGCCCTTTCCGTCGAACGCATCGGAGAGTATGATTATGTCAAAGGAATGGAGGCGTATCTTCGACATCGCCTCTTGTAAGTTCAAGGGTTGAATAACCTTGTAGTTGAGCTCCTCCAGGGCAGGGGTTATCTGGGAGAGGCGCAGGTCATCGGTGTCCAGCACGAGCGCCAACTTCACCCCTTCCTCGAAGAGCTCCAGGGGGCTGGCGTCGTCCTCGTACTCAGAAAAAAATTCCTGCTTGGCCTCATCCTCTTTTGTTGGCTCAGCCGGCTTTAGATCCAGATCCCTCGTATCCACCCTTATCCTGCCCTTACATTTGGGGCAGGTAATGTTCACCACCTGATTTGTCGGCAGCTTCTCATCGGGTATATGTAACGTGGTAGCGCATAAGCTACAGGTAATATCCATACGTTATTCCCCCTTGTAGTAACAAAACTTCACCTCAAGCCAATAAGTAATGCGTGGATTACAACATGACCCAAATCTCTTGAATCATGTGGCTTAGGGCGCACGGCCTTATGCCCTATGCCCTGGGCCTGTTCGAATATCGTCCTAAATCGATACCAAAAACGTGGCGTAACGAGGCGTCTTCATAGCTCAAGATCTTACCATTTATGTCAGGTTTTGCTGTTACGTGAATAGAGCTCTATCTTTATCACCACCCGCTTCGCTAGAGGCGCAGAGATCGCAGAGGAAAACATTTTTCCCTTTTCTGCTGAGACCCGCCTGCCTCGCCTGAGCTCGCGATGGCGGGCAGGGGACAGAAAAGGGAAAGATACCTCATCTCTATGTTCTCTGCGTCTCTGCGGTGAACTACGTTCCGTTCGATTTTCATCGGTTTGAGGCGAGCTTCGCTTGCTTTTTGTAGGGAAGGTCAGAGGCGTTGCAGGAGCTGTTACCGTCTTGATTCATCCGCCCCATATGCCTTATCAATCTCAAGGCCCTCTATGGCAGTGGTCTTCTCTCCTCTCTCCGACTTGATCGCACCCACAATCCTTCCCATCGTTGACCTGCGTGAGGCATAGGCCATAGCTGTACCCTCGGTGATAAGGCCGTTCTTGAAATGTTCAGCGATGCATTGATCAAAGGTCATCATGTGAAAGGCCTTGCCTCTCTCCATCACATCATAGAAGGTCTTCTCCTCGGTCTCGCCGTGGAGTATCATATCCTGGACCAGCAGGTTTGAGCCCAATATCTCAAAGGCGGCTATCCGACCACCTCCGACCTTCGGCATGAGCCTCTGGCACACGATCCACCTCAGCGTGTCTGCCACCCGAATCCTCACCAGCTGTTCATCTTCCTGGTCAAACATACCCAAGATGCGATTGATAGTATGGCCCGCATTCACGGTGTGAAGGGTGCTCAGCACAAGGTGACCGGTTTCTGCTGCGGTGAGGCCTATTTCAACGGTTTCCCTGTCCCTCATCTCGCCCACGAGAATTACCCTTGGGGCCTGTCGTAGGGCGGCTCGAAGTCCTGAGGCAAAGAAATCAAAATCAGTGCCCATCTCCCGCTGGTTGAAGGTACCCTTTTTCTGTGAGTGGACATACTCGACCGGATCCTCGAGGGTCACCACGTGGACCTCCCTTTTTTCGTTGATCTCGTTGAGGAATGCCGCCAGGGAGGTGCTCTTCCCGCTTCCCGTGGCGCCGGTCACCAAGATTATGCCGTTCATCTCTTCCGTCATGTTGTAGAATGCCCGCGGGAGTTTCAGCTCTTCGATGGTGGGCACCCGCGTGGCCAACTGCCTCATCACCACGGAATAGCATCCCTTCTGTGAGAATACGTTGACCCTGAATCGTGCCTTGCCTGCCAGCTGATAGGAGAGGTCGCAAGAGCCCTCGGCGAGCAGCGTCTTGGTAAGCCTCCTGTCGCCCTCGATCAGGTTAAGGGCGAAAATCTCCGTCTGGAATGGGGTTAATCGGTTGATAGGGGGATTCATTTCAACGGGTTTCAGCTGCCCAGAGGACTCCACCTGAAAGGGTTTATCTACGGTGATGTTCAGGTCGGAGACGTTGTCATACGATTCCAGCATGGCTCCCAGGATATGGTCTATCTGGTGTTTTCTCATATCAAAATCCCCTAATAGCTGTTTTTGTGTTTCTTGGGTTTATTGTGTCAAAACCCTATGAACTCTACAAACCCGATAAACACAACAAACCCAGGGCCTAAGCCTCGGTAAAGTCTTCGGGAGGCTTTTTGAGAAACGGCATAAATTTAGCCTTGTCATAGCACTTTGCGTATGCCTCCTCTGCAAATATCTTTTTTTTCTGGAGCAGATCCATAATGGCGTCATCCATAGATTGCATCCCGTATTTCTTTCCGGTCTGGATAGAGGATGGGATCTGAAAGGTCTTTCTTTCCCTGATGAGGTTTCTTACTGCGGGGGTAGCGATCATGATCTCGAGCGCTGCGATTCGGCCTGTCAGATCCGACCTCTTAAAAAGCGTCTGGGATATTACTGCCCTGAGCCCGTCGGATAGGGTGCTTCTGACCTGCTCCTGTTGCTCGGTGGGGAAGACGTCTATGACCCGGTCAACCGTTTTGGCGGCGGAGGAGGTATGCAGGGTGCTGAACACCAGATGGCCCGTGGATGAGGCCTCAATGGCGAGATCGATGGTTTCCAGATCCCTCATCTCGCCGACCAGTATGATATCCGGGTCCTCGCGAAGCGCACCACGGAGTGCGGCAGCAAAGGATCGCGTGTGAATTCCCACTTCCCGGTGATTGATGAAGGCCTTCTGGCCCTGGTGGACGAACTCTATGGGATCCTCCACCGTGATAATATGATCCTTCCTGGTCTTGTTGGCCTCATCTATGATGGCTGCGAGGGTGGTCGACTTCCCGCTTCCCGTAGGACCTGTGACCAAGACGAGCCCTCTCGGCAGGGTTGCGAGCTGTCGTATGACCGGGGGGAGCCCGAGATCCGCGCAGGTGCTGATTTTATCGGGTATTGCCCTGAACGCTGCTGCAACGCCGTTTTTTTGCCTGAAGAAATTGGCCCTGTACCGGGCAAGCCCGGGTATCTCGTAAGCGAAGTCCACATCGCCTGTCTCCTCGAATACCTTGACCTTGTGCTCAGGGGCGATCTCGTAGATCATTGCTTTGAGGTTATCGCTGTCCAGAATCTTGTACTTTACCCGCTCGAGTTCTCCCCGTATCCTCAAGATTGGTTGATTGCCCGCAGACAGGTGGAGATCAGATGCGCCCTGATCATTCATGAGCTTAAAAAACGCGTCGATTTGCGCCATAGCCTTCTCCCTTGATAGCTTTCATTTTTGGCAACTCTTATAAATCTATCTATATATCATACATTATGCATTGTTGAAATTCAATTTCAACTGTCGATGAGGGTGTAATTCAAACCGTTGGCATAAAGATTAAGCAGCTTTCTTTCTCAAGGCTATTCCCATAGGAATCCCAGCTATTGAGCAATGTCTCAGTGTCTGAATTGCAGGTCGATGAAAAATCTGCCATCCTGCTCTGATGCGGCGATCGCTCGAAGAATCGAGAAGAGTGTTGACATGGTCCATAACTTACCCTATAAAAGTTCCCGTCGCGGAGAAATGGTAAGAAACGCAGAAAAGAGGACAGCAGTGGCCAAAGAAGATACCATAGTAATCAATGGAATGAAATACGTCTTTTCGCCAGGGGAGACCATCCTTCAGGTTGCCGAGAGAAACGGCATTGACATCCCTACCATCTGCCATCTGGAAGGATGTACGCCTACCGGCGCCTGCAGGATCTGCGTGGTTGAGGTAAAGGGCGCACGGAATCTCCTCCCATCCTGTGCCACGCCGGCCGCTCCCGATATGGTAGTGCACACAGAGTCAGAGCGGGTGGTACGATCGAGAAGGATCAACATAGAGCTGCTGTTGGCCTCCGGCAATCACAACTGCCTGACCTGTGAGGCCAACGGGAACTGCCGTCTCCAGGAGCTTGCCTACCGATATCAGGTTGACCCACTCCGTTTCTCGGTGAGCCCTGCGAGGTACCCCACCGAGATGGAAAACTCCTTCATCATAAGGGATTTCTCTCGCTGTATCCTCTGTGGCCGATGTGTTCAGGCGTGTAACGAGGTTCAGGTCAATAACGCCATCTCCTTCGGATATCGGGGATCAGCTTCTAAGATCGTGGCGAAAGGCGACCTTCCCTATCATCAATCGGACTGTGTGTTTTGCGGGGAATGCGTTCAGGCCTGTCCGGTAGGCGCCCTGATAGAGAAGCAGAGCAGGTTCAGGGCACGCCAATGGGAGGCCGAGAGGGTCCAGACCACGTGCCCTTACTGTGGCGTTGGCTGCCAGATCTATTTGCAGGTAAAGGACAACAAGATTGTCAGGGTAACGGGTGTGGAGGCAGCTAACCCCAATTTCGGCAGCCTGTGCGTCAAGGGAAGATTCGGCTATGATTTTATCAACGACTCAAAAAGGCTTACCACGCCACTTATAAGGGAAAACGGCGGCTTCAGAGAGGCGTCATGGGATGAGGCACTATCCCTCGTTGCCGGAAAGCTGTCTGAGATAAAACAGAAGCATGGTCCGGACTCCATCGGGGTGTTCAGTTCGGCCAAGACCACCAACGAGGAGAACTACCTGGCCCAGAAGTTTGCACGGGCCGTGATAGGTACGAACAACATCGATCACTGCGCACGTCTCTGCCACGCCTCCACGGTAGCCGGGCTGGCCGCCTCCTTTGGAAGCGGCGCCATGACCAACCCAATAAGCGATATAGGGGAATCCGAGGTCATCCTGGTAACCGGATCGAACACCACCGAGGCACATCCCGTTATCTCCTCGAGTATCAAGAGGGCTGTGGAGTCAGGCAGGTCAAAACTCATCGTTGTTGACCCACGGAAGATCCCCTTAACAGGGTTTTCGACCCTTTGGCTCAGGCAGAACCTGGGCACCGATGTGGCGTGGGTCAATGGCATGATGCATGTGATCATCAGGGAAGGGCTCCACGACAGGAACTATATTGAGTCCAGGACTCAGGGCTTTGAGGAGCTCGAGAAGGTCCTTGAGCGATATACCCCGGAATATGTCCATGAGATCACCGGAATTCCGGCAGATGACCTCATAAGGGCCGCGAGGATGTATGCCCAGGCTGCCTCCGCCTCGATTTTTTTCGCGATGGGGATCACCCAACACAGGACAGGGACCGATAACGTGAAATCCCTTGCGAACCTGGCTATGCTCTGCGGCAATGTTGGCATACCCGGGGGAGGGATAAACCCCTTGCGTGGCCAGAATAACGTGCAGGGGGCATGTGATCTCGGGGCCCTTCCCAACGTGTTCAGCGGCTACCAGCCGGTGGGCGATCCTATTATGAGGGAGAGGATGGCGAAGGCTTGGGAGGTAAAGGGCCTTCCGGGCTCCCCCGGGCTCACCATTACAGAGATGGTTGAGGGGGCGGGAAAAGGAGAGATCAAGGCGCTTTATATCATCGGGGAAAACCCGCTCGTGTCCGATCCCGACCTGAATCACGTAGAGAAGGCCTTTCAAGGATTGGAGTTCCTGGTCGTCCAGGATATCTTTCTCTCCGATACGGCCAAGCTCGCCAGCGTGGTGCTCCCCTCTGTTTCATTTGCTGAGAAGGACGGCACCTTTACCAATACCGAGAGAAAGGTGCAGAGGGTTCGAAAGGCGGTTAATCCCCCTGGCAGGGCACGTGGGGATTGGGAGATCATATGCAATCTATCATCTCGCATGGGGTATCCCATGGACTACAAGGACAGCGAGGCCATCATGAGGGAGATGGCAACGGTAACCCCCTCGTATGGTGGAATTTCCTACAGACGACTGGATGAGGAGGATATCTACTGGCCCTGCACGAGCGCGGAACACCGGGGAACCCCTCGGCTCCATGTGGACAAATTCACCAGGGGCATGGGTCTGTTTCACCCGATAGACTACATTCCGCCCGCGGAGATGCCTGATGAGCAATATCCCCTCTTCCTCACCACGGGTAGGGTGCTCTATCAGTTCCATACCGGCACCATGACCATGAAGTCGAACGGCCTCAACGATATGGCCCCGGAGTGCTTCGTTGAGATCGCCCCGGGTGATGCGAGACGTTATACGCTGAATCAGGGGGATGTGCTGCGGGTGAGCTCACGAAGGGGAGAGATCGCGGCCAGGGCACAGATTTCTGATAAAGCGGTGGAGGGGACCGTGTTTATCCCCTTTCACTTTGCCAAGGCCGCCGCGAATAAATTGACCAATGCGGCGCTTGATCCCGTTGCCAAGATACCTGAGTTCAAGGTCTGCGCGGTGAAGATCGAGAAGGAGAAGTAGTATTCAGTGCCAGACGCTGAGAATTCGTATTCGTCATTGTCTCATATGTGCGCACGCAAGGAAATTCACAGACATTCTTAACCTATAGAAGGGATAGTGAAATAAGTAAAGACCAAATAGATACGTAGGGAGCGGTTGTATGTCTGAGATCACGAAGGAGATGTGGCAGAGAGTCGATGCGATTATCGAGCAGCACAGAGGAGAGCCTGGTTCGCTCATACCCGTGCTCGAGGAGTGCCAGAATGTGTGTGGCTACCTTCCGACAGAGGTACAGGAGAGGATCTCCAAGGGACTTAGGCTCCCCGGCAGCACCGTGTATGGGGTGGTCACCTTCTACTCCTTCTTTACCATGACGCCAAAGGGCAGGCACACCATAAAGGTGTGCCTTGGAACCGCGTGTTATGTGAGGGGGGGTAAGGCGAACCTGGACCATGTGCGTGACGAGTTAGACGTAGAGGTGGGAGGTACGACCAGTGATGTACGGTTTTCCCTTGAATCGGTGCGCTGCCTGGGCGCCTGCGGCATGGCGCCCGCAATGGTTGTGGATGGCGATACCTACGCTCAGGTGAGCAAGGGAAACATCATGAAGATACTCGAGAGATATCAGTAGAGGAGAGCGGGATGGGGTCAATCACCAGGGACCAGTTAAACGAGATGCGAGCCAATGGGCAGGCTCGCGTTGCTATTCGTTCAGGAAAGGTGGCTGCCGCGCGTGATGGTGAAAAGCATCTCATGATTTGCGGAGGCACCGCCTGCCGAGCGAGCAGGAGCGAGCTGGTACGGGATGCGCTTCGAACGGAGATAGAACGGCGCGGTCTTTCCGAGCGGTGCACTTTGGTTGAGACGGGAAATGATGCCTTTGCCACCCTGGCACCGGTAATGGTGATCTACCCGGAGGGGATTTACTACGTGAATCTCAGTCCCGATGACGCGGGAGAGATCGTATCGGAGCACCTCATGGAGGACAAGCCGGTTGAGCGGCT
>Ga0307428_1001141_pt1 | contig 13938 bp, 10 predicted proteins | sample SalMarWE160240MG_FD_202161 | JGI IMG/M metagenome (GOLD analysis project Ga0307428, IMG submission 202161) | Salt marsh sediment microbial communities from the Plum Island Ecosystem LTER, Massachusetts, United States - WE1603-240 | ecosystem: Environmental > Aquatic > Marine > Intertidal zone >...
TCATCGTGGCGCCGGAAGGCTCGACCATCGAATACACCGATACTTACGCCAAGCGGCTCGAGGAGATCTTCAGCAAGGTCCCGGAGGCCGAGCGCTATTTCGTCGTCTCAGGCCGGCCCACGGTGTCGCAAGGCACGACCTTCCTCAAGCTCAAGCCCTGGGGCGAGCGCAAGCGCAGCCAAAGAGAGATCGCGGCCTCGATCACCCCTGAGATGACCGCGATCCCGGGCGTCATCGCCTTTCCCAGCAGCCCGCCGCCGCTCGGCCAAGGCGTCCGCGACAAGCCGATCCAGTTCGTGATCCAGACCTCGCGGCCTTACGACGAGCTGCAAGTGATGGTCGACAAGATGCTGGACAAGGCCGCCGAGAATCCGGGCCTGGTCAATGTCGACACCGACCTCAAGCTCAACTCGCCGCAGCTCGAGGTGAACATCGATCGCGACAAGGCGGCCGCAATGGGCGTGGAGGTCGAGGCGCTCGGCCGCACGCTGGAGACGATGCTCGGTGGCCGCCAGGTGACCCGCTTCAAGCGTGAGGGCGAGCAATATGACGTCGTGGTCAAGATCGCCGACATCGACCGCCGCAACCCGGACGACATGCGGCGGATCCATGTGCGCGGCCGCGGCAACACCATGATCCCGCTGTCGAACCTGATGACCGTGAAGGAGTCGGTGGCGCCGAAGGAGCTCAACCACTTCAATCAGCTGCGCTCGGCAACGATCACCGCCCATCTCGCGCCGGGATACGCCTTGAGTGAGGGCCTCGATTTCCTCGAAAAGGCGGCGAAGGAGGTGCTGCCGCCTACCGCCCATATCGACTATGCCGGCCAGTCGCGCGAGTTCAAGTCGACGAGCTCGAGCATCTACTTCACCTTCCTGCTGGCGCTCGCCTTCATCTATCTCGTGCTCGCAGCACAGTTCGAGAGCTTCAAGGATCCCTTCATCATCATGCTGACGGTGCCGCTCTCGATCACCGGTGCGCTACTGGCGCTGTGGTGGAGCGGCGGCACGTTGAACATCTATAGCCAGGTCGGCCTCGTCACCCTGATCGGCCTCATCACCAAGCACGGCATTCTCATCGTCGAGTTCTCCAATCAGCTCCGCGCCCAAGGGTTCCCCATCGGCGAAGCGGTGGTCGAGGCGGCGACCTTGCGGTTGCGGCCGATCCTGATGACGACCGGCGCCATGGTGCTCGGCGCGGTGCCGCTCGCACTCGCCACCGGCGCCGGCGCCGAGAGCCGCCAGGATATCGGCTGGGTCATCGTTGGCGGCCTCTTGGTCGGAACCCTGTTCACCTTGTTCGTGATCCCGGTGGTCTACACCTACCTCACCAGCCGCAATGTGCATCGTGCCAGTGCCGAGGAGGAGCACGCGCTTGCGGAAGCGCTCTCGTTGCCGGAGCGGAAGCGCCTCGAAGCTGCGGAATAGAATGGGGTTCGGCGTCAGGGCGCCGCAGCCGCCGCGAGCGGACGCAGGTGAAAGGCGGGTCCCGCCAGGAGCTGATGCGTACAGAGCGTGGTGTCGACTTCGCCGCCGCCGACGAGGTCGCCCCCGATCGCGGCGCAGTCCAACTTGTATTCGACGAATACCGAGAGCCTGCGGCCGAAGCGCCACTCGATGCCGCCAAGCAGCTGCAACGCCGGACCGGCGATCTGATACGCGTAGGTCCGCGTCGCATCCGGGGCCCCAGCGCGCTGCACTTCGACATGGGGATAAGCGACGCCGAGCCCGACGCCGGCATAAGGGATCAGTTGCGCCCGCCCGATGTCGCCCCGCCGCACCAGATTGAGCGTGAGGAGATTGTAGCCATGGGTGAATTCGAGGCGCTTGAAGGTCGCCGACAACGGCTGTTGCGGCGGCACAGTGCTGCCGTCGCGCTGGCCCGACTGCTCGACGGCATCACCTCTTAGCGCTCTCGCCTTGATGTGGGTGAAGTCGCCCATGATCCCGAGCCGCGCCCCTGGAAGCCAATAGATCGCGCGGAGGCCGTAATAGGGCGGGGCGCGGAACGGCTCGCCCTCCCAGGCGATGTCGCCGAAGCGAAGATCGGTGCCGCCCGGTTGCGTCAGGTGCAAGCGGCTTTTCGTGGTGTAGTTCGTGCCGCCGTAAGCCGCGACTTGCAGGTCGGCACCGCTGTCAGCCTCGCCACCGTGACGCCACAGCGCGGGTAAGCCGAGCAGGGCGATATAGACGCCGCCAGGAAGCACCTCGAAGGGAAGGCGGAGCTTTGCTTGAGGGACGAGCAGGGCAGCAAGCACGGCGAACACGACGCCGCTTGCCAGCTGGGCGAGGAGAGGCCGCTCTGCGTGCGGGGCGGAGCTCATCGCACCATGATAACGCCGTGGCAGGCAATGGGGGGCGGAGCCTTAGCGATTACTCCTTGCCGGCCGGATGGGGGGCCCATAAAAGAAGAGCCCCGGCGCGGGGATTGCCAGGGCTCGTACGCATTACACAGAACGCACTACCACCCAGACACACTACAACTGGGCGCGTAGAGAATGCCTTGTGCCTATGGCAGTTTTGCGACGCTTTCGTGTCGATCTCGCTATTTACAACAAGGATTTGCGGGTTTCGCCTCACTCGCCATGGTTGGTCCCGGCGAGCCCCTCCCGCCTCTCTTGGGAGGCCGTCGTGCGCTTGTGCGAAAGCGCCGCCCATGCACAATAGCTGGGCGTTTCCGGCACGATTGCGGGGCTAATCATCGAGGTTGCGGTAAAGATGCGGTGGCGTGGCCAAAGAGAGAGCGAGAATATTGAAGACCGGCGCGGCGAGGGCGGTCGTGTAGGCTTTCCGTTCCCGGGCGGCATGCGGTTTCCGTCAGGCGGCGGCAGGCGGAGCGGTGGCATCGGCATAGTCGGGCTTCTGATCATCCTCGGCCTGATGTTCTTCTTCGGCGTCGATCCGCGGGTGCTCATGCAAGGTGGCCCTCCCGGCGATCAGGATAACTTCCCCGATATCCACTTTCCGCAGACGCGGCCGGACACCACCAATTTCCCGATGCCGGGCCAGCATGGCCCCCAGATCCAGCGGCCGCAAACCACGAGCCAGGACGACCTCAAACGCTTCGTCGCCGTGGTCCTGGCCGAGACCGAGGATGTGTGGAGCAACCTGTTCCGGCGCTACGGCGAATCCTACAACGACCCCACGCTCGTTCTGTTCAATGGCGGCGTGCGCTCGGCCTGCGGTGTCGCCATGGCGCAGATGGGACCGTTCTACTGCCCGGAGGACGAGAAGGTTTACATCGACCTCTCCTTCTATAAGGAGCTGAAGGATCGCTTCCGGGCGCCGGGCGACGCCGCTCAGGCCTACGTCATCGCCCATGAGGTCGGCCACCATGTGCAGAAGCTGCTCGGCATCATGGATCAGGTCCAGCGCTTGCAGCAGCGCCTAAGCCAGAGGCAAGCCAACGCGCTGCAAGTCCGGGTCGAGCTCCAAGCCGACTGCTTCGCCGGCGTCTGGGCCAACAAGACTCAGGAAGCCAAGGATATCTTCGAGCCGGGCGATATCGACGATGCCCTGCGGGCGGCGAGCGCCATCGGCGATGATCGCATCCAGCGGCAAACGCAAGGCTATGTCGTGCCTGATTCCTTCACCCACGGCTCCTCGGAGCAGCGCGTGCGCTGGTTCCGCCGCGGCTATGAGAGCGGAGACATCAATAAATGTGACACGTTTAACGCGAAGAATATCTAGGCTCCCAGGCCACGCGCGTGGGTTTCTGCAACTCTAGCGCGCAATAATCAAGAATTTTCGCAGGAGGTGGTTCGACCAGCTCTCCACGGTGCTAAGCACTCCTTAAATCAATGCCAAGAATAATGCTCAAAACAGCTGGAGATATGAATGCGGCGGTCGCAGTCAATTCTCTCGATCCTTGCGTGCGCGCTCAGTCTAGGTCTCGCCCCGACAAGTGGCGGTGCCGCGGAGGTGATCACCCTCGGCGCCGCGGTGTCGCAAACGGGCAAATATGCCCTGAACGGCGCCAACACCAAGAATGGCTACGACCTCGCGGTGAAGGCCGTAAACGAGAAGGGTGGCGTTGAGATCGGGGGCGAGCGTTACGATCTCCAGATCCGCTACTACGATGACGAGTCGACGCCCGCGCGCGGCACTGAACTCGCCGAAAGGCTGATCCAGCAAGACCACGTGAAATTCATTCTCGGCCCGTATGGCTCCGGCCTGATCAAGGCAATGCTGCCCATCGTCGAGAGATACGGGGTGCCGATGGTCGAGGGCAACGGCGCCGCCCGCGAGCTGTTCACCAAGGGCTACCGGCATATCTTCGCCGTGCTTTCGACCTCGGACCAATATCTTTCCAGCGCCATCGACCTTGTCGCCGAGCAGGCCAAGAAGCTCGGCAAGGAGCCGAAGGACATCACCGTCGCTCTCGCCATGGAAAACGATCCCTTCGGCCAGGATGTGCGCGCCGGCGTACTGGAGGGCATCGACAAGCATGGCATGCAGGTGGTGATCGACGATCAACTCCCGCCGGAACTGAACGACATGTCGGTGACCCTCGCCAAGATCAAGGCGCTGAAGCCGGACGTTCTCGTGGTTTCCGGTCATGAGAAGGGGGCGCTGACCGCTGTCACGCAATTGAAGGCGCTCAAGGTCAATGTGCCGGTCCTGGTCATGACTCATTGCGATTCGGCGAAGCTCGCCGAGACGCTCCCCGACGCAAGCGAATGCGCCTTCTGCGCGCAGCAATGGCACGCGTCGCTCGACTACAAGGATCGATGGTTTGGCTCTGCCGCCGACTTTGCCAAGCGCTATAAGGAAACCTATGGCGAAGACGCGCCCTATCAGGCAGCGCAATCCGCCGCCGCAGTCCTGGTCTACGCCGATGCCCTGGCGCGAGCGCAGAGCCTTGACCCGGAGAAAGTGCGCGACACACTGGCTGAGACCGATCTTGAGACTTTTTTCGGTCCGATCAAATTCGACGAGACCGGTCGCAACCGCGCGAAGCCAATGGTCCTGACCCAGATCCGCGACGGCAAATATAAAGTGGTCTCGCCGAAGAAGTGGGCGACCGCCGAGGCCGTGATTCCGCGACCAGCCCGATAACGGTCGACCTCACGCTCAAGGCTCTGTAAGCAATTGAGCTGGCGGCCGGCTCGAGCATGCGGGGGCGACAGGGGCGGTGATCGGCAATCTTCTTATTCTTTACCAAGCGCCGGCGCTCGGCGTGCAACTCCTGATCGACGGCATCTTGATCGGCGCCGTATTCGCGCTCGCCGCCTACGGCATGGCACTTGTCTGGGGTGTCACCAACATCATCAATGTCGCCCAGGGCGAGTTCGTGATGCTCGGAGGGTTCGTCGCCGTATTCTGCGCCGAGCATGGGCTTCCGCTACTGCTCGCCGTGCCGATCGCCGCCGCCGTGCTGTACGCCCTCGGCTGGGCCTTGTTCCGCCTCGTGATCGTGCACCTCATCGGCCGCGACATGTTCATTTCGGTGCTCGCCACTTTCGGCATCGCCATCGTGCTGCAGCAGGTGATGGCACGCCTGTTCGGCGCCGGCGACCGCATCGTCGACAGCGGGCTCGCGAGCTGGTTCTTGTTCGATGGCCTCGTCGGCATCGCGCAAGTGAAGGTGCTGGTGTTCGCGTGCTGCCTTGTTCTTGGCGCCGGCCTCACCGTGTTCCTGCAACGCTCGAGGGCGGGGCAGGCGATCCGCGCCGTGGCGCAGGAGCCGCGCGCCGCGGCGGTGCTCGGCATCGAAACCGACAAGGTCTATGGCCTGACCTTCGCGCTCAATGCCGCGATCTGCGGCGCCGCCGGCGCGCTCGCGGCCATGGCCTATCCCATCCATCCATACGGTGGCCTGAGCTACACCATCCGCTCCTTCATGATCGTGGTTGTCGCCGGGCTCGGCAATCTCGCCGGTGTGGTGTGGGCCGCGGCCGGGCTCGGCGTCGCCGAAAGCTTCGCCGGCTTTGTTCTTGGGCCGCAATATCAGATCGCCTTCGTCTTTGGGCTGCTCGTGGTTGTGCTCGTGCTGCGCAATCGGATGCTCAGGCGGCAGCGCCAATATCTGCGATGACGGCGTCAGCACCCGGCACCCGCACGCTGAACCCGGCGAGGCTCACGCGCATCGGCGCCGTTCTCGCCATCGGCGTGGTCACGCCGCTGCTGTTTCCGGCCTATCAGTCGCAAGCCACCGAGCTTCTGCTGTTCATCGTGTTCGCGCTCGCCTGGGACCTGGTCGGCGGTCAGATGGGCTACACCTCCTTCGGCAATGTGCTGTTCGTCGGCGTCGGCATGTATGTCGCGGCGATCGTCCAGGTCGGTCTCTATTACGACGTCGGCCTCTACAACGAAGCCAAGGGCGGCGGCACCCAGTTCGTGTTCGACACGAGCCAATTCCTCATCGGCCTCGGTCTTGGACTGATCGCCGCTGCGGTCGCCGCGGGGCTCACCGCGTTCCTGCTCGGGCCGCTCGTGCTCGGCATCCGCGGGCATTATTTTGCCATCTGCACGCTCGGCCTCGGCATCGCCGCGGGTCAGCTCGCGGCAGGGATCCCTTGGATCGGCGGCGGCTCGGGCATGCTGACGCCAAACCCGCCAGCGAGCCTCGGCGATGTCGGCCTTCTTCTCTATTACCTTGCGCTGTCGCTTGCGCTTGCCTGCACGGCCACCTTCGCCTGGCTTTTGTCCACGCGCTTCGGGCTCGTGCTAAACGCCATCAGGGACGACGAGGACAAGGCCGAGGCCATGGGGCTGCCCACGCGGCGCGCCAAGATCGCGGCCTGGGTCATCGCCGCGGCCTTTCTCGGCGTCGCCGGCGCGCTCTACGGCAATCAGGTGCGCTTCATCGATCCGACCGAGACGGCGTTTGCCGGCGCCACCATCGGCGTGTGGATGATCTTGATGGCGCTGCTCGGCGGCAAGGGCACGCTGCTCGGCCCCATCGTCGGCGCCATCCTGTTCCAAATCACCAAGGAGCTGTTCTGGACCTATCTCCTCGGCTGGCAGCGCGTGGCGCTCGGCGTTCTGATCATCGTCGTCGCCGTGTTCTTCCCGGAAGGCATTGTCGGCTACGCCCGCGCGCGGTCTCGGCGCAGCGAGGAGACGCCGTGATGAGCGCTCTGCTCGAACTCACCCACGTCACCAAGCGCTTCGGCGGCGTTGTTGCCAACGATGCTATCAGCTTGAGCGTGCCCGAGGGCGCGATCGTCGGCCTGATCGGGCCGAACGGCTCGGGCAAGACCACCTTGTTCAATGCCATCACCGGCGCCTTTCCCATCGACCATGGCTCGGTGCGGTTCCGGCGCCGCGAGATTTCCAAGCTCCTGACCAAGCACATTGCGCGGGAAGGGTTGATCCGCACCTATCAGCAGCCGCGCATCTATGGCCGCATGACCGTTCAGGCCAACATGCTCGCCTCGCCATCCCTGCGCGAGGCGTCCTTCATCAGCGTGTTCGGCAGGGACACGCCGGCGCAGCGCGCGCAAGCCGTTGAGCTGCTCGACTTTGTCGGGCTCGCCGATAAGCGCGGCGAGGATGCCGGCGACCTGTCCTTCGGCCAGCAGAAGCTGCTCGAACTCGCCATGGCCCTGATGAACGAGCCGAAGATGCTGCTGCTCGATGAGCCGACCGCCGGCATTAATCCGGTGCTGATCGAGAGCCTCCTCGATCGCTTGCGCGCGGCCAACAAGGAGCGCGGCCTCACGCTCCTGATCATCGAGCACAACATGCCGGTGATCATGGGCCTCGCCGAGCACATCTACTGTCTTGCCCATGGCCGGCTGTTGGCCGGGGGCAGCCCCGAGGCGGTCAGGGCCGATCCCAAAGTGGTCGACGCTTATTTGGGAGCCGCGTGATGGCGCCGGTGTCGGACGAGGGGGGAAGGGGGCCGGCCGTTCCCGTCAGCGAGCTGGACCGCCTCGCCGGTGCGACACCGTTCCTCGCGGTCGATCACCTCGATGCCGGCTATGGCCGCATGCGGGTGCTGCGCGACCTGTCGCTCCGTTTGGGCAAGGGGCAATCGATCTGCCTGGTGGGGCCGAACGGCGCCGGCAAGTCGACGGTGCTGCATGCCATCTACGGCTTTGCCCGCATCTTCTCCGGCTCGGTGCGACTTGATGGCGAGGATGTCACCAGGGAGAAGCCGAGCATCAAGCTCAAGGCCTCCCGCCTCGCTTATGTCCTGCAAAAGGAGTCGGTGTTCCCAAGCATGACCGTCGAGGAGAATCTCTGGATGGGCGGCTACCTGCTCGATCGGGTGGGCGACGCCAAGGATGCTGCGGAGCGTATTCTTGATCGCTATCCGCGTCTCAAGGAGCGCCGCAGCGAGAAGGCCCGGGTGCTGTCAGGCGGAGAGCGGCGCCTGCTCGAAATCTCGCGCGCCTTGATCATGGATCCGCACATCCTCCTGATCGATGAGCCCTCGATCGGGCTTGAGCCTCGCGCCATCGACATGATCTTCGACACGCTGCGCGCGCTCCGCGACGAAGGCGGCAAGACGCTCATCCTTGTCGAGCAGAATGCGCGTAAGGGACTGGAATTCGCCGATCTCGGCTATGTGCTCGTTGCCGGCAAAGTGGTGCGGGCGGGGAAAGCGAAAGACTTGCTTGCTGATCCCGACATGGCCCGGCTGTTTCTCGGCGGGTGAGGAGCTCTCGCTAGAACGAGTCCCCGGCGAATACCGTCGCCTCGCAGGGCATGCTCGCCTTCTTGAACAACCCGCAAGCCTGCATCGCCTCGGCGGCGCTGGCGAACGGTCCTGCGACCAGGCGCCACTTCTTGTCGGGCGCCATCACGCGACGCGCCTCGAGGCCCGCCACGAGCGCTGCGTGATTGGTGAGAAGATCGCGCCACATGGCCCTGATCCCCTCCTGCTTCTCGACGGTGCCGATCTCGATGCCGAACCGGGTGGTGCCTGGCGGAATCGACGTCGCTGGGCTCAGCGCCGCCGTCTCCGTCGCGCCGCTAGAGGAGTCGTCGGGCTCATCAGTGGTGACCGTCGCCGATGAGGACGCCTCCGGCTCCTCCGCTGCAGCCGGCGCTTCAGCGACGGCGTGGTCCGGCTCCGCCGCGGCGGCAGGCTTCGGCTCCTCAGCGGGCTTGGGCGTAGGGGTCGGGGGTGCCGGCGGCTCCAGGCTCGCGGCAGGCGGCGGCGGTTTCGGCGGATCGGGCTGCCGCATGGCCCCCGGAGCCGGTGGCGAGGTGGTGACTGCGGTCGACGTCGTCAGTTCCGCCACGGGCCCGAGCACCTTCTCCAAAGGCTTTAGGCGCGTGTTGATGGCGGCGAGCTGGCCCGACAGATCCTGGACCGTGGCCTTGAGCTCGCTGATTTCCTTGTCCTTGGTCTCGCTTGCCTGCATCAAGGCTTGGGCTTGGTCCTCGGAGAGAGACGGCGGGCTGCTCGGCGCCGCAACGGGCGCCGCGGCGGCGGTCTCGGCGCGGTCGACTTGTGGCGTGGTGACGACGCGGAACAGATAGGCGGCCGAGAACACGGCAAGCAGAATCCAGAAGCCGGCGAAGAGCCCCGGTATCCAGCTCTGCAGTCCGCCTCGGCGCTCCTTAACGGCCATGGCTACGACAAGCCTCCCCTAAAGTCCCAAATCTACGCGAAAAAGCGCCGTTAATGTGGCTCTAATCGGCGTCCTAGAACGGCGCGACAGAGATTACTCGGTCTGATTTCCGGGTCAAATTCTGCGTGCGGGGGCGGATCACGGGGCGGCGTGTAGCCCTGATCCGTTCTTTCGATTAGACAGATGCCGCGTGAAGGCAGGGGCGACAGGAGTCGTAACCCGAAACGCACGAATTTGAGTGACCATAGAGGCATGACCGAAGCTTCAACTCTCGCCGTCGTCCTTGCCGCGGGCAAGGGCACCCGCATGAAGTCTGACGTGCCGAAGGTGATGCATGCACTCGCCGGGGCGCCGATGCTGGCGCATGTGCTCGGAACCGCTAAGGACGCTGGCGTCGGCAAGATCTCGGTCGTGGTCGGCCCCGGCATGGACGAGGTCGGAAGCCTCGCCAAAAGCCTCGATGCCGACGCTGAAGTGTTCGTGCAGGCCGAACAACTTGGCACCGCGGACGCGGTCAAGGCCGCAGAGGCAGGCTTTGCCGGTGCCGCCGGGCCGGTGCTGATCCTCTATGGCGACACGCCGCTCCTCCGCGCCGCAACCCTCGACCGGCTGAGGCGAGAGCTGGCGCAGGGCGCGGACCTCGTCGTCGCCGGCTTCGAGGCTGAAAACCCGACGGGCTATGGCCGCTTGCTGCTCGATCCGCGAGGACGCCTGGTCGGCATTCGCGAGGAGAAAGACGCAAGCGAGAGCGAGCGGGCGCTGACGCTCTGCAATTCCGGCATCATGGGCTTCCGTAGCGCCAAGACGCTCCCGGGTCTTCTCGGCCGCATCGGCAATGACAACGCCAAGCGCGAATTCTATCTCACCGATGCCGTGGCGCTCGCCCACACGGACGGGCTTGATACGCGCATGATCACCGCCGACGGCGCGGAGGTGCTCGGCGTCAACTCCCGCGCCGAGCTCGCTGAAGCCGAAGCCCTGCTGCAGCAGCGCCTACGCGAGAAGGCCATGGCCGAAGGGGCAACCCTCGTTGCGCCTGAGACGGTGTTTCTGAGCCATGACACCAGGATCGGCCGCGACGTCCTGATCGAGCCGAACGTGATCATGGGCCCCGGTGTGGTGATCGAGGACGGCGCCATCATCCATAGCTTCTGCCACTTCGTCGGCGCGCATATCGGCCGGAATGTCGAAATCGGTCCCTTTGCCAGGCTGAGACCTGGGGCGGAGCTCGGCCCGAGCGCCAAGGTCGGCAATTTCGTCGAGATCAAGCAGTCGGAGATCGCAGAGGGCGCCAAGGTCAACCACCTGACCTATATCGGCGATACCAGCGTCGGCGCCGGCGCCAATATTGGCGCGGGCACTATCACCTGCAATTATGACGGCGTCGCCAAGCACCGCACGGAGATCGGTGCCGGCGCGTTCATCGGCTCCAACTCTTCGCTGGTGGCGCCGGTGAAGATCGGGGAGGGGGCCTATGTGGGCTCCGGCAGCGTCATCTCCAAGGACGTCGCCGACGACGCGCTCGCTCTCACCCGCGCGCCGCAGGAGGAGCGTCCCGGCTGGGCGGCCCGATTCCGCCGGCGCCTTGGAGGTACCCCTAAGAAATAATGCGACATCGCATATGAATTGCCGCCGCTTTTCCGTCATAGGTAGCTAAAGGTCTAAAAACCGAATCTGGAGCAGTTCGCATGTGCGGCATTGTTGGCGTTCTCAGCAAAGGACCGGTTGCGGGGCAATTGGTCGATGCGCTGAAGCGGCTCGAATATCGGGGCTACGATTCGGCCGGCGTCGCCACCGTGGAGAACGGCATGCTTGGGCGCCGGCGCGCCGAGGGCAAGCTGCGCAACCTCGAGGCGCGGCTGAAGTCGGCGCCGCTGCTCGGCGATGCCGGCATTGGCCACACCCGCTGGGCCACCCACGGCAAGCCGACCGAAGCCAACGCTCATCCCCATATGACCGACGACGTCTCGGTGGTTCACAACGGCATCATCGAGAATTACCGCGAGCTGAAGGATGAGCTCGTCGCCGAGGGCGCGGCCTTCACCAGCGATACCGACACCGAGGTGATCGCCCATCTAATCACCCGGGAGATGCGGGCCGGCAACGATCCCGTGCGTGCGGTGTTTCATACCCTTCAGAAGCTGGAAGGCGCGTTCGCGCTTGCCATGATCTTCCGCGGCTACAACGACCTGATGATCGCGGCGCGCCAAGGCAGCCCCCTCGCCATCGGCTATGGCGACGGCGAGATGTTCGTCGGCTCCGACGCGCTCGCGCTCGCGCCCTTCACCGACGAGATCTCCTATCTCGAGGACGGCGACTGGGCGGTGTTGACCCGCGAGGGCGTCGCCGTCTGCGACCGCAAAGGCAATCCCGTGAAGCGGCCGGTGACGAGGTCGGTGGCGACCGCGCTCCTGGTCGACAAGGGCAACCACCGCCACTTCATGATCAAGGAGATCCACGAGCAGCCGGAGGTGGTCGGCCATACGCTCGCGAGCACGGTCGATCTCTCCGCGGCCCACGTCGAGCTACCTGGCTTGCCGTTCGACTTCGCCAAGATCGACCGCCTGACCGTCACCGCGTGCGGCACCGCCTTCTATGCCGGGCTCGTCGCTAAATATTGGTTCGAGCGCTGGGCGCGACTCCCCGTCGATGTCGATATCGCCTCGGAGTTTCGCTACCGCCAGGGGGCGATGGACCCGGACGGCGCCGCGCTGTTCATCTCCCAATCGGGCGAGACCGCGGACACGCTTGCCTCGTTGCGCTATTGCCGCGCGCAAGGGCAGCACACCCTCGCCATCGTCAATGTCCGTGAGTCCTCGATCGCGCGCGAATGCGAAGGTATTCTGCCGACCCTTGCCGGTCCCGAGATCGGCGTCGCCTCGACCAAGGCCTTCACCTGCCAGCTCACCAATCTCGCCTGTCTCGCCATCGTCGCCGGCAAGGCCCGCGGCCATATCAGTGAGGCGCTGGAAGAGGAGCTCGTGCAGGCGCTGGCCGAGGTGCCGCGCCACATGGCGACGGTGCTCCGGGACGAGACCCCCTATGAAGTGCTGGCGCACACGCTCTCCCGGGCGCGCGACGTGCTCTATCTCGGCCGCGGTCAGAACTACCCGATTGCGCTCGAAGGCGCGCTTAAGCTGAAGGAGATCTCCTACATCCACGCCGAAGGCTATGCCGCCGGCGAGCTCAAGCATGGGCCGATCGCGCTGATCGATGAGAACTTGCCGGTGATCGTGATCGCGCCCCGCGACGACCTGTTCGAGAAGACCGTGTCGAACTTGCAGGAGGTGGCAGCGCGCGGCGGTCAGATTGTGCTGATCAGCGACGCCGATCCGGGAAGCGTCGGCTGCTCTGTCGCCGCCAACATCCTGATGCCGCATCTCAACCGCTTCGTGACCCCGCTGGTCTATGCCGTGCCGGTCCAGCTCATCGCCTATCACACCGCGGTGTTCATGGGCACCGACGTCGACCAGCCCCGCAACCTGGCGAAATCCGTGACAGTGGAATAGGCTGGAGCCTCGGATTTGCCTGATTTCTTTGTTTGAGCAAGGACATGGCGGTTCAGCGGAGACGCCCCCTCCCGTGCCAGCGGTCATCAGGCAAGCGCCCCAGGCAGGTCCTGGCCGCTGCCATGGTGCTCGCCCTGGCAGGGCTATGCCTCACCGCCCCGGCGCGGGCGCAAGGGGGCGATGATGGCAGTCTGAGCGCAGGGGCCAAGGCCTTCTCAGCCGGCAAGTACGATACTGCGGTGAGGCAGCTCTCGGCCGCGCTTCGCAGCGACGGAATCAAGCCCAGCACGGCTGCCAAAGCGCTCTATCTCAGAGGCATCGCCTATCAGAAGATCGGCCAGCCATCTCGCGCCATCGCCGATCTCGGTGCCGCCCTCTGGCTTGGGCTGTCGCCGGCGGAGCGGGTGCAGGCCCTGGTCAATCGGGGGCTCGCCTACAATGCTGCGGGGTTGAAGCGCGAGGCCGAGGCGGAACTCGCCCGCGCGCGGAAAGAGGATAAGAACGGCGACGTCGACCGCCTGATTGCCGAAGGCGGTGGCGCCACCGGCGGCACGGCCCAGATCGCGGCCTTCGCCACGGAAGTCACCGAGGCGAGCTCTGGGCGGAGCAGCCGGGTGCCCTCGTCACGGCCCCTCAATGCCGAGGCGGCGCCGAGCGCGCCGTCAAGCGGCGGCAATCGCATCAGCCGCTGGTGGGGCTCGATCACCGGGTCGAGCGACTCCGAGCCAGCCCCTGCGCCGCCGCCGGCAGCCGCGCCGGCGCCAGCCAAACCCCCGGCGATCTCGTCGGACTGGAGCACGCAGACGGAAGCCGCGCCGGGGACGCGTGTCGCCACGGCAAGCCCGACGGTGCCGGTCGGCAAGGGCTATTTGCTGCAATTGAGCCCGACCCGCTCGCAGG
>Ga0307428_1001142_pt1 | contig 13938 bp, 12 predicted proteins | sample SalMarWE160240MG_FD_202161 | JGI IMG/M metagenome (GOLD analysis project Ga0307428, IMG submission 202161) | Salt marsh sediment microbial communities from the Plum Island Ecosystem LTER, Massachusetts, United States - WE1603-240 | ecosystem: Environmental > Aquatic > Marine > Intertidal zone >...
CGATGCCGAAGGGCGCGCCCGGGCCGTAGACGATGTTGAAGGGGATGCCGTAGCGCCCGTGGCTGGCGAGATAGGCGGCGATGGCCTCGTCGGGCCGGGTCCAGTCGGCCTGCATGGTCACCACCGACCCGGCGCCGAGCCGCCGCGCCACCTCGCCCCGCTGGAGCACCAGGGCCTTGTTGGCCTGGCAGGTGATGCACCAGTCGGCGGTGACGTCCACGAAGACGGTGCGGCCCTCGGCCACGAGCGCCGCGATGGCGGTCCGGTCGAAGGGCCGCCACGCGAGCTTGTCCACCGCGCCCGCCCGCTCGCTCCCGGGGGCGCTCGGCCCGGCCCAGGGCGTGCCCGACAGCAGCGCCGGCGCCAGGAAGGCCAGAACCGCCACCACGGCGATCGCCGCCGCCACCGCGCCGCTTGTGGCAAGCCGCCGGCCGACGGCCAGTACGGCCAGCGCCGCTAGCATCAGCGCGCCCACCGCGACCGCCGCGGCTACGCCCACCTGCGCCGCCAGCACCGTGAGCAACCAGAGCGCCGTGGCCACCAGCGCCAGCGCCAACACCTGCCTGAGCCGCCCCATCCAGGGGCCCGGCCGGGGCAGCCGGGTGACCAGGCGCGGTGCGGCGGCGACCAGCAGATAGGGCAGCGCCAGGCCGAGCCCCAGCGCCAGGAAGACCGCGAAGATCTCCAGCGGCCCCCGGGCCAGCGCGAAGCCCACGGCGGTGCCGAGGAAGGGGGCCGAGCAGGGCGTCGCCAGCAGCGTCGCGAAGGCGCCGGTCAGGAAATCGCCGAGCAGGCCCTTGGAGCCGCTGCCGGCCGCGGCCAGCCCGGCGAGCCGACCCGGCAGCCCGAAATCGAAGAACCCCCAGAGGTTGCCGGCGAAGAGCGTCAGGATCAGCACCATCGCCACCAGGAAGGCGGGCTGTTGGAACTGGATGCCCCAGCCCGTAGCCAGACCCAAGGCCTTGAGCGCGACCGTGCCCGCGGCCAGCACCAGGAAGGAGGCCAAGATGCCGGCCACCGAGGCGAGGAAGCGGCGGCGCACCAGTCGCGGCTCGCTGCCGCCGTGGCCGACCATGCCGAGGAGCTTGATCGACAGCACCGGCAGCACACACGGCATGAGGTTGAGGATGAGCCCGCCGAGGAGCGCCAGCGCCAGGATCAGCGGCAGCCCGCCCGCCCAGGTCGCGGCCATGTCCGCCACCGCCGCGCCGGGCGCGCCGGCCTCGGGGATGGCCACGGTCTCCATGGCGCGGGCGCCGTCGACCAGCGTCAGCGTCAGCGGCAGGCCCGCCAGCGCCGGCACGTTCTCGCCGACGGCGCCGGCGGCCACGGTCAGCACGGCCAGGTGCCGGTCGTCGGAAAGCGACAGCTCGGGCGCCCCGAACTCGAAGACCTCCGGCCCCTCGACATAGACGTCGGGCTGCTCGAAGACCTCGCGCGCGCGGGCGACGATGCTGAGCGTCGGCGTGCGCGCCGGGCCGCTCACCGTGACCCGTTCGATGGCCAGCCCCGCGGCCTCGCCGTCGGCCGGTACCTGGGCCATGAAGCGGTCGATGAGATGGCCGTCGGCCGACGTCGCCGCCGGGCCCGCGGGGATGTCCAGCGCCAGCTTGGCCTGATAGGGGACGCAGATCTCGTCGCAGGTCAGATAGTCGACCACCGCGCGGAGCGCCACGGGCCGGCCCGGCTCGGCCAGCGTCGCGGTCATCGGATAGACGACCTCGTCGGTGTAGCCCAGGGTCTCGAAGCCCAGCACGCTGAAGCGGTGGGGCGCCGGCCAATGGGTCTCGACGCCGGCCAGGTTCGTCGAGCCGCTCCAGTCGAGCCGGGGCGGATAGCCGCCGGGGCCGGGCGAGCGCCAATAGACCTTCCAGCCGGGCCGCAGGCGGAAATGCAGGCCGAGGCGCAGGGTCTCGGTCTGCCCGGTGGTGGCGGTCGCGGCAATCAGCCGCAGCTCGGTATGGCCGGTGACGACCGTGCTTGCAGAAGACTCGGCGACGGCAACCTGGGCGGGCGCCGCCAGGAACAGCAGCCAGGCCCCGGCCAGGGCGGCCAGGAGCCCCGTTGCCTTCCCGTGCTTCAAAGCGGGGCCCATTCGGTCTATCATGGCGATCTATGGTCGGGATGGATGCCGAGCCCAAGCTGCCTATATGGCGCTTATATAAGAGCGGACCGGCAGAGGTCCCATAACAAGTTCGTGTCCAGCGCCGCCGCCGCGGCACCGAGGCAATAACCGGGTTTTACCATGGGTGGATTGAGCACATCGACCGATTATCTGGCCGGCCAGCTCCTGATCGCGATGCCGACGATGCAGGACCCGCGCTTCGAGCGCTCGGTCATCTACATGTGCGCCCATTCGGCGGAGGGGGCGATGGGGCTCGTCGTCAACCGCCTCTTCGAATCCCTGACCTTCCCGGACCTGCTCGGCCAGATCGGCATCGACCCCGGGCCGGTGAAGCAGGAGATCCGCGTGCATGCGGGCGGGCCGGTGGAATCGGGCCGCGGCTTCGTGCTGCACTCGGCCGACTACCAGCAGGACGGCACGACCCTGGTCGATGGCGACATCGCGCTCACCGCCTCGGTGGACATCCTGCGGGCGATCGCGGCCGGCGACGGCCCGCGCCGCTCGCTCCTCGCGCTCGGCTATTCCGGCTGGGGCGGCGGCCAGCTCGAGGCCGAGATCCAGGCCAACGGATGGCTGCACGTGCCGGCCGACGAGGGCCTGATCTTCGGCGAGAACCTGGAGAACACCTGGCAGCGGGCCATCGCCAAGCTCGGCGTCGACGCCGCCATGCTCTCGGGCGAGGCCGGCCACGCCTGAGCCCGGGCGCGCCGCCGTGGGCGACCTCTCCTTCCTTCCAATCCGCGCGCTTCTCCTTCGAGACGCCCCTGCGGGGCTCCTCAGGATGAAGCGCGCGAGAACGGACTTTTCGGGACAGAGCGAAGCCTGAAATCCCTTCATCCTGAGGAGGCCCGGCGCGGAGCGGCGGGCCGTCTCGAAGGGTGAAGGGAACGGTGCGACCCGCAAGCCCCCCGGCTCAGACGCGGTCCTCGCGCAGCAGCGCATAGATCAGGTGGTCCTGCCAGACGCCGTTGATCCGCAGGTACTTCCGCGCCTCGCCCTCCAGCCGAAAGCCGGTCTTGTCGAGGAGCGCCCGGCTGGCCGCGTTCGCCGGCAGGCAGGCGGCCTCCAGGCGGTGCAGCCCGAGTTGGCCGAAGCACCAGGCGATGGCGCAGTCGAGCGCCTCGCTCATGTAGCCTTGCCGGGCGTGGGGGGCGCCGATCCAGTAGCCGATGCTGGCCGACTGCGCCGCGCCCCGGCGGATGTTGGTGAGGTTGATGCCGCCCAGCAGCGCCCCGTCCTGGCGCCGGACGACGAAGAACCCGTAGCCGGTGCCGGCCCGCCGCTCCATGGCGTAGCGCTTCAGCCGCTGGCGGAAGTTGGCGCGGCCGAGCGCCCCGGGCGACCAGCTCGGCTCCCACGGCTCGAGGAACGCGCGGGAGGCGGCCCGGAGCTCGACCCAGCCCGTGTAATCGCTGGCCAGCGGCTGGCGCAGGTAGAGGCGCCGGCCGTCGATGCGCACACCCTCCTCTTCCTCGACCGGCCGTTGCCGCCACATGCTGATCATCGGAGCCACACTCCCAGCCGCCGGTCGGCGCGGGCCCGGCGAGGCTCAGCCCAGCCGCGCGGCGATCGCATCATAGGGCTCGAGCTCGGCGAGCGGCCCCATGGCGGCGCAAGTGAGCCGGCTCGCGCCGAGCCGCCGCGCCAGCCGCGTGACCGCGGCGCCGTCCACCGCGTCCAGCCGCGCGCCGAGTTCGGCCAGCGGCTGCGGCCGGCCGTACACGCGAATCTGCTGCGCCAGCTGCTCGCAGCGGGCGCCGGTGCTCTCCTGGGCCATCAGCAGCCCCGCCTTGACCTGGGTCCGCGCCCGGTCCACCTCCTCCGCGCTCACCGCCTCGCCGAGTTTGCCGATCTCCTCGCAGATCACCGGCACCAGCTCGGCCAGCTGCCGGCTGCCGGTCCCGGCGTAAATGCCGAACAGCCCGCCATCGACGTAGGCGCTGGAGAAACTGTGCACATTGTAAACCAGTCCGCGTTTCTCGCGAAGCTCCTGGAACAGCCGCGACGACATGCCGCCGCCGAACAGCATCGACAGCACGGTGAGCGCGTAATAGTCGGGGTCGTCGTAGGCGACGCCGTCGAAGTCTATGACCAGGTGGACCTGCTCGAGGTCGCGGTCCTCCCGGTAGTCGCCGCCTCGATAGCGGGCGGCGACGACGGTTCCGCGGCGGGCGCTCGCCAGCCGGCCGAAGGCGGCGTCGGCCAGCTCGACCAGCGCCTGGTGCGTCACGTTGCCGGCCGCGGACAGCACCATGCGCGAGGCGGCGTAGCTCTCGGCCATGTAGTCGATCAGCGCCTGGCGCGGCATGGCGGCGACGATCCCGGCCGTGCCGAGGACCGGCCAGCCCAGCGGCTGCTCGGGGAAGGCGGTCTGCTGGAAGTGGTCGAAGACGATGTCGTCGGGCGTGTCGCAGGCCTGGCCGATCTCCTGCAGCACCACGTCGCGCTCGCGGCCGAGCTCGGTCTCGTCGAACACCGAATGCTGGAGGATGTCGGCGAGCAGGTCGACGGCGAGCGCCAAGTCCTGCTTCAGCACCCGCACGTAAAAGGCGGTGTTCTCCCGCGAGGTGTAGGCGTTGAGCTGGCCGCCCACCGCCTCGATCTCCTCGGCGATGGCCTGGGCCGAGCGCCGCTCGGTGCCCTTGAAGGCCATGTGCTCGAGCAGGTGGGCGACGCCGTTGACCTCGGGCCGCTCGTTGCGGGTGCCGGCCGCCACCCAGACGCCCAGGGTGGCGGTCTCGACGTGGGCCATGTGGTCGCTGGCCACGGTGAGCCCGTTGGCGAGCTTCGAGACCTGGACCGTCACGCCGCCCCCCTTAGGCCGGCTTCGGCCCGGATGTGGTCGCGCACGGCCGCGAGCGCGTTGGGCAGCACCTCGTAGCGCTCCTCGCGCTCGTAGAGGTCGGCGAGCCTCGCCGGCAGCGCCGGGCGTATGCCGGTGGCCGCCTCGACGGCGTCGGGGAACTTGGCCGGGTGGGCCGTGGCCAGCGCCACCAGCGGCGCCTCCGGATCGCGCCGGCGGGCCCGGCCGGCGGCGATGCCGATGGCGCTGTGGGGGTCGACCAGCATGCCGGTCTCGGCGTGGATCTCCCGCATCGTCCGCTTGGTGGCCGCGTCGTCGAGGCGGTGGCCCGCGAACAGCGCGCAGGCGGCGCGGTGGCGCGCCGCGCCCACCTCCAGGGCCCCGGTCTCGCGGAACGACGTCATGGCCGCGGAGAGCGCCGGGCCGTCGCGGTCGTAGAGATCGAACAGCAGCCGCTCGAAGTTGCTCGGCACCTGGATGTCCATGCTGGGGCTGAGCGTCGGATGCACCTCGGCCACCTCCAGCCTGCCGGTCTCGAAGAAGCGGGTCAGGATGTCGTTGCGGTTGGAGCCGACCACGAGCGCCGCCACCGGCAGGCCCATGCGGCGCGCGGCGTAGCCGGCGAAGACGTTGCCGAAGTTGCCCGTGGGCACGGCGAAGACCGGCGCCCGGCCGCCCAGCTCCGGCCGCCGCGCGGCCCAGACATAGTAGACGATCTGGGCCATGATCCGGGCCCAATTGATGGAGTTGACCGCGGCCAGCCTTGCCTCGGCCCGGAAGCGGCGGTCGTTGAACAGCGCCTTCACCAGGTCCTGGCAGTCGTCGAAGGTGCCGTCGATGGCGATGTTGTGGACGTTGGCGGCGTCCACCGTGGTCATCTGCCGGCGCTGCACCTCCGAGACCCGGCCCTTGGGGTGGAGGATGAAGATCTCGATGGCCTCACGGTCGCGGCAGGCCTCGATGGCGGCCGAGCCGGTGTCGCCCGAGGTGGCGCCGACGATGGTGACCCGCTCGCCGCGGCGGGCGAGGACGTGGTCGAACAGCCGGCCCACCAGCTGCAGCGCGAAGTCCTTGAAGGCCAGGGTGGGGCCGTGGAAGAGCTCGAGCAGCCAGGCGTTGTCGCCGAGCGGCACCAGGGGCGCCACCTCGGGGTTGTCGAAGCCGGCGTAGCTCTCGTCGATGAGCGCCCGGAAGGCGGCCTCGTCGAGGCAACCCGCGACGTAGGGTTTCATGACCTCGAGCGCCAGCGCGCCATAGCCGGCGCCGGCCGGGCCGGCGAGGTCGTCGGGGGCCATTTGCGGCCACGCCTCCGGGACGTAAAGGCCGCCGTCGAGCGCCAGCCCCGTGAGCAGGACCTCGTCGAAGGGGAGGGCCGGGGCGGCGCCCCGGGTGCTGATGTAACGCAAGGCGTGGCTGTTCCGTTGCCGCCGTCGGAGCGGGCTAGATTAAGGGCGGCCCCGGGCGGACACAAGCGCCCGGGTCGAGGTGGGGCCGCCGCAGCCCCGGTTGCCGGGGGGTCCTAGTCGGGCTGCCGGAAGAAGACGACGAACCAGACGATGCTCAGGATGACCGCGAGGATGTAGATCAGGGCTTTTGTGGCGAAGGCCAGCTCATCGAAGGCGTAGAGGCCGAACCACTCGCCCGCCGGCACGCAGATGCCCAGGAGAAACCCCAGGGCAATGGCGCAAAGTGTCAGGAAAATTCTGCTGCCCATCTCTTGCCGCTCGATCGGTGTGAGCCCTGCTCGAGCCAAAATGATGGGGCAAGAGAGGTTAACAGACGGTTTCGTTGCCGTGCGATGAACGCCGGGCCGCCCCCCTCACCCCAGATACCGCGTCTCCAGGTGGGCCTTGAAGACGGCGGGGTCGAGGGGGCGGCCGGTGGCCTGGGCGAGGAGCTCTTCCGTCGACAGCAGCGAGCCCTTGGCGTGGACGTTGGCGCGCAGCCAGGCCAGGAGCGGCGCGAAGTCGCCCCGGGCGATGGCCGGCATGGCCTCCGGGTCGGCCCGGCGGGCGGCGTCGAAGAGCTGGGCCGCGGTCATCGCGCCCAGCGTATAGGTCGGGAAATAGCCCCAGGCGCCGTCGTACCAGTGGATGTCCTGGAGGCAGCCGCGGCGGTCGTCGGGCGGCACGATTCCGAGCAGCGCCGCCATGCCCTCGTTCCAGGCGCCCGGCAGGTCCGCCACCGCGAGCTCGCCGGCGACCATTGCCCGCTCCAGCCGGAAGCGCAGGATGACGTGGGCCGGATAGGTGGCCTCGTCCGCCTCGACCCGGATGAAGCCGCGCGCCACCCTTGTGTAGAGCCGGTAGAGGTTGCCCTCCTCCCAGTCCGGGCCGCTGCCGCCGAAGGCCTCGCGCATCAGCGGCGCGGCGAAGGCCAGGAACTCGCGGGAGCGGCAGGCCTGCATCTCGACCAAGAGCGACTGGCTCTCGTGCAGGCTCATGCCCCGGGCCCGGCCCACCGGCTGGCGACGCCAGCGGGCCGGCAGACCGGCCTCGTAGAGCGCGTGTCCGGTCTCGTGCAGGATGCCCATGAGCCCGTGGGCGAAGTCGTTCTCGTCGTAGCGGGTGGTGATGCGGATGTCCTCCGGCGTGCCGCCGCAGAAGGGGTGCAGGCTCACGTCCAGCCGGCCGTGGGCGAAGTCGAAGCCCAGCACCTCCATCAGGCGCAGCCCGAGCCGGCGCTGGGCGTCGACGGGGAAGGGGCCGGCCGGCGGCCGGGGCAGCGGCGCCGCCCGCTGCCGGGCCTCGACCTGGTCGATGAAGCCCGGCAGGAAGGCCGCCAGGTCGTCGAACAGCGGCTCGATGGCGGCGGCGCGGCCGCCCGGCTCCCATTCGTCGAGGAGCGCATCGTGGGGCGTACAGCCGAGCTTCTCGGCCTTGGCCTGGGCCACCTCGCGCACCAGGCGCAGGATCTCGGCGAGCGCCGGGGCGATGGCGGCGAAGTCGGACGCCGGGCGGGCCTCGCGCCAGAGCGTCTCGCCGGCGGAACAGGCGCGGGAATGGGCCTCCACCAGGTCCGCCGGCACCGCCGCGGCGTGGACCCAGCGCCGCCGCATCTCGCGCAGGTTGGCCGCCTGCCAGGGGTCGAGCGCGTCGCCCCCCTCGGTCGATCCCGCCGCCTCCAGGAGCTCGGCCAGCTGGGGCGCGGTCAAGAGCTCGTGCTCCAGCACCTTGAGCGTCGCCAGCTGCTCGGCCCGGGCCTGGGCGCCGCCCTTGGGCATCATCGTCGACATGTCCCAGTGCAGCAGGCCGGCGGCGTCGCCCAGATTGGCGATCCGCTCGAACCGGCGCTCGAGATCCAGGTAGGCCTCATTCGCCCGCGCGCTCATCCCTCGTCCTCCTCCGGGCGCCGCATGTGATAGATCACATAGATCACGGCGAGCGCGCCGGCCAGGGCGAACCAGATGATGGCGTATTGCAGGTGCTCGTTGCGCACCTCGACCCGGGTCTGGCCGCCGATGGGCAGGCCGCCCGGGTTCTCCGCGGGGCCGGCCTCGACGACGAAGGGCACGACGCGGTCGAGCCCCGCCCAGCGGGCCATGGCGGCGATGTCGACGCTGAACCAGATATTGCGCTCGGGCTCGTTCTCCGGGACGAAGATCGACGGCGGGCTTTCGCCGCGGACGATGCCGTCGATGGGCACGATGCCGTCCACCTCGCCCTCGGGCCGGCGCGCCGGGTCCTTGCGGTCCCGTGGCACCCAGCCCCGGTTGACCAGCACATGGCTGCCGTCGGCGAGCCTGAGCGGCGTGACCACCTGGTAGCCGACGTTGCCGTGCAGCGAGCGGGCGGCCAAGTACATCTCCTTCTCGTGCAGGAAGACGCCCTCGAGGGCGATGTGCCGGAAGGCGTCGCGGGCGGGCTCGACCTCGGACGGCCGGTCGAGCGCCGGCGCCGCGAGCCGCGCCTCCCGCTCGGCGATCAGGTCGAGTTTCCAGTGCAGGCGCTGCACCTGCCAGACGCCGAGGCCCAGCATCACCACGAGCGCCGGGATGGTGAACAGCGTCGGCCAGAGCGTCGGCCGAAAGCGGCGCCGGCCGCGCTCAGGAAGCGGCATCCGACTTGTCGAAGTCCTCGGCGAGGTGGCGGTACTGCAAAGCGATCATGGTCGCCTTGAGGGGCCGCAGCATGGCGAGCGCGCCGCCGAGGATGAGCGGCGGCCACAGCACCGCGTGCAGCCAGAGCGGCGGGGTGTAGGTCACCTCGACCCAGAGCGCGAGGCCGACGACCACGAAGCCGAGGATGAGGATGATGAACACGGCCGGCCCGTCGCCGCTGTCGTGGGCCGAGAGGTCCAACTCGCAGGCCTCGCAGCGCCGCGCCACGGTGAGAAAGCCCGCGAACAGGCGGCCGCGGCCGCAGCGGGGACAGCGGCAGGCGATCCCGGCCGCGAAAGGGGAGACCGGAGGATAGTACTCGGCCACCCTCTCAGCCGAGCATGGGCGCGTCGCCGCGGCCCCACCAATAGATGCAGCTGAACAGGAACAGCCAGACCACGTCGACGAAGTGCCAGTACCAGGCCGCCGCCTCGAAGCCGAAATGGTGGTCCGGCTTGAAGTGGCCCTTGAGCGCCCGGAAGAAGCAGACGATCAGGAAGGTGGTGCCGATCATTACGTGGAAGCCGTGGAAGCCGGTGGCCATGAAGAAGGTCGAGGGATAGATGCCGTCGCCGAAGCCGAACGGCGCGTGAATGTACTCATAGGCCTGGATGCCGGTGAACGAGAGGCCGAGCAGGATGGTCAGCGCCAGCCCCTGGACGGTGCCCGTGCGGTTGCCCTGCTGCAGCTCGTGATGGGCCCAAGTCACGGTGCAGCCCGAGGTCAGCAGGATCAGCGTATTGAGGAACGGCAGGTCCCAGGGGTTGAACACGGTGACGCCTTCCGGCGGCCAGACGCCGGCGCCGGGAATCCCCTCGGCGAACGGGAACAGGCTGGCGTTGAAGAAGGCCCAGAAGAAGGCGACGAAGAACATCACCTCCGAGGCGATGAAGAGCGCCATGCCGTAACGATGGCCGAGCTGGACCACCGGCGTGTGATGGCCCTCGAAGGTGGCCTCGCGCACCACGTCGCGCCACCACATGGCCATGATGAAGAGAATGATCAGCACGCCGATCAGCGTGATCCAGCCGCCGCCCGCGTAGTCGTGCATGAACATCACGGCCCCGCCGAACATCGCCATGGCGCCGATCGCGCCGATGATCGGCCAGGGGCTGGGGTCGACCAGGTGGTAGGGGTGCTTGTGGTGGGTGGTCTCGGCTGGCGCTGCGCTCATCTGTTCGAACCTCCTTGGCCCGTGCGGGGGCGAAGATCGTCGGAAACCTGCAGCGGCGGCGCGTCGCCGTCGCCGGCCGCCGCGGCGCCGTCGTCGGGCTCCCGGAAAAAGGTGTAGGAAAGGGTGATCGTCCGGACCTGCTTGAGCTCGTCGTCCTCGACGATGGCCGGGTCGATGAAGAAGGACACCGGCATGTCCACCTGCTGGCCCGCCTCGAGGCGCTGCTCGTCGAAGCAGAAGCAGGCGACCTTGTTGAAGTAGAGGCCGGCCTTGTCCGGGGTGACGTTGAAGGTGGCCCGGCCCGTCACCGCCTTGTTCGCCCGGTTCCGCGCCCGGAAGAAGGCGAGCTTCTCCTCGCCGACATGGACCCGGACCTGGCGCTCGACCGGCTCGAAACGCCAGGGCAGGTCGGAGCTGACATCGGTGTTGAAGCGCACCGTCATCACCCGCTCGCCGATCTCCGCCGGCGCCGCCTCGGCCCTCTGCGTCGTGCCGCCATAGCCGGTGGCCTGGCAGAACAGCCGATAGAGCGGCACCGAGGCCACGACCAGGCCGGTCATGCCTGCGAGTAGGCCGACGAGTGCCAGGATGGTGAGGCCGTTGCGGCGGCTGTGGGCGGCGCGCATCATTCCACCCCGATGCGGATCATGGAGACGACGTAGAACAGCACGGCAAGCGAGGCCAGGATGATCAAGAGCGCCCGGTTCTTGGCGCGGAGTTTCCGGCGCCGCTCGGCCTCGGCCGCCGGTTCCGCGTCATCGCGTCGACTTTCGGTCACCGCCACCATCCGGTCTCAGGCCAGCGCCGCCAGCGCCCGCTCGGCCAGGAGCGCGCTGAACAGCAGGAAGAGATAAAGGATCGAGAAGCCGAAGGCGCGCCGGGCGCTGGCCTCGCAGTCGTCGCCGTCCAGCCAGATGCGCAGTGCGCAAAGCAGGAAGGCCCCGCCGAGCAGAAGCGCGGCCGCGGCGTAAAGCCCGCCCGCGGCGCCCAGCAGCCAGGGCGTGAGCGAGATCGGCAGCAGCAGGATCGTGTAGAGCAGGATCTGCCGCCGGGTCTCGCGGCCGCCGGCGACCACCGGCAACATGGGGATGCCGGCGCGTGCGTAATCGTCCCGGCGGAACAGCGCCAGCGACCAGAAGTGGGGCGGCGTCCAGGCGAAGATGATGGCGAACAGCGCCAGCGCCGGCGCCGCCACGTCGCCGGTCGCGGCCGCCCAGCCGATCACCGGCGGGAAGGCCCCGGCGGCCCCGCCGATGACGATGTTCTGCGGCGTCCGCCGCTTCAGCCAGATGGTGTAGACGAAGACGTAGAAGGCCACCGAGAGCGCCAGCAGCGCCGCCGCCGCCCAGTTGAGCGCCAGGCCCATCAGCGTCACCGCGCCGACGGCCAGCACCACCCCGAAGCCGAGGGCCTGGCCGGGCTCCATGCGCCCGGCCGGCAGCGGCCGGTTCATGGTCCGGGTCATGCGGGCGTCGATGTCGCGCTCGTACCACATGTTGATGGCGCCGGCGGCGCCGGCGGCCACGGCGATGCACAGCACCGCCACCGCCGCCAGGACCGGGTGCAGGCTTCCGGGCGCGAGCGCCACGCCGACCGCGCCGGTGTAGACCACCAGCGACATGACCCGGGGCTTCAGGAGCTCGACGTAGTCGGCGACGCCGGGGGTGGCCGTGAGCGCGGCCGCCTCCGCCGTGGCGCCCCCGCGCCCATCCATCGGCAGCATGGTCTCAGACAATTTCGCTCCTTCGAAGCGCCGGCCCTCGAGGACCCGCTAGTGTGGTGGATTTGAAGTTCCTGTCATTGTTACTGTTGGCTCGGCGCAGGAACTTCAAATCCAAAAACCACACTAGAATCATAGAATTGGCTAGTGTCCTTTCGAATCCGAAGTTCGCTCGGACCTGCGCCGACGCGTTAGGCGAACTTCGGATTCGGGACACTAGAGCATTATCTGATTCCATGGAATCATTCTGGCGAGGCGCGCTTACGACAAGGTCAAGGGGTTCGGCGACGGGCGTACTCGGAGGGTACGGCCGAGCCGAAGCCCGCTGGAATTGGCGTAAGGGCGCCCGCCCCGCAGGATCCAGAGATGGGGGGTTTGCGAGCGGCGGCCACCCACTTTGTCAGACGGCTTGCCCGATGGCAAAGCATCGCGCTGCGCCGTCTTTCGCGTGGATCGCCACGCCGCTCGTCAAACAGAACTGGTTCCATGAAATCAGACAATGCTCTAGCTGACCCTCGGCAGTTCCTCATAGGTGTGGAACGGCGGCGGCGAGCTCACCGTCCACTCGAGCGTGGTCGCGCCCTCGCCCCAGGGGTTCTCGCCGGCCCGCTCGCCGGCGGTGACAGTGCGGACCAGCATCACCAGGAAGACCACCGCGCCCACGGCCGAGACGTAGGCGCCGTAGGACGAGACCATGTTCCAGCCGGCGAAGGCGTCCGGGTAGTCCGGGATGCGCCGGGGCATGCCGGCGACGCCGAGGAAATGCTGCGGGAAGAAGGTCAGGTTGACGCCGATGAAGGTCAGCCAAAAGTGCAGCTTGCCCATCCATTCCGGGTACTTGCGGCCGCACATCTTGGGGAACCAGTAGTAGAAGGCCCCAAAGATCGCGAAGACGGCGCCGAGCGACAGCACGTAGTGGAAGTGGGCCACCACGTAATAGGTGTCGTGCAGCGCGATGTCCATGCCGGCATTGGCCAGCACCACGCCGGTGACGCCGCCGATGGTGAACAGGAAGATGAAGCCCACGGCCCACAGCATCGGCGTCTTGAAGTCCAGCGAACCGCCCCACATGGTGGCGATCCAGCTGAAGATCTTGATGCCCGTGGGCACGGCGATGACCATCGTCGCCGCCGTGAAGTAGAGGCGGGTGTCGAGGTCCAGGCCCGTGGTGTACATGTGGTGCGCCCAGACCACGAAGCCGATGAAGCCGATCGCCACCATGGCGTAGGCCATGCCGAGATAGCCGAAGACCGGCTTCTTGGAGAAGGTCGAGATGATCTGGCTGACGATGCCGAAGCCGGGCAGGATCAGGATGTAGACCTCCGGGTGGCCGAAGAACCAGAACAGGTGCTGGAACAGGATCGGGTCGCCGCCGCCCGCCGGCGCGAAGAAGGCGGTGCCGAAGTTCCGGTCGGTCAGCAGCATGGTGATGGCGCCCGCCAGCACCGGCAGCGCCAGCAGCAGCAGGAAGGCGGTGATCAGGATCGACCAGACGAAGAGCGGCATCTTGTGCAGCGTCATGCCCGGCGCGCGCATGTTGAAGATAGTGGTGATGAAGTTGATGGCGCCGAGGATGGACGAGGCGCCGGCCAGGTGGAGGGCGAAGATCGCCATGTCCACCGCCGGCCCCGGATGGCCGGCTGTCGAGCTCAACGGCGGATAGATGGTCCAGCCGCCGCCGACGCCGTCGCCGGAGGGCGAGCCGGCCACGAAGACCGAGCCCACGAGCAGGCAGAAGGACGGGACGAGCAGCCAGAAGCTGATGTTGTTCATGCGCGGGAAGGCCATGTCCGGCGCCCCGATCATGATCGGCACGATCCAGTTGCCGAAGCCGCCGATCATCGCCGACATCACCATGAAGAAGATCATGATCAGGCCGTGGGCGGTGATCAGAACGTTGAAGAACTGATGGTTCTCGCCGAGGATCTGTATCCCGGGCTCGGCCAGCTCCATGCGGAACAAGATCGAAAAGGTGAGCCCCACCAGCCCCGAGATGACCGCCAGCACCAGGTACATA
>Ga0307428_1001143_pt1 | contig 13930 bp, 14 predicted proteins | sample SalMarWE160240MG_FD_202161 | JGI IMG/M metagenome (GOLD analysis project Ga0307428, IMG submission 202161) | Salt marsh sediment microbial communities from the Plum Island Ecosystem LTER, Massachusetts, United States - WE1603-240 | ecosystem: Environmental > Aquatic > Marine > Intertidal zone >...
TCTTGCCGCGTTCAACGTATCGGGACTATCCCCGCGTGTACGGGGGAACCCACTCAAAGGTGTCGAAACGCCCGCCGTAAGAGGGACTATCCCCGCGTGTACGGGGGAACCCACTCAAAGGTGTCGAAACGCCCGCCGTAAGAGGGACTATCCCCGCGTGTACGGGGGAACCATTGTGGAGATTCCAGCGTAAAGGAAGGTGAAAGGACTATCCCCGCGTGTACGGGGGAACCCAGGTGAAGGATTCTGGAGGAGTGTCAGGGACGGGACTATCCCCGCGTGTACGGGGGAACCATCGTCCGGAGCCTGAAAATCTTCTCGCCTATGGGACTATCCCCGCGTGTACGGGGGAACCATGAACCGCTATTCCTGTCTGACTTTCGCCCGGGGACTATCCCCGCGTGTACGGGGGAACCTTCCTTACAGAAATACTTCTTCTCCCGAATACGGGACTATCCCCGCGTGTACGGGGGAACCATGAACCGCTATTCCTGTCTGACTTTCGCCCGGGGACTATCCCCGCGTGTACGGGGGAACCGATAGCATGATGTGCTACGTATGTGGTAGACGGGGACTATCCCCGCGTGTACGGGGGAACCAGGTACAACACTCGAAAAAGCGCCGTACCTTGAGGACTATCCCCGCGTGTACGGGGGAACCATCGCGCGGCTGGTGGACCGATTCCAGGGCTCGGGACTATCCCCGCGTGTACGGGGGAACCAGTGGCGACGTATAATGGGTACGATCTAGTCGGGGACTATCCCCGCGTGTACGGGGGAACCATCGAGGAGGACAAGGCGCACGATCTTTGGGAAGGACTATCCCCGCGTGTACGGGGGAACCCTCATCCGGCGTGCCGAGGAGCAAATAAAGGAGGGACTATCCCCGCGTGTACGGGGGAACCCCATTAACCTTCTCTGTGAAGACCCATACATTGGGACTATCCCCGCGTGTACGGGGGAACCGATCCCCAGAGGCTTCTACGATGCTTACGATCGGGACTATCCCCGCGTGTACGGGGGAACCCACATCTTATCAAATTGTTCATCGCTATCATCGGGACTATCCCCGCGTGTACGGGGGAACCATGACCAAGTGCAGCCAGGATACCCGTCACAAGGGACTATCCCCGCGTGTACGGGGGAACCTTTGAGCCATTGCTACTGGATGTAACTTCATCGGGACTATCCCCGCGTGTACGGGGGAACCCATGTCTTTCTACTGTTCTGTTCGTCACGCCTAGGACTATCCCCGCGTGTACGGGGGAACCCGTCTCGTTGACACCCATTGCGTACACAATCCTGGGACTATCCCCGCGTGTACGGGGGAACCCACAGCTTATCAAACTGTTCATCGCTATTATCGGGACTATCCCCGCGTGTACGGGGGAACCGATTTCAGGCAGCGAGGCGGGTTCGAAGGTTAGGGACTATCCCCGCGTGTACGGGGGAACCCTTCCAGTCCACTTCATGAAGCGCATGAGATTGGGACTATCCCCGCGTGTACGGGGGAACCCCGATGCGCGCGCCCTGTTTCAATGCCCGATGGGGACTATCCCCGCGTGTACGGGGGAACCAGTGACGAAAACGCTTTCCCTTCACCTACCGCGGGACTATCCCCGCGTGTACGGGGGAACCTGACTACACGGCCACTTGTGAGGCCGGTGTCTGGGACTATCCCCGCGTGTACGGGGGAACCACCCTTATCGGCCAGCACCGCCAGCTCTATGGAGGACTATCCCCGCGTGTACGGGGGAACCCATTGAAAATCTCGGTCTCGGCGCCACCCACAGTGGACTATCCCCGCGTGTACGGGGGAACCAGGTTGGCGCGGGGCTCCCTGATGGCTGGAAGGGGACTATCCCCGCGTGTACGGGGGAACCGTGACAGAATGTTGATGCCACCGCTGAATTCAAGGACTATCCCCGCGTGTACGGGGGAACCCATCTATCGAGTGGGATAGGGCGGCGGATATAAGGACTATCCCCGCGTGTACGGGGGAACCCCCGCATTGACCGCTGAGGCGCGGGCATAGTAGGGACTATCCCCGCGTGTACGGGGGAACCCCTAGAATCATACGCGCGACAGAGCGCATGACCCAAGGCGGATTATGCTTTCTCGTCAAGATGTGCGAGTGCTTCGAGCTCCTGTATGCCGTGTTGCTGCGTAAGCTGATCGAGGGCCAGCCACATCCCTTCTTGATCGACAAACTCCTTCTTAGGCCATCCTATCAGCAACATTCCAAGGCCTGAAGGTGCTTGCTGATCACCCCACAACAGCACAAGCCCGCCGTCTTTCGGAAGAAGCCCCATCCACCCTTGCATCACCTCCCACATCCGTTCGCGGACTGCCCTGCCCAAACGAGGGCTAACATATACCCCAGGGGCAACTTCTAGCATGCACGATGAGAGAAACCCATGAAATCTATCAGGGGCATTACGAGTTACTACTACCGTCATCGACATCGAGAAGCTCCTTGATGTTGTCAATCATTGCAGAGATAACTTTTTCCCGGCGTAGGGCTTCGCCGATCATGCGGCGTGTTAGTCGTTCAATGTCCTCCCAGCCGCTTTTCTGTGCCTGTTTTGCTGCACCAAATGCCGTTGGCAAGGTGAGGGATGCACGATATAGATCGGCAATGTCCAAAGCAAAGGCTACCCCCGCACTCTCGTGAATGAAACCAAGTTGAGGGATGGTCGCCGTAGCCGAGACTGCAATCATCGCCGCAGCACGCACCGCGGAGGAGGCGTGGTTAATCGCTGTGTTAATCGTGTCATCAGCATTCGGGTTGGTTCGATCGTAGCGTCGCCCCTCCCAACTTACGCCGTACTGCTTAGCTAAGAGCTGGTAGACTGCTTTCATCCGCTTTCCTTCAGCGCCTCGAAGGGCGTCCAGTGTGGTGTGGGGAAGGATTTCTCCGAGTCGAAGGTAATACATCCTTCGCGCTGTATTGATGCGCTGACCCTCATCCGCCCATAGAAGGACCTGATTGCGAGCTAGTCTCGAACGATCCGGACCGAACGGCATACTGGCAGCATAAAACCGCACACCGTTTGCGCCAACAACGAGCAACCCAGTGCCATGCCTGGCAAGCAGGCGTAAGGCGTCGTGGCTGATGGTACAGCCAGGGGCAAGCAGGATGTTGGAAACGGTCTGAAAGGGAATCTGGTAGACCCCTTCCTTGAGAGTTTCTGTGCCCACAGTGGCAAAGGTCAAGTTTCCATCCTGAACGTACAGCTTGCCCTTCTCCAACCACAGGAGTCCATGTCTTTCCGCGTGAGGTATCCGCGCTGTTTCTAGTCCGAGCCGTCCTTTCAAGGCGTGGCTATCCTCCTGGTTGCCTAATCTTGACCATACCAAATCCAAAGGCTCTGTGGCGGCCCGTTCCACGGCGCAGGAGACCGATAAATGCCGCGCTGTTTGCTACCTCCAGATCACCGGTCATGGTTGCGGCTGGTCGCTTAATAGTTGCTATCTGTCGGTTTTCCTCGTGGTCGCGACGAAACATGCGCTCCAGTGAGAATCGCTTCAGTTGGATAGAATGAGGAATCACCGCGCCGCCGCGCTCAAACTGATCGGTCAGCCAGCCGCGGTAGACGTCCTCACGATTGATCGTCACCTTCGGGTCGTCGACCTCCCAGACACGGGACAGGAATGCGTCCACTTCGGCGCCGGCGCTGTGGTGTTTTCCTGCCGATGCCTTTCTGATAACAGGACAGGCACGTAATTCAAACCCTAACCGCATGCCTTGTGGGAATATCTTGGGCATCGGTTTTGATACAAGTCTTGACCAGTCGGGAATCTGGTAGACCATAGGGCTGGCAACAGCTTGAGCAACCGTTTGTAGGGCGTCGGCAGGCAGCGAAGAGTAGGCAAGTACGCGAAGGTACCTGCCGCTGTTGTTCTCTACACTGAAGGGCCCCGGTGCATCGTCGCCGAAGAGCTCACGTAGGGCGCAATGGGTGATGTAGTTGTCATCAACTCGCTGGACAGGAAGGTGAAGAGCACGTCCCAATTCCACTAACCTGTGGAGCTCAAACCACATCTGAATCATGAATAGCGGAGACTGAGCGCTGTTGATATCAGACATCTCTTTCCTCCTCAACTGTGATACTAACCGTACCCATAGCCAGCCACCGCTCTCCTACGTGAATCTGATTTGCCCAATCACGGGCGTCGGTGACCGGTCGTCGGTTAACCTCATTCCCGGGATGAGTGGGCCACCAAGCGGCAAATGTGCCCGCACCATCTGCCCATCTAGGATCACGGAGTGGATCAAGCAGGACGTCTGCCTGTACGTGGCCTAACAGTAACCTCTCAGCAGGCAAGCAGGGCTTTCGCCCGATGAAAAGCGGTCTCTCCGGAGTTCTCAAGGCTTGTTCCAGATCGTCAATTGTAGGAGTCTCGTCAGCAGGATCGAGGGTGAGTGCTACCGTGTACATGGCGTCTGCCCAGTAATCGCGTTGCCGAATCTGCGTGCCGGAACTCGCTGATCCTCCCTTTCGTTTTTCCAGATATCCCCAAGTTGTCCATGCCAGGTCGTCGTTCATGAACGCTTGCCCAAGATCAACGGTCTGATAATCGCGCAAACGTGTGCCCGGTCGATCTTGACGACAGGCATATTGCAGGCGTTCCTGGAGACGTTGCAGAGACGCAGATTGACGATGGTCGTATCCAAGAGCGTTACTGAGCAGCCCACAGACCATCGATAACGCGGGATAGGCTTGAATCACCCCGTGGTTGTCGACGATCGGACCGCCGAAACTCATCAAGGGCGCATCGAACCGTAACAGCAAGACGTCCATGGGCTCACCCCCTGACCTGCGCAGCGGCCCAAGATGCGGTTTCCGCTAAAGGAAGGGCTTTCACTACCTGCAATGCATCGATCAGTTGCTCAACAGGGCCTATCGCTGATAAACGTCGCTCCTCCTTTGGTTCATACATGCTGTCTAATTCATGAACATGCGTAGCTAGTGCAGCGTATGTGTTTGCCAGCAGATCAGGCTGCTTATCAACAGCTCTTCGGAAGGCGTTAGCGAGTGTGCGTGGTTGAGATGTTCCTACTTCAACAAGGACACATTCTGAACGGGAGTAGGGAGCGGTCGATCCCAGCTTCGCTCCCGGGGAGACAGTGGCGATCAGGTGGATCAGTCGCTCTACCACATCAGCAGCGAGCGTTCGATCAACGCTCTCCCAGTCTTGCCGATTGCACCCCTCCAGGTTCGAGACCAACAACGGTACGTCCACGACAACATATCCGTAGAACAGGCCGCTGGTTAGCTCATTCGTGTTGATGTGTCCACTTCCCAGCTCGCCCTCACCCATCGATGCTACCAGCTCGTCAATGGCTGAGAAATAGTCGCTTTCACTCTCTTCGGCATGCGTAGTGAATGAATGAGCAACGTGAATGGCCGCGTCCCCTCGCGCCAGAAGGTCGCTGGTGGCCATGCGGCCAAACATTGCAGCGTCAAGTCCTGTCGCGATGCTCAGCCCCTTGAGGTTCTTCTTCAGGTCCTTATCGGAGACTTGCTTGAACGTGTCAATTGCCAGCTTGATCTGCTCTTTGGTCAAGTCGGCTTGCTGATTGTCCCACAGAACTCCCAGTTCATGCCGTAGCTGGTCGATAGTATCCGCCGCCAGTTGGCGAATGTAGCGTACCTCAGGCTCGCCAAGGATGGTCACCTGAGAGCTATTGAGGGCTGAATCTAGGTCCATTTCTCCTTGAAGTATCTTCTTGTAATCGGTGTCTGAGACTGACTTCCCGGAAAGGACTAGTTCTTTGAGAGTATTGACCGCACAGATCACCAGCTTAGGCGGGTATTCCTTTTCTATGAGCGGTTGAGCCACTAGTTGCCCGAACGTATGGCGGGAGCGAATGGTGTGCGGAACGTCAAGCTGGTATAGGCCTTGCTCGCCATCGTTATGTCGCCAGTGATACTTCAGACATTGTGAGGAGACGCGTGTACGGGTAGCTCCTCCGAATGGTAGGCGCTTGGCGAATCCGGCATCATCCCTGTTGAGAAGGGTCCCGGGATATGATGTAAGAGTGTGGATCTGTATGAACCTAGCATTATTCATTTTTCTTCCTTTGCGTTATTAGATTAGTTAGAAGCATCTTTCTCTTGTTGGTAGAGTGTTTTGTAGTAGTTGCGCGCGATACGCCGCCGATGACGTTCGGCCCATTCTCCTTCCTGGTTGAACAGCAGTTGTGCTATATCTGACCAGTCGACCGTCTGAGACTTGCTAGAGAGGAAACTCGCCAGGCGGCGCACCTCCTTGACCAGGACGTCTCCTCGGGCCTGCATCAAGCGAACGAAGCGAAGCTCGGACCAACCTGCTTGAACCAGCGCCCGTCCCAATCGGGCGTTGGGGATATGAAGGCCCGCTGTCATTGCCATTCCCTGCAGAAGGGCCGCCCAGCGACGCTCATTTTCGTCCTGTTTGGTGCCCTTGGTCCAGCTCTCCGGCACATAGCTTAGGAGCACCTTCCACAGTGCAGGTGTGTACGGAGCCTCTGGTGAGGCACGCCGCAACTGCGCCAGATCCCCATTGGAGAGGTGGTGCTCCATCGCGTAAGCGATCTTCCCTACGACACTGTGGATAGTGTTTTCTGTCGCTGTGGTCTCGTTAGAGACTTGTAGCGTGGTCATGTTCCTCCTTTTCCTCTTGCTTTTGAAACAACCTATCTAGGTGTTTGTGTGCAGATCCATAGAAGATGGACTCGGCTGCGCTAATTGCACGGTACCGCCGGATAGATGGAAGCGGTGTACTGTTGATTGCGTCTTCAAGCTGATTATGAGCGAAGTCGAACAGATTCTGTTGCCAGCGAAGGCGTGCTTCATCGCGTGTTAGATCTAGAGAATCCCACAACCGCTGGAAGAAGACATCGTTCACATCAGCATCGTAGGCGTTCGTCCAACGGTTAAATTTCCCTGAGTCAACTTTTTCATCACTGCCTGCACTCAGTAAGCTGTACAGTGCCGGATAAAGGATATTCCGCTGCACAGTAGTAGCGATATCGATCTGTTCTTGTGCACGGGTAGCGAGCTCCTTACGCTGAGAACTCGAACCAAAAAGCTGGATCGCCTTCGATGGCACAGGTACAACACGATTATACCATCCGCCTGTCTTGCCTTGTCCGCGAACCAATGTAGTTGCGGTTACAAATGCCCCGTCTCTTTCCGCAGCCGTCGTCTTCAGAGCGAGGGGTTCAGCATATTTCCCGGTGAACAGTATGTCATGTAACACACGGTACGAAAATCCCCGCTCACCTACGGTCAATGCTTTAGCCTTCTCTTTGTCGATCGGGGTCCAGGGATCACCGATAACACCGTTAATGTCTTCAGGCGCTGCAACACGAGTGCTCTTGGTATTCGTTCTCCAACAGCAGACTGCGCCACCAGCATACGTGAATCGTATGCGACGACAGATCTCGATGAACAATGGGTCGCACCGATCAAGCGGGAGGCCACCAGACTTGGATCCATCCCAAGGGAGGAGCCATAACAAGCGGATTCCCTCAAGGTTGTAGTTGTACTGCTCCGCCATATCGGCACGAGCGGAAAGGAGGACAGCTACATCACGTTGGAAGCGGGCGCCCCAACTAAGTTCGAAAGACATTCCCACCATTGGGCGGTTCCCGAACCCACCATTCATGCGCACGATGCCGTAGTTCCCCTGGCCGAGAAAGCCCTCCATGGTTTGTAGGGTTATCAGGGCATAGATCCAGTGCTCAATCCGTGGATGCGTTATCCGATGCATCTTAACGTCATGGTTCTTGGAGGTAACCAGTATGTCGAGATCATCGGGGGTGGCAACATCTGCCTTGTATCCGGCCTCCTTGAGCGATCCTTCTGATACCGGCGATTGCATGAACGCCGGTCGCGACACATCCCTAACAACTAAGCACCAGGGAAGCTCATCCCCGTCGGTTAGTCCAAGAAGAAGTTCCTTCCACCGGGCAGCGGAAGTGACCAGTCTCTGTTCGCCATTTCTGGCAAGGGCAATGGCAGCGAGCTGAACCAGGAAACAATACCAGCTCTGCCGTTGGTGGGGTTGAAGAGCATCAAAGGACGTTATTCCATCGCTCGCCAGCCGTCCGAGAATCTGCGGAAGCGATAGTTCAGATTGCGCATCTTCCGGTGTTTGAACGCTGAATAGCGGGTCATCTAGTAGAGAGTATTGACACTTGTCAGCCATCCTTGGGTTCCTCCTTGTAATTAGCGTCAACGGGACGAAGGCCGAGCCTGTCGTAAACGAATGTCTTACCGGCAAACTCAAAGCGTACCTTTCCCTGTTCGATGGTGATGTTTTCCGCGGTAGCCTCTTCATCAGCATCTGGAGCGTAGTGAAAGGGAAGGGTAAGCTCCCGAATTACGTTACCAAACGGACTTGTGATGTCTGTATCGAAATCTATCTTGCGGTCACCTTCCCCGAGACGGGTCTTGATTCTCTCATTGAGATCGTAGGGAAACTCCTCTTCCCCGAAGGGCTTCTTCCGCGGCAAGAGCAATAGATTAGCATGAGAACGATTGGCGCTGTGCGTGCCAAGAACATACATTTCATGTTGCATCCATCTTCCGCCTAACAAATGCACTATCTCACTCAAGGCTTCGGGATGAGTAGCCATCTCTACCAGTTCCCTGTTCATATCTGGGATGATCCAAGTATGGTGTTCTTCAAGTAATCGCCATGTTGCTTCCAATGTGCGAAGGTCTTCGTACACCGTTCCCAAACCGTGCGGGCCAAAGGCACGCCCATTGGGACGGATGTACGACTCAAGCGAGCGTTCCTCCGGGACCAAGACCACTGTACGAGCGGTTCTGCACCCTTCGGGACGTGATTCCGGTGGGCGCTTCTTAGGATGACGGTGGAGCCTTCCTATGCGTTGGAGAAGGACGTCAACCGGACACAGGTCGCTAAGCAGCAGATCGGCATCCAGATCCAGGCTTTGCTGCACGGTTTGCGTGGCTACAGCGACAACACCGCTACGTTGGGAGTATTTGCCAAATGCGTTTTCGATTGCTTGATCAAGGCTTTTTCGATCTGGCCCGGCAAATCGGGAGTGGTGGGGGGCGACAACGCCATTAGCGCTGAACAAGGCCGTGCTGTTCGTGCCAGCGAGATGTTCCACGGCAAGTTGAGTGGCAATGCAATCACGCACAGTGTTGCGGATTATCAGGACTCGCGCTCCGCTGGTTGCTGCACTTAAGGCCAGATGAGCGACCTTGCTCGCGTCACTGGCGATCTGTTCTATCTGCACAGCAACACGCTTAGTGTAGTTGGAGAGATTGGGGCGAATATACTTCGTCTCCTTCCTCCGCGCGTCAGTGTAGGATATCAGCGGATAGAACATTTTTCGTGCTACTACTAGAGGTGGAGGTGGAGTAGGCATAGCATTCAGTAGATGTGACTGGGCTACTGTCCCTAAGGTAGCCGACATCAGGAATGCATGCCCCCCAGACTTCAGGTGATGCTTAATGACTTCCTCCAGCAGCCGTCCCATGTATGTATCGGAAGCGTGCACCTCATCGACGATCAGGAGATGGCGCAACAGAGATGTAGCGCGAAGGTGCGCATGGTTGACCTGAAGTGTTGACAACAATACCTGATCGATCGTGCCGACAGCGATCGTGCCTGCCAGATACCGCTTGGGCTGTTCAGCCGCCCATCCTCGGTAGCGCCAACGAGCACGTTCATCGTCGTTCCAGAGAACCTCGAATGGAGCGAGGCGCTGTCCGGTTGTTTCGTCAACTCTAAGATACCCGGGTACAGCCAACACAACGGCTGGACGGCAATCGGGATCTGGGAAGGCTCTCGTAACGGCCTCTCTCACCCGAGCATGAAGCTCGGTGGCTGCGGTGCGTGTGGGGAGCGCAAAGTACATCCCATCGACCAACCCAGCATGGAACAGTTGCATGAATCGTGTCAAGGCAGCTTCTGTTTTCCCAGAACCAGTATCCGACTCAAGGATACTGAGGCTACCGTTTTCATAATTTGGTAATCTGGCGCATTCCTGCTGAATGGGATGGGGCGAATAGTGGGCAGGAGCTATGGTTTCAAACCCGGGCTTACCTAACCCCAAATTAACTCGAAACTGCCCTGGGGCAAGACCAAGATGCACAATCGCTTCGCCTGTGCGCTGCCGGGAAAACGGTATTCTGTCGGATTCATCAGCCGCATACGGGAAGAATTGCTCGTCTGAGCCAATCCAATCTGCAAGTGTCAGCAGGCCGTTGAATGCATGCTGAAACTCGGTCGAATGCGGGAACACATGCGCGTTGACATCCAAGGCATCGGGGAACCAATCGTGGGCCTTGCGACGAAGATTCCGCATCTCGTTGATGGGGTCCCTCCTCTCATTTGCTCGCCACAGTTCAGGCCTAAAATGAGGAGAAACCCGCACAGGTCGGCCATGGTGAGAGAATGTAGCGAGTAGAAAAGCAACGAGGTCTTCCTCTGAATCGAACCAGCTATTCATCAGTTCCAGATCGAGCGCTGTAATGATGTTGTTCTTCTCTGGACCGTCCCAGTCCATGAAGTCGATGAGAGGTGAGACATGTCCTGTTCGTGGTGCGCTGCGGGAGTAAGCGCGATCTTGAAAGCCGTGATTTACTTTGCCTACATCATGTAGGGCGGCAAGGACACACAGACGAGCGATTTGCAGATCGGATAGGCCTTCCTGACCAAGGAGGCGGCCGAGCCGTGAGTGTAGAACAGTGTGTTTGAGAAGAGCCTCAGTAACGGCAGCAACGTCAGCGGAGTGAGCTTCCAACGGCTGCCAAGAAACAACTGTGCCAATCTCGTTTCTCTTGATCTTAGCCCAGAAACCAGTAGGTATTCCTTCCATTTTACGCATCTTTATTCAACAGTGCTCGTCTGATGACAGTGTAGGACGCGCGCCCAGTATTGGCAAACATTGGGCCGCGCTGTTCTTGCGTTGCGGTTTCATGCTTGAGGAGGTACTTCGCATAGGCGGGGAGAGCAGCGGAGTCTGTTGACCCCTCATCAAGGGAGGTAAGCGCTCTCGCTAGTGGTCCAGGGAGTTCCAAATCAAACGAATGTTAGACATAGAAGGCAGCCCGGTTAAACGGCTCAGTGACCTGCCGAAACTCACGCGGATTACGCAGCGTCTTGCACCGCTACCGCCGTCGTTTGGCGAAAGGATTTCATCGCGTCCTCAAGCTCCTCATCGACAATGTGGGTATAGATTTGGGTTGTGGCTAGGTTGGAATGTCCAAGCGCCTTCTGGGTGAGCCGGATGTTCGTCGTTTCACGGTAAAGGTCCGTTGCGAAGGTGTGCCGTAAGGTGTGCGGGTGCACGTTCTTTTCAATCCCTGCCTTGGCTGCTAGTCGCTTTAGCATCGCTTCAACGTAGCGCGGGGAGACTGGCTTCCCTGCCAGCGTTGTGAAGAGGTGTTCAGGGTTGCCCTTCACGTCCTTCGCTTGGCGCTCTCGCCATGTACGGAGGAGATCTAAGTCCTCTTCTCCGATCCATAGCGTGCGATCCTTCGCCTCTTTACCCTGCCTCACCATGAGCTTACCGGTGGTGAGATTAAGATCGTGCCACTTCAAGGCGGTCACTTCCGCCAATCGTAGCCCGGTGTTAAGCATTAAGCGGAGCATCGTCTGGTTACGCTCCCCGGTTGGATAGCGGGGGGTGCTGGAGGGCAATAGCTGCCCTCTTATTCGATTGAAACTTACTCATCCGGGCATAGATCCGCCTTTGTAAGCTTGTTCTCCTTGATCCATGTTGCGAGGTCTCTACCGTCAATGGTGACAACGCATACCCACCGCGCGAAGCTATAGCCAGTCAGCCTGATGCGGATCTCGGCGGCGTCCGCAACGGAAATCCGATCACCCACGACAAACGAACGTCTGGAAGACAGGAAGATCCACCCAAAGACGTTTGCTATGGGTTCTCGTAGCGCGATGGCAACTCCTGCAGAGACGAGACCGAGGTAGGTCACTAGGGATTGGACACCAGAGAACCAGATTCGCCCAAGCACGATGATGCCGGCGAAGGCCGCGACGTAGGCAGACCACTTCCTCCAGCGGTACTGCATTCCGGAGTCCTGTGTCCGTCTGCCGACAATCCAAAGCAGGACCCACCGTACGACAAGAACCGCAACTACAGTTATGGCCGATGCGATGATCCTCGACGCGGAGTCGGGAGCAATGCCAAGTGCATTGGCTATGGTTCTCGTGACGACACTCATTCCTCACCTCTCCCGGAGTGAATCGGCTGGCCTTGTCCCGGCTTGGTACGTGGCGCCAGGGAAGCTACAGCCACTTCCTTCGCCTGAAGTATAGGAGCATCCCTCCGCCTACGGCAAACATCGCGCCCAACAGGGCGAAGTAGCCATATCGCCATTGCAGCTCAGGCATGTAGACGAAGTTCATGCCGTAGAGGCCCGCCATGAAGGACAGGGGAATGAAGATCGTGGCAATGATGGTCAGTACCTTCATGACTTCGTTCATCCGGTTGCTGATGCTTGAGAGATAGAGATCCATCAGACCGGAGACCATGTCGCGAAACGTCTCGACGGTGTCAATGATCTGGATCGTGTGGTCGTAGACATCTCGGAGGTATGGACGGGTCGATTTCCCAACAAGCTCGCTTTCGTCCCGTTGGATGTTGCCAAGGACCTCTCGCAGCGGCCATACGGACTTGCGCATGAACAGCAGCTCGCGCTTCAGGTGTCGAATGGATGCGAGATCCTCGCGCTTCGGGTTCTCGGTCATGTCCTCACCGAGCGCTTCGATACGTTCGCCGAGTGCTTCAAGAATCGTGAAGTAGTGGTCGACCACAGCGTCGATCAAGGCGTACGCGAGATAATCTGAGCCGAGCTTCCTGACCCGCCCTCGGTTTGATAGGATTCTTTCGCGAACCGGATCGAAGACGTCGCCCTGTCGTTCTTGGAACGAAAGCACCCATGAAGGCCCAAGCGCTATGCTCACTTGTTCATCGTCGATCTCTTCTGAATCCCCATTCCAGCGAAGCATGCGAAGCACTATGAACAGAAGCGAATCGTAATCCTCGACTTTCGGACGCTGTCCAGTATGTACGATGTCCTCGATAACAAGCGGATGGAGCTTGAAGCATGCACCAATGCGCTGAATCTTCTCGACGTCGTGAACTCCATCGACGTTTATCCAGGAGTTCCGGGTGGTCGCAAGGGACGAAGCGACTTCCTCCACGGAATCGAGCACGTCTCGCCGCACGTCCGCCTCGTCGTAATCGAACCGAGAGACGGTGACTGCGGCCTCTCTCTCCTCGCCTACGTAGACGGGTGTTCCCGGTACTTGGCCAGCCTTCTTCGATCCCTTGCGAATGAATTTAGCCACTTCACGCCTCCAATCCATCATATTGCGGATGCGTGTGGAGTGTCAAGCCGAAAGTTCCCGTTTCTCTACGCCTCGTTATTGCATTGGAAATGGAACAATCGGAGTAATGGATTACCGGCCCTCGGTATCTGGCGATGACGCAAATCGAGACGGTCAAAGAGTCACAGAAGGATGACGTGCTTCGGTCGCATGAGGAAGTAATGTACGCGCTAAACTTGACACAACCGCGAATCCACCGTATATTGGATTTTTATGAAACGAAGACGCATTCGGTGGCGACTGATTGGCGTGCTATCGCTGGCTACGCTGCTTGTCATCATTGTCCTGCAGAACACACAGGTTGTTGATATTCGCGTTCTGTTCTGGCAGCTTAGCATGTCCCGGATCATCCTTCTCCTGTTCTCGCTTGTCGTTGGATTCGCAGGCGGCTACTACTTGCGGAGAGGCGGGCAGCATTCGGGCCAGGATCACGCCATCATCAGAAAGCGGGACGAGCAGCAGTCTTAGTAGGGCAGACATCGGAGACGCTTGGCTACTCTGACCGAGCGTCACGAAGGTCAATGGTTGTCGAGGCGTAAGCAATG
>Ga0307428_1001146_pt1 | contig 13906 bp, 14 predicted proteins | sample SalMarWE160240MG_FD_202161 | JGI IMG/M metagenome (GOLD analysis project Ga0307428, IMG submission 202161) | Salt marsh sediment microbial communities from the Plum Island Ecosystem LTER, Massachusetts, United States - WE1603-240 | ecosystem: Environmental > Aquatic > Marine > Intertidal zone >...
CGGCTAACCAACGTGCCTTCCCTCCTCCAGGTCGGCGCCGCCCTGCTGGTCAGCGGCCTCCTCAGCGCCCCCCGGTATAGAGAGTGGAGGCTCCCCGCAGGGACCTGGCTTTTGGGGATAGGAGGCATATTCGGGTACCACTTCCTCATATTCACGTCCTTCAAGCACGCCCCGGTGGTAGAGGCTAACCTCCTCAACTACCTGTGGCCCCTCCTCATAGTGGCTCTCTCCCCCGTGGTGCTCCCCGGCCACCCGCTTAGGTCCCACCACGTCGTCGGGGCGTTGACGGGGTTCATCGGGGCCGGCCTGATAGTCACGGGGGGTAAGCTGAGCCCCGACCCAGCCCACCTCGCCGGATACGTTATGGCGGCGAGCGCGGCGCTTTCATGGGCTCTATACTCCCTGCTCACCAAGCGGGTTCCGCGGTTCCCCACGTCGGCCGTCGGCGGCTTCTGCGCCGTCTCGGGCACCATCTCCACCCTGCTCTACCTTGTGAGCGGATCAGGGGCGCTGTACTCGCCAAGCCCCACCGAGTGGCTGTTCATCGCCCTCCTCGGGCTGGGCCCCATGGGCGCCTCGTTCTTCCTGTGGGACTATTCACTGAAAGAAGGCGACCCCCGGATACTGGGCGCCCTGAGCTACCTGACGCCCTCGCTGTCGACCCTCTGGCTTGTCCTTCTCGGCGGCCAGTCCCTCACACCCGTCTCGGGGGTGGCGATGCTCCTGCTCGTGGCGGGCTCACTGATAGGCAGCCTGGACCTGCTCAGGGGACGCAGCCGGTGAGGAAAAGGTGGGTCAGCAGCTCTCCACGAGTTCCCTGACCCTGCGCTTGGCGTCCTTCATGAGGTCCTTGCCGTGGGCGTAGATGAAGGCGTCGAAGTCGTAATCGAGCAGCCTCCTCATCTCCCGGGTCGCCTGCTCCGCGTCCAGGCAGTAGCGCTCGGGCGGCGGCGTCAGGTTGCCCTCAGGGTCGCCGAAGATAGTGTCCCCGCCGATGATCGCCTTATGACTCCGCAGATAGTAGCTGCAGTTCCCCTCCGAGTGTCCCGGCACGTGGATCACCTCGATGCCGCCGCACACCGGCACCACCTCGCGGTCCTCTAGGCCCTCGACTTCGACGCCCGTGGCCTTCTTGATAAGCGGCGCCTCCAGCCTCTGCGACTTCACGGGGGCGCCCGTCAGCTCCACCAGCCTGGGCAGGTTGTTGATGTGGTCACCGTGCTTGTGGGTGACGAGTATGAGCTTCACATCCCCCCATTTCTTGCCGATCCTCTTGAGCTCTGCCTCTAGGTTCCCCACGTGCTGCTCGGTCATCCCTCCGTCCACCAGAACCAGCCCCTCCTCGCACCCCAGTATCCAGGACTCCATGGAGTGGTCCTTCGCCTCGCTGTGGTCTACGCTGTATACTCCTTCAAGTATCTCGACCAACTAAAACACCAACCAAGTGATATGTCTCAGGCTTAATAATTGAATTGCCCATGAAAAGGTGAAACCAGTTGAGCGACGCCCTCCGTAAGACCCGTGAAGCCTACGACGGACTCGCTGAGACATACGACAGGGCTAACAGGTCCATCGAGGACATCGAAGGTATACTAGAGGCGTTCACGAGGAACCTGAAAGGCAGGCTGGTCCTGGGCGTCGGATGCGGGCATGGGAGAGACGCGGAGTACTTCACCGAACAGGGTCTAGACGTCGTCGGGCTCGACCTCATCTCCGAGCTGATACGGATCGCTCGGCTTAAGGCGAGAGAGGCGCGCCTCATACTGGCTGATATGAGGCGTCCCCCCTTCAGGGACCGCTGCTTCGACGGTGCATGGGTCTGCGCCTCGTTCCACCACCTCGAGAAGGATGACGCCCCCGAGGCGGTGAAGGAGCTTACCCGGGTCCTCGGCGACAACGCAGTAACCCATATCTCCGTCAAGAGGGGAAGCTTCACCGGGTTTGAGGCCCGCAACAGGTACCGTGGCGGCCCTCGTTACTACTCCTTCTACACCGGAGAAAAACTGATGAAGCTGATCACCGAGGCAGGGCTCAAGGTTAAACACTCAAACATAACGGCAGAGGAGAAGCTGGGTGGTCATTGGATTAACCTCCTCCTAGAAAGGGAACCTCTGCAGTATTGAGTCACATGGAAGAAATTCTTATCCATCGAAAGCCATAAGTGACTGTAAAAAGGGCTTCTCCAATGCCAAGACTCAACCGGGACCTCTGGCTGCTGTTCGCGGCCAGCTTCGCCATCGTCATCTCGATCCAGTTGATACAGCCCCTGTTCCCGCTCTTCCTCGACAGCCAGGGCGCCTCAGAGATGGAGATCAGCCTCGTCATCTCCATGGCCAGCCTCGCCACCACGGCACTGATGATCCCAGGCGGGTTCCTCATGGCGAGGATGGGCAAGAAGAGGATGCTTCTGATAGGTTTACTGATCTGGGCCACGGTTCCCGTCTTAATGGCATCGGCGAGGGACTGGAGGACAGTCGCGCCCTTATACATGGTATATAATCTTGCTGATGTCTTCGTCGGGCCCACACGGATGGCGATGATCGCCGAGTACGCGACCCCTGAGAGCCAGGCCACTGTCTTCGGGTTCATGAGCATGGACTGGCCCGTCGGAGGCATCGTGTCCCCCCCGTTGAGCGGCTACCTCGCCGAGAGGTCAGGGTGGCACCTCAGCTTCCAGGTCGCCGCAGTCGTTATGGCTCTGGGGGCGGTGCCCATCCTGATGCTCAGGGGAGAGGAGGACGGCGGGAAGACGGAGGAGACTGTGAGCGTGTCGGCCATCTTTCGACGAGAATACCTCTCTACGATTCTCCTCTTCTTCGCGTTCGCGCTCGTTCTTTCGACGGGTCAGAGCGTCGTCGGCACGATGCTCCCCATATTCCTGAAGAACCAGATGGCGCTTCCCCTCTCCAGCATCGGGCTCTTCTTCTCCGGCTCCAGCGTCCTCAGTCTTCTGAGCCAGGTCCCCGGCGGGTGGCTGGCCGACAGATACGGGAGAAAGAGGGTCATCGTGGCCTTCCTCCTGCCGATCCCTCTCATCTTTGGCGCCTGGGCGGTGGTGAACGACTGGGTGACAATGCTCGTCCTCTACTCTCTTTTCGCCGGGTGCCTGAGTATGATGGGGTCCGCGTCCCTCGCTTTGCTGTCAGATTCGTTCCCGTCGGAGCTCACGGGGGCGGCCTTCAGCGTTAGGATGACAGGCTTCAGGATGGGCTCCATCGTGGGCCCTCTCCTCGGCGGATACCTATACGCTTTTTTGAGTCCGAAGTCACCTTTCATCGCGGCGGGGCTGCTGTTCCTCGTCGGGATCCCACTTATCTATCTGATTAAGGAAAAACCAAGACAACCCCACTAGTGTTCGGAATTTAATACACAAAATGCCGAGGACGGGATTTGTACCTTTGAGCACGTTTTCCGTCCGCGAGTAGACTAAAAATATTGATAATTTAGGGATAAACCATTTATCGTTACTTAGATATTATTAACGGAGTTGTAAGAAAATGAAGATGGATGCGAAAACCATCGGAGTTTTGTTTGTCATCGTTCTCGTGTTAGCAGGGGGCGCATATCTGGGCATGCGTCCAGAAGAGCCGTCGGAGGAAGACGAGGAGATCCCTAATGGTTCTCCCCCTCCGTCTGAGACCCCTCTAGAAACACCTGAGGAGGAGCCTGCTACCCTTGATATACCTCCGCGTCCAGATGTCCCGGATATCCCGGAAGGAATACCTCATGGTTGGACCGTGAATTACACTGAAATCTACTCCAATGATTTTGAGTCAGCCACATACCCCGGGGTGGCCGTAAACGGTGAGCTGATAACCGAGGGGGCTCTGGACGGCGTGACTTCGGTCAAACTGTCCCATGGTCAAGGTATCGAAACCGACCCAACGCTCCTACCTCTGGAGGGAGACACCTACTACGTCTTTGAGCTTGACTATCAACTACTCGACGTCTCCAGCATGCACCCTCTGTGGATCAACCTCCGCCCCGAGGGTTCAACTGACGAGGACGAGTCGGTGGTCCTTAGCGGCTTGTTGCCTAATGCTGATCCGCGTGGCACGTTCTCGATTGGGGGGCTGACTCCCGACGCCCCCAACTACTACCTGACGCTCACTGCTGCCACCGGTACCACCATCGTCATTGATAACCTCAGAATATTCCGGTTAGACCCCCTGCCTGTGACCAGCCCCCCTGAAGGGTGGGCTGAGCTAGCTGAACTACCATACCCTCGACTCGGGAACTATCAGCTGGGGGCTCCTTACCACTGGGCACATGATGGCACCAATATGGCGCCAGACTGGCCGGAGGGAGAGTGTGTCCATAAGCTGGACGAATATCTGGAAAAGCTATCCCTCTTTGACATCGTCGCTGGACCCAATGTCGGTAGCCAAACCGCAGAAACCTTTTTTGTCAAGAGGCTCCGCGAACTAAATCCCGACATCGTCCTCGTGCCTTACACGATTTACGCGGAGAACGAATGTTACTTTGAGCCGCCCCACGCCACCATCGACCTGACTTACGACTTCTACAGCGAGCTGCCTCAGGAGTGGGTGATGAAAGACACCCACGGCGAAGCCCCGGAATGCGTCGGCTACCCGGGTCAACTAATGCTGAACATCTTCGACGACTGTCCGGCCGTCGGCGGGGAGACCTATACAGACGCCATCGCCGATCACATAGTAGAAAACGTCATGGCTTCAGGGATATGGGACGGAGTCATGATCGACAACACCATACCCAAGGTTAGCCACTTCATCCCGAACTCCCAGAACCCTTCCCTCATCGACTTCGACATCAACCTTAACGGACAGCGTGACGAACCCCCTGCCCAGATAAGCGAGCAGACAAAAGAGGCCTGGATAGGCTTCATGGAGAGGCTCAGGGCGGAGGTGGGGGAAAACGAGATAATCATAGGGAACGCCGGGTTCACCCCCTACAGCTGTCTTGCATCCTATCTCGACGGCTACATCTTCGAGATACTCCTCGACCCCTGGTTCATGGGAAGGCTGCAGCCAAACGAAGGCGCATGGCGGACGACTCTCGACCTCTACTACATGACTCAGGAGAATACCCGGGAGCCGCACCTCAACATACTAGAGGCAGCCGGCCACCCCCTCGATGTGTCGGATGCGCCCGAGGACCGGAACTACCTGGAGCCCACCGCCGAAGACATCTATAAGCAGCGCCTCGGCCTCGGCACCGCTCTGCTGGGGGACGGGTTCTACGAGTACGACCTCTACGACAACCGCGCCGTGCCTTACTGGTTCGACGAGTACATGGTGGACGAGGACGGCGTCGCCGTGGAAGACCCAATGTGCAAGGGCTACCTAGGCATGCCCCTCGGGGACGCGGTGGAACTCAGGTCCCTAGAGACCCTGCTCTGGGGGGAGGGCTTCGACGGCGGATCATTGCCCTCCGACATGAAGGGAGAGGGAGCCGTCGAAGACAGTAGACTCATAGTGTACAACCCGGACCACACGGCCTACAAGCAGACCACCAAGGTGGAGACCAAGACGGGCTCCATACCCTTCAGCTCGGGAGAGACCTGTGTCGTGGAGTTCGACTGGGAGATACTCGAGACCATAGACGACCGCTTCTACGTCGGTATAACCAGCACGGAAGGCATGCTGGGCAGTTACACGCTGCCAGAGGTCCATACGGGGGGCTCAGGCGAGGTCAGGTTCCCCGTGACGCTGAACCACGGCAGCGGCTTCAAACTGGAGATCGCGTTAACCAGCGGAGGCGGCAAGGTCGCCGTCGACGACATCAAAGTATACGAGGGCGGCGCCGGGCCCTGGAGGCGGGACTTCGAGAACGGCTTCGTGCTGGTGAATCCCCTGAACAAGCCATACACGTCCAACGCCGAGGAGCTAGCCGGGTCATACAGCCGCACCGGCATCAAACGCATCCTGGGCACGCAGGCCCCTGACGTGAACAACGGCGAACCAGTGACCGACACGTTGACGCTGCAGCCCTTCGACGCCATAATCCTGCTAGCGGATCACACATCGAGCCCATGATCATTTTCCACACATCTTTTTTCATCCAGATACTCCAAGAGGCCTTTACATAACCATGTTTTACGCCTAGGAAAAGCTGTGCGGAAATGAAGTTATCAGGTTAACCTGTTTTTTCTAACACGAGCCTCGTCGACGACACGTCGACCTCCACTATCCGCACGCCCTCAACCACGACCGGCTTACCGAGCACATCCCTCAAGGTGACCCTCTGGTCCTCTACCTTGGCGTAGATGACGTCCTCGGCTACCTTCTCGTCACCGAGGAAAACCTTGAACTCACACATTTCCCCTGCCTCCTAGATGCTCCAACGCCTTCCTCAGGTGCACGGAGACCTCGTCCGCTTTACCGGCCGCACGCTTCATCTCGGCTGCCGCTTCCTTGAGCCCCAGCCCCTCGGCTTCGCTCGCCTCTTCCAGGAACCTGTCTCTGTGCTCGTCGTTATGGTGAGCCCAGTGCTCTATGAGCCCCCTCAGCCTAGCTTCTTCCTTGCTCAAACCAATCACACCCATGATCTACCCTGTACCATCCTTAACCTTTACTCGGATCAATGAAAACTCTGAGGACAATCACCCGGCATCCTCCCCGCAGCGGATGCCCGCCCAGTCCAGCTGACCGTAGCCCTCCCCGCTGCACGGGATACAGTAGTACCCGTCGGGCCTCTTAACCGCCTTCGTCTCCATCACCTTCTCGCCGCATCCCCTGCAGATGTGGCTCTCAAGGAGACGGCTGTAGTCTGGGAGCTCGGTCTCCACCGGCTCCAGCTTGAAGATCCTCTCCGCAGGTATCTCCAGAACGGAGAAGCAGTGACGCTTGTTGAGCTCCATCATGCGGGCCTCCTCCTCCGGGGTCGCGTCCCTCTCGTTGACGATCCTCCTGTAGAGCTCCTGCGTCTCTGGGTTCCTAGCCTTTAATAGATCCCCCAGATCGGGTCGCGTGGAGACCCTGACGCCTCTACCGTTCCTCTCCACGAGGCTGAACGCGGTCTTACCGTAGTCCCTGTACACCAGGCTGTTGTTGCCGAAGCTGCAGCCCGTCACCATCTGGACGCCGTCGCTGAAGCAGCTGTTGGTCTCCACTATGGCGATGACATGCTCCATCCCCGTGTTCTCCACAACCCCCAGGGTCTTCATGGCGTAGTGCCCCGCTATGACGCCCATGGCGCTGCCGACGCAGTGGTGCCCGTGTATGAGGGCTGTCCTACGAAGCAGGCCGGCAAGATCGTCGTTCCTGATCATCTCCTCGATCTCGAGGCGTGTATCGTTCAAACCCATACACGCATAGTATTACTATTAAATAAAAAAGTATTATCATTCTTGTGGGGCTGTCTCACACGGGTCAAGGCGACGGCGCCACAACTTTCTGATAACGATCACACGATACCCTGAAGGGAGAGTCGTATGCAGAGTTCGATAGTTTTTTCATCTTTGTCGACGATTTCTCATGATACTTATGGTTAACAAGGACCGGTTCGGGGGACTGATCCCGGCGACCATCACCCCCATGGACGAGAACGCCCAGATCGACACAGATGCCTACGATAAATACCTGAAGTGGATCGTGAAACAGGGCGTAGTTGGACTAGCCATCAACGTGGACACGGGGGAGGGACCGACGCTAACATCCGACGAGCGGGTAACCCTTCTGGAGATAGCCAGAAAGCGGCTGAGAAGCCCGAAGATACTTGTAGCCGGGTTAACGGCGGCGTCGACGAACCAGTCCGTCGAGGAGGCGAGGAAGGCTAGGGACGCTGGCGCCGACGCGGTGCTGGTCTTCCCGAACACGGCGTTCAGAGGCTACCCCCCGAACCCCGAGGCGATGAGGCGGCACCACCTCGAGATCGCTGAGAACGCCGACATGGGCCTCATCCTATTCCAGCTCCAGGACGCCCTCGGCGGCATAGAGCTGGGCGAGGCCTCCCTTAGAGCCCTCGCCTCCCTTGATAGGGTCGTGGCGATTAAGGAGGCCACCTTCAACTTCTCCAAGTTCAAGTCCACCATGAAGCTCATCCGGGAGCTGGAGGCAGACAGGGGCAGGGGAATAGCGTACCTGACGGGAAACGACAACTTCATACTCGAGAGCTACCTATGGGGCTGCGACGGCGCCCTCATAGGCGCCGGCGCTCAGGACACGGCGAGGATAGCTAGGTGCTACGAGGCCTGCGCCGAAGGAAGCTATGCGGAAGCCATTGAGTTAGCCAAGGCGTTCCAACCCCTCGTGGACGCCGTGTTCGCTCCCCCCGTGAGGGCGTACCGGGCCAGGACCAAGGCGTGCCTATACCTGCAGGGCGTGATTCCGTGCAGAGCCGTGCGGCAGCCGTTGGTGGAGGTCCCGGACTCGGGTCTTGAGCCCTTGAGGGATGCCCTCAGATCGTCTGGGTTGCCCGTTGTGAACTAGGTGAGCGCTGTGAGCAGAAACGACCCGTTCTCGTCCCTGGACTCCATCCGTTCCTTGGCTCGGGAGAAATCTCCGGGGATCGGGTTCGCAGAGGACTTATCGATCCTCAAGACCCCGGTCCAGGCGGGAGAACTGACGTTCCCCAACAGAGTCGCCATACAGCCACTGGAGGCTGCGGACGCGGACGCCGAAGGGGCGCCCACAGAGTACACGCGGAGGAGGTACATCGATTACGCCGAAGGCGGCGCCGGGCTGATCTGGTTCGAGGCGTGCTCCCTCGACTTCCCCGAGGCCCGAAGCCACGGCAGCATGATGGTGATCTCGCGGAAGACGCTGAAACCGCTGAAGAGAATCGTGGACGAGGCGAAGGAGAGGTCGAGGAGCTGCATGTCTGAGCTGGGGCTCGAGGGCAGGGCGGCCCTCGTGCTCCAGCTGAGCCACGCCGGGCGGTACCGGGTGGAGAAGTCCAAGAGGTCGCCCGCCATCGCGTTCAGGTTCCCAGGCGTCGACGACGCCTTCGGCATAGGCGGGGACGTGGGCAGGGTGATCTCGGATGCCGAGCTGGAGGAGTTGATGGAAGCCTTCGTCGAGGCGTCGTCCATGGCGTACGAGGCTGGGTTCGACGCCGTCGACGTGAAGGCCTGCCACGGTTACCTGCTGAACGATCTGTTATCGGGGTACACGAGAGAGGGCGTGTACGGGGGAAGCAGCTTCGAGAACCGGGCGAGGTTCCTCCTTGACACCATCAAGGCGATCAAGGAGGAGACAGGTGGAACCGTCACGTCGCGGCTGAACGCGTACGACGGCTACCCGCCGCCCTATGGGTTCGGCTGCTCCGGTGAAGTGGACGAGGAGACCGGGTTAACGGGGTTCGACCCGTCCGAGCCCACCCGCCTCATCCGCGAGATGGGGAGGCTCGGCGTGGACTTCGTGAACATCTCCCTCGGGAACCCATACTACAGCCAGTACCTCACGCGCCCCTACGACAAGATGAGGGGAAGCAGAGACTCGCCGATCCACCCAATGAAAGGCGTGGAGAAGCACTTCAAGATAGTAGAGACCCTGAAGCGGAGCGCCCCAGGGATGAAGTTCGTGGGCTCAGGGTACTCGTGGCTAAGGCAGTACGGGACAAACGCGGCGTCCTATAACGTCGAGCGGGGCAGAGTGGACATCGCCGGGTGGGGGCGCCTCGCCATCGCCGCCCCAGGATTCCCCAGATACGTGTTCGAAACAGGGGCCATACCACCCTCGAAGATATGCGTTGCCTGCGGTAACTGTACGCGGCTTCTCCGGGCGGGATTAAGGTCCGGCTGCGTTGCACAGAACCCAGACGAGTTCAGGCAATCCATGAAAAAACTCGACGGGAAATGAACCCACACCAAGCATGGTACACTACTCCTGTTTATCTATCCTGAAATAACCTTGAAAAGTGGCGCCGGGAAAGGAGTTTGAACCCTTGCGTCCTTATGACGATTTAAGTGCATGAAATTGGATGACTTGAGAGCACCGCTTATTCTTGGTGGAGTTTGGATAGGACCTACACACCTTCAGGGTCGTCGTTTGGCTCTTTTCTCTCCGCCTTGATGTCTTCCAGTTTTGTACGGACGTTTGACTCTACTTTACGAATCTGATCCATTAACTTCGTTCCACCGGACTGCACTTTGCTCTGTACCGTCTGCAAGCCGTCCTTCGATTTCACCATGACGCCGTCCAGAGCGTCTTTGGATCGAGTCGAGTATTCTGATAGTTTCTCCTTCATTGAACTGGCGGCGCTGTCCAGTGTTTCTTTCAGGGGCGGTTCCCTGTCTCTATAATCCTTCAGCAGTTGCAGAATAAGGTCACTCTGGGGTTTCCCCTCGTTCTCCTTAGACCATTCCACGAGGAGGGGATTTATCCACGTTAACTCTTCCTCCTCGAAGGTGAAGTACTTCCTCTTCATCTCTGACATGCCACAGCCCAGCATATTTTATTTTATCTTCGTAAAACAGTTATGAATTCCAAGTATGGTTTTGTGATATATTTTTGGCGCCGGGAAAGGGATTTGAACCCTTGGGTCCTTGCGGACACCAGCTTTCCAGGCTGGCGCTCTTCCAGGCTAAGCGACCCCGGCAACACCGACAAAGTCTAACATGGCCGGGATTTAAATCCTCACCTGTTCCACACAGTTTAATACCGACCGCCTCGTAAATCACCCGAAACACGATGAACGTCAGCTGGATCGACCGAATCCAGAAAACGCTGGACATGCTCAAAGAGCTCCGCGAGAAACGCAGCCAGGACCGCCTCGACCTCGTCAGGACCATGAGGTACGGCTTCGGCGCCCTCAGCCAGAGCCTCGGCGGCTGGATGCAGTGGGTAAACAGCCCGGAGGTCATGAGCCAGTTCACCCAGGAGGAGCTCCAGGAGATGAGCGACACCGTCCTCGACCTGGTCACCAAGTTCGTCGAGTACGACCGAGACATCACCGATTTTGGCATGAAGAAGGGCCTCGGCAAGCAGCGCGAGGAAGAGCCCAGCCGCTTCATAATATAAATCTGACCAGCAGCGGATCTAGGCTAGCCTGCCGCCTGCCCCCTTGCCGCCGCTGCCCTGGTAGATCTCCAAGACTCTGCAGACCACCGCGGATCTGCCCGGTAACGGCTTCTCACGCTCCGTCGCCAACTTATGAGCCTTGACGTACAGCGGCCCCTCCGTCACTTCCTCGGCCATGCACTTGATCTGATAGCTACCACCCTTGCCGTAGCACACGAAGCATACGCGGCCGTTATCTTTTATGTTCGCGAGGGTCTTGTTGAGGTAGTTGTTTACCACACAGAGAGTCTCTTCGTCATCCCACCACCAGATACCGACGTAGATGACGTTGGGGACGCCCTCCCCGTTCACCGTCGCCATGGGGATCACCCTCTGGGCGGTGAACGCCTCCCTGACGTTCTCAGGCACCTTAACCATTCAAATCACACCCTAAGGGGCGCCTGCGACGCTTATTAAACCAGCCAACCGATATTCCCCCATGAAGCATCATAGGTATGACGAGCCATGGACGCCTTGAATCTACATAGGGAAGCCGTGGTCGTGGACACCCACTGTGACACCCTGAAGTGTCTCCTACCCGAATTCACGCGTCCCCGGGGCTCCATGTGGGACGACAGAAGCGACATCGGGATGGGAGTCAGAAGCAACCTCGGCCACGTAGACGTTCCGCGTCTCCTTGAGGGAGGGGTTGACTGCCAGGTCTTCGCAGTCTCCAGTGAGCGGAGCAGAACCCCCACACACCCCCTCAGGACCGCCCTGGATATGATCGACAGGTTCTACAGGGAATGCGAGAGCTGCGGCTCCCTCACTCCGGTAACGAGCAGTGACGAGGTGCTGGACGCTAAGAAGAAGGGAATGGTAGCGGGGCTACTGAGTATAGAAGGTGCCGACGTCATCGAGGGCAGGATAGAGATGCTCAGCGTTTTCCACCGCCTCGGCGTCAGGATGGTGGGGCTCGTCCACAGCCTGCGGAACCAGCTGGCCGACGGAGTCACGGACCGGCGCACGGGCGGCGGCCTCAGCGAGCTCGGAGCCCAGGCCGTCGAGGAGCTGGACCGGCTCGGGATGATCGTCGACGTGAGCCATATCAATGACGAGGGCTTCTGGGATGTCCTCGATCACACCAATCACCCGGTCATCGCGAGCCACAGCAACAGCCGCGCCGTCTGCAGCCACCCCCGGAATATGACGGACGAGATGATCGTGGCGCTCGCCGAGAACGGCGGCGTAATGGGGATGAACTTCGCCCCAAGCTTCGTGCACCCCGAGCAGGCCACGCTGCAAGGAGTGGTAGACCACATCGACCACATCGTCGAGCTTGTAGGCCCTGACCACGTGGGGCTCGGCAGCGACTTCGACGGCATCCCCTACACCCCGGTCGGCCTAGAGGACGTCACCAAGATGCCGGGGATAACCGAGGAACTGGTGAACCGGGAGTACAGCGAATTGGATATAAAGAAGATACTGGGCGGGAACCACCTGAGGCTGATGAAGAAGGTGGTGGGCTAGAGGAGGATGCTCTCCCAGCGGAGCCCGCCGCAGCCGCAGCTCTCGTCGTCAGGGTCCATAGCCTTCAGGACGCTGAGTATCGCCTCGGCTGACGGCCTGCTCCACCGTTTCTGGAAGTCGCTGAACGCGGTGGAGCCCTCCCAGCGGGGGTCGACGAGGCCCTCACCGTAGTTAGAAACCAGCTCCAGGGCCGCGTAGCAGGCCCCTATCTCCCGCGCGAAGAAGACCTCGGGCACCAGGTTCATCGTCACTACGTCGATGCCCCTGTTCTGCCACCTGAGCCTGATCTCGGCGGGGCTCTCCAGCCGCGGCCCCTCGGCCACACCCACTATGCCCCGCTTGAAGACACGGGGGAACCCGGCGTCCACGCACGCGTCCACGAGCAGCCCGCTGAGGGAGGGGCAGAGCGGCTGGTGTAGCCTGTAGCTGAACCTGGGCACGTCCAGCCCCTTGTCCCGGAGGCTCACCATGAGCATCTGGGGCCGCTTGGTGGTGAAGTCCACGAAGTCATCGGGGACCACGGCGTCCCCCGGGTCCAGGAGCCTGTTGGTGGAGCCGCAGAGCGCCGTTCCAATGATCTTCTTGACCCCTGCCTTCCAGAGCACGTAGAAGACGCGTTCACCGCTGCTGTCCGGCTCCGTGTTCCTTATCTCGCGGGTTATCCCGTGGAAGCCGACGTACAGGAACTCCTTCCCGTCGACCTCCCCGTGGATGAAGGGCGCTGTGGGGCCGAAGGGCGTCTCGAAAACCAAGTCATCTGCAATGACTTTGACGCCTTCGTAGCCGCGGGGGAACCCCGACCCTATGGTGGTGGAGCCCCCGAGGACCGCGATCTTAACCTTTGGTATCTCAGCCATGGGCAAAATCATGTCTTCAAGGGTTAAAACGGTTGCCCGGGCCACTCCGAATGCACCACAACGTGGTCCATGGACCCGTAAAATCAATAGTTTATACCCAAAATAGAATTATATACTAGAACATACGCCCATTAAAATCGATTCTATAGTAAATATAGACGAAAGATATATATACGTGAAAGGTGCTATATCGTTGCTCTGTACGCTAATTAATATTCCGATGGGATTCGGGGTATTCCTAGCGCATCAGTCTCAAAAAAAGGTGCATATGATATGATATATAAACCCAATACACGACAGGGTAGCGAGGATGTTTGCCCGGAGTGTGGAAGCAGGCACGTAATTATTGACGGTGGCTCCGGGGAGAGGATTTGCGGCGCATGCGGCCTCGTCATGGCTGACACCATGATCAACGAGGGCCCCGAGTGGAGGGCTTTCAGCCAGGACGAGCGGGACAGCCGCAGCCGCGTAGGGATGCCCCTCAGCTTCAGCGTCCACGACAAGGGCCTCAGCACGATGATAGGCCAGGTGGGCAAGGACGCGTTCGGCAGAACCATCCCGACAAGCACGATGTTCCAGATGCTCAGGCTCAAGAAG
>Ga0307428_1001150_pt1 | contig 13872 bp, 10 predicted proteins | sample SalMarWE160240MG_FD_202161 | JGI IMG/M metagenome (GOLD analysis project Ga0307428, IMG submission 202161) | Salt marsh sediment microbial communities from the Plum Island Ecosystem LTER, Massachusetts, United States - WE1603-240 | ecosystem: Environmental > Aquatic > Marine > Intertidal zone >...
GGTACTGCCCCTCATGCGGGCAACTTGGTGTTTCTCTCAAGAGGGTAGATCACTATGTGAGCCTGTTTTTTATCCCCCTTTTCCCGGTGAAACGAGGCATTCCCTTTTTGATCTGCGACCATTGCAACACTGTTCTCGACGAACGCGGCTACCGTATGGATGCTGAGGGACAAGTGCGGGAGAAGAAGTGCCCCTCTTGCGGGAGGAAAGTGGAGCCGGATTTTGCCTTCTGCCCTTACTGTGGAAAGTCGCTTTCAATGTAGTTCATAGGTGGACTGTTGTCAGTAACTCTCGTTTTAAAACAGGTTTATAAACATATCCTTCATATACGTCTATAGCTCGTAACAAGGCAATAACCTATAACCTCCCACTAAAATCCTCAAAGAGAGCGTCTATCTCATCCTGGGGTATATCAAATACCACGTCATGCGGGGGGAGCTTCTCCGTCTTCATGAATTCAGGAAGTCTGTTGTGGACATCTGTCCAGCCTGCTGAGCGGTTAAAAGAGAGCTCTTCCCTAAGGGTTGCGATGCCCATATTAGTTATGTCATCTGCCTTGAGATCTGTGCCGTACCTGGCATTGATCAGTTTCGCGAACACCTCATACATGAGGCTCCAATTGGAGGGCATGGCCAGAAAGCAATACCCCATGGAGTCATTCGCGGCCATCAATACCTGTTTGTCCCTCGACGTCTTCACCTTCCCTTCCTTGGAGAGGGGCTCACCGTAATCGATGCCCGCAGTGTGGTCCGCTCCCATCGGTGAGACACAGTAGGTAACCCCCACGGCCTTACAGGCCCTCGGATCGTGGGCTGGGATGGCCTGGCCTTTGGCAGTCGGGACTCGATCCAGCCCGAAATAGTGGGCCGTGAAGGCAGCACCCTGCCCCACAACCCTTCCCAGAAGCGCACCCTCGCCGATCGCTTTTAAGATCTCCAACACCCTTTGCTCGTCCCCAAAAGGAATGGCCCCAGCCTCCATGACCTGTGCGATTGCGCTTCCAACCTCGATGGTATCGACACCGAGTTCATCGCACATCCTGTCCATGTGTGCGATTGCATCGAGGTTGGTAATGGCCAGATTGGTGCCGAGCATGGCCAGGGTCTCATACTCGAGTGCTGAGGTGAGATGCGTGCCATCATCACCATGAAAGACAATCGAACATTGAACCATGCACCCCGGCATGCACCCGTGCATGCGACCCCCTCTATTCTGATTGACCTGGGCGATCCTGTCCCCATAGAGATTCTCTATGCCCTTTACGGTGCCGCCGTGATAGTTCCAACTGGGCATACTCCCCAACTGACTCAGGTGCTTGATCGCGCCCGGTGTCCCGAACCGCGAGAGAGACTGATAGCCTTTGTCCTGTCTCAGGGTCTCTATAAGCTCCTTGACCTTCTCTTTAAACGCCTCCCTGTCTTTCGTTTCTGCAACCGTAGCGTCCTCAGCATTAATCACCATGGCCTTTATGCCCTTCGATCCCATGACAGCACCGAGGCCTCCCCTTGCGGCGTGTCTGGATGGCCTGCCGTCCTGATCCGTAACCGCGATGGTGGATGCCGTCATCCTCTCCTCTCCAGCCGGTCCGATGGAGATGACCCCTATGTCCTTGCCGTATCTCCCTTGCAGGAGGCTGACGACTTCGTAGTTCATCTTCCCGGATAGCTCAGGAGCGGGGAGAAGTTTCGTTTCTCTCGGGCCTATCAAGAGAATATGGCCTTGATCGTCCTTGGGTTTGCCCTGGATGATGATTGCCTTGATACCCAGACGGTCGAGTTTCTGCGCTGCAGTACCGCCGGCATTGGATTCCTTGATGGTGTATGTCAGCGGGCTTTTTGCGCCGAAGGAGATCCTTCCGAATGAAGGGGCCATGGTCCCTGCCAACAGCCCCGGTGCTACGATGAGCTTGTTTTCACTTCCTAATGGATGCGCAAGCGCGGGAACCTCTCTGTTCAAGATCCTCGCGCTCAGGCCTCTTCCCCCGAGGATTTGGTAGTCCGCGGGAGTATTCTCGGTTGTGACCCTTCTCTCCGTCATATCGATTCGAATAATCTTCTCCATTATTGCTCCTCTTCGATTGAATCAGGTTTTCTCAGAATTATCTGTGAGCGAGGCCCTCCAGGTATTCCTCCCACTCGATTGGCAGGAGGTATTTCTTCTTATTGTTACAATCCTTGCAGGCAGGCACGAGATTCCCCTTTGTGCTCTTACCGCCCCTAGTAAGGGGAACGATATGATCCATGGTTAATTCCCGGGGATCCACTGATCGCCCACAATAGTGGCAAATCCCCTTGGAGATCTTTCTTTGCCACCATGCAGATTGCCTGAGTTTCCTCGCCTTTTGTTTCTCGCGGCTTATCTCGCTTTCATCGATTGGGTGGTCGAAAGAGATTGATGAACCTCCTTTCCTCTGGTTGCTTGCAACAGGGCTGAAAACCTATGCCCACAGGTTTTTTTATACCATATCCCTCTTTTTTCCGCTAAGCAATCTTGATGGACTCGTAAAAAGTCTTTTCACCTGTCATTGTGAGGAGTCCTTCGGCTATGCTCAGGATAAACTCCACGACGAAGCAAGCTCGTAAATTCAAGTAGTTACATTGAAGGAGATTGCTTCGCTCCCGCCCGCCTCGCCTTGCGGACTCGCATGGCGGGCAGGTCGCTCGCAATGACACTAATGTCGACTTTTTACGAGACCATCAATGTTGATGGCCGCGCAAAAAGTCTTAAAATCTCTCTCTCGATGGGAGAGGGTTGGGGCGAGGGCGTCGTCATACGGGGTTCGGCACAAGGTAAAGTACGCTAAGCAAATATTGTGTTTACCATCAGGGCTTGCTATAGTTTTTTGAACGGCTTTCCCTTCGTGCAGGAGAACTATATGAAGGTTGCGATCTCAGCAGAGGATACTACCTTGGGGGCACCGGTAAGCAGAAGGTTCGGGGTCTCCCCGTATCTCATTATCGTTGACCTGGATACAGGCGAATGGGAGGCGGTGAGAAATCCCGGCTCATCGGGTAAGCGCGGAGCAGGCGTTGAAGCCATCGTGCTCGTGATCAGCAAGGGTGTGAACGCTGTAGTAACCGGCTACTGTAGCCCTCCTATAAGAAAACACCTTGAGTCCAACGGCGTAGATGTCTTTACCGGCCTGAGCGGAACGGTTGAGGATGCCGTGGGGATCTATAGAAAAGGTGAGATACAAAAGAAGCAAGAATTTGAATCTAATGCTTTGGATCGATGGAGTTTCCTTCGCGCCGGTACCATAACAAACGCCTTTAAAAGCTCCGGTAATCAGTTCGCCACCATGCTTCCGATACTTTTCAGCGTGGTGCTGCTCATGGGTCTTGTTAACGCCCTTGTTCCGGGGGAACTACTCGCATCGCTCTTTTCAGGCAGTGCGCTATTCGATACCCTCTGGGGGGCATGCCTTGGGAGCATTCTGGCCGGCAATCCCGTTAATAGTTATGTCATTGGAGGAGAGCTGTTGAAACAGGGGGTAAGCCTCTTTGCGGTGACTGCACTGATTATTACGTGGGTAACCGTTGGTCTGGTTCAGCTACCCGCTGAGATGGCGGCCCTGGGCAGGAGATTTGCTCTTGTCAGGAATGCCGTCTGCTTTATTCTAGCCGTACCTATTGCGCTTATGACCGTTGTAATCCTCAATGTCGTTACCGGGTGAGCTCTATGACCAGAGGAATCGGGCAGGAAACCAAAGGCAGAAGATCTCTCAAACGTATAGGCCTTTCCCTCGGCTCTGTGGTGGTATTCTACGGTGCCATGTATACCCTTGCCCCTGACACGGCGTTGACGGCCTTGAAGGCCAGCGCCAAGATCTCGCTGGCTCTTTGCCTGCCGCTTTCTCTGGTCTTTTCGGTGATGTTCTTGCTGAATCTCTTTGTTCGGCCGGCTCAGATTGCAGGAGTTTTCAGCCGGAACACGGGCATGAAGGGCATGTTGCTGTCGGCTGCGGCCGGAATCATCTCAATGGGTCCTATCTTCGCCTGGTATCCTTTGATGAAGAAGATGAGGGAAGAGGGGGCAGGTGAAGGCCCGATCGCTGTTTTCCTTTACAATAGGGCCGTCAAGCCATTCCTCTTGCCGGTCATGATCGCCTACTTTGGATGGACATATGTGGCACTAGTAACAATCCTGACCATCCTCGGATCAATCGTCCTCGGGTATTCCATGAACGCCGTATCCGGCGATTGAAATAGTCAATTATCTTATGCCAAGTTGCAATCACGTCATTGCGAGGAGCGAAGCGACGTGGCAATCTATGATATTGAGCCTGCCCTGGTGCGAGATACTAATCGGCGAGCATATACGGTGAATCATTTCCAGAGCATAGTATTCTATACATGGCTTCGAAAAGCAGGTCTGGGCCAGGGATTGCTTCACATTCGTTCGCAATGACCTTTATCAATAGTAGCGGTCTGAATGCAACTTGGTATTAGTATTACTGGCTGGACGATAACCGTTGGTTCACAGTTTCCTTCGATTTGCGGGATCGTTGTTTTCAAAGGTGAAGCGGTTTACCTCCCCGCTTTCAAGATCTACATAAACCATGGTGTTTCGAAAAACAGTACCGCGTTTTAGGATAATCTTCAGCACCTCCATTACCTCTAATGACCCAATAAGGGCAGGCGTTACTGTCGGGACCCCGAGAATCGCCTCAGGGCTTTCTGGGTCAACCCTCTTCATCACCTCTCTATATAAAAGCTTGAGACCTATATCATCCGGGAATATGGTCATGAGCTGGCCCCCAAAGCCCGCGAGTGCTCCATGCACCAAGGGGATTCCCAGCCTTTTTGCCTCCCTCTCCAGCATAAGGCGATCCGGCACGTTATCCAGGGCGTCAACCACCACATCAGAGCCGGCGAGCATCTTCTCCGCGTTTGTGGAGTCAATCCTTACCTGATGAGGGGTTACCTCTATCCCAGGGTTGATCGAGTGCACCATCACGGCCGCTTCCTCGGCCTTTGACCTTCCTAGGGAGAGGGTAGAGCTCAGGGCCTGTCGATTAAGATTCGTCTCATCGAATGCATCGGAATCAACAACGATCAAGCTCCCGATTCCAACCCGTGCCAGCAACAGGATTACCTCTCCCCCAAGGCCGCCCGCCCCTATCACGGATACTTGTGACTCCGCCAGTTTGAGCTGTTCCCCAATGGATATCGAATCCCTGTTTCGAAGGTAGCGGTAGGGCAGTATTCCAAGCCTCAAGGCTTCAATATACACCTCATGGACGCTACAGTGAAGCGTCACCGCGATTTCCTCTGAGTGGATATCCTCCACTACCTTCACCGTGCGTCCGGCCGGATCTTTTTTCTTCTTCGATTTCCCTCGAATCAGCCCTTGGATCTCTGGGTGTGTATCGGTGATCATGGCAACTCCTTTCTCATCCCAAAGTTCTTTTGCCCTTCGACACTACAAATCACTATACCCTACAATCGTTATGGCTGGCAATTGCGCTGTGAGTTGAGTAGAGTGCTTAAAGCGCCGAGTAAAGGTTATGCGATTACTATGAGCCATCGGTTCCTTACCTGAAGCAAGAGTCAATCAGATGGAAGTTACACTGAATCTATTCGCGACCCTTTCACCATATATGCCTCACAAGGCTACGGGCCGCCCTTGCACCATAGAAGTTGATGAAGGGACTAGGGTCAGGGACCTGTTGAAGGAACTGAAGATTCCCGCCGAAAAGGCCACATTAGTGTTCTTGAATGGGGTTCACTCAAAGGGCGATGAAATCCTTAAGCAGGGAGATAGGGTTGGCGTGTTTCCTCCTGTTGGCGGGGGATAGATTTCGAGTGACTCATTGATGCCGAGCTACCTTACGTTACCTCGTTGAAACCCGTAAAAAGACATACTGCTCCTGCCACGTTATCTCTCTGAGTTTCATTGGGGTAATCCTTTCTCCATCCATTTCGGCCACCCGGCAATCCTCCCAGAAATCCCGCAGCTGAGCCCTGAAGAAATCCGATAAACTCTTTCCATCCACCAAGACGCCCTGTGAGAGAAAAAGGGGGCCTAGCTCCTTGAGCGAGAGATTGAAGAGTTTAAGGAACACAAGCCCCTCATGAGCAGCTTCTGTATAGTTCGCTTGCTTGTAGGAAATCTGGCTTCGCAAGGGCGCGTAGTAACCTCCCTTTCTTAAGGTCGCACCGGCCAATCCCGGGAGGGCGGCGGACAGAGCTATGGTTGATCCAGATCGGACATACGCGGAGGTCACATCATCGATGGGATTTCCATCAAGGAAAATCGTCTGTATCCTTTCTTCCAGGTACTCCGGGCTCAGGCCCAGTTGTTGACAAAGCAACTCTTCCACCGTGCATCCCACATGAACCTTGAGCGCGAACCCCTGCTGAAGAATCAAGAGAAATCTCCGAATGAGACTATCCGGCACAATGAGAAAAAGTTTCGTCATGGGAAGTTGAGTCAATCGCCGCACCTAGTCAAGGAAATGGGGAAATCTATTGTGGATCTCCCCATTTGGTTTCAGATAGAACTCTCAAGCCTACCAGTTATAGAGGGTATCCAAATCCTCATCCTTTACCTGGAACGTGAGGTTATGAGACGGGAGTGGCTCCTTCTTGAAGAATTCGGGCAGCCGATCGTGCTCGGCGGTAAAACCTGCCCTGGTATTGAAGTCCCTCTCTTTCTTGAGTATGGATTTGCCCAGTTCGGTCACGTCATCGGCGGTCAAGCTAAGGTCATAGAAGGCGTTGAGCATATCGATCAGTGCCTGGAAGGTGTCAGGCTGATCTAGCACGGCAAAGGCGATGAAGAGACACATGCCGGTGGAGTCCACGGCTGCAGTGGCAATCTGGAGGTTTCTGGAGAGCTCGATTTGGCCCTCTGGCTTTAAGGGGTCTACATAGCCCCCAACCTTTAGAATATTGGTAGCTATCGCATAGCCTGAGGTGTGATCGGCGCCCATGGTGCTGGTGGCATAGGTGACCCCTATGCCCTGAATTCCACGGGGATCATAGGCTGGAAGCGCCTGTCCTTTGACCACCGGCACCCTCTCCACGCCGAATACCTTGCCGGTAACCGCCGTGCCACTGCCCAGGATGCGGCCCAAGGGGGTGCCTTTCCCCACTTCCTTTACCAGGTTGATGGCCGCCTCCGCATCTCCGAACTCAGCTACACCCGCGTCCATGGCAACGCCGATGGTCGAACCCATCTCGATGGTATCCAGTCCGTAGTCATCGTCCAATCGGTCAAGCATTGCAATGGAATCCAGGTCATTTATGCCGCAGTTTGCGCCGTGAGCCCATACGGTTTCATATTCAGGCTGTTTGGTCAGGTAATGGCCATCTTTATCTACATAAATACCTGAGCACTGGATGATGCAGCCCCGGTGGCAACCATGGGTAGCCTTTCCACCACGGGCCGTCTCGGTCTCGGCCTGGGTCTCGCCGCTGATCTTTGAGCAATCCTCAAAGCGTCCCCACATGAAATTCTTGGTGGGGTAAGCCCCGGCCTCGTTGATGATGTTTGCCAGGATGTTCGTGCCATATGCGGGGAGTCCCTCACCGGTGACCGGGTGTTTTTTAAGGCCTTCGACCCACGCGTTATTGGCCTTTTTGAACTTCTCGGGATCCTTTGGGCTTCTCATGCCCATACCTGTGTCATCGAGCACGATGACCTTGATGCCCTTGGCGCCCATAACCGCACCAACCCCGCCACGTGCCGCATGTCGCGTTGGCCTCAGCTCCATGTCTGTAATAGCAACTGTCGAATTTGACATCTTCATCTCACCGGCAGGTCCTATGGAGATGCAGGTGATTTTATCCCCAAACTCGGCCTTCATCTTGTCGACCAGGTCGTAGTTACCGAGCATCTTAAGGTTGTTATCGGGCGTTATCGTTACCCCATCCTTATTTATGAACACCTTGTAGAGGGTGTCGTCTTTGGGCTTCCCTTCGAGCACGATGGCGGCATAGCCCAATCGTGCCAAAACCTGAGCGGCTTGCCCTCCCGAATTCGCTTCCTTGATGGTGCCGGTGAGTGGGCTCTTACAGCCTACTGAAAGTCGTCCCGACATCGCTGCAGTAGTTCCGCTCAGCAAGCCAGGAGCAATAATGAGTTTATTGTCCTCTCCCAGGGGGTGGCAAAGCGGCGGCACTTCTTTGGAAACGATTGCCGAGGTCAATGCCCTGCCTCCGAGGCCTGCATACTCACCCAAGGGCTTTTCAGTGGCCTTGGGGCCGCCCTCTGCCCCTACGTCGATTCGTAAAACCTTATCCATAGTTATCCTCCTTTCCCGTTTGTTTGTGGTAATGCAATGTAGGAAGATGAATGTATTCTCGATGGCAGGCGAATATCATCCTCGATCATATGCAAGGGATCCTCTTCGTCTCCATTTTAAAATGCATAGCCGCGGTCCTGTAAAATGTCAAGAAAAAAGAGTGATATTAATGAGTTATATCATTTAGGACATAACTATCATGGTTTACGAAAACAGTGGCACAGACTAATCTCAAGCAAATCCTTTACGTTTTCCATATCAGGGAATAATGAGGCATGATCGGTTAGGTACTTTCCCCTACGTGAGATAGGCAATAGGCACAACATTAATGAATCCCTATCGTTAAATGGGTGGGGTCTCATCGTTTTTGAGTAAATCACCGGATTGAAACCAACCCTATGACTCAATACAAAGATAACAATACATGTAGCTGTATGATGGGCAAGTGATGAAAATCATTGATCCCAAGGAATATGAGCAGCAGGGAAACATGTAATTCAGAGGAGGGATGGTAATGAACGACAATCTGGCTAACCCGGCACCGCTCGGCTTGATGGGTTTCGGTATGACGACTGTGCTCCTGAATATGCACAATGCGGGATTTTACCCCCTTGATTCCATGATAGTGGCTATGGGAATATTCTATGGCGGCGTGGCCCAGGTCGTTGCGGGAATTATGGAATGGAGGAAGAACAATACCTTCGGCACAACCGCATTTACCTCCTATGGTCTCTTCTGGCTCTCCTTTGGCGGCCTCATCCTGCTTCAGAAGGGCGGATGGTGTGAAGGGCCAACCTGCATGGCGCTGGCTACGTATCTGTTTATGTGGGGACTGTTTACCTTCTTCATGTGGATTGCCACGTGGAAACTTCATAGAGGACTCCAGGTAGTGTTCTGTACGCTGACCATATTGTTCTGGATGCTCGCCTTACGGGATGCCTTCGGATGGGCCGGTGCCTGGGCAAAACTTACAGGGATTGAAGGCATCTTCTGCGGCTTTTCCGCGATTTACGTGGCAATGGCTCAGATCCTAAGCGATGCCTATGGCAGGACAATATTGCCGCTGGGTGAGAAGGCTGCGGCATAACGTAAGGCTTACTACTTAGATGGCAAAGGCCTGGAGCAATCCAGGCCTTTTTTCGTGCTTACAGTATATGCTTCCACGCCATGGATTCGTGATCCCTGTTGGGTATTTCATCCATCTCTTGAGGTTTTCACTATTCCGGAAACCGCTTTTATCTTGACTTACAAACGCCTTTTCCCTATGCTGCTTCAAACCTTCACAGGGGCGTTCCGCCATCCGAATAACCACATCAAGGGCAACCCATGATCATGAAAGCTGAGTTGAGCAGCCTCAAAATCACCGTTTGCGCTGAGGACTCAGTCGCGTATGAATCCCCCTATCTGGGACAGCACGGCATCTCCTATCTCCTCACCGCACAAAGAGAGGGCATGGAGAGAAATATCCTTGTCGATGTTGCCCAGAATCCCGATGCCTTGCTTGAAAATATGAAAAAGATGGGGATTGCCGCATCCTGCATTGACGCGGTTGTGCTGACCCACTGCCACTACGACCACACCCAGGGTCTGGGGAGGATCCTCAAGGAAACAGGAAAGAAGGATCTTCCTGTTATTGCTCATCCGGATATCTTCCGCCTCAACTTCATCACCGACCCGTACCTTAGACACGTGGGCGTCATGGAAGGGGACAGGAGGGAGGATATTGAGGCAGCGGGAGGTTCACTGTTTCTCACCAGGGATCCGCTGGAGCTCATGCCGGGGCTCATCACCACAGGGGAGGTGGCGAGGGCAACGGACTTCGAAGAGGTTGGAATTGCGCTCTATACCATAGCGGGAGGCAAGGTCCAGGCTGACCTGATGATGGATGATATCTCCCTTGTGGCGCTCGTGAAGGGAAAGGGACTGGTAATCATTACGGGATGCAGTCATGCCGGGATCGTGAATATCGTCAAACAGGCGGTAGCGATCACCGAAACGGAAAAGGTTCATGGGATTATCGGGGGCTTTCACCTCATTGAGGCCCCTGTTGCCAGGATACAGAAGACGGCTCAGGCCCTCAAGGAGTTTAATCCAGATTGGGTATATGCCGGTCATTGTACCGGGTTCAGGGCCCAGGTAGAGCTCTTTCAGATCCTCAAAGATCGCTTTTCACCGCTTCACACAGGCATCATCGTTGAGATTCAATAATAGGCCCTTCGAACATCTCTGTGCACTTGGCGGCTGGAATCATCATCTTCCTTCCTCTACCCCCTATCCGGCCTTTGGTCACATTGATGATTCAGGCACGAGAGGCCACTGCTTATTGTTCTCTTTTTGACATTACCTTAATCTGCATTTAACTTTGTTGCCGTGGAATATAATAACAATGTTGGATTTATCTTGCTATTGGTATATAATTTAATTGTATAGGAATTTCCTTTTTTGAGATTGCTTCGCCTTGCCCGCAATGACAAGATCAGCTTATCAATGTCATTGCGAGGAGCAATAGCGACGAAGCAATCTAAATTTATGCAGAAACGTTCAGCGTATTTCAGGATTTTAATTCTATTGGCTCCTGATAGCGTGGGGTAATTCTTGGAGTAGGATTCGAGATAGCGGAAAGGGAAGGGATTTAGAAAGAGAAGAAATAATGAGGAAGGCTCTCACAGCAACAGCAATACTGCTCCTTCTCGGGATTGCCTTTTACTGGACGTTCACGGATCACGGAAAGGAGACAAAGGCGAGCCCGCCAGCGAACAGGAACCAAATCGTTGGACGGGTCCCCGTTGAGGTGGTCTTGCTCGAGAGGGGCTCCCTTGATCGTCGTCTACAGCTGACCGGGACCGTTGTGGCCGAGGCGCAGGTGGACGTGTTCTCGAAGGTATCGGGCATCCTCGAGGAAATCGAGGTGGAGCAAGGTGACGGGGTAAAGGCGGATCAGGTGATTGCAGTTGTTGAAAGGGAAGAGAGGGAGGCAAAGCTTCAGGAGAGCAGGGCGGCCCTTGATGTGCTAAAAGCCGGATGGGCACAAATGGAGACGGGAGCCAGGCCTGAGGAAATTGCTCAGGCCGAGGAACTGGTTCGCCAGACCGAGGCCCGCTGGAGGAATAGCCTTGAAAACTACAATAGGTTAAAGACGCTTAAGCAGAGGGATTTCATCTCCCAGCAGCGACTCGATGAGGCCATGCTGCAAGTGACCATCAGCGAGGCGGAACACAATTCAGCCAAGGAAAAACTGACCCTGATGAGAAAGGGGGCAAGGCAGGAGGACCGGGATGCCTTGCTCGCTCAGATTCGTCAGGCAGAGGCAACGGTAAGGCTTGCCGAAATCAACCTAAAAAACGCAACAATCCGAGCCCCCATTAATGGGATCATTAGCAAGAGATTTCTCGATCAAGGAGCCTTTGTAACCACTACCGCCCCCTTGATAAGGATCGTGGCCATGGACGTTGTCAAGGTAGCTGTGCCTGTGGTCGAGGGAGAACTTGCCCAGATCAGGCCGGGATCCCACGCCGAGATCCGGGTAGATACGTACCCGGATGAGCTATTCCGGGGTTCAGTGGTCCGCATCAGCCCGACTGTCGATGCTCAGACCAGGACCGCCGATGTGGAGATACGGGTGGGGAACCATGATCATCGATTGAAGCCGGGGATGTTTGCCCGAGCGAGCCTCATTGTGCAACGGCGTGACGGCGTTCTCTTGCTCTCAAAGGATTCACTTTTGAGGGAAAAAGGCGCTTCAAGGGTCTTCGTCCATGATAACGGCAAGGCATCGCTTAAAGAAATCATGCTCGGCCTTGAGGGAGAGCAGTACATAGAGGTCCTGAAGGGATTGCAGGAGGGCGATGAGGTCATCGTAGCCGGTCACTACGAACTCACCGATGGTATGCCCGTCCATGTTATCCGGAGTCACGAAAACCCATGAGCCTTTCCAGTCTGGCTGTCCGAAGGCCCATCACCACATCCATGTTTTTCCTGGCCCTCCTGATCTTTGGATCCATCTCCGTGTTGCGCCTTCCCATAGATATCCTGCCGGATATAACCTACCCGTCTATCACGGTCGTCACCAATTACGAAGGGGCCGGCCCTCAGGAGGTAGAGAGGCTCATTACCGAGCTTATTGAAAAGAACGTCAGCACCATAGAAAACGTGAAGGACATTCGTTCCACCTCAAGTGAGGATGCTTCTACCGTTACGATAGATTTTAACTGGGGCACCAATCTGGACGAGGCGGCAAATGATATCCGGGAGAAGCTCGATCGCGTTCGCCCTTTCCTGCCCGAGGATGCAGAAGACCCCTTTCTCCATAAATTTGACCCTTCAAACCGTCCCATTATCTTCTTTTCATTGAGGGGCCCCATCCATCCATCCACGCTGAGGGATCTGGCCGACGACCGCATCAAGTACGATATCGAACAGGTTGAGGGAGTGGCAGCCGTTGATATATGGGGAGGCCTGGAGAGAGAGATCCAGGTGGAGGTCAACCGGGCAAAACTCCGCTCCATAGGGCTTTCCATCGATGCCTTGGTCGGCATCATTAAGGGAGAAAGCCTCTCGCTTCCGGGAGGTCGCCTTGAAACCGGGAGGAGGGAATGGCTGGTCCGTCCCTTGGGAGAGTTCTCAAGCCTGGAGGATATAAAGAACATCATCATTGCCACCAGACAGGGTACCCCTGTGTACCTGAAGCAGGTGGCCCAGGTGAAGGATGGGTTCAAGGAACTCCGAACACACACCAGGATTAACGGCCAGCACGGCGTGATGGTGGCTATCAGGAAGAGATCGGGAAGCAACACGGTGCAGGTTTCAAACCGGCTTCTCAAGATACTCCCAGGACTCGAGAGAGAGCTTCCCGAAGGGGTAACCCTCACTCTTATGCACGATACCGCGGATTTCATCAGGAAATCCATCAAACAGGTCCAACAGTCCGCCTTCATAGGGGGAATCCTGGCGATAGTGGTGCTGTTTGCCTTCCTCAGAAACATCCGAAGCACGATCATTATCTCTACCTCTATACCAATCGCTATCTGGTCCACCTTCTTCCTTTTGGAGCGCTTGGGGCTCACCATCAATATGATGTCCCTGGGAGGATTGGCCCTCGGAATCGGGATGATTCTGGATAGCTCAATCGTGGTGCTCGAGAACATATTCCGTCACCGGGAGGAGGGAACAGGGGCGATAGAGGGGGCCACAGAGGGGAGCGGCGAGGTGGGTATGGCCATCACAGCCTCGACCCTCACCACCATCTGCGTGTTCCTTCCCCTTCTCTTTCTGAGAGGCGTAGAGGGGGTGATGTTCAAACAGATGGCCCTCACGGTCACCTTTTCCCTGGTGGCTGCATTGGTGGTAGCGCTGAGCCTGATCCCCATGCTCTCATCACGGTTTCTGATCGTTGAGAGCAAGAAAGAAGGAGCGGCAAAAACTCGTCTCTACGATGGATATCTCAAAGGGCTGGGGTGGTCCCTGAAGCACCGGAAAACGGTGATGGGGGGCTCGGTCCTTATCCTGTTTCTGGCCTTCTGGACCTTCAATCTTAAGGGTGTGGGAACGGAACTGCTTCCGAAGATCGACGAGGGAGTTATCAATGGGGAGATCGAGATGCCGGTAGGGACTCGGCTCGATATCAC
>Ga0307428_1001151_pt1 | contig 13863 bp, 10 predicted proteins | sample SalMarWE160240MG_FD_202161 | JGI IMG/M metagenome (GOLD analysis project Ga0307428, IMG submission 202161) | Salt marsh sediment microbial communities from the Plum Island Ecosystem LTER, Massachusetts, United States - WE1603-240 | ecosystem: Environmental > Aquatic > Marine > Intertidal zone >...
AAGTGATTTATTAACTTTTTAAAGAGCGTTGGCGGACAGTTCAACGAAAATGACAATTAAGCTGACCTTGTCCTAAGTCGGACGGTTACTGTTTTGTCGTTTTTAGTCCTTTCCGCAACAGAAACTATATAGGTTTAAGTAGGATTTTACTGGGGTACCTGGGACACGACGGCCACCAAACCCGTATATTTATATTTTCTGCTATCCCTACCACCAATTCTTTTCCGCTTCACGTCCGGGAAGATTCTACTGACGTTCTTGCCAAAATTGGCGTCGTTCGTCGCTCGGCAATTATTCTCCGTGCAGTATTGTTTATATTTCTCATAGACCTCGCGGCAAGATGTTCCGTCACTGTTTGGGAATACCGTAAAGTTCTCCATCAGGAACGCCCTTGCCGGGTCTGAATCTCGTCTGTATTGTTCGATAAATTCGGCATGGCTTTTGGGAATGGTGAACTGTCCGGCCTCGTTCAATTTTCGCAAACCTGCCAAAGACCAATTCAAAATCCCCGGCAATTCTTCTTTGAGTAAATCGGCATAATTCTTTATCTGAGCATCTTCGGAGATAGTCTTTTCAAACCGGACGAGTAGTATTCGCCGCCAAACGCCCAGCGTCTTGTCGTTAAATCTCGGCAGGGAATTGGTAGATATCATTACTTTGGCGGTAGGTCTGGCTGAAATCGCATCCTTGAATTTGCGTTCAAAGGTGAAACGATCACCGGCGACGATGGACTTCAGGACATTCTCGGATTCATCCTCGATAATATGACTTGATTCGTTCGTCACGTTTACAACTTTGCCTAATGTCTCATACAGTGCAAAGGGATTATTAAACCGGGACAAGCCAACCTGAGAGCAGTTTTTTTCCCCAACAAGAGCCTGGACGACTTCGAAGAAAACTCCTTTGCCGTTCGCACCTTCGCCCGTACACAAAAGAAATCTTTGTTCTCGGAGGTCCGGCCTGAAAAGATATCCACACCATTGCTGTAATAAGAGAATATAGTCCTTGCGGCCCATCATCACGTCATCGAGAAATCTCAACCAGTCCGGGCACTTAGCATCTGGGTCGTAATTGTATGGCAACTTAGTGAGCGTATAGTATTGCGGGGTATGCAATAGCAGAAGGTTTCTGCCTTCTTTGTCAATGTCGCTGAAAGATATATTGCCGTTCGCCGCCGACAGCACTCTTGCACCATTAACATCATCAAGCCATGAATTTAGTTCTGTGCCCCGGTGCGTCCGTGTTTTTCGCTGAAGGCACAACATTGTCAGGTTAATCTTTTGACTGCTGAGAGTAATATCTTTTTCATGAAAATACTCGGCAAGCTCGGCTTTGATTTCTCCATCTGAAACCACGTGGAAACAACCATCTTCGTAACGATAGAAGGCGCCCTGCCAATAGCGGAGCTTGAGGATTCCCTGCCCGCACTGAGTTTCAGCGTATCTATCCAATAAAAAAATTTTGGCGATATCAAATGGTTCGATATGTTGTTCTTTGTTATTCACGTGACGTTCCCCCTTGCGTTCCCATCCACCGAGTTCGTGACGGCAAACCTGATTCGACCCACCTTTCAAGTTCGTTCCGGTTTAGCAAGCTCCTTCGCCCGATCTTGTGGACCATCGGCCCCAGCCTGCCATCGCTGTGCATTGTATACAGCAGGGCGCGAGAAATTCCGAGCAATTCAGCCGCCGACTCGAAACTTAAGAGCAAAGGTTCGATTTTTACCGCTTGCTTCTTCATGTCACTGTTCGTTGTCCAATCAAGCAATCATTGCGTATTTTTGTTCGGACGGCCTGAAACTACACCGCGTTTTCTGTTTATGAACCCTCCTGATGTCTTATCAAACTGTTGGTCTTTCGGTTGTCGCTTCTTTCAAAAGCAGCCAAATCATCCTCATGCCAGAGTACTGTTTTGCCTGTATGGAACGTTGGTTTGGGAAAACCATACAAAGACGATTTTAACCAGCGTCGAATTGTGGCTTCTGTCACGCCGTAGCGTCTTGCGACATCTTGGTAATTGAGCATTACTTGCTCCTTTCGGTTTTTAGGTTTAATATCCAATAATCTTCAATCTTCATTTGCGCCCATTATCGGACAATTGAAAAAAATGACTTAAAGAGAAGCAACCCTATGTCACCCGGTTTTTGTGGCCAAAAACGCCGATTGAGCTTGATTTTGGAAAACAATTCAGAATTTCTCCCGCTTTTTCCTGCGTTTTTGCTCGAAAAATGCAGATTCATAAAAAAAACAATTCTCTCTTGGCACAAATTTTTAATAAACAATCTAAGTGCTTAATTCAACAGTACTTGCAGTAGAACATTTTTTTTCGATTTGAATGTAAATGGCTGAAAAAGGCTTCAATTGATAGAGCTTGTACTTTCCTCGGGCCACACGTTGCGAATAGGCTCCACAGCAGACAACAAAACACCATTACACAACAAGTAAGCCTCTGCGTATTGGGATTTTGTCCAGAAAATTACCTAGTCACCACAATAGACAGCGTGCTGGACAAAGTGGTAATATAGGCTTATTCGCATATCATGGACGAGAACGTCGTAAAGCCTTGAATTTTCATCATTGCATGTCGTTTTGTGTATTGAAGACAATATCTTCTTCAGGAGGAGTGAAAATGAAAAGATCAATAATTTTAGGAACATTCTTGGTACTTAGCGCTATTCATTCAACACGGGCCGACTTTGCGATGAACTTGCCCAATACGGGTGAAGGTGGCAATAATGTTGCTGATACTAATTATGTGCTAAGCTATGCCCGTACCATCAATGATACGCCAGAACCAATGACAGCATATGGAATCGAATACCCAGTTTCATTGTGGGTAAGTGCTCCTTCCGGTTCAGATTGGATTAAGCCGGAGATAGACTTCCAAGGTCACTGGTTTTATGAGCTGAGCTTAAACATTCCCGGTATAACATCCATATCAGGTCGGTGGGCGACGGATAATGACAGTGAGATATTTCTTAACGGTATAAGCACGGGATTCTCCAAGAGTGAGTGGGGCTTCATGTCCCTTGCAGACTTCAATATCACGAGCGGATTCACGGGAACCGATACGCTCTTGTTCAGGGTCTGACAAGATGGCGGGAGCCCAACGGGGCTATTGGTTGCCGACCTGACCGCCGAGGTTGTCCCTGTCCCCTCTGCTGTTATTCTCAGCAGTATCGGCTTAGGTTTCAGTGGATGGCTGTGCAGACGGAAACATAATAATGAGGTGTCATAATGAAACGGCGATCAGTTATTGTGTTGGTCACAGCGATTTTCCTATTTCTTGCCATCGGTTCACAAAATGTAGAAGCCGATATCTACTTTAGCAATGGCGGAACAAACACAGTTGATTACCCGATGTACGATCATTTGTACGTTCTGGATAGTCACCTCGGCGTACCAACCACAGTCAATCTTGTAACAGGTGGGCATATAGAAGAGAAGTCGATGTATGCCTATGACAACAGTCAAGTGAGCATTTCGGGCGGGTCGATAGGAAAAGATTTAACTGCGGCTGGTAGCAGTCAGGTGGACATGTTCAGTGGTTCAATAGGAAGAGATTTGTGGGCCTATCATAACAGTTGCATACGCATTTTCAGTGGGTCAATAGGTAACGGTGTGCTGCTGCCTGGTAGTGGTCAGATAGATATCTATGGCGGTTCGATAGGCGGCCCTTTGCAGGGCGGGTACGGTCAGGTAAATATCTATGGTGGTTCGATAGGTAACAGTGCGGCTGCTACCGGCAGTATGCAACTGAACATATTTGGCGGTTTGATAATGGGTGGTTTGGCAGCGCAGAATACAGGTCAGGTGAGCATCTCAGGCGGATCGATAAGTGGGAATCTGTGGGCCTACAATAATAGTCAGATAACTATCACAGGCAGTGGATTCAATTACCCCTACGGGATTGTTACAGGTTCAGGTCTTCTTACTGGTGTCTTGGCCAATGGAGATTTTATGAATACATACTTCAACACCTACAATGATGCCAGAATCGTTCTTGTCCCTGTTCCCGGCGCTGTCCTGCTGGGCTTGCTTGGCTTGAGTGTGGCCGGTTGGAAGCTGCGAAAACGCAAAGAGCTGTAAGAGTACTATCAGAATCTCACAACGTAGCCCCCAGACGTGTTCTGCTCCCGCGCGTAGTAAGGGAAGAAAACTCGCTCGATCCTCTCGCGCGCACGCGCATGCGCGCGTGGCGCGCGCGTAACAGTGGCCAAGAATTCATTTTCAGCTCAAAAATGAGGATTACCACATCCTTAGGGTGTCCAAAAATTCCGATCAAAATATTAAGTTTTACTAAGTTCCCCGACACAGGAGATATTAGGTTTTGTGAGGTTGTTCGCACCTGCACATTGATTGTTCCGTTAGCTATTTAAGTTAATCAACAGTTATATCCGATTTAACTTTCAAAATCGAGTTGACTAATTTTGCAAATTTATGCTGCTCAAACTTCTTGAATATATTGTATAGCTCTTTATACAGAGGCGAATCCAGACCTGATTTAAGTCCTTCCCTGCCTTTTGTACGAACTGCCCTGAATTGACCAACTCTCATGGGAAAGCCCGTGTGGGGAATTATTTCCTTAATTTCTTCAAGATTGTAAGCCAGTTCCTTGTATCCATGCAAAGCGATATAAAGAGCGACAAGATTATCTTCAACTAACCAGTTTCGTCTTGGCATAATAATGCTCCTATTTTATTGGCCAGCCGCCGTGGGTGTCGATTGCTTGTTCAACACATACACTGTCCCAATTAAGTCAACACAACTATATTTTCTATGGCTGTCACTCATCTTCGGGTTCGCTTTGCTCAGTGACTTCTGAAATGCGGTCCATCAAAGAACGCAGTTCGTCCCATTCTTCATTCTCAATCAATGCCTCGATACCTTCACTAACGGTGTCTTTAGGGTCAGGATTCGGTGGAAGTGTAATCCAAGAATCTTGCATGAAAGAAAAAAAAGTTGTTCTGGGGTCATAACAGTATGGTTTATCCAGACCCGAGAGCAGGCGATTAACCATAGCATCGCTCAGTCCGAATCTCGCCAGTGCCTTAATGAACATAACCTCTATGCGTTCTGTCTCATCATATTTCTTAATAGTATCTGGATCAAAGGATAGCCACCCCTTCGCGCGCCAATGATTCATCTCATCAAAGCTTACTCCTATTTCTGTCAGGAATTCATCTGGAGACTGTGTAAAAAAAGTTCGCTGATGCATAGCTTCTGAATGCCGAGGGGACAGGCAGTCCCAATCGTTACTCATTTTATAATCTCCTTTCCATTTTTTGCCGCCAGCCGCTAATGGGCGGCGATTGTTTCGTCTATTTTTTCCTCTATTTCTAATCCATCTCAAAGAGTGTTGGCTGCTTTCTTTCTGGAATCTGCTCGGCCTGTGGCGGGGGTGGCGGCCAATGCTCCGGAGCGGTATCCGGATTTGGATACAGTACCATATCTGATCCCTCAAAAGGCATCAGGACATCTCCAAAAAGCAAACCTTCCTCCGTGACCTGGAAGGCGAGAAACTTCTCGCCCCTGAATGTTCGAACCAAACGCCGGAATATTGTCGGCCGTATGAACAGTACCCCTTGTTCATATACCGTCGCCGGAAATGCGGCTGATACTTTATCGCCTGAAATTGTTAACTCGTTCTCAGTTGCTTTCAGACGCAGGAATGTTGCATTGCACCCTTGCTTGCCTGGTTTTCTATCCTCACGCACAATAGCGATTATGCGCTGCAAACGTGGTTTATCGACAACAAAGAACATACCTCATACACACTCAACTTTCGTCGGATTCTTGTCTATCATGACTTCTGTATTCTGTCTCCTGTATTCTGCCTTTACCTTATTTGCCAGCCGCCGTGGGTGGTGATTGTTTCGTCAATCTGCTTTGTGCTCAATCCTACAAACTATTGGTCTTTTTCAAACGGGATGCAACCTAATAATCGCTGATTCTAAGTAGCCAGTGCGGAAAAATCTTGCATTAGTCATGAATCGTTAACAAGCAAAGAGTGCTATCTGGATCATATGTCTTCAACAAGATTGACTCCAAACGGTTCTCCTGATCTAAACCAATCGTCAAAGGTTTGTCTGGCTTCTCGCGAATTCTGTGTCTTTGCCATACGACTCCAAACAATTCGACATAATTCATCGTGCAACTCTCGAAGTACGACGGTTCGTTCTTTTACTTTGTCAAAACCCATCATCTCCAAGAAAGCATTGTCCAATGCAATCCTGGCGTCTTGGCGTACATCATCGTATATCATTTGTATAGGGATCTTTGATGTATTCTGAAAAATGTGGACGAACTTTTGGTTCTTGAACTCAACGGTATGGTTTGGATCAACCACCAGAAATTCAGGCACTACTCCTTTTGGGGTCTCCAGTACACCTTGACCGAAGTTAGCGCTTCCGACGATTTCTCTTTGCAACAAGTTGAAAGTAGTAAATATACTCGCAGCACATAAAGTTGTGTGTGATGGGTCATTTGGATATATGAACACAAGACCATCCGATGCTATAGCCTCACATGAGTTTATCAGAACTACCGGCCGTCTCTTATGCCTGCGTGGGACCATAAGCAGAGGTGGCAAAATTTCTCTTAAAGCATACCAGGGAGAACGACTTCTACATGTTTCTGAGTTATTATAGCCACGTTCTTCTCCCCACCGTATGTACTTCATGACACCCTTTGTGGCGCTTAACTTTCTGTCGTGTGAAATCACTAAACAGCGATGGGAGACCTCTTGTTCGGATAATACTGGACGAGTTACATGTATTAGACGTAACACGGCTGGTTTTAAGAATTCACATTCAATTGTGATGTTAACTGGTAGGCCATCGCTTTTTGGAATAAGTTCGTAATGGCCCCCACTCTTTGAAATGTCGAAATGCTTGCTTGGGAGAAAGAAAAAGTCATTTGCACCCGTTGTCAAACCCCTTCGTATCTTCGCTATGTTCCCAAGGGGTACTAAATTGTCGCCAGCTCTCTCGAGTATCCTCCAGTATATGTCTGGTGCCCGCAAATATTTGCCACCCCATTTATTGCCTATGTACTTGGCTGTCTTAATAACGTTCTCTTGGGATTTGGGTGGCTTCGTTGCTCCTTTATCATCTGCTTCTTGTTCAAGTCCTTCTTCAATAAAATATTGTTGACTGGCTGCAAACATACGGTAGTTATCTCTGCGAACACGCTTTGTTGACTTTTCAATGTCAAGGAATGTTTCGACAGATACTGCATCCTCGAAGGGAACATTGAACATTACGAATCTTGCTATATTTGACAGCGAAGTATCGTCGGAGGACTTTCTATCGAGCGGCGCACCCAGCAGGACTATCACGGTATTTACATCGGCGCTTTTGAAGGAGCGTTTGGCCTTGTTATCCATCACCATCTTCACATGGCTGCGGAGGAGGAGGAACTCCTGAAGGTCAGCCCCGTAGCCCACGTCCAGCCAGCTATTGGAGGTGATGAAACAGAAGGTTCCTCTGTCATTGAGCAGTGAAAGACCTTTGAAGTAAAAGTAAATATATAGGTCGCTTTTCTTATCAAGATTGTGCCTCGTTGCCTTATCGGTTGACTCCTTGTAATCGAAATACCACGAAAACGCCTTATAGATACTTCTGGCAACCTTGGCTTTATACTCTTTCTTTGTCTCCGGCTGGGTGGCTTGTTTTCTATCAATGTGCGGGTCAGGATTGGCGATGTTTTCCTGCCGGACATAGGGCGGATTGCCTATGACGACATCGAAGCCGTTCTTCTCGCTGCCGAATATCTCGGCAAAAGCAATATCCCAGACAAAGGGCGTGCTTGCCTTGCTCCGCAGACCGTCGAGAGCATTTTCAAGCCGTGTCTTTTCTTCCATCAGGGCGGCTATATCCTTTTCTCTCTGCGCTCTATCGAGGGTGAACTGCTTTGCCGGGCCTTCAAGCTCGCCTGTAAGTAGATTGCGCTGTTGATGTGCCTGCGATTGGGCTTGAATACGCATAAGGTCCTTGGCTTTGTTCTCGGCAGTTTTTATCCTGTCCTCAAGCAGGTCACGGAAGACCACTACTTCCATTTGTTCGAGTTCCAAGGCAGTTTCGCACTTCCGGTCCGGGTCGTTGTTATAGAAACGGGCTTTTTCTTTCTTAAGCTCGGCCAGCTTGAGCTTGATTCGGTGACTCAGTTCCAAAGAGCCGCTTCTGTGCGCCATATCAACCCCCCCAACTTCCTGCACGAGAGAATCGCCGCAGCGGATATTAAAACTGAAGTTTGGCAGGAGCGGTTCTCTTCTTACATGAAGCTCCGCCGCTGTCATATCGACGTCAATGATAAGAGTAAGCCACAATCTAAGCTCCGCGACATGGCAGGCCCAGTCTTTAATATCGACTCCATAGAGATTTGAGCCGATTATTTCTTTTCGTCGTTCATAGGTGGATCGCGAAACCTTATCGCATTTTTCCAGACGTTCTTGAAGGTCGTCAAGTATATGGAGCATCCCGACAAGGAACGAGCCACTCCCACAAGCCGGATCAAGAAGGGTGATACCCGAAAGCAATTGTTTCAAAGGATCTGTGAGCTTGCCGGTAGCAACGAGGGCAGTCGCGTTGTTTTTGTCTTTTTCATCGTAAGCGAAAACCCATTTATACAGCAGTTCTTTGTGTTGCGTGCCGAGATGATTACCCAGCCAATCCACAAGGGCAAGCCTGCACATCATATCTATCTCAACACGGGGCGTGTAGAATATGCCCGCCTCTCCCCGGCGGTCCTCATCTTCGGAGATATTAACCAAACTCTCATAGACCATTCCTATCATCTCAGGGTCAACGGCGACATCTTTATCAAGAGGTGTGTCTTCCGAGACAGTGAAGTTGTATTTTCCGAAGAAAGCGAGTATCTGGCCGCAGCGTTCGTCGGAAATTGTGATATCGTATGTATCGCCCTTTCGGTCGAGGGCATTCTCTGTGAAAAGCCCACCGTTGAGATAAGGTGCCTGAGCCAGTGCATCCTTGGTCCTGGGCGAGAAGTGCGAATGTCCGTGATAGAACCTGTCATTGAATGCCTCGAAGAACAACACCTTGAGCCACTTGTCGAAAAAAGTGTCTTTAGGCTGGCCGCCTGTGCGATATTCGTCCCAGTAACTTTTGAGAAAATCACAGTCGTTGCCGAGCCAGCGCTTTCGCTGGATGAAGTGAAGGAACATTATACGGTTGAGAAGCTGGAGCGTGTAGTCGTGCGCCCAGTTGAGGTCGCCGCTCTGTTTCTTGAGGTCGCTCCGCAGGATGTCGGCCAAGGCTTTGTACTGGTCGAAAAATAGCTTCGAGAGCTTCTCCTTATCAAACGCAGCCTGCCATATACTCACCCATTTATCTGGTTTCTCAGGCCACTGGAGCGAGGGCAGATTAAACTCACACGCTGTCCGGTTGGGAATATCCGGCCCCCACCCGAACGTACTCAATGGTGCAGCTTGCCCTTTCTCATTCGGCGGCTTGAAATATGCAAAACGGAAGTGCTGATAATTGTGCGTGCAGATGAAAAGTAGATTGTCTCTGTCCCATGCGGGTAAATCGCTTCGTCTTCTTGCGTTTGGGACAAGACCACGCAGAATCTTGCGCAACGGTCCAGTTAGACCTCGGCCTTTGGTGAATGCACTGTCGTTTTTGAACTCGATAATGAATACGCCCCATTCTTGCTGGTCATCGAAACGGCGAAGTTGCCAGATATGGCTATCGACAACGTGTTTATCAAGGTCAGAGGCCCGGAGTTCCTCTGCTGTCCACTCAAAGGAGGCGTCTTCGACCTCTTTTGCTTTCTCCCTTAACGGCCAGCCAAGAGTTTCTGCCAGGAGCGCCTGCAAAAAGGTCTCCTGGTTATTCACTCGGCCAAGTGCATCTTCTATCCTGTGGGGGTCTATCATCTTAGCTTATCTCCATCCAAGCTATGAGTTTCGCGGTTACACCATCGGGAGCGTTGACTTTTTTCAAATATGTATTCTTTATGTGCTTTTCTATCTTTTTGCGTATGTCCGACAGGGTTTCTTCTTCCATCTTGCAGATTCGCGGCGTTTGCGGGTCAGAGCGGATGATCTGGACAATATCAATTGGTTCTACGGCAATTAACTCAGTCCGGAGATCATAGAGATACCAGGCGGTATAGCCGGCCTCTTCGGTCCAGCCTGTTTGCTCTGATTCTTCTTCCCGATCCTGAGCGGCAGGTTCCGGGGCGGGCAGGGCATAACAGAAGAATACGGCCTTCGAGTCCTCCTGCGGATGCTCTTTTCCGCTGAAAACCTTGCCGGGAAGGCTGCTCAGGTGTTCTTCGAGCCCGGGATTTTCACTGAGCAGCTTTTGGTACTCAAGGTGCATTTTCTCCAGGGGGCTTTCTTCGCCGTCGTATTGGGCATTGAAATTCTTGAGCATTTCGTAGTCATCGTCCTGGCGTAAGAGTTTGCCGCCTTCGATTCCGAAAGTCTTGGAAATTCGCAGTGTCTTGTGAGTAACCTTGCTGTACAGACTCAGCAGCACGTTAAGCTCATCGGGGGGAAGAAAATTATAATATTGAGTAGTCCCACGGATTTTGGCCTGTTCGGGATGGTCTGATTTTATCACCTCCTCAACATCTGGGTCCATCCTCCTGTCGATACGGCCGATTCTCTGCATCAGCCGGACAGGATTCCAATGAAGATCGTAGTTGATGAGCCTGGTGGCGTCCTGGAGGTTGAGACCTTCGGAAAGGACATCTGTTGAGATAAGTAACCTGATTTCACTGAGATTTTGACTTTCAAGTTGGGGGCTGCTTGAATCGTTGTAATAGGGGGAGAATCTCTTTATCAGGGTCTCTCTGCTATCACCGCTGGTCTCGCTGTCGATTTCTTCGATATCGGTAAAGCCTTCACCTTTTAGCTGTTGGTAAAGGTATTTGGCAGTGTCCTTGAACTCAGTGAAGATCATGCACTTGTGCTGGCTCAGAACGGGATCGCTATTAAGCATCTTTATCAGGGCGCGAAGCTTTTTGTCCTGCTTCGGCTGGAATTGCGAAAGCTCTTTTAGAAATTGGGCTATCGTATTAAGGTCATTGAGCGTGTCGGCAAGTATCTCGGATATGTCAAATTCATCTGGATCGAGTTTGCCTTCTCTGGCGGTCTCAAAGAATTCCGGTTCGATAATATCCTCTTCGATCATTTCGCCTTCAAGATCGTCTTCGAACAGGACGTTCTGGTGATACGGGTCATGCCCCGTGATATCTTTATTCCTTATCAGCCATTTCTCAAATCTATCCTTGTCTCGCCTGGCTTCTGCATGAACCTCGTAAAAGGCGATAAGTTTCTTCATCAGCGTTCTGCAGGAAGCTGTGAAAGCCTCTACGGAACTTTCGAATCGCTTGAGAAATGATGTGCGAATAAGCCGAACGACTTGTTTTTGCCGGCCAGTCTGCATTGCCATCATCTGCTCTTTAAGTTTTTCTTTGTCGCCGGTGTAGTACTCCCACGGATAATACATGGCGAGAGAAAAAAGCGGCTTTTCCCGGCTGAAGGCATCTTCCACCATCCTGAGGAGCTTGCCGTAAGTCTGTTTTACCGAATAGTCAACTACTTTCGGATCGGTAGGAGTCGGGAAGAGTATCTGTCCCTCCTCTTGCCCCACACTCTTCTTAACGTAACTTCGGCTTCGCTGGACCACAACATTCTTGAACAGTTCGTCAGCGTTCAAAATCTGCTGAGCTTCAGCAAGATCGGTACTCTCAAAGTCATCATCACCTTTTGTGACTACCAGCTTCTTGAGCGCGTTCTCCATTTTCCTAATATGGCCGGGCAGGCTGTGTATGCCCAGTGGGGCTTCCTTAAAGTGAGTAGGATCAGGTTCTCCGTCGTCTTTGCGGCACGAAAAGAGTTCTGCCATATGCTGCAAATCTGTAAGACGGTTGTTAACAGGTGTTGCAGTAAGCAGAAAGACCTGTTTGCCTGTGCATATTTCAAACATCCTCCAATACCTGGATTTCTTCAAGGGATCTTTCTCGCCCTTTAAGCCCGTGTTTCTGAAGTGGTGTGCCTCATCAATGACAATAACATCCGCCTGCTCGCGTATTTGTTCGAGTTGAAACGCCAGCTTCTCGCGTGATAGGTCAGTATGATTGTAAATCCTGAAGCTGTAGAAACCTTCTAACAGCTCCGGGATATATTTCCTGAATTTTGACTCCCATACGGCTTTGCGTGCCGCTTTGGGAACGAATAGGGCAACACGTTTGCCATCATGCTTGACCAGACGCTCGATGAGCATCATTCCTATATATGTTTTGCCGAGACCTACTCCGTCACAAAGAAAAGAACCAGTCCACGTGTTCGCTATCTTCAGAATGCTGTGATAACCGTCCTTCTGATATCTGGCGAGAACATCGTACATCTTCGACTCGCTCTGTTCCCACTCATCTGAAGTGGCCTCATGGCCTTTGAAATACTCTTTGAGGCTTAGAGCATATACTTCAAACGGCGAGTAATCTTTGGTGTGCCTCTCAATAACTTTGAGAATCTCTTCAGTTATGTCCTGCGCTTCTTTCCAATGACGCTCATACCACTTTTGCAGCAATTCTACTTCCCGCCTCAGTTGAACATTCAATTCGATATTTTTCGTCAGGCCTGGATAAGTTAAATTGCTTGATCCGACCAAAGCTGATGGGCCGATAACGGCGTGTTTTGCATGAGTGATATATGCCTTGGCGTGAAATTTGTCTTTTGTGTAAACACGGCATTGAATCTGCTGGTTTCTCAGGGCTTCAACTATTGCAGGAACACCCTTTAGAAACTCATTGGAGTCTTTCTCTTTTTCGATGCTTTGGTCAAGAGTTTTTTTGACACTTTCAATCCCAGCTACGAGAGCTTTCCTTGTTCGCCCGGAGACTTCGTCCCCCATTAGGATTCGCAGTTTTTCAAGCTTCTGCCATTGCCCATCCAATGCAAGAAGAGCGCCGATCTCGAAGTATCCAGTGGCTATATCAAAGCTTTTGGCTATGTCCGCCCATTCAGAAAGGTAGTTTTTGACTTTCCAGTCACTATCGCTGTTATCAACGATAAAAAGGTCGCTGCCCGAAGTTGTTTCCTCTTTCGCCATCCGCTATTCCCTAATTGTGTTTCCTTTGTGATGCAAACCTCTCAAAAACCTGAATTTAGCACTCCAAACACCAGTAATCAACCAAATTCTCCAAGACAATTATACCAATAACTCACACAAACTCCCACCTCTCATAATACACAGCGTTTCTCAAACCAAAATGTTACCTCCTTTTTCAAATACTTTTCACTTTTTTCAGCAGGGAACCCACGCACAAGCCTCTCACGTGTGCGCGCGCGTGTGCGCGCATAAATGCGCCGCGAACTCATTAAAAGTCATCATTTTCCTTACAGGTTTTGTCTTTCAAAATGTAGGTTTTGGTACGTAGCTCGTGTCTGAAAAATGTGACTTTTTGTTACCTGCTTTCGGTATCCTTTACCAGTGCTGCTCGCATATCTTCTGTCCTATCCGTTCTGTAAGTGGCCGCCAGCCCAAAAGAGGCAAGCTCTGACATCCTGTCACATCACATAATCCGTCCATGATTATCGTTCCCTAAAAACTCTTTTTCAGACAAAAAGACAAGTCACGGTCAAGTCAAATGGGGAATTCAGGGAAAAACCGCGTTTTTGAATGAGCGATGAAGGGCTCGAACCTTCGACCTGCTGATTAAGAGTCAGCTGCTCTACCAACTGAGCTAATCGCCCTGATTTTAAGCATAATAGAAATCGATTGGCACACACTTTATACTCGCAGCGATGATATTGCAAGAAAAAATAGTCGCAAATTTCCGCTTGTTACTCCGTGTTCTCCGATGGAAGTGAAATATCCTTGCAAAGCTT
>Ga0307428_1001152_pt1 | contig 13840 bp, 18 predicted proteins | sample SalMarWE160240MG_FD_202161 | JGI IMG/M metagenome (GOLD analysis project Ga0307428, IMG submission 202161) | Salt marsh sediment microbial communities from the Plum Island Ecosystem LTER, Massachusetts, United States - WE1603-240 | ecosystem: Environmental > Aquatic > Marine > Intertidal zone >...
TCGTAGACCGATCTCTCTTGACTTCATCAACGACTTGGTCAAGATATTTTCTTAGTTCTTTCTCATCAAACTCGGCTTTTGTCACTTTTTCCCTTTCTAAAATATCTTGACTTGCGATGATCTCATTTACCTACTGAAGTAGGTTGTACAGAACCGGCTTTTGCACAGGATGTAGTGTATAATATAGTTGCAAAATAGCTTTTGCACAGGATGTTCAGGTAAATATAATTGCTAATAATTTGTGTATTAGTTCACTAGGTGTCATCCCTTCTTGCCCACGTGTTCAAGGGGCCCGAATGCAAAGGGAATTTCAAGATTAGATAAAGCTATAAGTATTTCGGGCCCGAAAATTATGTCAAATCTGGGTGGCTTTTTACTCTTATGAATGAATCTCACATAGACAGTTTTCTAATACCGGTCATTAAACCAGATCAGATAAGTGTAGAAGCAACAAAGTTGCCCTTGGTGCATCTTTAATACATGTATTATTCTATATCAAGGCGATCTGATGTGCATAAGAAATTTAATAAAATCGTAGTTGCAATCGATGGTTCAACGGAATCAATGCATGCGGCGAACTGCGCTATAGGAGTTGCAAAGAGGTATGATGCAATATTGATCGTTCTTACTGTATTACCACAGGAATTAAGATATGACTATAGAATTGATCGGGTAGATCCGGAAATTCCTATGACCCCTGTAAAGGGAGTGGTTGAATTATCTCGAATGGAGATCGAAGGTAAGTGGTTTACAGGCATCAAAAAAGATGCTTTGGCTAGTAACGTCAAGATAGAGACTGAGATCGTAATTGAAGGGAAATCTATTGTATCAGACATCATAGAGTATTCTGAAAAGCAGAGTATTGATTTGATAGTGATTGGTACAAAGGGAAAAACGGGATTAAAAAGGCTTTTACTCGGCAGTGTTAGTCAAGGAGTATTGGCTTATGCACACTGCCCAGTACTACTTGTAAGATAAAGATAAATTTGCGCTTCCTCTTAAGGATGGGAAGGAGAAGTTCGTCAACAAGAACATCCGTTGGATTGGTATATTACAGCTGCTTGTTGTCTACTATAATGATTGTAGACCCTGGAATATTTGTAGACCGCTGTGATCCGAATCATCATGATGGTACCTGCCTGTTCAACCTATATTATAAAATAGCTAATAATTGCAACCCTGAACCACGCTTAATTTAGTACCTATTTTATTTTAATTGTCGTGATCATTTCCATAAATTGTGGAAGATAATCTGAAAATTTATCCGGCAAATTGGTATATGTGATTACGTAAGTTCTCTGAGGTCTTTCTATCCACATTTGTAATTTGTGAAATTCTTGATGGGCTGTACTGACCATGTACTCTAACACACGTGCAGTTATATTCAATTGATTAAGTTTCATGGTTGTGGTGTTTACTTGGATATCCGCTAATTCATCTACAACTTCATTCACTGCTTGTTCTACTGATTGATTTCCTGAAGGAAACATGAATACATTTACTGATGGGGTACGAGGTTCAACCCCTGTAGATGGACCGAGGAACTCAATAATGGAACTATTCTCAGCACTCGGGAATTCCCTCTTTTCCCACGACGACGGATAGTTGATTTCGAAACTGGCTCCTGGATTACTATACAATGACAACGTCTCATTGGATTCCTGTGCAAAAACCAAGATAGGATTAACTGCAGCTAAATGAGTCACAAACAATATAATGCCCAGTACAGTACATAGTGTTACTAAACTAAATATACATGAATGAGCCGGAGGGAAGGTTTTATCCTTCATATTGATTATTGTCTTTAAGTTAACGTTTATTTTTGTATTACAGATATTACTCGCAAGACTTTCAATACTTAATTTCGTGTTATGAATTCTAATCAAATTGATTATAAGTAGATTGTTCTGAGATCATACATCTAACTCTTGCTGTGCACTTAGTCTCCTATTTTTTCTTCTGGCTATATTCAAGCAGACAATTGGCAAATTAGAGTATGTAGTTTAGAATGGTATAGTTTAGACCATCAAAGCAACACCATTCACAGTCTGAAGCTCACTACTTCAAACATACCCAACTTAAGTTGTGAAAGCGTAGCTATAACTAGTGCTTACCACCTTGCCATCATTTACTATAAGGTACTGCCGCTCAAGAGGGCGATTTTCGAGACAATCTCTTATTCCATTTGAGTATCTCACCTGGGCTTCCAACGTCGTTCCAGGATAATGAGGTACCATTCCATGATTAGACATGCGTCGCCAGCGATGATCCTTTGAAGCTGGCTGTGGGTACCAGACGTCACCAGCATATCCAGGTAAATGACCCACTTTCAAAGCTTCGACAAGTGCGGCGGTATCGACGATGTTTCCTCTAGCCGTAATTACTAGGGACGCACCTTTCTTCATGCGGAAAATAACGGTCCGATCAAACATACCATCCGTCTCAGGAGTTAGTGGGGTATTGATTGTAATTACATTGGATCCACAAGCTGTTCTTTAGAAGCGAATGTGGCCCCAAGCTCATGTTCGTCAACAGTGCGTAACGGAAACTGATCACAATAGAGAAATTTACATCTAAGGTTTAAGTCGTTCGCAAACTCTGTCCAATCTTACCCATTCCCACCTTGTCTTCTAGATCGTGCGCTCTAGCCGTGATCTGCTATATCCCATCTTCCTTCTAAGTTCAGCCAGTTAACTTGGTTAACTAAAGAATATATTTCCCTCTTCGCTAAAAGCATCTCCATTGAATAGTGAAGATCTTTTAAAAGGTATTCTCAAGCTGGACTCAAATATCAGATTCATAGGACTGTTGGAAAAGTCAGGTCATCTATATGCTGGTGGTCCCAGAGAAGGCATTGTGCATCACCTAACAGGTAAGAATTCTGAAGTCAGCCTTTCGCAGACGGCCCACATTGTTCAGATGAGGAAAAATTTTTCCACAGACTTGGGAGAGCTCAAGTATATGGTGTATGCCCATGATGAAGTACTAGTATTCAGTATACCCATTTTAGAAGATCTTATATTGGTATTTTCTACTGAGAAAGATGTAAGTGTAAATGGCATTGTAACCATCATAACAGATTATATCAAGAGCATTGAACCAGAACTAAAACTTGAGAAGCCAACAAAAATGGTAGATGAAGAAAAGAGAAGGACGGTTATAAACCTTCATGATTCTGGTATTACTGAAGACCTGATTGCTGAACAGATGGACCTTGACATTAATACAGTTAAAATTCTAATTCAAGAGTCTATAGCATAGAATTATCGATATCCGAGAGACATATTTGGGAGAGCAAGTCTGTCTGATCCACGCTTGGCGTTAAATGACCGTCATATCAGCATATAATTAAGCATATAATTCTACATAATTCTCAACAGGTCGTAGATCTACAAAAATTATACTTGCCGATGGATTCGTAAGGGAAGACTGACGTGTATAATAGGATTAAGAAAGCTTGCTTTCCGTGTTCGGGGGATACTGAGTATTGTTAGATTGTGTCATAATCCTAGGTGTCTATATCTAGAATACAATGGATCTTCCCATGGTGTCGGCCTATTTAAGTCGACGAGCAGGATTTAGTATGCATAGTCTCAGTCACTCCCTTGGACAGCCATGGCTAGTTCTGATTCAGTATCTTAATCTTTCAATTACACATTCCAATAAAGGCCTATTAAATCAATTTTTCTTGTCATGTTTATACCTCTGGGTATGTCCCTAAGAGTTGACAGAACATATACAAAGAGTCTTAATTTAGCAAATCTTGTAAACATTTAAATCTAAATTCTATTACCTTCTCCCTGATGAAAATACTAGGTACGCAAGAATTCTCTAGTCTTATGTACATAGCCTGCCTTACAATTACTTCGATCGCTTTTGGCTCCCTGTTTGCAACTCCGCAGATATTGTTCGCCCAAGGCGAGGCGAATGAGACATTTTTTGAAGCAGCGGTAAGAGAAGCTCAGACACAGCAGCAACAAAATCAGACAGGAGGAGGAGGAGGAGGAGCAGCACCAGAAGCAACAGCAGCAGCAGCACCAGAAGCAACAACAGCAGCAGCACCAGAAGCAGCAGCAGCGCCTCCTAGCTCAGGCGGAGCGAATGAGACTTTTTTTGAAGCAGCGGTAAGAGAAGCTCAGACACAGCAGCCGGAAGCAGCAGCACCACCAGGTGCAGCAGCACCACCAGAAGCAGCAGCACCACCAGAAGCAGCAGCACCACCAGAAGCAGCAGCACCACCAGAAGCAGCAGCACCACCAGAAGCAGCAGCACCACCAGAAGCAGCGCCTCCTAGCTCAACAGAGCAGCAAAACCAGACCCAATCGCAGAATCCATTCGAACAATTAGGTCAAGCAATATCAAGGCTCTTTGGCGGGAATTAATATCCAATACTGAATAGCTTCGAATTGAACCGCTCCATAAAATTGGAGCCTTCACCCTTTTTTTCTTAATTTCCGATGATTTAGTTATATAGATCAACATTACAAATGTCATATACTTTCAGATGGTCTCAGCATTCAGTTTAAATTCAAAATTCGGTTATCACAGATACTGTTACCATAAACACATCCTTACTCCTCTCCAGCTTGTAGAACTCTTTGACCCATTTGGATTGCCTAGTCATTACGTTTCCTAAATTTTAAACAAATAGAGTTAGTAACCAATGAGTATCCATGCCCTAATATTCAGGTCAACCAGCAAACTTTGCTTATTAATTTATTCATGTTCAGCAGGTGAGGCAGCTAAAGGGTTGGTGTACTCGCCGATTAAACCCAAACGATAACTAAGTTCCGGAACACCTTATAAGTGAAAAAGTTAAGTTTTGTACGAGTTTGTCACGAATCCGCATGGTTAGGCGGGGAGATAGTCTAAAGTGGCTGCCTCGCTCTGCCGCCTTGTGGATACATTGCATGACGACATCATTTAGTACGCTATATGAACGAATTCCGTTAGAGTAATAAGTATCAATTTAATAATAATGCATGAAGACATAGGCTATCAGCAGAAATTCCTCATAATTTTCAATACCCTCTAATTTTCGAGCGACCCGCTATTGCTCTCAATTACTGAAATAGGACGGAAATAGCAATTGCAACTTATTCAGGCACTTTCTCTTGGTACTAGTTATATAATACTAGGCATTGAGGCATTTAGGACTAGTCTAGTATTTAAATTCAGACTCGTCATTTATCTTCAGGATACCGCTGCATCTCCTCCAATTCTAATTGCTTCATTCCCATTGTCAGCACAGATCAGGGTAGGATTAGAAATATATGTTAACCAAATTTATGGGTTATTTTGCAGAATATACAATGGTAAAGACAATAGAAATGAATTATTATTATTATTTTAAATGGTGGAAGTACTCGTATTGCCACTCTTGATTCAAAAGTCATGGGTTGTATTTGTTTATGCTATAACTATTTCTATCGAATCAATAGTCATTGAATATTTAACAACTAATTCATCTATACAAATTTCTCCGATTCTACTATCAGCGATAAGCATAACCTTGGCGGGTATAATGCTATTAATGGTAACGGGAATTGTTCTTAAGAAAAAGGACGGAATTATTATCCTTTTCATGAGATCTTGGAAGAATCTTTTATTAGCATCTCTGTTTCTATCGATCGGAATATTTACATGGTATGATTCCATTAATAGGGTTGGTGCTTCAAAGGAGCTCCTTATTGCAGGACCACTAGAAATTGTGATAATAGTTCTTCTGGCAAGAGCCCTCTTGAGAGAGATATTGAAAAGTATTCACATTATTGGTATAGCACTGGCGTTATTCGGGTTCATTTTGGCTATTATGAGTGATTCTGGCATTAATGAGGATAAAGAAAATATAGGCTTCATTGGGTTATCAAATGCATCAACATTAAGAGACACATATACTGTCACTTTTGGAGATTCGGAGGCCATAATTTCTGCATTTGGATTTGCGTTAGGTGTTCTCTTTCTAACAAAACTAGTATCAAGACATTCATCAATAGAAGTGGCAGCTTCTTCAATGCTGATTTCTGGTTTCATCCTAATTGGATTTATGATCGCATGGGTATTGTTGGACGAGGTGCAAGACTCTTCAACTGGTGGGACATACATACTAGCCTACGATATTGAAAATAACCAACAACTAATAATCATTATTGTAATCTTGATAGTATTTTCACTGCTACCATTTGTAGGATCGTTATCATATTCAACAGGCCTAAGTAGGATAGGAGCATCTCTTACGGCTACCATAGGCTCTTCGAGCATCCTAATTACGCTCGTTGCACAGCTCCTGTTGGTAGGATTAGGATTTCCCAGCAATCTACCCAATAACATATATCTAGCTGTGTTAGGAGGCATCATAGGTTTTTTAGGGATATACGTCATACATATGCACGATTACTCTCTGCATTCCACCAAGGTATAGAAATTGTGGTTGGTGGATCCGGTACCAGGGGTCATTATATGGGACCCCTTCTATTGATTCCTAATACTCAATGAGGAGCAAGATGAGTGCAATTAGACGTTCATTATGATTATTACTACTACATTAGTTATCGCGTAATAGCAGCCGCATAATGGGGGGGGAATACCCTGATTCCTATTTTACAAATGTAGGTTTCATTACCATTATGATATATGAGTTGGTATTTAAAATCAAGATCATCTATACTCATCACCGCAGTCCCCGATTATGTCAAACAGGTTGTTTGACTTCTTGCATACGGCATCTATAGCATCAAAATCTGACCTATCCAACTTCAAATTGAATACCCGTTCATTACTGACTCTGTGGTCTACTATTCCGAGTCTAGTGCCGATAATAACTCCAGCTACTATTGGACTATCAAGTATGTATCGTGTTGCTATATTCGCAATACTCACATTATGTTTTTGTGCAATTGCCTTCAAATTCGACAGGAGTTCTTGAAACAAATTCCATCCACCCCATGCTTCTATCATTTGGTGATATTTTCGCAGACTTAATGTGTCTAATTCATCAGCAGAGGGTTTCACTCTTTCGAAGTAACGATCAGACAGTAACCCGCCGCAGAGGCTTCCATAGGCAAGAAGACAGATGCCGTGCTGCTGACAGAACGGTATCATTTTTACCTCCGGTCTTCGATCAATGATTGAATACTGAATCTGGTTCGACACGATTGGAAAGTCGGCATCCATCATGATTTGTAATCGTTCTGTATCGAAATTTGTAAGACCTATATCCTTGATTATTCCTTTATCTCTAAGATCGATTAGGTATTTGAGAGCATCCATGTAATACGGATTATCGTAGTCCCACCAGTGAAATTGAAGTAAATCAATCGAGCTAACATTCATTCTGTTGAGTGATTTTTGTATATTTTCGATAACTACAGAACGTGTAATTTTTCCTGGACGTGGCACCCACTTTGTCAATGCCTGAATTCGATCAAGCTCTTTGTTGCCTCTTAATTTCAGTAACCTACGTCTGAATTCCCCTATAAGGTCTTCTGCTGGCCCATAAATGTCAGCCAGATCCCAAGTCGTGAATCCTGAATCATGGTATCTTAGCATATCTTGAACTGCCTTTTCATGATCAACATGCCCATGTCCGCCTGCAACCTGCCACATTCCATTAAGGATTCTGCATACTGTCAGATCATCATCAAGTTTGTATGTTGATAGCTGGTTCATGGCACATTTCTATTATCCATTGTATTTTTACCCGGTGGCCATAAAGTTAAGTAGAGACAGGGCTCCATAAACCATCGAAATAACTCCACTCCGATAATGAAAAAGTCATGTTGCAGAAGGAGGAGTCCTCGCTAAAATGCACTTACATTCTTTGAGGTAAACTAGTAAATAATCTTTTCTAATCTTTTTATTTGATTATCATATTTATTTACAAGATCGCTCTAGAAATATTTTGTGTGGATAGGCAAAAAAAGATGCAACAAATAAGTATTAAATGCAGGATATACTGCAATTAAATAATACCGCAACTAAAACTAGGCGTTGACTGTCACCTCCTCCGAGGACGAGATTCAGAATTGCACTTTACAGAATGAGGAAGAAAGAAGAATCTATCTTGTAACTGATGGGATAAAGTCACTTCAAACTAAGAAGACATACCTCTCAGCATTCAACTATTTTCTTAAAATGACCGTAGAGAGTCATGACCTTAAGGCTTTCTCAGCGATACATGTTAGTTATGCTGCTATCGTTCACTTCTTTGAAATCAACGATATCAATCTCAATACACGAAAGATAAAGCGGTTCTTTCCAGTCTGATCGATATTCAACGGATAGGCCTTATTCCAACTTCTTCTATTAATATAAAATATTTTTCTACCATCTTCACCCTCATTTAAGCACGCATTGCTACTAGTACGTACAATAATAGAAAAGACAGTTAGACTTGGGACAGTTGGGACACCAATGTTTCTATAATATTCTTCTATCAATGTTAGCATATTATTTCCTCTAGGTTGCTTTGTTCTTCCATTTTCTTACTGGCCCAGTCAACAAGCCCAACGTCTATCCAACAGTAAACCCTTTCGCCCTTCAACCTGAAACGGTCATATTTCAAATGATGATCGTCAGTTAACTTTCTGCTAAACGATTGGTCTGATTCAGGCGCTAGCCCATGATCACGGCAAAACTTTTCGTAATATTCGTACATCTCTAATTTGGGTATTTTGTTGCCGATGTCAGGCCTTAACGCCTTTTCGTAGAAATATTTCACAGGATTTGAACCCCTGGTATACTTGTCGTAGGTTTCGGCCATACTCTCACTAGTTATTTTCCTAATGCCGTGTTTCAATACCCTTGGCAACCTCGAAAGGAGTTCATACAATAGGCCTGAAAACTCCTCTTCCGTAGTAAGTTTGTCGAGAAGGTCTGGATCGTCCTTCTCTCCGAAAAACTGCTGGGTAAAGTTGATGATTAGAATCCGTCTAAAGAATGCGTCTGTTAAGTCCTCAGTTTCTGGGATTTTATTGCACGAAAATATCAGTCTCCCCTTCCTAAACCAGAATAATGATATGATCATCGATGATACTGTCCTTATCCAAGTTTATTTTACTGTGCTTGTAGGCGTTCTTATCTTCTTTACCATACAAAGACATTTCGCTGCTGATGAGAGTTACAGCGTTGTCTCCATATTATAGCCAGTAACAGAGTGCCACTTTTCATCCCTACCTAGGCTTAGGAATAGGAATCATAGGAGGATGAATTTGATCCCCTTATGTTCTCAAATGACCAACGTATTCGAGATTTCCATTTGAAATAAGCGGAATCAGATCACCGGGAGAAGTCCAAGAAGGGGGAGTTGAAGTAAGTGGCACACCAGCAGCAGCAGCAGCATAACTAGCAAGGATCAGTTCGGAGCAAAACCATTTGTCATTTGTCACGTCATTTCTTAACAATAGTCAATGTTAAATGTAGTTTGTTAGTTGGTATTAAGCTGGACATTCACTGACTTGTCATCTCCTAGTAATGTACGAGAGTTTTACCCTTATGCGGTTAATATCATTTATGCAGTAATCATAACCCTGAGCTTTGAAATAGCAGCAAAGGTGTTTATCCCTCTCGACACTCCGTTTCAATCATATGATAGTTTTCTACGGAGCTCTGCATTAGTCTTAAGTTATTTCTTCATTATTTCAGGATGGATAGGCTATACAAAATCAATAGCTAAACGACCTCATAGAGAAAGCCAACTAGGCAATGCTCGATTTGTGATTGATTTGGTTATCCTATTCCTTGCGTTCTACCTTCTTAGTCTAACCGAGCCGGAAAGGTTTGAATCTTTTGTTTCTGTCTTTAACACATTCATTTGGATATTTCCCATAAGCTTCATGGCCTATATTATCTGGGATGCTCTCAAGTACTTTGAGTACAGAACAAGCTCGGAAGAAAGACAAACCAGCATAAGCCGTTGGAGAGTGACAGGATACGCTTTTGCGCTTCTTCTGGTTCAGGCAACAGTATATTCAAATCTTGCAATATCGGATTACTACGAACGGTTAACGTGGGATAATCAAAGTATCTCGGAGTTTCCCTTTATTATCACCTCGACCGTCATAATATTCCTCTATAGGAGAAGGAAGTGGCCAGTTCCTGATACTTCATTTCGAAAGAAAGCATTAAAACGTAGACCATCGACTAAGCCAGACAACTGAAGAAAGAGGGGTCATCTATCATCGTATTTATTAGAAAGAAAAAGCATAAACTTTCAGATTGATGAGTCTGATTCTCAGGCGGTCGTTAGGCCAGATAAAATGTGAGTTGTATAACCACGAGATATCGGAGGAAGAGGAAAAAAAGCTTTTTGATAGCGCAGAACGTCAACGCTACACTCACTGTTCTAGATGTAATACGCTCTTGCTTTCGAAAGTGAGTGATGATAGAGATGACGAATATTTCTTAAAAGAGCAGTGATTCGGATTACATTGAAAGATTGAGATAGCCAAAGATCATCATAGGGGCGGCATCTTATCCCTCAGACTCTTCATCAATGCCAGAACTGCATCGATAGCCTGAATGCGTCCATAAGATCATCATGGCTAGTCGCCTCTTTATCTTAGACACCTTCCGCGTTTTCCACTGCAGTACGAAGGGCAGTGATTAGTTTGTTATGTCTTGGATGTATGGCTACCATTCCGTTTTGATACTCTAACAGTTCCTTGCAGTGTGCCAGCATGTTCTTGTGTTCTTTTGAAAAGGGTACAGGAATGACAAACATGTTCTGCTGTAGGAACTGCAAGTCATAGACTGATGGATAGTTTTTCTTGTAGAATGCAATCTGTTTTGTATAGTCAGGATCTTCATTTACTGCCTGCTTCAATGTAGAAATGAATGAGGGGTTTGCAGCATCAACAAATATCCTACATGAGCTATCGAATCTAATGTTGTACTCTTCTAACAGTCTAACATTGGTCTGCGTGTACAGTGTTCTCAATTTAGAGGGATTTTTTATATCTATGTCCAATTTATCTAGAGATAAGATGTCGAATGAAAAAGAAACGCCAGAAGAGATCATAATTAACAGAGGTGAAATAGTGTACAAAGAGTTAGAGGAGCGTGAAGGACATGAAAGTACAGCAAGGGATATACCAATAGAGTCATATGTATATGCTTACCTAAAAGCGATTGACAGTGCATACAAATATCTTATCGATACTCACCTTCACGATAAAACAATGGGTCCACGACTAGATGGTCTAAAGGATAGGTTTAACCTAGTCATAGAAGATCTATGGTCATATTATAATGATAAGGAAAAGTAAGATGGAGGACAGTTCCATGTCAACGTTCTTCATATAATCTGCAAAGTATTCAGGGTTGCCTTGGCTGTCAAGAGTCACTGTCCCACTTTCAACTCTTGATTTAACTTTATCATCCATACATGCAGTGTATCTTGGAATATCGACCTTCAGTATCCTGTTACCCTGCTCAATGTCTACAGTCTTTTCTTCCGTTTCAATAGTTGTGCCTCCGTTCACATAAGGATCATCGGTTGGAGGTGTAGGTTCTGTAAAAACTGGAATCTCAAACGTCACCGCAGACGCTCTTCCCACCAATAATGAAATGAGGGCTATTGTGAGACCAACCATCAGAACGTATGCCATAGTATCCAACCTGGATTGTAGCAGAATAGGGATATTGAACGTTACCTGTTCATACCTCTTGTACTACCCAGTCAATGCCAGAACTGCAGTGATAGTTCGAAACTATCAAATAGGTCGTCATGTGACGTAGCTTCCTTATTCAGGCTACCTTCACCATTCTCTACTGCCGTTCTTAACGCGGTTATCAGTTTGTTAAACTTAGGATGAATAGCAACCTGTCCATTCTTGTACTCTAGCATTTCTTTAGTATGGGCTAACATCTCCTTATGGTACTTGGCAAAGGGTACGGGTATGACAAACATATTCTGTTGTAAGAATTGCAAATCATATATGGAAGGATAAGACTTCATGTAGTACTATATCTGCTTGTCATATTCTGGGTCTTCGTCTACTCTGTCTTTAAGGGCCCTGATAAATGAGGGATTAGCACCATCTACAAAGATACGACAACGATTATCGAATCTGATGTCATATTGGTCTAACAAACGAACTGTTGTGTTTATCATCTCATTGAAATCAGGTCTATGATATTCTTCTGCATGTAGAACGTGGACTAGTCCGTCTCTTAACTCAGTGATGCACACACCAAAGTTTGATGAACCGAAACCAGGGTCTAGGCCTACAGACTTCTGCGTGTATGCATTGTTAACATTGGCAACATCGTATCTCTTCCCTTTCTCAATCGCAGCCTCTATGTCCTTTGTGTGGAAGACGTTGCCTATTAATCCAAGATACTTCAGATTGTATTCTCGCTCAAATGAAGGCGACTGTTTGGCAGCGTCTATCTCATCTTGTGTGTATATCTTGTTTAGTCCATAAGTATAATCGAGTAAGATTCTTTTGGGTTCTTTCTCTATCCTTTCGAATAGGCCTTCCGAAGCATTAGGCGTTGAAACCATAACGATGTACGGATTTGACTTGGCAATGTATCTCTCACTAACATCTCTCGCATCCTGCTGTAGCCCTGGTGGAAAGAAGTCTGCCTCATCCAGATAGATGAATGATACATCCTTGAGTCCTCGCATCGCATCTAGGTGATGTGATGGATAGGCCTCGATGTGTACTCCATTAAGTTCGATGACTGTCTCCTTGCTATCAAAGGAAAATTTTAGTGGCTCAAATAATCGCTTCAGTCTATCAATCAGTGTGATTGCTAACTCTATCCTGGGCCCTGTTACGATGCACATCTGAGACTTAGCCTGAGTCAGGCGGCAACAGGCAAGTAAACGAGCAATGACTATTAGATTCCTTCATGGTACACCACTTGACCAGATAGACCAGCTCTGCAAGGAAGAGGAAATGGTCAAGGTTTCCATCTCTTGTTATCATACCGAGCATTACAGTGATGGAACAAGCGAACTGGTCTTAACCTCTGCATGGTCGAGTCAGATAAAGTCGAGTAAGGATCTGTTTCAGTTCGATAATAAAGATATGCAAATATTGAGTAAGGAGACTAAAGAAGACCTGCGCTAACTGCTCATTGAGTTGTTACTAGTTAGGAAGTATCACTCTTTCATTCAGGACGAATGATATCGCTAGTGATATCATACGATTAAAGGCTAATGACGTTAACATAGTGCATTTAATGCAAGATAACTCACAAACAATAAGTATTGAGTTCATGAATAACAACAAATAGAATGGTTGATCGCAACGTAACAGTAAATGGTTCCAATATAAAGTACAGAGAATTTGGGGAAAGTAGTGGAACCATTAAGCACCTTTTGTTTCTTCATGGCCTTGGTTCTTCTTCGGACAGATGGATAGATATTCCTGAAGCGTTCTCAAGACACTATCACACAGTCGCAGTCGATCTAATAGGTTTTGGCGGAAGCGATTCGCCTCACCTGAATTATACAATAGATGCTTTCAGGGAATTTGTTTTGGATTTCATGAGTTCCATCCAAATTGACGATGGTAAGACAACCATGATAGGCCACTCTCTTGGAGGATACATAGCATCTGAAATTGCAATTGAAAATAGGAGCGCGTTAGACAGCTTGGTGTTGATAGATTCATCAGGAATGCTTGATAGACCTACTCCTTTACTATATGATTATCTTGAAGCGGCTATCAGTGCATCACCCGAAAAAATAAAGAGGGTATTTGAACAATTAGTTGCTCAGCCTTGGAGGGTCATTCCAATGATGGTTGACTTTTTTATAAATAGGATCAATAGACCAGGAGCAAAGCATGCTTTTGAGTCAACGTTTCTCAACAGCACTAACACACAG
>Ga0307428_1001155_pt1 | contig 13824 bp, 7 predicted proteins | sample SalMarWE160240MG_FD_202161 | JGI IMG/M metagenome (GOLD analysis project Ga0307428, IMG submission 202161) | Salt marsh sediment microbial communities from the Plum Island Ecosystem LTER, Massachusetts, United States - WE1603-240 | ecosystem: Environmental > Aquatic > Marine > Intertidal zone >...
CTAACCAGTCGAGGGGGGGGCAGCTACAGGATGCCGTAGAGACTCTTCCCCTTCGTGGCTAAGGCGTCCACCTTTTTGGTCACCTCGGGGTCCTCGATGAGCGGGGGGGCATGATGGGACTTCAGCCGCGCGTCGATGATCAGGGACTTCCGGCATCCCCAGTGCTTGTGCTCGATGAAGCTTCCGACTCCATGGACGTCGTGGGAAGGATTGGATCGGGTAAAGGTCACCCAAAGGAAGTTTCTCAAGTTCCCCGCGGTGAATTCGGCGTCATCCACAAGGACGATGAGGGCGATACCTTCGAGGTTGCACCGCTCGTCGAGGAAGCTTGTGAACGCGTGCAGTTGTATGTCGGCCTTGTCGTAATCGGAGAATGGCGGTCCTTGGACCGCGACGACACCGGGCATGGCGAGGGCACAGGTGGAATACCCCCCTGGTAGCGTGAAATTCTCCGGGATTGTTCTCGCCAGCTCCCGCTTCTTGTTGCCCGCCGCTGCAATGACGAGTTTGGATCCGGCATTCAGTCCTGTTCCCGAGTAGTCGAGCGTATCAATGGTCGTACGGGTCTGGAAGTGAAGGTCCCGCGTCCAGTCAACCCGCTCCAAGGCGTGCCCCAGGAACTTTTCGATCTGATGGACATCGAGATCGGAGTTGTCTTCCCCCGCAGTGATGAAAAGGTACTTCGCGAGGGAACACTGGCCAAAACCGAGCAGGGTGTTCGCCATGGTCAGGATTTCCTGGGGAATCCGCTCGCCGTACGGGACGTATCGCTCGCTCCCGATCGCGAGAAGAAGGGGATGGACGCCAGCGGCATCCACCGCGTGGATGGCCTTGACGCCTGGGAGTCTTACGGGAACCATGGGTTGTGTGATCTCGTGGATGAGCTGTCCGAAGGAAGTGTCCTCCTGGGGTGGACGGCCGACAACGGTGAAGGGCCAGATGGCGTCCTTGCGATGATGGACCCTCTGAACTTCGAGGACGGGAAAATCGTGGGTGAGGCTGTAGTATCCCAGGTGATCGCCGAAGGGTCCCTCCGGGAGGGTTTTCTTGGGATCGATGGTCCCGGTGATGCAGAAGTCCGCATCCGTCGAGATGACAAAACCGTCTCGCAGCGTGTAACGAAATCGGCGGCCACCGAGCATGCCGGCGAAAAGCAGCTCTGCGAGACCCTCAGGAAGAGGCATGACCGCGGCAAAGGTATGCGCCGGCGGCCCACCGACAAAAATGCTTGCCTTTAAGGATTCACCGCGGCGAATAGCTGCTGCATGGTGGACACCGATTCCGCGGTGTGTCTGGTAGTGGAGCCCGACCTCCCTCCCAGCTTGGTACCGGTTCCCCGCAAGCTGCACGCGGTAGATGCCCAAGTTGGAGTGCATCACGCTCCCCTTGTCGGGGTGTTCGGTGTACACTTGGCCCAACGTGATAAAGGGACCTCCGTCATCGGGCCAATTCTGGATCTGGGGGAGTTGGTCGATGGTGGTGTTCCTCTCGAGGACCGACCCTTCCGATACCCGTCGAGGCAAGGACTTCGATGCGGTGAATGGGGCCGTGGCGAAGCTGAACGGCGTACGCCAAAAGCTCGAGGGGTCGGCCTTGAGCCGGACGATTTTCTGCACGCGCTCGAGGCTGTCCCGAAAGATAAACCGACAGCGTTCGACGGTCCCAAAGAGGTTACACACGGCGGGAAAGCGACAACCCTTGACGTTCTCGAAGTAGACCGCCGGACCTTTTACGGCATATACGCGCCTCTGGATCTCCGCCATCTCGAGGTAGGGATCAACTTCTTCGGTCACGCGCACCAAGTGACCGTTTCGCTCGAGATCGAGGACACATTCTTTGAGGCTGCTATATCCCATCACCCACCAAAATTCTCACTGGCTCTTTCAAAAGATCAGTGGGATCACTATATCTATGGCGGTCAGGCGGAACAAGGGAATTTTAACCCGAAGGGAGCTCGCTGAAGTCTCAGCCGAAGTTTAAGTAAGTTCTCCGCCGAACTTATGCATCGAAGGACTAGGTGCGGCTCCAGCCGGTGCGCCCGACCACTTCGAGAAGGACCGTTTCTGAGAAAGGCTTGGTAAGAAACTCCGAAGCGCCCAAGCGAAGGATCTCTTGAGGGTCCGTTTCGGTGGCTCCGGTGAGAACCACGACTGGAATACTCTGACAATTCTCTTGCTTCCTCAGGCGGGTCAGGACGTCGCGGCCGTTCATATCGGGGAGGACCAGATCCAGCAGGACGAGACCGACCGGGGTTCCCTTGACCTTTGCGAGGGCTTCGGATCCGGTGGATACCGAGTAAACCGTATATCCCGCCCTGCTCAAGATCGTCTCGAGCGCCATCCGAAAACCCGGTTCGTCGTCAACGAGGAGAATCCGCAAGGGAGGACGGTCACCAATTGGAAGGAGGACTCGGAAGGTACTCCCCTTCCCATCTCCCGGCGACTCGGCCCAGATCCGCCCTCGGTGCAGATCGACGAGACGTTTGCTGAGGGCGAGGCCGAGCCCGGTTCCCTCATGGCGTCGGGCCAACGATTGATCCAGCTGTGTGAAGGGGGTAAAGAGCCTGGGAAGGTCCTCTGCCCGGATGCCGATCCCCGTATCGCGGACGGCAATTTCGACAAAATCGCCGTCTCGTTCAGGGTTCATGGTTGGTGGTTCATGGCCAGGGCCCGACTCTCCCTGAATCCTGAACGCCGAACCCTGAACCGTTCGGGCGGACACGCGCACGGCGCCGCCGGGCTTCGTGAATTTGATGGCGTTGGAGAGGAGGTTGTCTACCACCTGCCGGAGGCGAATGGGATCGGCTGCGATGGCGGGCATCGGTCTGTCGATCTCCAGGGAGAGGGAAACGTCTTTCTTGATGGCGCCTTGGCGCATCCCCAAGACTCCCCCTTGCAGAAGGTCTGCGACCGAGATCCGCTCCAGGTGCAGTCGGAGCTCTCCCGCCTCGATCTTGCCGAGATCAAGGATGTCGTTGATCAGGGCCAAGAGGTGGCGGCCCCCTTGGAGAACATGTTGGACGTACCGCAGTTGTTTGTCGGTCAGCGGCCCGGGTATCCGTTCTTCGAGAAGCTCGGCGAAGCCGATGATCGCGTTCAGGGGGGTACGCAGTTCGTGGGACATGGCGGCGAGAAAGTCGCTCTTGGCCTGGCTGGCCCGCTCAAGTTGTGCGGTACGCTCCTGAACCCGGTGTTCCAGTTCCTCGGTAAGGCGGTTTGTCCTTTCCTTGGCATCCTGGTGCAGAAAGGAGGTCTGGATGGCCATGCCAAGCTGTTTCGCCATCTCGGCAAACAGGGTGTGCTTGGAACCGGCAAAATTGCCCGGCGTCCGGCCGAGCAGGATGAGCAATCCGACAAGCTGACGGTCCGCTCGGAGTGGGTAAGCGGCAAACGATCGGAACCGCTCCACTCGGGCGATGCATTGCGTCGCCCGGGCGTCCCTGAGCGTATCGTCGATGATCAAGGGCCGGCCGTCCGCGCCGAGCAGGCTTTCATTCGCCGTGGCGGATGGGGGCATCAGGACCAGCCCCCTTCCACGGCCCCGCCGAGCCCGGAGGAGGAGTTGGCCGGTCCGACGGTTGAGGACACGAATTTCACAGCCGCCGTCTTTGAGAACCTCGAGGCTCTTCGCCGCAGCAAGGGCGAGGACTCGGTGCAGATCCCGGGAACGGCTCATCGCGGAGGCGATGGCCTGAAGGACGGACAATTGCTTGGGAGTAAAGGGCGTCTTTGCCATATTGAATGGCCTGACCGTACCTTTCCAGGCTGCAAGACTAAGGCCAACGGGATTGGGCCTCGATGTCGTATCTATTATCCCTTTCGGGTCTTTTCGGATTCCGGAAATGTCCTTGACCCCCTTCTGGGCGGACCGTATACTGGGCGAAAAATCCCGATTAATGGAGGGGAAGTGGCATATCCGTCGGATCGAGAGGATGTCGGCGTTTCCGTGCTCACCGGTGGGCGGGGGGACCGACTTGCTCTGGCCTTAGAAGGGTTTTTTAGCAGCGTCAACCTGCCAAGAATCTTTGTCGGGGAGCGCGATGGAACCGGGGAGCGGCAGCAGCTCCTGCGGTTGCTCCGGGACTTTGTGGAGGCCGAGCGGCGGGCCATATGGAAGCAACATCGCCAGGGCGCGCGTGGCATGGAGGTGGTCCAAGGGCTCACAGAGCTAGCGGACGTCGTGATCAGTGAGCTCTATCGCCGGAGTGCAGCGGTCTGTCGGGAGACATTTGACGTCGACCCCCCCTGTGCCTTGCTGGCGCTGGGAGGGTATGGCCGTCGAGAACTGAACCCTGCGTCGGACATCGATCTCATGTTCCTTCATCCAACCCCGATCAGCCCATCGGTTCATGCCCTCATCCATTTCCTCATCCCTCTCCTGTGGGACGTGGGCTTTCACATCGGCCACAGTGTTCGGTCCGTCCAGGATTGTGCCCGAATGGCCGCGGAAGACCTGAGTTCCTACACCTCCATGCTGGAGGGACATCTGCTGGCGGGGGACGCGGGTCTCTCCGCGCAGATGGAGACCGTTATCCAGCGGCGCCTGAGGCGGAGGCGGGGAGATGCGTACATCCAGGCAAAGCTCCAAGAGCGGGCAGCGCGATATGCGAAATATGGCGGTTCGGTGTACATGCAGGAGCCCCACGTCAAGGAGGGGGCCGGGGGCCTCCGGGATGTCCATGTGGCGCTGTGGATCGCCCGGGTCCGTCACCCGGTGAGGCGCCTGGGAGATTTGGGCGCCTCGGGTCTCCTCAGCCGAGAGGAGCTTGAGCATTTACACGACGCAATCGATTTCGTCCACCGGATACGGAATGAACTGCACTATCTCTCGGGCCGGAAGAACGACCTGCTGCTGTTTCACCTGCAGGAGCCGGCTGCGGCCCATCTGGATTTCGGGGACGATCGGGTGGCCCGGGGAGTGGAGCGGTGTATGCAGCATTACTATCTCCAGGCACGAACGGTCTTTCACCTTACGGAGCGGGTCATCGAGCGGTCTACCCGGGTACAGAGCTCGAAGGAGAGCATCATAAGGCGGATGCGGGCGAGAGACTTGGGGGACGGCTTGACGGAAATCAATCGCGAGATCCAGATCCTCCCGCGGAACCGACGGCTCTTTGAAGATGACCCCGTCCGGCTCCTGAAGATATTCTGGTACGCGCTGCAGACCGGTTATCCCGTCAGCTCAACAGCTCAGGAGATCATTCGGGAACATCTCTACCTCATCGACGACAAGTTCCGCGGATCCAGCCGAGCCCTCAATTTCTTTTTGGCGATCCTTCGAGAACCCAAGGGCGTAGCGGCCACACTCCGGCTGATGCACGAGGTCGGGGTGTTGGGGGCCTACATCCCGGAGTTTGGTGAACTCACGTGTTTGGTGCAGTATGATCTCTACCACAAGTACACAGTGGACGTGCACACCTTGCTGGCCCTCGAGCACCTTGAATCCTTGGATGAGGCACCCATCCACTACGCTGAGGAATTTCGGGCGATTGTTGCCGAGCTCAAGCGGCCGGAGGTTCTTAAACTGGGCGTCCTCTTCCACGATATTGGCAAAGGGGAAGGCCATGGACACGTGGCGCGGGGAGCGGCGATGGCGGAGCAGATCCTGACCAGGATGGGCCTCCCCGAAACCGAAGTGGCCGAGGTCCGGTTCTTGGTGGAGCATCACCTCGCCATGGCCCAAATCTCGCAGCGCCGGGACCTGGATGACGAGCCGATGCTCATCGAATTCGCCCGCAATGTCCGGGATATGGAACGGCTAAAGATGCTCTACCTCCTCACGTACCTGGATATTCGGGCAGTGGCGCCGGAGGTGTGGACGGCGTGGAAGGGGACGCTCCTCTGGGAGTTGTACATTCGCACCCACACCCTTCTTAATCGAGGTATTCCCGAAGGGGTGGACGAACTGGCCAGGGCGGCCGAGATCAAGGACCGCCTGACGCAAGAGCTTCGTGAAGAGATACCCCTTTCGGTTGTGTTGGCCCATCTGGAGGAGGTCCCGGTCCGCTATCTCCTGGCCGTGCCGGCGGCGAAGGTGGCAGCTCACCTCCACATGGTCGAGCGGCTTACGCGGGGGGAGGAAGTGGCGGTAGAGTGGGCTGCCTATCCGTTGGTGGGTCACTCGGAGGTGACCGTCTGTGCCTTCGGTCGGCCTGGGCGATTTGCCCAGATCGTCGGTACGCTGACGGCCAACCGGATGAACATCCTGAGTGCCCAAATCTTTACCCGACGGGATGGACTGGTGCTCCGCACGTTCCACGTGGATGACGGCAAGGGCGGGGCCATCGCCGATGGGGAGGTCTGGCGACGATTCGAGACGGATCTTCATCGCGTCCTAGCCGGCCAGGCGGAGGTGGAACAGCTCATCCTGAGTCGGCAACGAGAGATCGTGAGCCGGCCTGCCCGGAAGGGAGGGGCACCTCCGCTCACCCGCGTGGAGTTTGACAACTACGTCTCTGAGACCCACACCGTGATCGATATCCGGACACACGACCGCCTGGGCCTTCTGTACACGATCTCGAAAGTCCTGAAGGAACTCAGCCTGGACATTCGCCTCGCCAAGATCACCACCGAGGTTGAACAGGTGATGGATGTCTTCTATGTCACCGACCGGGACGGTGGCAAGGTGCGTGATGAGGGGCGCATGGAGGAGATCCGCGAACGTTTGGAGACCGCCATTGCTCATGATGTCCTGCACGAGTCCCGGACTGACAGGTGACCGCAGCGTCTCTCCATATACATGTCCATAACGGGTGCGACAAAGGTTTGTGTCATACTGGGCTATCCGGTAACCCATAGTGCCTCCCCACGAATGCAAAATGCTGCCTTTGCGGCGCTTGGGCTCGATTGGGTCTATATTCCGTGGGGGGTGCGTCCTGAGGCGTTCCCGAGGGCGCTAGAGGCGTTACGCCGGATCGAAAACTTCGCCGGGGCGAATGTGACGATTCCACATAAGGAGGCGGCGTTGGAGGGCTTGGATGAGGTGAGCGCCGAGGCGCTCTCCATCGGCGCCGTCAACACCATTGTCCTGCGGGACGGGTTGCTCGTCGGGCACAATACGGATGGGGAGGGGTTTATGACCGCCCTGAGGGAGGAGGCGGGGGAAGACCCCCGAGGAAAGCGGGTGGGCCTGGTGGGGGCGGGGGGGGGAGCCAAGGCCGTGGCCTGTGCCCTGGCGCAGGTGGAAGTGGCCGAGGTGTGTCTCTTCAATAGGAGCCGGGATCGGGCTCAATCCGTGGTCAATCATCTGCGGAAATCCTTTCCAAACGTTGAATTTTTGGCATTGGGCTTGCAATATTTTGGCCCCGATATATTGAGGCGGCTGGATATTCTCATCAATGCGACTCCGGTGGGGATGGAGCCATCGGACCCGCCATTGTTCGATTACGGGATGTTAGGAGAAGAGTTGTTGGTTTGTGATCTGATTTACCGGCCTGCTGAAACCCCGCTGTTGGCGTCGGCCCGACTCCGGGGGTGCCGAGTTCTGAACGGCTGTGGTATGCTGCTCTACCAGGGGGCGCGGGCTTTTGAGCTCTGGACGGGGCTCAAGGCCCCGGTTCCTTTCATGCGACAGGCCCTTGCGCAGGGAGAAGGGGGCTCGACAGCCTCCCCAACGGGCCCGGCATGATGAGGTTCCTCACGATCGCCTTGCTCGAACCCAAGAGGAGGTTGTCATGACCGTAGGGTCGACTCGCCTCGGTGAGATGTTGGTCAAGTCAAAGCTGATCACCGATGAGCAGCTTAAGAAGGCCCTAGCGCAACAATCGTCGGGCGGAGGGCGTCTGGGGAGCAACCTGGTCAAACTCGGGTATCTCACCGAGGAAGACATCACGAGCTTTCTCAGCAAGCAGTACGGGGTTCCCTCCATTAACCTCGCCCACTTCGAGATCGATCAAAGCGTCATCAAGTTGGTCCCGGCCGAGATCGCGCAAAAGCATGGCGTGATTCCCATTAACCGGAAGGGGAACGTCCTCACCGTGGCGATGGCCGATCCGAGCAATATCTTTGCCATCGACGACATCAAATTCTTATCCGGCTTCAAGGTGGAACCGGTGGTGGCTGCCGAGACTTCGATCAAGAATGCGATCAACAAGCATTACGACTCGGCCGGAATGGTGCAGGACATCATGAAGGGGTTCGACGATCGGGAGGTCAGCACCGTTGAAGAGGTCGATGAGGGGCCTGATGTTGGCGATATCCAGCGGGCCACCGAGGATGCCCCGGTCGTCAAGCTGGTGAATCTGATTCTGAGCGACGCGATCAAAAAGGGGGCCTCGGATATTCACATCGAGCCGTACGAGAAATCTTTTCGCGTTCGCTACCGCATTGATGGGGTCCTCTACGACGTTATGCAGCCTCCCATGAAACTGCGGGCAGCCATTATCTCGCGCGTCAAGATCATGGCCCAGCTCGATATTGCCGAGCGGCGTCTCCCGCAGGATGGACGCATCAAGATCAAGATGGGGCAGAAGGAGATCGATTTCCGGGTCTCCACCCTGCCGACGCTCTTCGGTGAAAAGGTAGTCCTGCGGCTCCTCGACAAGTCCAATTTGCAGTTGGAAATGACGACCCTGGGGTTTGAACCCCAGACGCAGCAGGCCTTCGAAAAGGCCATTCTGTCACCGTATGGGATGGTCTTGGTGACTGGCCCAACCGGTAGCGGGAAGACGACCACCCTGTATTCCGCGTTGCACCGCCTGAACACAACCGAAACCAATATCATGACCGCAGAGGACCCGGTGGAGTTCAACCTCCCGGGCGTGAATCAGGTCCAGATGAAAGCGGAGATCGGGTTGAATTTCGCCGCGGCGCTCCGCTCGTTCCTCCGGCAGGACCCCGATATCATCATGGTCGGTGAGATCCGCGACTATGAGACGGCCGAGATCTCTATCAAGGCGGCCCTGACCGGGCACCTGGTCCTCTCCACCCTGCATACCAACGATGCGCCCTCGACCGTGAGTCGGATGATCAATATGGGGGTGGAGCCGTTCTTGGTGGCGGCGTCGACCAACATGGTCTTGGCCCAACGGCTGGCGCGGAAGATCTGCGGCAGTTGCAAGGAGGAGATCACGGTGCCCCGCCAGGCGCTGGTCGACGTGGGCCTCTCACCCGAGGAAGCCAAGACGCTGACCTGCTACCAGGGGAAGGGGTGCATGGAGTGCAATGATACTGGATATCGGGGGCGGGTGGCCTTATACGAGGTCATGGCGGTCACTGACGATATTAAGGACGCAATCTTGCAAGGGGCCTCGGCGAGCGAACTGAAGGAGTTGGCCAAGACAAGCGGGATGAAGACGCTTCGGGAGGCCGGCCTACAGAAGATCCGAGAAGGGATGACCACCATCCCCGAGGTTATGCGGGTGACCGGTCAAAGCTAGAGAGAGCGGAGGAGCTCATGACGAACCTGGACCAGATGTTGAAGGAATTGGTGGCGAGGGGGGCCTCGGATCTGCATATCACCACCGGCATCCCCCCCATGATCCGCCTCCACGGCCAACTGAGGCCGTTGGCGGAAACCGCCCTCGCGCCGGCGGTGACCAAACAGCTCGCCTACAGTATCTTGACCGATGTCCAAAAGCAAAAGTTTGAGGAGCAGAAAGAACTCGACTTCTCCTTCGGCGTGCGGGGACTTGGCCGGTTTCGGGCCAACGTATTCCTGCAGCGGGGGGCCGTGGGAGTCGCCATCCGAACGATTCCGTTTAAGATTTACACCTTCCAGGAGCTGGGGCTGCCCAAGGTCGTGGAAGAGTTGTGCAACAGACCCTCGGGACTTGTCCTGGTGACCGGACCAACCGGCTCGGGAAAATCCACGACGCTCACTACCATGATCGACAAGATCAACAGTGAACGCTCTGAACACATCGTCACCATCGAGGATCCCATCGAGTTCGTGCACACCCACAAGAAGTGTATCGTGAATCAGCGTGAGGTCCACGCAGATACATTTTCCTTTTCAAACGCCTTACGGTCGGCCCTCCGGCAGGATCCAGACAAGGTCCTGCTGGGGGAGATGCGAGACCTGGAGACCATCGAGTCGGCCCTCACGATCGCCGAGACGGGGCATTTGACCTTTGCCACCCTGCACACCAATTCCGCAGTCCAGACCATCAACCGGGTCATCGACGTGTTTCCAGCCCATCAGCAGCCGCAGATTCGTGCGCAACTCTCCTTCGTCCTCGAGGGGGTCCTCTGCCAGGCCCTTCTTCCGAGGGGCGATGGTCAGGGGCGGGTGCTCGTCCTGGAGGTCATGGTCCCGAACCCGGCCATCCGGAATCTGATCCGGGAGGACAAGGTCCATCAGATCTATTCGACGATGCAGGCGGGCCAGGAGAAATCTGGGATGCAGACGATGAACCAGGCGCTCCTGGACAGCTATCTTAAGCGCTTGATTACAAAGGAAACGGCCCTTGGGGCCTCCCAGAACCACGAGGAACTCCAGCAGATGATGCAGCGGGCCCAGTCACCCGGTGCCGGGACGGGAGGCCGAATGCAAGCGGCCGGGAGCCAATGGGGGAGGAGATAGGTAATGGCAGTCTTTGCTTTCAGCGGGAGAACACGTACAGGACAGATCGTCAATGGGGAGATGGAAGCCCCCAGCCGGGAGGCGGTGGTCGCGCAGCTGAGGCGGCAACAGGTCTTGGCGACCTCGATCAAGCCAAAAGCAAGGGACATGGAGATAAAGATCCCCGGCTTTGGTGCAAAGGTCGGTGATCGGGACCTCGCCGTCGTGACCCGGCAGCTGGCCACGATGATTGATGCGGGGCTGCCCCTGGTGCAGTGCCTCGACATCCTCGGCCAGCAGCAGGAGAACAAGACCTTCAAGAAGACCCTCCAGGAAATCCGCCAGGATGTTGAAGGGGGGGCCACCTTCTCCGCGGCCCTGAAGCGGCATCCGAAGATCTTCGGCACCCTGTTCACCAACATGGTTGAGGCTGGGGAGGCGGGAGGAATCCTCGACACGATCCTGAACCGCCTGGCTGCGTACATTGAAAAGTCCATGACCTTGAAGAAGCGAATCAAATCGGCCATGTTCTATCCGGCAACCATCGTCACGGTGGCTGTCGTCGTGGTGACTTTCCTCCTGATTTATGTCATTCCTACCTTCCAACAGTTATTCGCGGGATTCGGGGCCACGCTGCCTCTCCCCACCTTAATTGTGCTCGAGCTCAGCCGGATCGTCCGGACCTACCTCCTGTACATGCTCGGTGGGTTCGTGCTCTTCGTGGTGGGACTCCGCATGTATTACGGGACCGAAGGCGGAAGGAGAACTATCGACGGCTTGCTGCTGAAGCTCCCTGTCTTTGGCCCCCTGATCCGTAAGGTGTCGGTGGCCAAGTTTACCCGGACCTTGGGGACCTTGGTCTCGAGCGGCGTCTCGATCTTGGAAGGGCTGGACATCACGGCACGGACGGCGGGGAATAAGGTCGTGGAGGAAGCGGTCTTCAAGGCGCGCACAACTATTGCCCAGGGGAAGACCATCGCCGAGCCGCTGGGGGCGTCGGGCGTCTTTCCGCCGATGGTCGTGCAGATGATCGGCGTCGGGGAGCAGACCGGCGCCCTGGATCGCATGTTGAACAAGATTGCTGACTTCTATGATGAGGAGGTCGATACGGCAGTGGGTGCACTGACCTCCCTGTTGGAACCGCTCTTGGTCATCTTCCTCGGCATAATTATCGGCGGTGTGGTCATCGCCATGTATCTGCCGATCTTTAAACTGATCAGCGTCGTCGGTTAGCTAACGGGCGTCAGACCACAGACCTGAAACCTCAGACCCCAGACCAGCGACTGCAGACTGGTCTGGGGTCCGCGGTCTCTCTTTCGCGTGTTCGGCGTTGACACCCAATACCTAGCGCCCAAGCTGATCTGCAGTTCGCGGTCTAATGTTTCGAGTCTGATGTCTGTGGTCTGAAGTCTGGTGTCTGATGTCTGTAGTCTGAGGGAAGAGCCATGTCGGACGGCAAGGAAGGGGGGGCCGGGCAGACAGGCTGGGAAAAGCGGCTCAAATGGGTTATAGGCATCCGCCTGTTGGTTGCGATTCTCTTCCTCGGGTCGGCGGCCATCATTCAGCTGAAAGAGGAGCCCCCGTACCTGACGGGTCCTCTCTTTTCCCTCTTGGCCGTGACGTTTGCCCTGAGTGCCCTCTACCTCCTCCTCCTCCCGCGGATCAAACGTCTCGACGCCTTTAGCGGCGTCCAATTCGGCGCCGATCTCCTCCTGAGCACCGGGTTGGTCTACTTCACCGGGGGGATCGAGAGCCCCCTGATCTTCGTCTACATCTTCCCAATCTTTGGCAGTGGGACCCTCCTCGGCCGGCGGGAGTCGGTCCTGATGGCGTCGCTGGGGAGCATTTTCTTTGGGCTGCTCGTCGATTTGGAGTTTTTCGGGATCATCCCATCCGTCGGGTATACCCCCGCTTCCCACCCGACCCCCGGCTCCGTGCTCTTCCGGGTCTTCATTAACATCGTCGCGTTTTTCCTCGTTGCACTACTCAGCAGCCATCTGGCCGAACGGCTGCGGGAGACAGGGAAGCAACTCGAGGCCGAGCGGATCGACCTCCGGAACCTCAAAACCCTGTACCAGGACGTGATTGCCACCATCCCGAGCGGGATCATGACCCTGGATCTCGCGGGGCGTATTATCGCCTTCAATGCGACAGCAGAGCGCATTATTGGACTGAAGGCGTCCAAGGTGATCGGGAGGTTGTACCCCGAGGCGGGGTTAATTGAGTTCCCGGGCCTCAAGGCCTTTGTCGCTCGCGAGGACGGCCCGGTGCCCATAGAGGCCTTCGAGGCACCTTTTACCCGCGGGGACGGGACGGTGCTCCCCATCGGCGTCACGTATTCTTCTCTGCGCGACGCCGAGAGAAGGCTACTTGGGTCCGTGGCCATATTTCAGGATCTGACCGACCGGAAGCAAATGGAGGAACAGCTTCGGCGGGCGGATCGCCTGGCAACGGTCGGGCAGCTCGCCGCGAGCATTGCCCATGAAGTCCGGAATCCCTTGGCGGCCATTAGCGGCTCTATCCAGCTCCTCGATGAGGAGATGAAGGGCCACGGGCATGAGCGGCTCTTGGGGGTGATCTTGCGGGAAGCGGATCGCCTGAAGTTGATCACGGGCCAGTTTCTCGATCAGGTGCGGATGCCCGGCCCTCCGGGGAGCGAATACGACCTGGTAGCCTCCGTGGAAGAGACGCTGTTCCTGCTGCAACAGAGTGAGGAGTGCCGTCCCGGTATCAACGTCCGCTTTGAAAAAAAGGTGGAGGCCCTTCCCGTTGTAGCCGACCGGGACCGGCTCAAGCAGGTATTTTGGAATCTTGGTCTGAACGCGTTGCAAGCCATGTCGGCGGGCGGGACGCTGACTGTGGTCGTCGCGGCAGAGGACGGGTTTGGGGTCGTCGAATTTCGCGATTCCGGAGAAGGGATTCCGGCCGAACACCTTCTGAAGATCTTTGAGCCGTTTTACACCACCAAGGGGAGGGGGACCGGCCTCGGGCTCTCCATCGCCAAGCGGCTGGTGGAGGATCTTGGCGGGCGGATCGAGGTCAGGAGCCGGCCGGGGGGCGGTGCAACGTTCCAGATCTTTCTGCGCCGGTCCGGAGACCGCAGACCGCGGACCGCAGACCACAGACTCCAGACCGGTCTGAAGTCTGATGTCTAGCCACAAAAAGGAATATTTGCGCTTTCTACGCTATGCGAAACCCTCTTTGGGGGAGGTGGACTACTGCTTACACTTGGCGCGGCGCCATGACTATTTGTCGGTAGCGCCCTACGAAGAATGCTTTTTGATGAAGGAGGAGGCGGCGAGAACCTTGCAGGGGCTCATCGAC
>Ga0307428_1001158_pt1 | contig 13812 bp, 12 predicted proteins | sample SalMarWE160240MG_FD_202161 | JGI IMG/M metagenome (GOLD analysis project Ga0307428, IMG submission 202161) | Salt marsh sediment microbial communities from the Plum Island Ecosystem LTER, Massachusetts, United States - WE1603-240 | ecosystem: Environmental > Aquatic > Marine > Intertidal zone >...
TATAGGGTGTTGGTTATTTATTGCTTTATACGTTGCTAAGACCTATGATAACGCAATTAAAGAAAAACGAATTGTATGTTAATAATTGGTACGATCACTTTGTTTTTAAGACATGAATAAAAATATAAAATTAAAGGGCCTTCTAAAAACTAGAAGGCCCTTTTTTCAAGAAGGGCTTTTTTGATGATAGGGACAAAAATAAGGCAATGGGTTGAAGGTATTTTTGACATTGAACCTCATGAGCGTCTTAAAGTATTATGCTTATCGGTTACTTTTTTTCTTGTTATTGGTGCTTATACCGTAACCAGAGATTTGAAAAATGCTATTTTTATCAGTATTGTTGGAAAAGAATATATCCCGTGGGCTAAAGTAGCGAGTATGTTGGTACTTATTCCTGCTATTTTTATTTATGCTAAATTTGTTGATGATTTGCGACGTTACCAATTACTTTGCTTTTATAGTTTATTTTTTGGCGCTGCAAGTTTAATATTTACCTTTTTTATTGGCCACCCAAGCATAGGAATTGGCAATACTGATACCAGTCCATATCGTTTATTTGGCTGGTTATTTTATTTTTTTGTAGAAGGATATTCTCCCTTTGTGGTTAGTGTTTTTTGGGCATTTGCGAATTCTATCACCAGCCCTGAGGGGGCAAAAAGGAGTTATGGCTTTATTGTATCGGGTTCAAAGCTAGGAGGGATGTTAAGCGCTGGGGTTGCTTGGATTTTGTTTGCGCGGAGTGCTCGTGCATTACCCGGTGATTTTTTTTCTGATATAGTTACTCATCAAGCTATTATGGCTGTTTCATCGATAATGTTATTGCTTGTTCCGATTATTGTATTAATCTTAATAAAAAGAGTTCCTGGCCGTTACTTACATGGTTATGAAGCAGCATACCAGGTAGAAAAACAGAAAAAAAAGGAAGATACACAAGAAACGGGTGTTCTTGCAGGGCTAAAACTATTTATTAAGTATCCTTATGTTCTTGGTATTTTTTCTATGGTTTTCTTCTATGAAGTAATTGCAACTGTTCTTAGTTACTTGCGGCTTGGTATCGCGCAAGCTCATGCAGAAAATATTTCTGATGTAAGTAAAGTACTGTTTGAAATGGTATTTAAAACGCATGTTGTGGGCCTTTTTATATCTGTTTTTGGGACGGGTACTTTATTAAGAAAATTGGGAACTCGGGTTTGTTTGCTTCTTATTCCTTTAAGTATTGGCGCTTTTTTGCTATACCTGATGTTTGAAACAACTCCAGAAGCTCTGATTAGTGCATTTGTTGGGTTTAAAGCGATTAATTATGCTTTTAGCTGGCCAGTACGTGAAAGTTTGTATATTCCAACAATTAAAGAAATTAAATTTAAGTCAAAATCATGGATTGATGCATTTGGTAGTAAATTTGCTAAAACGAGTGGCTCGACCTTTAATATTATTTCTACCAGCCTAGGCCCAACTTTATTTTTGCCATTACATTCATTTTTCTTTGCCCTTATTATAGGGTTATGGTTCATTGCTGCCTTCCTTCTTGGAAAAAGATTTGATAAAGCGGTGGTTAATAACGAAGTAATAGGAGCTGAAGACTAATTAAATTTTATAAAAGAGGTAAAGATAAATTGCAATTTTAGAAGGTTTTTGCTACAATTTGATTGATTTATAAGTAACTTTAAAGGATTTTGATGATAGATTTTAGGCAGTTAGTGAAGGTAGGAATTCATTTTGGCCATCAAACATCACGTTGGTGTCCCAAAATGGCACCATATATTTGGGGGTTTAAAAATAAGGTCCATTTAATTGATGTGTCAAAAACTGCTTTTCAGCTTGAAAAAGCTGCTCAATTTTTGGAAAAAACAGCTGCAAAAGGAGAACAGATTTTATGGGTTGGAACAAAAAAAGCGGCTCGGGATACCATTTATAAATTAGCAACAAAGCTTAACATGCCTTATGTTAACCATCGATGGATTGGTGGGACATTGAGCAATTATTCACAGGTAAGAAAATCAGTGACAAAACTTCTTCACTATGAAGATGTAGTGGCAAAAGCAGAAAAATTTCCTCACTACACAAAAAAGGAATTAAATACTTTTCAAAAAATTATTAATCGATTGAAAAAAAGTATCGGCGGCATTGTTGATTTAAAATGGCCAATAGGGGCGTTGGTTGTAGTCGATGTTGAAAAAGAACAGTCAGCAGTAAGAGAAGCAGCGGTAATGGGTGTTCCAGTTGTTGCAATTGTAGATACCAACGGAGATCCTTCTTTAGTAGATTATGTAATCCCAGCAAATGATGATGCACCACAGGCAATTGAATTTATTATGGATCATTTAGCAAAAGCAGTAAGTAAAGGTGAAGAAATTGCACGCGAAGAAAGCAAACAGCGAAAAGAAAAAGAACAGCAAATAAAGCAAGAGGCTAAAAAAGAAAAGGTAGTTGAAAAAAAAGAGGTGCAACCAAAGAAAAAAGTAAAAACTCCTGAAACAAAGAAGGTTGCTAAAAAAGAAGAAAAAGAAACTGAAGCAAAAAAAGTAGTAAAAAAGAAACCTGCTGCATCATCAAAAGCGGTTGAAATAAATAAAACTAAAAAAGATAATCCTTCATTAGCGGCAAAAACTAAAACGATTAAATCATCAGCAGCCGCAATTAAATGAGAAGTAAAAAGGAAAAAGTAGCAAAGAAAAAATTTTAAAAAATATAAAAAAAGCTTTAGTGCAGTAATTTTGCACGGAGAGATGTCTGAGTGGTTGAAAGAGCATGATTGGAAATCATGTATGCTCCGAAAGGGGTATCGAGGGTTCGAATCCCTCTCTCTCCACCAGAATAAAAAATTTGGGGAAGTAATAAAGAATGTTTTGCTTAATTTGTCAGATCCGAAAGGAAGCAGCAAGGGCACGAATTATTCTTGTATATACTTCCCCTTTTAATATTAAATACTAAGAATAGGTTGTTAGTTAACAATGAACGTCATTGCCAGTAACCTTGCACGCAAGTTACGCTCACAAAATTTTAATCAGATTATCGGTCAGGAATTGACGATAAAAATACTGAAAAATAGTTTGTATAAGGCTCATTATTTCCCTGTCTATTTATTTGCAGGCCAACGTGGTTGTGGTAAAACAACAACAGCGCGTGTTTTTGCTGCAGCAATTAATTGTCAGGAATTGAAGTCATTTCAAAAAAATCCAAAAAAATTAGTACCCTGCTTAAGTTGTAGTTCTTGTTTGGCAATGAAAGCGGGAAAGCATCCTGATTTTATTGAAATTGACGCTGCTTCACATACTGGCGTGGATAATATCCGGCAGATTATAGAATCATCAACATTATTACCATTAATGGGATACAAAAAAGTGTATCTTATTGATGAAGCGCATATGTTGAGTAAGGCAGCATTTAATGCATTATTAAAAATTTTAGAAGAACCTCCATCATCAGCCCTTTTTATCTTAGCAACAACGATGCCGCTCAAAATTATTGATACGGTGAGATCGCGGTGCTTTCAATTATTTTTTAAACCAGTAAAAACAGAGGTGCTTTTTAACTATCTCAAAGAAATTTGTAAACAGGAAAAAATACAGCATGAAGAGTCAGCCCTTAAATTGATTATTAATCAATCAGAAGGATCAGTTCGTGATGCATTAAATTTATTAGAACAAGTTCGCTTTTTAGGAAAAGTGGTAAGCAAAGATCTTGTTTTAAAAACGTTAGGCTATGTTGATGATAGTCAATTAATTGTGTTGTTGGAGGCAGTATTTCAGTCCCAACCAATAGAGCTTTTACATGTTTTTAAGGAGATAAAAAAAGAGGAACAATCCACAGAATTTATATGGTATCGATTAGTTGAATTGCTTCGTTTATTATTATGGATTAATTACGGAGTAGAGCCTGTGCAGGCTACGGATGAGCTTAAAGTACTAGCAGCAAAAAGCTCTTTAAAAGAATTACATCAGTTTTTGGAAGTTTTATATAATCATGAAAGTACATTTATTAAGACAACGGCTCAGCATGCTTTGCTAGAAACAGTGTTGTTACAATTATGCCAGAACTATAAAAAAAATAATGATAATAATGGTTCTTCTTCATTACCACAGCAGCAATTTGTTACCAGTCAAGATGATCTATTTCAAGAGGAAAAAGAAAGTGACAGTTCTGATGAAGGAGAAGATGATGATGAAGAACAAGAAGATTATGTTGAACAATGGGCTACTTTTGTCAAGGGAATAGGAGCATTGGATGACTTGCTTCTCGCTTCAATCTTTAAACAAGGAGAGGTAGTTCAATTTGATAAGGAGCAGGAGCAATTAACCGTTAAATTTTATAAAGAGTTAGTATTTTTTAATGACTGGCTTAAAGAAACTGTCTCATTATGGTTACCTTTATTACAAAAATCATTTACAAAAAATATAAGATTAAACCCAGTTTTTACCGGAACAAAAAAAGTAGAAATTGCTGCGGCTCCTCTAAAAGAATACAAAAATGATTCATATAAAAAGCCAGTCGTTAAATATAATAATGCAAAAAAAAATAACTATAGAACTGGTTCTAAAAAATTACAAGAAGAATCCATTGATATTTCAGATAAAAGTAAATGGAAAAAAACACATCTCATTTTGCATTACTTCCCAAGTAAAGTAACAGAAATAAGAAAGTAGGGATTAATGGCTAAACTCCCAATAGTTCTTATTATTGGAAGAACAAATGTTGGAAAATCAACATTATTTAATAGACTTTCAGTGAACGTAAAAAGCTTGACTCTCAATCAAGAAGGGGTAACACGCGATTTTTTAAAAGATACTGTCTGTTGGCAAGACCACTGTTTTGAATTAATTGATACGGGGGGGGTAAGTTTACGAAGAACGACAGATCCTTTGCTACAAAAATTACGTGAACGTCTTCTTTCTCTCATTGACGAAGCTACTGTTGTTTTATTTGTCTGTGACGGGGTTATTGGATTATTACCAGAAGATCGTGAAGTTGCGAAATTATTACATAAACGTGGTAAGCAGGTATTGTTATTAGTTAATAAGAGTGACGTTAAAATCATGCAAGAGAATATGTATGAATTTGAACAGCTTGGGTTTGCAGTATTGCTACCAATATCAGCGCAACATGGGATAGGGATTGGTGATGTGTTAGAAGAGTTAGTTGCACTGCTCCCCAAAATAAAGCCAGTTACTGAAGAGCTGTCATATCGTGTTGTTATTCTTGGCAAACCCAATGTTGGTAAGTCGTCATTAATGAATATTTTGCTTAAACAAGAGCGATCGCTTGTTAGTGAACAACCAGGAACAACACGAGAAGCGTTGATTGAAAAAATTCGTTTTTATCAAGAAGACATTCAAGTGGCTGATACTCCTGGAATTCGAAGAAAGAGAGTTGTTACTGAAAAGTTGGAAGATTTGATGGTGCAAAGTGCTTTTCGTGCGGTAAGAGACGCAGATATTGTCTTATTAATGGTTGATTCAACAGAAGGACGTATAGCAGATCAAGAATTAAAATTAGCATTTTACGTGTTTGAACAGCAGCATAAAGCGCTTATTGTTTTATTTAATAAGCAGGATTTGGTAGTTGATCCCTTTACGCAAGAGCAACTTGCCTTTAGCCTGGAAGAATATAAATATTTTATGGATAAAGTAGTTCAACTAACTATTTCATGTAAAACAAAGAAAAATGTTGGTAAGGTTCTTCCACTCGTTAAAAAAGTATGGCAACGATATTCGCAATACTTTTCTGATGAGCAATTAACGCGAATATGTAAAGAAGCATTACAAAAAAAACCGTTATACCGTAACCAAAAGTTATTAATTGTTTACTATGCGCAGCAAGTAGCAACAGCGCCGATTACTATTTTATTAAAAGTGAATGAACCAAAGTGGTTTGGTCCGTCACAGCTTGGATTTTTTGATAATATATTACGCCGTACTTTTAATTTAAAAGGAGTGCCAATTCGTTTTTTTGTTCGAAAAAAGTAGGGAATTGAGCATGAAGAAAAATTATCTGTTTTTGTTATTTAGTTTTTTGCTTGTAACAGAGCTATGTGGTAGTTGGTCGCATCCGTTATATCAAATAAATGCTAATAGTTTTTCATATGCGGGAGCTATAATAAAAAATCCGATAACGATAAGTCTTGTTTTTTTGCTTGTGGGGGGTTTGGTATTACGATGGAAAAAAAGATTTAGGCAAACTATTTGGGAGGCTATTCGTAATGATGATACAAAAATTGTTCATTATCACCTAAAGAAAAATCCTAAAATTATTTACACATACAATGACGCCTGTAATACACCACTTCATTTTGCAGCAGCATGTGATAAACCTAATATAATGAAGATTCTTTTACACTACGGTTCTTTTATTGATGTTCAGGTTGAAAATGGTGGTACCCCTCTTCATCGAGCAGTTGAGCATCGTAATCATAATGCAATCAAATATCTTATAGCATGGGGAGCTGATATTAATTTTTCAAGTATTCGCGTTGGAAGCCCTCTTGAAAAAGCTCGTCAAATTGACCGAGGACTCAGAAATAACAAAATGGAAGAGTTATTGAATTGCGAAGTGGCAAAAGCAGTTCAAAGAAGAGAACAATCACAAAGAATTCCCTTATTGAATTTTGAGTAGCTATTCTTTTACACTAAAATATAAAGCTTCGTTATTACAAAGGAGTAGTATATGCACAAAAGAATTACGTTCAGAAATATGGAGCATTCTGAAATTCTGAAAGAGTATGCTGATAAAAAGCTAGAAAAAATTGTTCGGTTTTTGGGAACTGAACGGATGCCTATCTATATTAATTTGGTTTTTGAGCCGAGCAAGGTTCATGCACATCATCGCGTTGAATTACGGGTAAAGGCTGAACATTATGATTTAATATCTAATTACGAATTTAAGGGAGAACCTTTTTATGATGTTTTAGATCGGGTGATCGATGTGATGTACAATAAATTACATGAAAGAAAGCAATATATGAAAAAGGATCGCGTTAAAACATGTGGTCGAAAAGGTAAATTTAAAAAGCAACGCTAATACTTTTACTTATATTGATTAAGCTCAGCAATAAAATCTTGTGGGCTTATATCATATAGTTCACTTCCCCATCGCTTAATTTCTTTTTCTGTTGTCGGGTCAATCAAAATAAAAGTAGGTGCTCCTACGATTGTATATTTTTTTTGTAAGGCGGCATAATGTTGGTTATTAGTATCAGAGCAATCAATTTTAACAGGGACTATTGTATTAAGAGCATGACACACTTGTTCATCAGCAAACAACTTATTGTCAATTGCTTTACAAATAGTGCAAAATGGTGCGCTAATATCTAATAATATTTTTTTCTGGTCTTGTTGTGCTTGTGCTTGCGCATAACTATAATCAGTGAGCCATAATGGTGCTTCTATTATGTTCGGAATAGGATTGCTTGCTTGATAGGATTTGAAGCATAATAATACTGACCCAGTAAGAAGAAGGGTTCCGAGTGTATTATTAATCATTCGCTGTGTAGAGAGTTGCATATTATGTGCCTGATATAAATAAAACAGTGCAGTTGCTATAGTGAATAATGAAATACTCCACATCAAAAGAGGCCATGAGAGGATGTTTTTCAAAAGATAAAAACACATACCAAGAAGCATAAAACCAAATAGTTTTTTAATTTCAATCATCCAGGAACCAGCACGTGGTAATAACGATAGTGAACTTGAAAAAGTACCAATAAGCAAAAGTGGAATACTCAAGCCAATACCAAATGCAAATAAAAGAATAAACCCAAGAAATTTATCTCCGAGTGTTGTAACAATGCTCAAAAGTAAAATGAGTCCTGGAGATAAACAGGGAGAAGCAACAGTACCGCTAGCAGCCCCAAATAGAAATGCTGAAAGTAACGACCCATTTTTTTTGTTTTGGTTGCTTTTTTGTAAGAATGATGGCGTGTACATTTCATAAAAACCGAGCATAGAGAAACCTAAATAGCCCAATAAGCCGACAACGGGCATTATAACAAGCGGATGGGTAAGGAATGAACCAAATAATTGGCCGGTAAATACTGCAAGCAAGCCAAATAGTGAAAAAGTGGTGGCGATACCAGTGGTATAGGCAAATGCAAGAAAAAAATTACGAATAATAGAGTTGCCTGATTGGGATTGTAAAATGCCAACAGTAATGGGAATCATTGGATAAATACAGGGGGTTAAGCTCATTAAAATCCCGAGCAATAATACGAGAAATATTTTTAATAAAAGCGAGTTAGTATTACTTACTAGTGAACCAATATAGTCTGACCAAGATGAATGATTTTTTGATGTTGTATTATTATGAGGAATTGCTGGAAGGGATCCTGTTGATTGTGTGGTAGCATCTGCTTGTTCTTGTGAAGGCTTTTTTGTTATGAAATCAAGTGTAAATAATTTTTGTTTAATTTTTTTCTTGCTTTGTTGATAATAGGTAAAATAAAGATTGGCATCAGTAATATTTGTTTGGCTTGTTGTTGCTGTTAATTTTATTGAAAAATTTTTATTGTATATTTGTTTTGTTTCTTTAAATGAAGGGTCATATTGCGCAATTGGTTTAATTGATGTTTGCCAATTAGACAATGCAATAGCAGGATGGTCAACAGAAAAATCAATATAATCTTTATAAAAAAAATCTGGCGATGATACTGCTATGTCGAGAGTAATTTCATGAGTATTTTTGCTGAGTTGTTTTGTAGAAAAATTTATTGTCCCCAGTATGTTTAAATTAATAAAGCTAAAAAAAATAAACAGTAATAATGAAGAAGTATTTTTACGCATGTATTCCTTTTGGTTCTTATGGGGCAAAGTATAAAAAGTTACATTTTTTTACTAAATTTAATATACTATAAATATACTGTTTTGCGTATTTTTTTAAATTTTTGGGGTTGTAGCTCAGTTGGTAGAGCGCATGCATGGCATGCATGAGGTCACCGGTTCGATCCCGGTCAGCTCCACCAGTTTCTTTTGGCTATATTTTTATAAATAATAATTTCAAATTGAATAAATTATTTCAAAATTATTATTTATTTTTTTTATTTTTTTCTATTTATTAATTTTTTGACATTTATATATTTTTATTTAACATATATAATATATAAGTATATTTTATAATTTATCTGAAATGGGGTTTTTATGAAGTTTTTAAAGCAATTACTGTTTCCTTTAATATTGGTTAGCTCAGTTCCTTGTGTGACTCTAGGTATAGGTAGCTTTAATGAAAAATCTAATGTATCGAGTAATAAACAAAATATTCGGTCTATTATGAAAGTAATTGGGAGGGCTATTGAGAGTGAACTTGCTTTTGTAGATGCTAATTGTCAAATGGCATATAAGGAGTCTGAATTAGTAAATATAGATTTAGACCAAGCAGAACAATTTTATCAACAACGATTACCAATACTTGTTGCTAAGGTGTCAAATGCTATTAAATTTGAGTTAACAAAAAAGCAACAAACTATTGTAATTAATTTACTACATAATCTTAATATTCTTTCTACTTTTACTTTTGATGATCTTATGAAAATAGCAGAAGGATGTTCAACATATGCAAAAAGAAAAGCTTTCGAGGGAGCTTTGAAAAAATATGAATCAGATTATTATCTAAAAAATTCAAAAGTGACAGATCTTACCCAGGAAGAAAAAATTTTACGAATGAGGGAAATAGAGAAGATTGATCTGCATAATGAAGTATTCAATCTGCAGAAAAAATTTATGTGTTATTGTTCTTATCTTGATGACATTTCTTCTACAATGGACATTGATTTGGGTAATGACAACGCTGCCTTATCTTTCCAAAGATGTTGTTATTGTCTAGGACTAGCAATAGCAATGCCATCTGTTGTATTTCAGGATTTTTACTTCTTTCCCGGCTGGGACGAAAATTTTGAAAAAGTTGCTAAAATATTTTGTGTAATTAACAAAGTATCAAGTGCATTACTTAAAGAAATTGAACAGCAATAATTTTGTAATTTAAGCAGACTTGATGCATCAAAAAATTTTTGTTTTCATAAAAATGCCTCGAGCGGCAAGCTACGGGGCATTTTTATTGTAAAAAATCTGTTTTAAAATTAAATTATGCTTTTACGGTCTCTACTATTTTGATATTTCCGTAATGGTTACGACATTTAATTTCAGCTTCTCCCGTGCCAAAGATGCCATCAACTTCTTTTTTAAAACGAGACCATGCCATTGTGTTTAGCTTAGTGATACAGGGTTTAAGGGTTAGATAATGATCTGAAGTAATAGTGCCACGTACTGTTTTCCCCTGGAATGTAGCATTTGTTGTTGCTGGTAACGCAAGGGTAATAGGTCCTGAATGCGTTTCAAGACGAATTGAACCGGTGCTTGGTATGTCAGTGCAAGCGACTGAAATATGTCCTTTATTGGTAGTAGCAACGATACTTTGGTTAGAATGAGTGATTATTATATTACCATGATGAGCAGCTGCACTAATCGGACCATGAGCTTGATCTACTATAATAGAACCAGACTTTATAGTTTCTGCATGTATGACGTTATTTGTCTTAATTATTTCTATATTTCCTTGCACTGTTTTGACAGAAATTGGTCCTTCAATTTCCTTAATTTTTATTGCACCTTGGTTAATGCTAATTTTTAATTGGAGGTCTGTTGGAACAATAAGTTCATATTCAACAATTCCTTTTGTTTTTGGTTGTATATATTCTGTTTTAATTAATAATTTTTCAGGAGTTATTTGCTTGTCCACTACTTTAATTGATGGTAGTTGTTCAATCTTATTGCTTTTTTTAGTTGCTTTAAGAAAAACAGTGTTTTTTCTCCAGCCAGTGGTAATGGTAATAGGGCCGTCGATATTTTCAATAACGACAGTTCCTTGCTTTTCGATAGGGTATTCTTTTTGTAGTATTTCTTCGTAAGGATAGCCACCAAAAAACGATGATACTTTTTTAAATTGCGTTGCAGTTAATGGAGAATAGACCAACGAGCTTGATAAAAAAATAGATAGAAAATAATAAATAAGCATAATAAGCCTTTCCCTTTTTATTTCAATATAATTCATCTGTAGTTTACAAAATTTGAGTATAAGATTCAAAGATTTGCCAATTTCTTATTTTGGTTTTTACTATAATTATTGCGTTTTTAAGAAAAAGAGATGATAAGTTTTTATATATAGTTTTAAAATTTTTATATAAGGTGATCCTAGGTGATTTATAACTTACATAATATTGTAAATAATGAGTGAAAAAAATATTTCTGAGGTTGTTAAAAAGCGTTTTATTCGGCTACTCAATGGCTATCCATTAGTCCGTACTATTGCAAAAAAAATTCATGAACACCAGGGAAAAAGTTTATTAGTTGGTGGTGCAGTGAGGGATTTATTGCTTGGCTTGAAAACAAAAGATTTAGATGTAGAAGTTTATGGGCTTTCGGCAGAGCAACTAGAATTATTATTGCGTGATTTTGGACCAGTTAGTTTAGTTGGTAAAGTCTTTGGTGTGTTTCGTGTGCATGGTTTGGCTATTGATTGGTCGTTACCGCGTGTTGACAGTTCTGGTAGAAAGCCAGAAGTCCGTATTGATCCTTTTATGTCATTCAAAGAAGCATTTCGTCGGCGGGATTTGACTATTAATGCTATGGGTATCGATATTATCTCCGGGGAGTTAATTGATCCATTTGATGGGTGCAGAGACTTGAAAAAAAAATTATTACGAACTCCTGATCCACAATTTTTTATTCAAGATCCGCTACGCTTTTATCGAGTTATGCAATTTATTGCGCGATTTGAAATGTTGGCTGACGATGAATTAACAGCTCTTTGCAAGAAAATGGCCATTAGTGAAGTTTCTCGTGAGCGGATTGAAGAAGAATTTAAAAAGATGTTCCTTAAATCACGTTTGCCGTCGCGGGGAATTAGGTGGCTGCAGGCAATTGGGCGGTTATCAAAACTATTCCCGGAGTTATTTGCAACAGTGGGAGTTCCGCAGAATAAGAAATGGCATATTGAAGAAGATGTATTTGAGCATACTATGCAGACAGTTGATGCAGCTGCTCGTATTGCGACAGCCTACGATAATCAATTTAAAAAATTAACACTGTTGTATGCTGCTTTGTGTCATGACTTAGGAAAAGCAACGACAACAAAAAAAGTTGATGGTATTTATAAAAGTATTGGCCACGCCAATGAAGGGGCAAAATTTGCCAAACGATTTCTTAAGAGGATTACTCATGAAAAGATATTAATTGCAGCAGTGGCCAAGTTGGTCAAATATCATATGGTTCCGATGCAGCTTGTGGCAAGTAATGCCAGTTTTTCTGCTTACAAACGGCTGGCAAATAAATTAGCACCGCAAGTAACATTGCATGAGCTGGCTGATTTATGTCTTGCAGACAAACAAGGACGGAATCCACACAATGCAATACCGTTGACAGGGAGTGAACCGGTTGTTGAAGCATTTATTAAGAAAGCTGATGAAGCCCAAGTACTTGCAGCAGTTGAAAAACCAATTTTACAAGGACGTGATTTATTGGGGGTTATTGAACCAGGGCCAGCTATGGGGAAATTATTAAAAAAAGCTTATCGAGTTCAAATTGAAGAAGGAATTAAAGATAAGGAAGAATTAAAACGGCGTGCTTTAGAATAAAGTTAAATAAGAGCAGTTAATAGCTATTAACTGCTCTTAACGGTTTATTTGCGCTTTTTGGTTTCTTTTTTATTTTCCTCTTTTTCTTTTTGTTCTTTTTCTTTTTCGTTATTTTCTTCATTAACAACTTCGTTGGCAGCAACAACTTTAGCTACAGATTTTTTTACCTCAGCATCTTTTTTGTTATGCATTTCTTTTTTTTCACGTTCTTGGTTTTCTGCTGGCTTGTTTTGGTCTGCATGAAGGGAACTAGTAAGAGCTACCACTGTTAAAGTACTTAATAATAATTGTTTTTTCATAAACAATCTCCTGTTTAAAAAGATTAATCAGTATTTATGATATATTGTCTTTTTCTTGATCAGATGTTCTAAGATGAAAACCGCTTTTAATACCTGCTGTATTTTCTAGCATTTGTTCTATCATGATCACATTATTATAAATTTTTTCCCAATCTTGTACGGAACACTTTTCTTTTACTATACGTGCATTCATTGATACAATATCAAAAATTTCTTTATTAGTGGTAAATAATTCACTTTCCTCTTCTATTGAATTTTGATCTTCATCTTGGTCTTCTTTTTTACTTTTAAATGCAAATATTGAAATATTACCTTTTGAACCTTCAGTGTTTTTTACTTGCGCCAATAAAGTATGCATTTTACTGCAGACTTCTTCCCAATTAGCAGGATCACAATTTTCGTTTTTAAAAGCAACAGCGTGAACATCAACTTGATCGCAGGTTTGAGGGTCAAATTTGCTTTTTGTTTTTACATAGCTACTAGTTGTTGCAATTGCAATAATGGTAAACAATAATTTTTTATTCATAAAATTCCTTAGTTGCTGAAAAATCAGTTAATATTTATAAATACATTTATGTTAAAACAGTGAAAAGGATTATATACTTTATTATTTTTGTCAACAGTAAGAAAATAAAATTAAAGAGACGTTTTAAAAAATAAAAGAGTTCTGATAAGCTATTGACGATGGTTTTTTTATCATTTTTATTTAAGGAATAGTTATGGCTGCTTTTTTTGTCGGTAATTCTTTGTGGCAGTTAGTGTTGCAAGCAGATACAATAAGTTTTGCTGTATTAATTACATTGTTTTTTATGTCAGTAACCTGTTGGGCAATTTTTTTATGTAAGTTTGCATTATTTTCTCTTAAAAAAAGACAATTAAAAAAAATGAATATTGCTATTA
>Ga0307428_1001160_pt1 | contig 13803 bp, 12 predicted proteins | sample SalMarWE160240MG_FD_202161 | JGI IMG/M metagenome (GOLD analysis project Ga0307428, IMG submission 202161) | Salt marsh sediment microbial communities from the Plum Island Ecosystem LTER, Massachusetts, United States - WE1603-240 | ecosystem: Environmental > Aquatic > Marine > Intertidal zone >...
TTCAACCGAAGGATAGGGCTATTTTTTAATGTTGTTCCGTGAGGAACGCGACAGAGCCTTCGGCTGATAGATACACCATGGATCTTCTGCCAGATAATCACCAGTCGATTCTGTTGGCTCATGCAGAGCCCCACAAAAGTCCATAAGATCAGTTGACACACCATAGGCTCTAGCACGACACCCTCCGCATACATCACGATATTCGCATACTCCACATTTTCCTTTCAGCTGGTCGAAGTCACGCAGAGCCTTGAAAACCTCCGAGTTGAACCAAATATCCTTAAATGACCTTTCGCGGATGTTCCCAAGAGTGAGCGGCATGTATGGACAGGGAGTAACCTCCCCCGAAGGATAGATACGACAGTAATAAAGGCCAGCCATGCAGCCTCGAACCCAACGCGACATGTCAACGCCCTGTTCCTTAGCAATCCGCATAAACTGGGGGGCGCATGAAGGCTTCACATTCAGTTTATACTTTGTAATTTTGGCTAGCGTACTCGTAATCATATCTTCGTACATTCTCGGCGTTATATCCTCAATATCGGTTCCTCTTCCTGTAGGCACTAGGAAAAACAGGTGAAAATTTTCCACGCCCAAGTCTTCCGCCAGCGACATTATATCATCCACTTCATCATAGTTCTGTGGAGTCACTGTGCAGTTAACCTGAACCTGTATACTGCTCTTTTTGAGAGCTTTGATAGCATTTACAGCGTGTTCCCAGCAGCCCTTAACGCCGCGGAACTCGTCATGCCGCTCGGGTATGCTCGAGTCTAAGCTAATTGCCACTGTTCCCATTCCAGCGTCTTCAAGTCTTCTTGTAACCTCGTCGTCGATGAGCATGCCGTTGCTTCCCATGCCCATCCTTAAGCCACGGTCTGCACCGTATCGAATGATTTCGTAGATGTCCTCTCTCAGCAAAGGTTCGCCACCGCTCAGTATTAGTAGTGGTCTGCTGACTTCGATGATCTGGTGTATAAGCATCTTCGCCGCGTCAGTGCTCAGCTCGTCCGGCAGCTTTGTCTCTTTAGCGTTGATGTAGCAGTGTGCGCATTTCAGATTACACTTTAATGTCACGTTCCAAGACACAACCAAAGGAACATACTTCCCTGTAGTTGGCGCAGCGGAAGTGGGGGCAATCCTGATTTGGAACTCACATCTTCCGTCAGTTGCCATCCTTAGCGGTTGCGATACCTCTACGGGGAAGGGAATGAACTTTTCGAACATAGCTTGGGCGTGTGCCTTGCAGAAGCTCTTACAGAAGAGCTGGGATGTTTCAATTTTTGTGCCCAATTTCGTTTCCACGTAGATGTGGCTTCCATAGATCGGACAATTCAAGAATCGCATGAAACCTCCTAAGTTTTTCATGTCCATCTTATACTCGATGAAATGGTCGCTAAGCATCAATTTCTGCAATTTTGCTTTCGGTATTCCAACCTTTAGGCTAACGTTGAAGGCGGAGGCAACTGTTTCATCACCAAACTTCTTCTGCACTCGACCCATAGTTTGCTCAATACATTCTACACCTAATTCTTCGGCTAATTTTTCCACAATCAAGAAACCCTTTATCGTCTCGTATTCCTGACGCAAACGCATCTCAACGATATGTTCACTCCACTCAAGAAACACACTTTGGATGCTATCCTTAGCTCTGGAGTCTTCTCTGTCGAGCATATCCTCAACTTTTTTTGTTTCTTCAGCAAGCCTCCTGAAGAGACGAATCTTTTCATCTACTCCAAGAGCCTGCTTCTTCACTGCCATTACCAAATTATCTTTTAAAGGTACGATATCATCCAAAAGCTCCTTAACATCGGAAACGAAATCGCTGTAAAATCTCCACAACACTCTATCTACAGAAGGAGCAGGAAGCTTCAGTTCTTCAAGCACCACCCTAGATTCGGCACCCATCTTGCTTATCATGGCCATGTGATACAACAACGAGCCATCCATGCCTGCGTCGCTGTTTCTGCCAGAGGAACCGTGGAACACCTCAGAAACCAAACTTTTTGCTGCTTCAAAGTCTCCGGAAGCTACGGCTTCTGAGACCTTGTCAATCTTTCTTTTTCTCTCCTTCAGCAGAAGAGCCCATTTGTGGCAATGCGCTTCATCAAATTTCGTCAAGGCTACCCTCTTCCCTATTACGGAGTTTCTTTGCGTTAAATCATTAAAGGAGTTAATAAGTTCTCTCTGATTTCCAGAACGCTTTTGAAACAAGTTCGTTTCACAACTTTTTTCTTTGGAATTAGAATTCTATGGTATGAAATGTCCCGGCAGAGCTAAAAATTATCTGTTCGCTGTTCCATTTTTCATTCTTGATGTTTCATATTTTACATCCTATTTCTAAAAAAGCTTCGCCAACTCTTTTTTGGCACAAACAATTCTTTTTGGAGGTTAAACCCTTTTTTTCGTTGTTTTTTCTTGTTTGGTTTTGTTAACATTTCGTGGGATACAGTTATTTGCTGGTGCCAACCTTTATGAGGTAATACGCCCAGAACCCTTTAAATAACTCCGCAAAAATCATGATGGGTATAAGGCGATTAAAAATGCCTAAGCTTGAAGATTCCATAAGAATCGAAAATGTAGTGTCATCTGTTACTTTGAATCAGAAGATTGACCTGAACGCTGTTGTTAAGGGGAATCCATTGGTTGAGTATCGTCCAGAAAAGTTTCCGGGCTTAGTTTTCAGGTTAAAAAAGCCTAAGACAGCCATTCTAATCTTCAGTACGGGGAAGATGGTTTGCACCGGAGCCAAGTCTGAGAAGGAATCAAAAAGAGCTGTTCTGAAAGTCGTAAGGGAACTGAAGAAGAGCGGGATAATCATCATTGGCAAACCTGAAATCAAAGTAGTGAACATAGTTGCCTCAGCGAATCTTTTGGGGAGAATAGAGCTGGAAGATTGCGCTTACTCTCTCGGAAGAACCATGTATGAACCCGAACAGTTTCCGGGTCTCATCTACAGAATGGATGAACCAAAAGTTGTTATTCTTCTCTTCGCCAGCGGAAAACTTGTTTGCACAGGAGCCACAAAAGAAGAAGATGTTTACACAGCGGTCGATAAACTTCATAAAAGCCTCAAGGAAAAAGAGCTGATATACTACGAGTAAACGTATTTGAAACCGTGTACGCGCATGGTTTAGATTTCCTGTTTATTGTTTGAACAGGTCTATTTTCATGGATAAAATAGCTTTTTAAGGAGCTCCTATAATTGAACGAGCAAAGGAGGATTAGGAATAAGAGAGGTGAAACTGCGTGAAAAATCATGAGTGGGAAAAGCTTCTTAAAATGGAACGTGAACAGAAGAACACGTTCTTTTCAGTACATCCCCAGTCGCCGATACCTTTGGAAGAGCGCGAAAAGTTCAAAGTACTCGACTATTATCCACCTAATCTAGATTATAGATTCGAACTCAAGCTTCATGAACATTCAGAGAAAAAGAGGATAAAGATGTCTTATACAAGAGGTGAGGAGAAGGAGTTCCTTAGATGGGGTGAATTTCGATTCGAGATAGGTGGCGAAGAGCAAGTGCTTCAAGCTTACAAAAGCAGTCCTGATGAGGACCGGTTGTTCGTTCCTTTCAGGGATGCAACGAGCGGTACGGAGACATACGGCGCGGGACGGTATCTCGATCTTGAGTCAACGAGAGATTGCACCACCGATGGGAAGTGGATTCTTGATTTTAATAAAGCGTACAACCCATGGTGCGCATACAGCGAAAACTATACTTGCCCCTTTGTTCCACCAGAGAATTGGCTTAAAGTGCCGATACATGCCGGTGAGAAGAAAAATCCTTTGAAAAAGTAAAGTTCCATGTAATATATCAAATGGAAGGAGAAAAGAATAGTGGCTAAAACTATTTCAGAGGAAGAAGTGCGCCAAGCACTGGCAGAGGTAATGCATCCCGCGATCGATCACACTCTGGTTGAGTTGGGGATAATCAAAAATATAACTATAAGGAATAATAAGGTCGCACTCACTTTGTTATTACCTTTCCCGAACATCCCAATCAAAAATTATCTTATGAATAGCGTGCACGAAGCTGTGATGAAGCTAGGCGTAGAAGTTAAGATTAAAATAGGACAGATGAACCAAAAAGAACTCCAGTCCTTTTTAGCTATGGAACAGAAAAGCTGGAAAGGCTCCATATAACTATGCTATTAATTTTTTAAGGTAGAAATTGAATGAAAAATAAACCTAGTTTGTTACAGTGCATGCTACCAACCCCTCTTTGCTTGGCCATAAAATCGGCAGCCTTTTCTACGATTAAATCTTCCTTCCTCATATTATTAGAATAAGTATGAAGTGAAATCCAAAAAAGGTAAATTAAGCGATGATTTTAAAGGGTTGTTGACAAAATATTTTAGTGTGGAGACTGTGAGCGCGTTAGAAGAGCTTGTCAAAAAGGTTCTGATTGATCATAGAGGTAAAGATTACCTAGAAAACGCATACCGAAAGCTTTACGATAGTGCCAATGACATTGCACAAGAACTTGAGGAGGAAATTCAAAAAGGGCGGCTTAAGAAAGAAAGCCTCGATGAAAAAGCGGTGAACGCCTTCATTCAGTATTATGCCCTTGACCATGGAATCGAGTTAGACGAGAAGCTTTCATGGCATAGTTGCAGGATTTGATTCCAGATTTATAGAGAAATTAATTGTTTTAAGACGATCTTCACTCTATCCCACCGGATTCTTCACACTTAGTAGTTAACGTGAAGCATAATATCATAGGGGGCGCGCATACTAATAAAATACCGTAGACAGTATCATCTATTCATCGTGGAACTCCCAAGCTAGAAAAAGCATCTAAAGAGAGAACGAAAGTTTAAGGATTTCGAACTCTACGTCCAAACTGCTTAGAACGAGGGAACTACCTGGAAGTTCTGGAGGCCATTCGCATGAGGCGAAGTATTAGAAAATATATCTCTATATTTAAAGTTAGGTTGGTGCAAGAAGAAAATTCAAAGACCAGAAGAAAGCTATTTAAAAGCTAACTCACTATAGATGGGAGAACAAGATGGGAATGAGGTAAAAATGGGAAAAGACATAGAAGAAAGGGATGTAATTATCGTTGGTGCAGGGCCTGCTGGGCTTTCGGCGGCGATTTTCACCCAGCTTGACGGTTGGAGCACTCTGATCTTGGAGAGCGATTGGGTAGGTGGACAGGGAGCCGTCGCTTATACAGTTTCCAATTATCCCGGTTTTCCGCCCGGCGATGGCAAAGTGCTTATTGGGAATATGGAAAAACAAGTGACCTTGCCTCCACCCGCCGGCGTAGGAGCTGAGTTGAAGCATGAGAAGGTTATAGACATCGATCCTGACGAGCTTATGGTTACTACCAAGACAAACCGATATAAAGGAAAGGCCATCATTCTGGCCACAGGCAGCAAAATGCGGAGTCTGAGCATTCGAGGAGAGAGAAAGTTTATGGGAAAAGGAGTGTCATATTATGCCGTTCGTGATGCGGAGAAGTTCGTTGGGAAGAATGTTTTGGTGGTTGGAGGCGGAAATACGACGGCGAAAAGCGCTCTAGTCGCTAAAGGTAAGGCCAGCGAAGTCACTGTGGTTCACCGCAGGAAGTCGATGAGAGCATATCCGGCAATGGTAAAGAGGTTGCAAAAAGAAGGGATTGACGTTCGGTATAACACTGAGGTAAAGGAGATTAAAGGTGACGATGAAGTTGAAAGAGCAGTATTGGTTAACAACAAAACTGGTACGGAGGAGGAGATAACGGTTAATTGGGTGGTGATTTCCGTGGGGACGGATCCAAATACTGAGATGGCGCGAAAGATGGGACTTGAGATGACGGAGGAATTCGTGAAGGTTGATGATCAGATGAGAACGAGCAGGAAGGGGATATTTGCCTGTGGAGAACTCACCCCCGGTCATCGCCACCTCGTTAGTTCCGCTGCGGAGGGAGCCTCCGCTGGAATGGCTACTAGCGAGTATTTGGCGTTGGAGATAGTGAAAAGGGGAGAAATGTTTGAGGGCGCTAAGGATGGAAAATACGCAGATGAATACCTAGCCATGTTGAGGGCAAGTTGATTTTTTGAGTTAAGGGGACAGCTTTTTCTTGGCAATATCAATTTGTTGATAATGAACATAAAGGAGTTTACTATCTCGGTTCAGAAGCTCCATTGCGCGCTAGGCTACAGTTAGACGGTTAAAGCAGCTCTCCGGAGCGCTAATATTCATCTTCGGCATCTTATGCTTCTAGCGCACGCGGCAAGAGAAGTAAAGAAGAATATTAAAAAATGGTGGAAGTGCTTGTAAATTCTTAAGGAATTCATGGATAAATTTCAAATTTTAATTTAATATTTCTCTAATTCGAGTAACTGAATAAGATTCATGAAATAAAGATGCTCATTTTGGATCGAAAAACCACGTTCTTTCCATATTTTTCTCCAGTTTCTTTTTATGTAATCCCTTGCTAGGTCGCATTCAAAATTAAATAAAGCTCTGGTATAAAAGGGTTTTTGCGATAAGTCAAATTCGTTGTAATCTAGTACGAAGAACTTTCCCTGTTTTTTTAGGGCTTTATTAGCGTTTTCTATGATTTTAATTCGATCCTTTTGCTTAAATCCGTGTAGAGCGAATGAGATAAACACTTTATCAAATTCATCTTGGAAAGGAATATCCTTCTCTATCCTTAGTTCTCTCAATTTTAGGTTATTATGATGATAAGATTTCTCCCGAAATTGTTTTTTCATCTCCTCACCTATCTCTAATCCAATTACCTCACCTTCCTCTAAATAACCGAGCAACAGAAGATCATTCCTCCCTGTACCAGCCCCCATATCTAGAATTCTGTCGCTTGGTTGAATATTCATCTTCGACATCACATCTTTTATAAATTTTTTATAAAATCCAACAGTGACCAGATTTAGCAAGGTATCATAGTATTTAGCTAAAAATCCTCTAACCTCAACATGAGATTCAGTACCATATGGCAAACCTGTTTTTTTCAACGCTTTTTTAAAAAATTTTCTAGTACGAAGATGCAAAGTTACCACCAATTATTCTCTATTTTTGATTTTTGCTAAATTTCATGTAACCAACCAATTCTTTTTCTCCTTATTCTCTTTTCTTATCCAAACATTCATAGGCTTGTTTCAGCGTTTCCGCGGTTAGCCCGGATAACATCCCAACCTGCTCTAGAGCCAAATAGTGAACGATTGACTGATCAAAAAAAATTTGCGCTGATGCTGGAAACTCTGAGTCTTCCTCCGACAGAACGATCATGAGTGACACTAAAGGAAGCGAATTTATCATAACCGATTGATATCCGTAACTGAAATTCGCCTTTGTACCTCCTAAGAGCTTAGCACACTCAACAAACAGCTTAAACCTAGATCCAGACACATTTTGGATTGAAGACTTGGCACGCTGAACCATAACGTTGCAATATTGCCCTCCCTGTAACTGCTTAAAAATAACAAGTTTTGAGGCTTCAGGGGTTGGCTCGGCATCTGCATAGGAAAAGAGGATGCAGTAGATGCCCGAGAGAATCCGTTCTTGCTTTAAAGCATAATTCGCCAAATGATTGTATACTGATCCATCTTCAAGATACAAACTAAGTCCCAAAAATTTTAACACATGCTCCTCTGAGAAACCGAGTCGTCCCTTCAGACTCCTGATCTTGGCTTTACACCTTTTCCAATTCCACAACTCTTTCATAACTTGATACCGGACTAAAACTGCAGCAGGAGAGTACATAAGAATTATCTTTGCCTACAAAATAAAGCTGATACAGAGAAAAAAATTTTCCCGTGTAGATTATCCATAGAGGCTGACTATACTCTAAACTTATTGAAGGTATATCTAGTTGCGACATTACCGAGCAGTAGAATGATCTTCGCGCGGGCAATTCATTCCAACGAACGCTTTTTACAGATTAGCCTTACGCGTCTTCAGCCAGTTTCAGAGTATATAGTTACTTTTCCTTTCTGAACTTTAGTACTTGGCCCTTTTGAATCGCGTCCTCATGAATTATCATTGCAGTATACTCACTTTCAAGGTGAAAATTTGCATCCTCTATCTCCCTTTTAATAATCTCCAACTCTGAAGCGTTGTGAAATACTCCCTGTTCTCCTGATAGAATGAGATAAAACCATTCGGTTTTAAGATTCTATAAACTTCACGCAGCAACTTTCTCCTATCATCTTCTTCTGAGAAATAGTAGTAATGCAAGATGTCGTAGAGTAAAACTACGTCAACAGATTCATCTTCTAAGACGATTTTCAGCTCTCCAGAGGTCTTCATCACCACTATGTTTTCCAGCCCTCGTGATTCAGCTCTCTGCATTAGCTTATCCAGTCCCTCACTCGGCCAGAAACCCCGCCTCTCTTTGTCTAAAGCGTAAACCCTTCCCTTTCTTCCGACGATTACTGCAACGGGAATCGTATAATTACCTGAGCCGCATCCGAAATCCAAGACAGCCTGACCGCTTTTGATCCCTACTCTCCTCAGAAACTCTTCACAATAATCATCAAGCCATTTCTCAACACTATTCTTCATTTTCTCCAGTTGTTGAGACGAAATAGGATAAAAAGTTACCGCAAGAAGGTCTGTGTTTACGAGTATGTAAAGTAGGCGCTCGGCAGGATTCAGGCGCATCACATTATGGCTCATTGCAGCATTTCTAGAGGGGAAGCCGTAATACTCTTGGAAAGATTGAGATCGAGGGGGATACACACACAGAAGAGCTTGAGAAGGAAATTCAAAAAGGGAGACTTGAAAAAGAAAACCTTGACGAAAAAGCTGTGAACGCTTTCATTCAGTATTATGCTGTTGACCATGGAATCGAGTTAGACGAAAAGCTTTCATGGCACAGTTGCAGGATCTGATTCCGAGCTTACAGAGAAGCTGTTTTTAAGTCAATCCTGTTTTCTTTGCTGGATCAATCGGCAATCGTGTGCATGTTATCCATGTGCAAAAGCTTCGCCTCATGGTTCGCGCTGAACAGGCTAAGGATTGTAGCTTGGGAAGAGTTCCTTAGGACCTGGGATATAAATTGACTCAGAGTATGTTTCCGCGAACATGACGTCTGCGAGAAGGTCGACGTACAGCATAATCTGTGATATGGCGTTCGCATGGTCTCGCTTCTTCATCGACAAAAGTGTAGCGTATGCACCTGAAAGTGAGCCGTTTCCGGTTGGGTGTATCTTCGCGTTTGGGAACTCGGGGAAAATCCCCAGCTTTGTCGCATTCCTCAGATCGGTGTATGCTCCGAAAGCTCCTGCAAGGTACAAGTTCTTAACATCGTAGATGGAAAAGTTAAATTTCTTCATCAAAACCATTATTCCCCCCAAAGCGGCTCCCTTGGAGTCCATGAAATAATCCATGTCCCGTTGCGTTATCACTATATCTCGACCAATCGCCGTCTTCTCTGCTGGAGCTATAACATACTCCAGTCCATTTCTCCCCTCTCTAACGAGTGGCGTTCGTCCCGCGACAATCTTTCCCCTGAAATCAAGGACGCCAACGTGAAACATCTCCGCTGCGGCGTCGATGATGCCTGATCCGCAGATACCCCTTGGAGGTTCGTTCCCGATAACCGTGTATTCCGCCTCAAGGGATTCAGGGTTGATTTTAACATGTTCTATCGCGCCGCGCATCGCTCGCATCCCAAATCTGACGCCTGCCCCTTCGAAGGCGGGACCAGATGCGACGGAACATGATACGAGCCAATCCTTGTTCCCGAAGATGATTTCCCCATTTGTTCCCATATCAACGAAAAGAGATATTTCGTCAGAATCATACATGCCAGAGGCTACTACATCACCAATGGCGTCTCCTCCCAAGAATCGACTCACATTGGGAAGACAATAAACATGAGCCTCCGGATTTGTGTGGAGTCCCAGTTCCTTCGCTTTCTTTATGACCGGGCTCCTAGGAACCTTATCATTTGCATCCACAAACCAAAGATAGTCTACGTCTACCCCTGCTAAGAGATGGTTCATAACCGTGTTTCCACCCGCTGAAACGCTTGTGATTTCTTCGTTTTTGATTCCAGCGCTTGATGTAAGTCTGTTCACGAGATCATTTATGGTTTGGACGACTGCCTGCTGGAGCTTCCGCAATCCATTTTCGGCTTTACGTGAAAAAGCGATTCTTGTGATGAGTGTTTCACCGTAGGTGATCTGCTTGTTCAACGCCGAAGCTTTGCCTAAAATCTTCCCGTTCGTCAGATCGATAAGGAGCACGGCGATTGTCGTGGTTCCAACGTCGATGGCAAGACCATAATTTGATCTGGTTCTGTCGCCTGATTCAACGTCGATGATTTCAGGAGGTGTGTTCCCCCTGCTTAATGTCGCGGTTATTGGTTCTTTCATCAAAAGGAGCTTGTTATAGATGTCGTCGCTAAACTTTGGGCTTGGACCTGAGTAGTCATGAAGTCTAATCGTGCGATGCTCACTGCTTTGGGCGGGCAGTAAGGTCACGAGATATTTTTTCGACTCGGGATCAAGTGTATCGATGGTCATTTCCGTACTGAGAAGTATTTTAGGGTTGGCAATTCGGCTTTCAACGGGGATTGTAAACTCTCCGTCGCTTAGCATGCGGATTTGACAAGCAAGATGGTAGCCTTCAGATATTTCCTGAGGCGAGAGCCAGTCTGTATACTTAGTTGATACATCGGAGACTTCGCCTTTGTTGAGAATAACTTTGCATGTTCCACAATCGCCGTCTCCGCCGCATATACTTCTAATGTTTATGCCAGCCTCTCTGATTGCATCGAGCAGTATCGTTCCTCGCTCTACCTCAACCACTTTATCCATCGGATTGAATATGATTTTTACGAGGTCAACCATTTCCTAAAGCTCCATAAGCAGGCTGTTATCCAAGTCGATCACCGTACGCTTCTAATTGTTTGTATCTCTTCAATATACACCACTTACTTGCTCATAAAAGCTTTCAATCTTGCTTTGACCTTTTTCTGTGAATAGGCTTCTCTTCAAAGATGCGCGCTAGGGTGTTTAGAAATTAATTTGATGCTTGTGCTATCTTATCTTAGGAAGAAGCTTTGAGTATTAAGCGAGTGCTTGATTCATTGAATTTAGGTTGTATTCGTGGTTTCTTGGTGTCTCTTTATCATGAGGTTGGAGCTGGCAGGAAGCCTTATCCTCCAGTTGCGCGCGCGCAATTCAAAAAACCGAAGAAATGTGGAGGGTTAATAGATGGTGAGGGCTTTTATTATGATGAAGCTAGTGACAATAGAAGCAATGCAAGTTACATTTCTGAGTAACCGATACACGAATGCTTGTTACTTGTCTACCATACAGATCTACAATCAAAATGGGTCTTCTCTTTATTCCGTAAAAATTATGACTTATCGGTAGGTAGCTGAATTAAACTTTCATTGGTTTGTTGTGAAGTAAGCTTGAAATTTTTCTTTTTTATTCAGTTAAGAAACGATTTCTCTTAGGGGGCCTCTTGGGCTTCTTTTATGGCTTTCTCCGTTTTACTATGAGGTATTCTCTAACAAGAAAATAAAAGTGCCTTCTAAAAGAAGATTAACAATATCGGTTAGGAGAAAAGAGATGAATGAAAGATTTTTTATTTTAGGTTTCAATTTACCTGTCATGGTCTGCTGGGCAGTTGTCTAAACTCCAATAGATTACGGGTACATCCGCTACATAAATTCCCCTTAAAAGCTTAGGCAACAAGACGAGAATTGTATCGAAGGTTGGTCCTCTTATTTTAACCCTGTATGGAATGTTAGACCCTGTGCTTACCAGATGAAAACAAAGTTCTCCTCTGGCGCTTTCGACACAATGTAATACTTCTCCTACGGGTAAGCGGTTAAAGGCACCGAACCTCTTTCTAAACGAACCGGTAGGCAGCTTATTTAAGGCTTCTTCGATCAGATTAAGGCTTTCCTCGATCTCTAATCGTCTAACCATTGTTCGTTGGTATGCACTTCCCTCTTTGAGTGTGGGAATTTCAAAGTTTAATTCATCATAAGCGGCGTAAGGATCACTCTTTCTTGTATCAAATTTCACGCCTGAAGCTCTGAGATTTGGACCTGTTATGTCATGTTTTATAGCGGTATCTGAAGATATCTCTCCTATGCCCAACGTCCTCATCTTAAAAGTTTGGTTCTCCATAAAAAGCTCATCATAAGTCTTCAATCTTTCCTTTATATACTTCATAGTCTTCAAAGCTTTTTCCTTAAAATTATTCGGAGCGTCCCGGCGTACTCCGCCAGGAACGGTGTATAGTTGATATACACGGCCTCCAGTTAATTCTTCCAGCAGAAGAAGTATCTTCTCTCTATCCCCCCACGTGATCATCTCCACACTTTCAAAACCAGCAGCACCCGCGATCAGCCCCAAATTAAGCAGGTGACTCTGTATCCTTGAGAGCTCAGCCTGTATCACCCGAAGATACCTAGCTCTTTCCGGAACCTCTATATCAGCCAGCTTTTCCACAGCGCCGCTGTAAACTATCTCGTAAGATGCGCCATCGAGTACGCAGACCCGTTGAACCAGCATTACATTTTGATACCATGTTCTGTACTCCATGAGCTTTTCGAATCCTCTGTGCAAGTAACCCACTTGAGGCGTAGCCTCTTTTACTACCTCTCCGTCAACCTTCAGTCTTAATTGGAAGTTTCCAGAAGCAGGATGCTGTGGACCAAAGGGAACCAGAACCTCATTCTCCTTAAACTTTTCTTGCCCTTCGGTGACTAGTGGAACCTCCAACCCTTTTGTTAATCTAACTTTTTCTTTCTTACCTGCGTATCCACCTTGGATAGCGTTCATCGCGGCGACCACGGCGACTCCGATAGCTTCCGGTCGGGGTGGACATCCAGCTATCCAGATGTCTACAGGAATGTAGTCGTCGATTCTCTTTATGGTATTGTAGCTGTCCCAGTAGGTTCCTCCGCTCATCGGGCAGTTTCCAAGTGCGATCACAAACTTAGGCTGAGGCATCTGCTGATAGATCCTGATTATCCTCTTAAGGGTCTTTAATGTAACGTATCCGCCTATGAGAAGTACATCTGCATGCCTCGGGCTGCCGGCTACTAAAAGCCCGAACCTCTCAATATCGAATCCGCTGCTGACCCATGGTATAACTTCTATAAAGCAACATCCCGTAAAATAATTTAAGACCCAGAGGCTCCTTGAGCGTGCCCAGCTTGTGAAATCTTTGATCTTCAGTTTTCTGGGCATCTTCAACTCAGGGGGCTGAGCTAACTTTTCTGGTGGGTATAGGAGCTCATCTTTGTCCATAACAACCATTGCGGAAAAGTTTGTCATTTGAAGAACGGCTGTTGGACATATGTCTACGCACAATCCGCAGAAGCAACATTTGGCATAATCTATCTGGGGGTAACGTGGAACTTTTATCCGGGGGTGCTCCATCGCGTTTCTTTCAACCATTTCTAGAGCTTTGTTGGGGCAGACACTGGCGCAAAGACCGCAGCTCCTGCATTTTTGTAGGTTAAGTATGTGTCGGCCTCTAAAATCCTTTGTAAGCGGCGTTTCTGGAGGGAACCTATACGTAATAGGCTTGCTGACGAATAGTTTAAGTCCGATTTTTAGGACGTTAATTACGCCTTTCATTTCTTCGATCGTACAACATCACCTCGTTTCAGCTTGAGGTAAATTGTTAGTTTTCTCCACGTATTTTCTCCAATCGAAATCCTTTCTAAAAGGGGGAGGTCCCTTCCAGTCCTCCATAAATAACGGTTTTAAGATTCTGTTCCCTTCGAAGAATATGCCGAAAAGCTCCCATGTCTCTCTTTCATGCATGGCAGCATTGGGCCACAGTTCAGACAAGCTCGGAATCAGAGGGCTGTCTCTCAGT
>Ga0307428_1001162_pt1 | contig 13789 bp, 12 predicted proteins | sample SalMarWE160240MG_FD_202161 | JGI IMG/M metagenome (GOLD analysis project Ga0307428, IMG submission 202161) | Salt marsh sediment microbial communities from the Plum Island Ecosystem LTER, Massachusetts, United States - WE1603-240 | ecosystem: Environmental > Aquatic > Marine > Intertidal zone >...
AGAGCTGGTGGATGAGTTTCTTGATGAATTCTCAATCGATGCCAAAAGCCCACGCAAAACGCTCGGTCCTGATGCCCTTGAATTGTTAAAGCGATATAGGTGGCCGGGGAATGTGAGGGAGCTCAAGAATTTGGTAGAGAGACTCGCGATCATGCACTCCGGTTCGGTAATCAGGGCGGATGATATCCCTTTCCCCTTCAATACATCGCCATCTAAGCCGGAAAGAGACGAAACGCTCTTTTCCCTTGAAACCCTCAAAGAGGGCAGGGAGATATTTGAAAGGCAGTTTATCTCCTATAAGCTTGAACAGTTTGGAGGAAATATCAGCAAGACCGCAGAGGCAATCGGCGTGGAGAGAAGCAATCTCCATAAGAAGATCAAGTACTATGGGCTTTGATGATCCTTACGAGTTGCCGGGTGCTCGTTCCTCGTTACTGGGCAGAAGCAGGTGCAAAGAGGGCCGTTCGACGGTTTTAGTCCGGCTTGACCGGCCCTTTCATTTCTATTACCTCGTAAAGCCTTTTCCAGAGCTCGTCTTTTCCCTGGCCTGTTTTGGCGGAGAAGTTAAGGGAGTGGCCAAGTCCTTCCTCTGCGAGTTTTCGGGATATGAGATCGCCCCGTTGTTTTGCCCTTGCCCCGGATACCTTATCTGCCTTGGTGAGCACGGGTAGCGTTCGAATCTCATGTGCCCTGAGCCAGTTCAGGAGCTCTCGATCAGCATCTCCGGGACCTCGCCGTATATCGATAATGACCACCATAGCCTTGAGGTTAGGCCGTCTCGTGAGATAGGCCTCAACCAAGTGTTTCCAGCTTTGCCTGATCTTACGTGAGACGGCTGCATACCCGTAGCCGGGTAGATCGGCAAGATAGAAAGAGTTTTCCACTGAGAAGAAGTTGATTGATCTCGTCTTTCCCGGTTGAGAGCTTGTTTTTGCAAGCTTTTTCCGTTCCACGAGCCTGTTGATAAGGGAGGATTTCCCCACGTTCGATCTGCCGGCAAAGGCAATCTCAGGCCGGTTCGGAGGAGGGAATTGGTCGGGCTTGAAGGCGCTGGTTATAAAGAAGGCTTGTACTGACATGAGAGGTTACATGCTGATTGGTTGATAAGATAGGCAAGACAACACCCGCGGCATAAGGCGTAGGGCACAAGGGTCATTTTTTTTCTCTATGCCTTACGCCTTGTGCCATGTACCTAAGATAACCCAAACGCAATACATGGATTTACGATCTCCCTGAATAAAGACGCCCGGTATCGGGTATTGCCTGCCGGTCTATCGATTCTCCAGAAACCCTTCAATCCTTTTGAGTCCTTCCGTGATGTTCTCCAAGGAGTTTGCGTACGAGAACCTGAGGTATCCTTCTGCTCCCGTACCAAAATCGATTCCGGGGGCAATGCCCACCCCCGCTTTTTCAAGGATTTCAAATGCCAGGGCATAGGAATCATGCGAGATGTGGTCCGCCCTGGCAAGTATATAAAACGCGCCGACTGGATCAACCTTGATGCCGAAGCCGAGCTCCCTGAGTCTCGTGAGCATGTACTGCCGTCTCTGATCAAATATTGATCTCATGCGTTCGACATCGGGCTTCGCGTCTCTTATGGCAGCAAGGCCCGCGTACTGCGAGATGCTGCTTGCAGAGATGTAGAAATTCTGCTGCATCTTTTGCATGGGACGGAGGAATTCCTCCGGGGCAATCACGAACCCGAGCCTCCATCCGGTCATGGCATAGAGCTTGGAGAATCCATTCAGCACGAATGCCCTATCCGAATATTCAAGTATGCTGTGCTCTTTGCCTTCATATACGAGGCCGTGGTATATTTCGTCAGAGATCACGTACGGTCCGAGTTCGAGCAGTTTCTGCATTCTTTCAGCGGAAAGGAGGGTTCCGCAAGGATTTGAAGGGGAATTGATGAGTATTGCCTTGGTGCGGGAAGATAATTCCTTGGCGACCTCCTCGGGGAGAAACTGAAAGCCGTGGTCCTCCCGCGTATCAACAAAGGAGCATCTCCCGCCGGAGTATTCGATGACATTCGGATAACAGGGGTAGTAGGGATTTGGAACGATAATCTCATCCCCCTTTTCCAGGATGGCTGAAAAGACCAACAGCAATGCAGGAGAAGTCCCGGAGGTGATGAGGATCCGATCCGGACTCAGCCTGACCCCGTACCGTTCCAGGTAAAAGCCACAGATGGCCTCCCGCAACTCAGGTAGGCCGAGGCTGTGGGTATAGTGAGTTTTCCCCTCCTTGATGGCCTTAATGCCGGCCTCCCTGATGCATTCGGGCGTATCGAAATCCGGCTCTCCTATCTCCAAGTGGATGATGCCACGTCCCTGCCTTTCAAGAGCGCCGGCCCTCTCCATGACATCCATCACAATAAAGGAGCGGAACTCTTTTGCCCTGGTTGAGACGGTTACCATGCTATTCTGCCTCTCGCAAAAGGCGCCTTGCCTCAGGCGCATAGATATTCTGCTTATCCAACCGTATGGTTTCCTCCAGGTTTTGGGCCGCAAGGGTTGGCTGGTTGAGCTTCATGTAGAGTCTGCCGAGGTAGAAATAGGAGACAGGATTATCGGGTGCATACCGTATCGATTTCTTGTAGCTCTCAATGGCCTTTTCCCATTGCTCCATGCTCTCGAAGGCAATTGCCATGTTGTGGTAGGATCTGCTGTATGATGGCTGGAATTGAACGGCCTTTTGGTAGTATTCGATAGCCCTATGAGATTCGCCCTTGTTATAATAGGCGAGGCCCAGGTTGTTGTAAGCAAAATGGGGAGTGGCATAAAGGTTGTTCTTAAGGGCATTTTTAAAACAGCTGATCGCTGGATCCCACTTCTTAAGGATGAGGTATACGGTCCCGAGGTTGTTATATGCCTGGGAGAAATCCGGGTCTAATTCCACAGCCTTGGTGAAATGGGCAATCGCCTTAGGGTACATCTCCACTTCCCGGTATGCCAGCGCAATCTCGTTTTGTATCTCCGGGTTGTCCGGATCAATCTCAGCCGCCTCGACAAGTTCTCCCAGGCCGGCCGTGTAGCTGCCCTGCGCCAGGAGGGATCGTCCCAGATCCTGCTTGGCTTGGGCCTGCCGTTTTCTCAAGGCCCTATCCTCGGCACATCCGAGTAAGGCAAAAGCCAGCATGGAGAGGCAGAGCGTAAGGGTTGCGCATCTTCGTAGTTTCAGGGTCATCAGATCACCTTGTTGAGCGGGTATTCAATGATCCCCACCGCCCCCGCATTCAACAGCTGTGGGATAAGGTCTCTCACCTTCTCCGTATTCACTATGACCTCTATGGAGACCCACTCCGACTGAAAGAGGTGGGCCACAGTAGGCGATGTAATACTGGGGAGCAATTCTATGATCCCGTCCAATTGCTCCTTGGGGACATTCATCTTGAGTCCCACCATGCTTTCGGCACAGAGCGCCCCCTTGAGGAGCATGACGATCTGCTGGATCTTGCTCCTCTTCCATAGATCTTCCCAGGAGGACTTATTCACGATCATCACGGTGTTCGATTGCATGAGTTCGTGGATGATCTTGAGTCCATGGGCCCTTATGGTGCTCCCGGTTTCAGTGACCTCAACCACAGCATCGGCGAGGCCTGCTGCAATCTTGGCCTCCGTTGTTCCCCACGAGAATGCCACACTCACGTCTATGTGTCTTTCAGAGAAGTATTTTTTGGTGAACTTCACCAATTCGGTGGCTATTTTTTTGCCCTGAAGATCGGAAAGTTCCTTGATATCGGAGTCAGCATCTACCGCTAAAACCCACTTGGTGGGTTTATTGGTTGACTTTGAATACATCAAGTCAGAGACGATAAGCACATCAGATTCACTCTCCGCCACCCAGTCCTTGCCGGTAATACCTGCATCAATGGTGCCGTTCTCCACGTGGATGGGCATTTCCTGGGCCCTTACGATTGAGCAGGCAATATCTGTGTCGTTTATCTCCGGGAAGTAGTTTCGGTCAGCAGCCCTTATCTTCCATCCGGATTTCTCAAACAGCCTGACAGTCGATTCCTGGAGGCTTCCCTTTGGTATGCCGAATTTAAGCAGGTTCATCTTCCATATACCTTTGCAGGATCGAATACCCTTTCACCAATGATTGTTATATCCCCGTTACGTTCCACCCTGTTGTGAAAACAGCTTTCATACCCGAGATGGCATGCGGCGCCTCCTACTTGCTCTACCTTGAGGAGGATTGTATCAAAGTCGCAGTCGGCGAAGATCTCCTTTACGATCTGGATATTTCCCGAGGTCGCCCCTTTATGCCAGATTTTTCTCCTGGACCTGCTCCAGTAGTGTGCCTCACCAGTCTGAAGCGTACGCTCCCAGGCCTCGTTATTCATGTAAGCGACCATTAAAACCCTGCCGGATCTATAGTCCTGGGCGATGGCAGGCACAAGGCCGTTGCCCTTTTTGAAATCCAGTGTGACCATATCTCTTCTTTTACTCTTCTTTTCTGTATGGTAAAATTATTTTTTTTCAGGAAACTATATACAAAAGATCCTTCCTATTGTCTAGAGTGCTTTTATAGATTAATGATGGCACGGATACCAGAGGAAAGATCGAAAGGATTTGATCATGACGAAACAGGTAATCAGGGAAACACATTTTCCAGGGCTGAAGCTTGCCAGCAGGGGAAAGGTAAGAGACATCTATGACCTAGGGGATACCTTGCTTATCGTTACCACCGACCGGATGTCAGCCTTTGATGTGGTAATGGATGACCCCATACCGGATAAGGGGAAGGTCCTGAACAAGATCTCGCTGTTTTGGCTTAAGACAACCGCGCCAATTATCGGAAATCACGTCCTTACCGCGAATCCCGATGAATATCCCGAGGCCTGCAAGCCGTACCGGGAATATCTGGAGGACCGAAGCATGTTGGTGAGGAAGGCCAACCCCCTGCCCGTTGAATGCATCGTGAGGGGATATATATCGGGGTCGGGGTGGCGCGAGTATAGGGATAAGGGGAGCATTTCGGGAGTAGCCCTCCCCGGCGGTCTGAAGGAATCCTCAAAACTGCCGGAACCCATCTTCACGCCGTCTACCAAGGCCGAGGGGGGACTGCACGATGAGAATATTTCCATTGATGAGGTTGCTCGGATCGTGGGAGAAGATGTGGCGGGCGAGATAAAGAGGGTGAGCTTAGAGATATATGAGTTCGGAAGGGATCTGGCAGAGAAAAAAGGGATCATTATTGCCGATACGAAGTTTGAGTTCGGTAAAGTAAATGGGACCCTCACGCTCATCGACGAGGTGCTCACCCCGGATTCATCAAGATTCTGGCCCATAGATGACTATGAACCGGGGCGGCCTCAGAAGAGTTTTGATAAGCAGTTTTTAAGGGATTACCTCGATGGGCTTGACTGGCCCAAGAAACCGCCGCCGCCGAAGTTGCCTGAAGAGGTAATCGCCATCACAAGGGATAAATATCTCGAAGCCCTTCGGAGGATCACAGGAAGCGGCCTATGAGTCCCTTTCTCCTTTGGATGGCGATCCCCCTCTGATCGCTCCTTACAAATGCCGGATGAGCCCCATCTTCTAACGGCCCTGCCCTTGACAAGGAGGATGCTGATGCTTAACATCTCACCTAACAGTTTTGTCTTATAGTTTAAGGAGTTAGTCTCTATTTGAAAAAAAGAAAGTGCGGTCCTTGAAATACGAGTCCGCAGATTTCACGGTATACTATAGCTCACAATAGAAATCTAAAAAACATCCGATGGCGGTAGGCATATGGGTGACAGAGAGTTAAAAACGAGCGAGGAGACCGATGCGACGGCCAAGGAATCAGCAGGGCGTCGCCCGGAGGATTCAGAGAAAACCGATTCGAAGAACAAAGGGAAAAGGCAGAAACCAGTAGAGGAGTTGACCGAGCAGGAGCTCCTCGATAAGCTGAAGGATGCGGAGAAGCAATCCCAGGAAAACTATGACCTCTACATGCGCACCTATGCTGAGATGGAGAACATCAAGAAGAGAGGCGCGAAGGAAAGGGAAGATCTAGCGAAATTCGCGAATGAATCCCTTATCAAGGAGATTCTCCCCGTGATCGACAGCCTGGAGAAGGCGCTCATTCATGCACAGAACGGTACGAATTCCTCAGGGTTGGCTGAAGGCATCGAGATGATTCTCAAAGGCCTGATGAATACCTTGGAGAAGGCAGGGCTCAAGGGGATTGAGGCAATGGGGAAACCCTTTGATCCCCACTTTCATGAGGCCATCTCCCAGCAGCCGGATGATACGGTCCCACCGAACCACGTCATTATGGAGATGCAGAAGGGCTACACGCTCAACGGCCGCCTTATTAGGCCCTCCATGGTGGTGATCTCTCAGGGAAGTGGCGAAAAAAAAGATGAAGATCATGCGTAATGATATGCATGTTGCATACTAGTTTTTAAGGAGGAGATAATGAGCAAAATAATCGGAATCGATCTGGGAACCACGAATTCATGCGTTGCCGTGATGGAGGGAGGAGACGCAAAGGTGATCGCGAATGTAGAGGGAAACAGGACCACGCCTTCCATAGTGGCATTTACCGATAGCGGAGAGCGCCTCGTAGGGCAGGCTGCGAAAAGGCAGGCAATCACCAATCCGGATAACACCGTATACGCAGTAAAGAGACTGATCGGCAGGAAGTATGACTCTCCCGAGGTCCAGAGGGATATCAAGGTTACCCCCTTCAAGATTACCAAGGCCACCAACGGCGATGCACAGGTGACCGTCAGGGGAAAGGATTATAGCGCGGCGGAGATCTCATCGATGGTCTTGCAGAAGATGAAACAGACCGCAGAGGAGTATCTGGGCGAGAAGGTGACCGATGCCGTGATTACTGCCCCGGCTTACTTCAACGATAGCCAGAGGCAGGCCACCAAGGATGCCGGGAGGATAGCGGGACTCAACGTGCAGCGGATAATCAACGAGCCGACAGCTGCCTCACTTGCCTATGGGCTTGACAAGAAGAAGGACGAGAAGATCGCAGTGTTCGATCTGGGAGGAGGCACCTTTGATATCTCGATCCTGGAGATAGGTGAAGGGGTCTTTGAGGTCAAGGCTACGAACGGTGATACTCACCTCGGAGGTGAGGACTTCGATCAGAGGGTGATCGATTACCTCGCCGATGAGTTCAAGAAGGATCAGGGCATCGATCTCAGAAATGACAAGATGGCGCCCCAAAGGCTCAAGGAGGCTGCCGAGAAGGCGAAGATGGAGCTTTCCACCTCTATGGAAACAGAGGCGAACCTCCCCTTTATCACCGCTGATGCGAGCGGTCCAAAACACATGAATATAAAGCTTACAAGGGCAAAACTCGAGGCCCTTGTGGACGACCTGATCGAGAAGACCGCTGGACCTTGCAAGATCGCACTCAAGGATGCCGGCATGAAGCCCGGCGACATAGACGAGGTCATTCTGGTCGGCGGCATGACCAGGATGCCCAAGGTTCAGCAGAAGGTACGGGAGATCTTCGGCAAGGAACCGAACAGAAGCGTAAACCCCGATGAGGTCGTTGCAGTTGGTGCTGCTATTCAAGGCGGTGTACTGCAGGGGGATGTGAAGGATGTTCTCCTGCTGGACGTCACCCCTCTTTCTCTGGGTATCGAGACCCTCGGCGGCGTTTTTACCAAGCTCATTGAAAAAAATACCACGATTCCCACGAAAAAGAGCCAGATATTCTCTACCGCAGCAGATAACCAACCGGCAGTTTCCATCCATGTGCTTCAGGGTGAACGGGAAATGGCGGCTAACAATAAGACTTTAGGCCGGTTTGAGCTGGTGGGGATACCACCGGCACCGAGGGGCATGCCGCAGATAGAGGTGACCTTTGATATCGACGCCAATGGCATCGTGAACGTTTCGGCCAAAGACCTCGGCACAGGAAAGGAGCAGTCGATAAGGATAACCGCATCGAGCGGCCTCAGCGAAGAGGAGATCAAGAATCTCGTCAAGGACGCGGAGCTTAACGCGGAAGAGGACAAAAAGAAAAGAGAACTCATCGATGCTCGAAATACCGCTGATTCTCAGATCTACTCGATTGAGAAGTCTATGAAGGAGGCTGGAGATAAGATCGATGCCGGTACGAGGTCTGAGATCGAGAATGCCATCTCCAATCTCAAGAAGGCAATGGAGGGCGATAATACGGCGGAGATCAAGAGACTGTCCGACGAGTTGACCCAGGTCTCTCATAAGATAGCAGAGATCCTTTATGCACAGGCCTCTCAGGAGGCGCAAGCTCAAACAGGAGCGGAATCGGCTGCCGGAGAAGGTGGCTCGGCCAAAGAGGATGAGGATGTCGTTGACGCGGATTTTGAGGAAGTCAAGTGATACGCCTCGGCCAATAGTCAAGGGCTTTGAATCAACACGACCGCCAACTTTTACCTTTATATACTGATCAGCAAGGGCGAGAATACGGCCCTCGACCTAATGTCGAGGGCCGAAGAGAATTGCACTTTACCTTTGGGCCACCTCATAGTAACATTCTATCAGATAGTTTTTGATCCTGATTTGGCAGAACCCTTCATTTTTTATCATCAAACAGACGGGACATTTTTAGAATCCTCGTAGTGAATGAAAGCACACCGGATCATTCGGATTGATACGCTCATTGCTGTGGGCCTGATTGTCGGGGCCTTTTTTGTGGTTTCCTGTGAGAAAAGGGTCACCCTCAAGGAACCTCTTCCCGAGAAACCCATTGCGGTGAAGCCGCCTGCGGAAAGGCCCGCAGAGGAGCAAGCGATAGAAAAGGCGCCGCCTAAAGAGGCGCCGCCTGAAGAGATTGTAAAGGAGGAGATACCCCCCGAGGAGTTATGGCCTGAGCGGAAGTCGCTCATCGATCAATTCTTCATGGCCGAGCACTACTTTCGGGAGCAGGAATACGATCTGGCATTGGAGGCCTATGAGCAGTACCTCTTGGAGTATCCTTTGGGCGACAAGGTCAAGGATGCCCTTGCCAGGATGGGAACCATCTATTACTACAGAAACCAATATGGGGAGGCCTTGTCTCTTCTTGAAGAGGCCATCAAGGCATTCCCCTTAAACGGCAGGAGGGCCGAGATCCACCTGTTGATTGCCGAGGCATACTATCATCTTGGGAAGCATCAGGAATCGAAGGAGACTGCCCTGAGGTGGCTCGAGCTTTATAAGGACTATCCCGGAAAGGAAGCGGTCTACTATCTGTTGGGCCGGAACTCGATGGAACTCAATGAGTACGCGCGGACACTTTACTGGTGGCTCAAGATCATCGAGTTGCCATCCATCACAGAGGCGAGAAGACAAGAAGTGAGATCTCATCTGACCGATCTCATATCCAAGGCAACGGAGGAGCAATTGGAGGAGATGGCTGCCTATGCCAAGGGCAGCGATCTTATTGTTCCCATACACTACCGTCTCGGTGAGTTCTTTCTCAGATCAGATAGATTGGATGAGGCACGAGAGGCCGCGATGGAGATCATGAGGATTGCGCCGGGTGAAGACTGGGTCATGCAGGCAAGGGAGCTGCTCGAGGAAATCAACGAGAGATTGAGGGTAGAGCTTGATGTCGTTGGGTGCATCTTACCCCTGAGCGGCCCATTTGCCATGTATGGACAGGAGGTATTACGAGGCCTGGAGCTTGGTCTAGGCCTCTTTGACAAGGGCAGTGGAGGCCCTTCATCTCTTGAGCTGGTGGTAAGGGATACCGGAGGCGATCCAAAGAAGGCGGTTGATGCAATCAGGGAGCTCAAGGAGGATGCGAAGGCGGCACTTGTGATCGGGCCCCTTATTAGTAGGGTTGCAGAGATGGCAGTAGAGGAGGCGCAGGAATCGTCTCTACCCATAATAACTCTCAGCCAGAGCGAAGGGATTACGAACAAAGGTGAGATGGTCTTCCAGAATAGCCTGGCTCCGCAAGATCAGGTGAGAAGCCTTGTCGATAAGGTGATGGGTGAGATGGGCCTAAGAAGATTTGCGATCCTGTATCCTGCAAATCCGTACGGTACGTACTTTATGAATGCGTTTTGGGATACGGTTGAAAAAAAAGGGGGCGTGATCAATGCAGTGGAATTCTACGATCCCCAAGGTACGGATTTCACGGAAGAAATAAAGAAGATGGTCGGACTCTTCTACCCAAGACCAAACCCGGAAACGGAGGAGGAAGCAGAGGAATCGGAAGAGGATCCAAAGCCCACCATCGATTTTGATGCCGTATTTGTCCCTGATAGCTATCAGGGCGCCGCCGTTATCTCCTCCCAGTTGGCCTACTATGATGTGGTGGGCGTAACCTTGTTGGGGACCGATCTTTGGAACTCAGAGGAGTTGGTGGAGATCGCCGGAAGATATGTGAACGGAGCAATATTCCCATCAGGGTTCTTCCCCGGAAGCGGTTATCCGGGGGTAAGGGAATTCGTTTCGCAGTATTCCTCAAGCTTCGGTCAGGAACCGGGACTCCTGGCCGCTATGGGCTATGATACGATCAGGATAGTCAAACAGATCTTAGAGGAGAGCTCAGAGCAGATAAAGACACGCTGGGATCTCTGCGCTGCATTGGCTGAGGCAAGAACCTTTCAAAGCGTGACAGGTCCCATGTCATTCGATGCGCAGAGAAGGGCAAAGAGGAATCCCCTCCTTCTCACCGTGAGCGGAAGGCATTTCCTGCCCATGCCGTAAGAACTGAGTCTACCATTCTTCCACGTAAGGCCGTTTGATCTTCATGCCCCTCTTTCATTGGAGCTCTCTTTTTTCTTGCGATATACCCCTTTACTGAGGAAGAGGCTCAGCTCATAGAGGATAATAATGGGAATTGCCATCATGATCTGCGTGGCCACATCGGGCGGGGTGAGTATCGCCGATAGGACAAAGGCTCCCAGGATGGCAAACTTGCGGAACCGCTTCATCGCATCCGGTGTGATCAGGCCGATCTTGGTAAGAAAGAGCACTACTATGGGCATCTCGAACACGAGCCCGAATGCCAGGAGCAGCCTGGTAGCAAAGGAGAAATACTGCTTCACGGAAGGAAGCGCCTGGATATCCTCGGTGGCAAAGCTCATGAAGAATTTGAATGCATAGGGAAATACGATGAGATACCCGAAAAGGGCGCCAAGGATAAACAGGATGCTGGAAGACGCCACAAAGGGGACGAGGTACCTTTTTTCGTTCTGATAGAATGCCGGAGCCAGGAACATCCACAGCTCGTAGAAGATGACCGGTACGGCCACTATGATGCCGGCAACGAGGGATACCTTGATATAGGTGATAAACATCTCGGGAAGATTGGTGAAGATGAGCCTGCTGTCCGGGGGAAGGACTTTTGTCAAGGGAAGGATGAAGAGGGAGAAGAGCTGTTTGGAGAAGGCATAGGAGATCGCAAAACCCACGCCGATGGCAATCGCGCTCACGATCAACCTTTTGCGAAGTTCCTCCAGATGGGCCAGGAATGGCTGCTTTTCATCCATCGGTATCCTTTTTCTCTGAGATGCTGTTCAGTTCATCCTTTTCTTGATCATCAGGAACATTTTCTGCTTCGGCTCCTGTTTCATTGCTTTGTTCCGAGGCATCCTCTACCATCCCGCTCACTGAATCCGCTATATCCTGCTCCATCCCCTTTAGATCATCATCGATGTTGAGATTTGCCTTGATATCAGAGGTAGCCTTTCTGAACTCGGCCATCCCCCTGCCCAGGGCCCTGGCAAGGTCCGGCAATTTCTTCGGACCGATGAAAATCAAGGCGATAACAAAGATAACGATCAATTCAGGCATGCCGATACCGAACATAGGAACCCTCCTTCTAAAGCCCGCTCACCGTTGCCTCTCTTATGAGAAGCGAGGGAGCACCGATTCTACCGAGAAATCTAAGATCATCCCCCACCTCCTCTACGGCGGAGAACAGATCATAGATCGTGCCGGAGATGGTTACGCCCTTTACCGGAAATGCATCTTTCCCCTGTCGGATCCTCATCCCGGATGCACCCAGGGAGAACTGACCTGACACCGGATCAATGGTATGAGCTCCCATAACCTCTGTTATGAAAAGGCCGTCATTCATCGTAGCCAAAAGCTGTCCAAGCGATGAAGGAGCGGGACTTATAAAGAGGTTGGATACAGAAGTTGTGGGAGGGGATGCGACCTGGGACCTAAAGGAGTTACCCGTCGGCTCAGCGCCCATCTTTTTCGACCAGTACCCATCGAACAGGAAAGAGGCCAAGACCCCGTGATTGACCAGGATGGTCCTTGTCTGGGGAGCCCCCTCGTCATCAAAGGGAGCACTGCCCATACCCCTAACATAGAGGCCGTCGTCAGCGAGCTGTATCCTCGTAGAGGCGATTGTCTTATTGATCCTATCCTTGAGAAGGGATTTACCCTTGTACACATTCTCCCCAAAGAAGGATGATGCCCAGGCGCCGAGCATATCGGTGACTACCCTGTTTTCCAAGACCGCGGGAAACCTGCCCGTGGATATCTGGCGACCGCCCAGCATTCGTATGCCCCTCTGAGCTGCACTGATCCCTATCCCTGAGGGATCGAGGTCGCTATAGAACCTGGCGTTACCGACCTCCCAGCCCATCTCGGATGAGCCGTTGTCCTCGGCAAGGACCATGATCGACATGGTACAACCGGTTTCTTCCCGTTCGAGATCCAGCCCCATGGAGTTCGTCAATGAGGCCTGATGGGTTACCTCCTCATACTCAGCCCTCCTGGCCTTTTTTATGCGCGGATCCGAGATGAGGGCGCTGTGCTCCATCTCCTTGACATGGGCTATCTTGTCATTATCGCGTATCGTCTCGAGGCTCGGATCGAAAAGCTCCAGATCAGGCGCCTCTAATCTCGCCTCAGCGAGAAAAGAATAGTTCGGATCCGCATCGTTCTGACCTGCCGACTCAACCGCTCGATCCGCTAAGCTGTGGAGTCCATCAGGGGTTGGTCCGAAGAGATAGGAAAACCCCAATCTACCCTGTTTAAGGACCCTGAGCGCGAGCCCTATCTCCAGGGACGAGCGGAAATAATCAAGGTCGCCGTCCTTTACGCCGATTGATACAACCTTTTTTCGAGACAGGAATACCTCGAACTCAATGCCCTCAGTCCTGCTCAGGCGATCGGATATGATTTGCACTATATTCTTTTTTTCCATTATTCATGCCTCACAGGTACCATAATTGTAGCGGATCTTGTCACTCAGAGCTCCAGGATCATGGCGATCTCATCACAGTCCGGGAATTTCGGGCAATGGATGCAATCGGCCCAGATCTTATGGGGCAACTGTGATTTCTCTATCTCCCTGAAGCCGAAACGGGAGAAGAATTCCCTTGTCAAGGTCAGCACGAATACCCTTGCAAGCCCGAGCTCTGCCGCCTCTGCCAGGCACGCCTTGACGAGCTTTGAGCCGAGGCCCCTTCCCTGCGCCTCCTGAGCAACAGCGAGCGATCGTATCTCCCCTAAATCCTCCCATGATATGCATAAGGTGCATGTCCCCACCAGCATCCCATCATCGTCTTCTTCCGCCACATAGAAATCGCGAAGGTGATCGTAGAGCTCGTACAGGGAGCGGGGCAATAGGAGGGCCTGGTTCGCATAATAGGAAAGGATCTTATGGATGGATATTACATCCCTTATTTTTGCCTTCCTGATAATAGGCATACGTTGCTTCTGGGTATTCATGTTGTGTTGCTCTTTTGAGATAGGTCACTGCAGCCTTGTTACTTGCTGTGGGGATACACGATAAAGGGTTTTAACCTCTCCTTTTCTCTCAACCGTGCAGCAAGGTTCTTCGCCTGATCAGCGTTGGGAAACGGTCCGCAACGAACTCGGTAATAAACCTTTCCATT
>Ga0307428_1001163_pt1 | contig 13787 bp, 17 predicted proteins | sample SalMarWE160240MG_FD_202161 | JGI IMG/M metagenome (GOLD analysis project Ga0307428, IMG submission 202161) | Salt marsh sediment microbial communities from the Plum Island Ecosystem LTER, Massachusetts, United States - WE1603-240 | ecosystem: Environmental > Aquatic > Marine > Intertidal zone >...
TTGCGCCAGATGACTTCACCATCGACCAGTACCACCCCGACGTGGAGGGCGCAGACCCTGGTGGTAACAGAGACACGGTTGTCGCGCAGAAGCTCGGATCGGCACTTTTCGCTGCTCTCGGTATGGAGTCCCCGGTCCCCGTTGGTGCTTTCTTCGATGTGTTTCCGCTTTCGGTCATGACGACATCCACGCTTGCGCGCCTGAACGAGCTTCGGCCCCAGAGCCGCTTTGAGCAGCGCAGGTTCCGCATGAACGTAATCGTCAGGACCGAGCAGCCCGGGTTCGTCGAGAACGACTGGGTCGGTCACGAGCTCGCGCTTGGCGATGGGGCACGGATCAACGTGGCGCTGCTCGATCCCCGATGTGTGATGACCACTCTGGCACAGGAAGATTTACCCCAGGACACCGATGTTCTTCGGACGCTTGTTCGCCACAATAGGATGCAAGTCGGCAATCTCGGTCAGTTTCCCTGCGCTGGCGTCTACGCTGTGGTCGCAGCGCCTGGAAGAGTACGAATTGGCGACCCCGTGGTGCTCAACTGAGCTTGAGGGGTGCAAGAGACGTCTTGTTCGAGAACAGCGCGGGCTAACAAGGCGCTACAGTCGACCGCCGCTTCGCGGCGCGACTGAGCTTGTTCGTTAAGCGTTAGAACGAATAGCGAAAGCACCCTCCTGGGGTTCGGTTGCCTCAGTCGGTTGCGCATAGGTTGCGTTTTTAGGTCACAAAATGGTATATTTTGCCGCGTCCTGCACACCCAAGTGCTTGAAGTTATTGATTCTATCGTGGCGCGCCTCGGTCTACGAATCCGTAGGTCGGGTGTTCGAATCACCCTGGACGCACCAGCACATCAACGAGTTATCCCCCTGATATCGCTAGAACCGCCCCTTGTCCTAAAGCACACCCCTGCTCCAGATCTTCCCCTGTAAACATTGCCCAAGAACCTCCTAACTTTACGAGTTGACAGGGGGGACCGCATCTACTAGCATGTCGTGCGGTTTACAGGTCTCGGGTTTCACCAAGTATACCCTCCACTAACCTAAGAACAGGCCGTCGAGAGAGCCAGCTTGGCCTCAACCGGCATCCCCTGCGTTTCAGGGAAGGGCGTGATCGTGGTGAAGGACTCCACCCGCTGCGCATCGGCACGAACAGTCGGATGACGAATGAATCCGGACGACTTACTCTAGCCGACACCGTCCGGTCATCCCGCCGCCCGCCGCTACGGCTCCGATCCACGGTGCAGGAGGTCGTCGCACGGGGAATGTGGGCGGGAATCCGGCTCGTCGATGGCCACGCCCGGCCGTTCGTCTCCCTCAGCCGCGTTAATCTGCTCGCCAGCGCGCAACGCTGTGCCGGCGTCCACGAATTCGAGGACCTGTCGTTTCTCGATGGGCTCGACTGCCTGCTGCATTCGCTGGAGGGCGAGGCCCGGCTCAACCTCTTCGGACAGATCGTGGCTCGCAAACGGATCATCCGCCTGCTGATGAACCGGCTTGCGATGGAGCGGGACCGCCGGCGGTATCCCGAGATCGCCGCGCAGGAGATCCGCAGCCCGATCTTCATCACCGGGTTGCCCCGCGGCGGCTCCACGCTGCTGCATGGCCTGTTGGCACAGGACCCGGCGAACCGGGTTCCGCTGGCCTGGGAGTTACTCGAGCCTTCCCCGCCGCCGGAGCGCGCCAGCTACGAGAGCGACCCGCGGATCGCCTCCGTGGAAAGGCAGATGAGCTGGTTTCGCATGCTCGCCCCCGAGTTCCGCAAGATTCACACGGTCGGCGCGCGGCGACCCGAGGAATGCGTAATGATCCTGGCTCACTCCTTCCTCGGCTCGGAATTCTGCACCATGTTCGGGGTGCCTTCTTACCAGAAATGGCTCGAGCGGCAGGATCTCGTTCCCCCCTATCTCCTTCACCGCCGCTTCCTGCAGCACCTGCAGTCGCGCCATGCGGGGGAGCGGTGGGTCTTGAAGGCTCCGACGCATCTCTTGAACCTGCGTGCACTGCTCAGCGTCTACCCGGATGCCGCCGTGATCATGACCCACCGCGATCCGTTCGAGGTCCTAGGCTCCGAGGCGAGCCTGCAGATGACGCTGCGCCGCATGTTCGGCGACACGGCCGAGCCCATCACAATCGGACGGGAGGTGACGGAGTCTCTGGCGGAAGCGATCCGCAAGGGTCTCGAGGCCCGCGACGACGACTGTGACGCGGCGCAACGATACTTCGACCTTCAGTATTCCGACCTCCTCGCGGATCCGATGGGCGTGGCGCGCCGGATCTACCAGCACTTCGATCTGCCTCTTACGGGGATAGCCGAGCGTCGGATGCGCGCGTTCCTCGCCCGCAGCCCCAAGGATAAGTACGGGGCCCACGAGTACTCCCTCGGCGAATTCGGTCTCGATGCCGCCACGGAGCGCGAGCGTTACCGCGGCTACCACGAGCGCTTCCCTGTCCAAGCCGGGCGCTAGCTCGTCGCCCACATGGGCGTGCTACTCCCACCTGTGCTATCGGAATCGGGACCGCGCGCGGTCGTAGGATTTCCGCAGATCCTCCATCGACGCGTCCACACCGGCCTTCATATCCTCCCAGCCCTCGGCGCTTTCCTCCTTGAGCGCTTCAAGGTTCTTTCGGGCCGCGTCCTGCACACCCAAGTGCTTGAAGTTATTGATTCTGCTGTGCCGAGGCGGACACTCAAAATCTGTTGGGCCTTCGCGCCCGTGGGGTTCGACCCCGCTCCCGGCACCATGTTTTTCAATGAGTTAGCCCTTCTCCTCAATTTGGTCCGCCGTCTGCAATTCTCGTTTGGTTGCGTATAGGTTGCGTCCGCTGGCGAGCAGGGGATACCGGGTCCGCTTCAGTACATTGACCCCATCCTGAGGGTTATCGGCGCGATTCGGGAAGACCCATAACCTCCACTGCGAGCTTATCTCGCGACGAGCTATTGCGAGACGAGGGCAAGCGGGCGAATGGGTGAACCCGTCGCCCCCACCAGCTTCAATGGAAGAGCCACGAACAAGAATCGCGAATGAGCTGACGCGGCCAACTCGCTCAAGTTCAGGTTTTCCATGATGAATACGCCTGATCGTACGAGCAGCAACAAATGGCCAGGAAGATTGCAATTTAACTGACTGTCCCAGGATTCTATTAAATCCCAACAAATATTGTCCGCCCCGACCGCTCGCACCTCCTTCTGGATCAGCCACTCCGACGCCGATCGGTCCATTCCTGGCGCGGCAAGGTAGCGAGATTCGTCGCTCCAATAATGACAATTACCCAAGTTCACCAGGACTACTGACCCCTTATCGATGGTTATGTTCTGTCGCTTACAGCAGTCTGACAGATCGTTTGCTGTGACCGCGTAGCGCGGCTCCAGCGACTTGACACCCTTCAAGGCGGCTACGTCAAGCAACACACCGTCAGCGAAAATCGGCGGAAGGTGTTCGGCGCCGAGGACCGCAAATCCAGTGGACGTTTGTATGTCGGGCGTCACCGCGACGCCGCCGTGGAGCGACATGCACTCCGCTTGATGGCTGAGCGCGTCGATGTGCGTCCCGGCATGTTCGGTACCGTGAAGTTGACCGAAAGCGCTGCTGCGAACACCTCCACTGCCGAGCCTGTCGTCGTGTCGGTGATATAGCGTGTAGGCGTAAGCTGGTTTGTGTGTCGGGAACTCGGGCATGTCGGCCTTGCGTGGAAACTCCAAGTCAAATATTCGCATCTTGTCGGTGTCGATTATGGTCATGGAACCTCCTATCTGATGCTCGAGTCCTGAACGCCGAGCTTGGATCGGTTCGCTGTATGAGGCGAAGCAACCTTGAAGCGCATTGGCAGCATAAGCGACCCCTCCTGGGCGGCTCGCATCATGAGACAGCCACCTAACTAGAAATGGACGTACTAACATCCAACTTATAGCACTAATCTGTCAACTGTTCGATGACTCGTCGCGCATGTGGAAAAGCATCCAAAAGCTCGCTGCGTCTCCCCATTTCAAGATCATTGAAGTCGAATCCTGGCGCCACGGTACATCCCACAAGAGAGAACGCACTTCCCGGCTCGGGATAGGCTCCGAACCAACATCCGGACGGAACCACATGCTGGAGTTTCTGTCCCGCCGCCACGTCATGTCCCATGACGACCTCCTCGAGCCCACCATCCCCAAACAGTTGAACCAGCCGCAGTGGCCCGCCGAGGTAGAAGTGCCAAAGCTCATCAGCTTTCAACCGGTGGAGCCGCGACTTGGTTCCCGCTGCCAGGAGAAAGTAGATCGCCGTCGAATGGTTCCGATCCCCACCAAACCGCTCGGCCAGTGCGGTCCTCGGAATGAGTTCAGAACAACGGTATGACTCCCTGAAGTAGCCGCCCTCGGGGTGAGGTCTGAGACCGAACGTCTTGATGATCTGGCGAATCTGCGTTTCGGGATCTGTCGCCATAGCTTCGGTCTCCCTTGGAGCGTCGACTAACTAATAGGTATACGGTCTGAATTTTTGCAGTATATCACGAGCACTTTTTCAGCCTGAATCAAATTAAATTTGCGGGACTCTGTGGCGGCTGGTCGAGGAGCGAGTTTAGTTGAAGTCGGTTGCGGATAGGTTGCGTTTTTCGGTCACGAGATGGTATATTTTGCCGCAGCCTGCACCAGGAATCCCGGGGTCATATTGATTGATGGATGAGAGCCGGATTTCGGACGCGGATCAGCCATTTTTTCAGGAGCCTCCCCGGCCGCAGACAGCGAGGCCACTGGGGGGCGACGATATAGTCCTTCCGATCGTCTTGTCCTTTGTCGCCGGTTATGTCGAGGCGGTGTGCTTCGTCGGCCTGTTCCGGACCTTCACCTTCTTCATCACTGGAACGGTGCTTATCCTGCTGGTCGAGCTCCTCCGCGACGGGGTATTCGTGACAAAGGTCGTCGTGGCGATCGGCTTCTTCGTGCTCACCTTCGTGTGGACGGTCATCATTCGCCAGCTGCAAGCACGCGCGAGGCGGCCGCGGGCCATCCTCTTTGGGATAGAGGCCTTGCTCGTCGCAGCATTCATGCTGGTCGGCATGATCGAGGAACCCCTGGCGAGCGCCGATGCCCCGGCGACCGTCCTGGTGGCGTTCGTGGCGGTCATGGTCGGGTCGTTTCACGGCACGACCTTCTTCCTCGTACTGGCCAAGAGACCGCCGACGCAGTTCATGACGGGCAACCTGACGAATTTTATGGTCAGCGCTGTCGACATGGTCGGGTTGGGACGCAAGATCGATCCGTCGAACTCGATCGAGATCTTGGAGACGCGATTCAAGCTGTGGCACTACCCGACGGTGTTCGTCACGTTCTTCGTGGGGGCCGCGGCGGGTGCTTGGGCACTGATGCAGCATGGCTTCGTCGCGCTGGCCTTGCCCGCCATGATCCTGGCGGTCGTATCGCTGGCAAGCCTCCACCGCGTTGACGGTGGCCCCTCCTGAAGACGTCGTCGCTCTCAAGGACCGTCGCGAGGTTTTTACAGACCCCCCCGAAGACTCTCCCGTGATAACAAAGCGGAGGTTTGGGCGCCGAATCTTCGATTTTTTTTTGAGGATAGGTCCTCTGGGGTCTGCTCAGGTGGGGCCATTGCCCCTCCTTAGGGTTGCAACACCACCTTGCCGATGTTCCTCCGCGCTTCCATATAGGCCTGCGCCTCGCCGGCCTGGTCGAAGCCAAAGGCCTTGTCCACGTGCGGTCGCACCCAGCCTTCGGACACGCCGCGCAGCAGCGCTTCCATCCATACGCGGATCTTGTGTCCCTCGTGCCACATGTGGCCCAGGTTCACACCGAAAACCGACCGGTTGTTATTCATCAGCGGGATGGGATGGAAGAATGGCATGCCGAGGGCAACCGGCAAGAGCCGCAGCGGCCCGAACAGGCTTGACTCAGTCACCGCCGAAATGCCGAACATACCGAGCCGCCCGGTGTTGCGCAGCGCTTTGTAGCTTTTCTTCCAATGGCTGCCACCCATGGGATCAATGATCAGTTCCACGCCGCGCCCATCGGTCAGCCGTTTGAGCTCCACCGTCCAGTCCTGCGTGCGGTAGTCAATCGCCTCGTGCAGCCCGCGCTGCTTCAGGAAGGCATGCTTGCCGGTGCTCGCGGTACCCAAGATGCGCGCGCCGATGTGGCGGGCGATGTCGATCGCTGCCAGCCCCACCCCGCCACCGGCGTTGTGGATCAGTACGGTTTCATGCTCGCTGAGTGAGCCCATCACCACCAGCAGTTGCCAGGCCGTCAGGTAGTTCACCGGAATGGCTGCGCATTGTTCGTGCGTGAGCGAGGCCGGCCGCTCGAACACCTGGTTTGCCGGAACGACCACGACATCCGAATAGCCGCCGAATCGCGTCATTGCGATGACATCCTTGCCGACCCAGGACTCGCCGGCGCCTTTGCCCGCCGCGTCCACCGCGCCGGAGACCTCGTAACCCACCACGCACGGAATCTTCGGCGAGTCGGGATACAGGCCCTGCCGCGCCAGGATGTCGGCGAAGTTGATGCCGCTGGCCTTTACGCGGATGCGCAGGGTGCCTTCGCCTGGTGTCGGGTCCGGTGCTTCCTGGATTTTCAGTTTTTCCGGGCCACCATGGCCGGTGATGAAGATCTGTTTCATGTGGATACTCCTTGCGGTATCGTCAATGCATTCTCACATCAATCGAACTCGACCCCATTGATTATAGTGGTATAACCACCGTATGTGTGGTCTCTTTTGTCTTGACACGAAGTGCTTATCTCGTTAGCCTGTTCTCGCCCCAAAGGGGTTTCTTACCCCTTTACTTACTCATTACTCCAACAAGCTGGAGCACCGCCAGTGGCAAAACTACCTGACGGCTTTCAGCATTCGTCCGTGCCTGAGCCCCACCGTGCCCGAACGAAGCGTCTCCTCAAAGAACACCCCCAGATTCGACAGCTGATCGGCCCCAATTCCAGGACATTCTGGTGGACCTGCGGTCTCGTGGCCTTCCAGATCTTCGTGGCGTGGGTGGTGCAAGACCTCTCATGGTGGGTGGTGTTCGGGCTGGCATACCTCGTCGGCGCATTCGCCAACCATGCGCTCTTCGTGGTGATTCACGAAGCAACGCACAACCTGGTCTTCAGGCGACGACTGCCCAACATGCTCACGGGCCTGCTTGCCAACCTGCCGTTGTTCTTCCCCAGCTTCGTGTCATTCAAGAAGTATCACCTCAAGCACCACGCGTTCCAGGGCGTGTATGATCTCGACACGGACCTGCCGAGCGAGTGGGAGGCCCGCCTCATTGGTCACTCGGCGTTCGGGAAGGCACTCTGGCTCCTGCTGTTCCCGTTCTTCCAGGCGGCCCGCCCGTTCCGCTTGAAGGAGATCTCGGTGTTCGACAAGTGGACGGCGGTGAACTGGATCAACCAGGTGGGCTTCAACGTGGCGGTGTACCTGGTGCTGGGCCCCAAGGCGCTCGGCTACATGGGTTTCTCGTCGCTGTTCTCGATCGGCCTTCATCCCCTGGGGGCGCGCTGGATCCAGCGGCATTACATCACTCACGACGGCGACCAGGAGACGTTCAGCTACTACGGCCCGCTCAACAAGCTGGCGTTCAATGTGGGGTATCACAATGAGCACCACGACTTTCCGTCCGTGGCCTGGGACAAGCTCCCGCGCATCCGCGAGGCGGCCCCCGACGTCTATGACCGCCTCTTCTCGCACGGCTCCTGGACGCGCCTGCTGTTCAAGTTCCTGTTCGACCCCGCGCTCTCACTCTACGCGCGGATCGTGCGCGAAGACCGCGCGGGCGTACCGCTGACCGACGAGTCTACGCCCGACGTGGAGCTGGTCCGCAGCCCGTCCTGATCCGACGGCGGCCAAAGCTTCCCCTTCCGTGGTGTGACGCATCGTCCCAGGGCACACCTATTGACCTTTCAATATGGTCTCCAAGTCGGTGAGGGTAAAGAGCTCGTCGATAAAGGTTGCATCGAAGCGAAATGATTGACCGCGCCAGGCATCCTTGGGCTTGTACAGCTGAAAACGTAACATGATCGGTTGACGCTCATACAACCCAAGATAGGTGACCTGGGCGATGTGTCCGGCAACGATTTTCTCCGCGAGAAGCTCGTGGCCGTGATACGTTCCCAGGGTTTTGACAACGTCGGCGAACTGCGTGGCGAGGTTCTCACGTTTATCATCCTTATCCGTCGACCCACGGTTCTGCCGAAGAAATTTTGTCACTGCCTCCTCGGGTTTCCCCTCCTGCAGCTTTGTAAAGAAGGCGTCCACGATCGGCTCGTATCCCGACTCGGCATCCGCGGTCTGGCTGCTTAGGGAAGTCAATATAGCGAAGCAAGCAAATCCAATGAGCACGGTCAGCGCAAGATGCTTTTTCATGTTGTTCTCCTTGGCCTGACGAGGAGACATGGGTCAAGCTCATTCTCGGGTTTCCAGGCAAGCGTGCCCTTGGAATCGTAGACGTGGAGGCCGGGGGAGGTGATCACTATCCCCCACAGGGTCGGGGCGTGTCAAGGGGCGGCGATGGATTAAACGTGTCTCTGTCGTTTCGCAGACCGCCGGGTCGGCCGCGGGGACCGTCCGACGCGTGGGCGTCCCCGGCTGTGGACGAGCCGAAGGGGCTGTTCAGCTCCGGAACCAAGCGCCACGTCTTTCCGGCCGTTTATCAGCTCGCGCACCTGGTCCGGATGGACGCCGATAAGGCGGCACCAGTGCTCAAGCAGCGGGCTATTTCCCGAAAGAAACCGCCGTGCGTCGATCGTCTGCAGGGAGTTTGGCTTGCCGTTCGCGTCGCTGAGCGCCGCTTCGAGTACCGCGACAGCCAGGCGCTTGTACGGCCGCAAGTCCGTTCCGTCCGCCAGCACGTCGGGCACATGGACCCGTTCCCCTAAGACTTTCATCTCTGGCACCTCGTGGAGATTCAGGCGTATCCGGTTCTCCCCAAGGCAAGCAAAGCGTGTGCCAGATAGAAACGTCCATACTTTTCAACACGTTAGGCGTTTTGTGGCCGTCATTGATCGATTTTCGACCGCGAACCCGGCTTACGATGCGAGAGGGCGGACGAGGCAGAAAAACGAAGGCTGGGATCCGATGTGCGCTACTTCAGGTTGACGGTGATTTTGGCCTTCTTGCGCAGTTCGGCGACATACTTCTGATACCGCGCGTTGGCTTTTTCGTTCATCAGATCATCTTTGACCCGACTTTCTGCCTCCTTGTAGGGGAGCTGCTTGAACGTTTGTTTCTCTTCCACCTTAATGATGTGGTAGCCAAACTTGGTCCGGACCGGACCGCCGATCTCGCCGGCTTTCAAGGAGAAGGCCGCATCTTCGAACGGCTTCAGCATTTGTCCTCGACCGAAAGTGCCAAGGTCGCCTCCCCTGTCCTTGGTCGGACCCTCAGAATACTCCTTCGCGAGCTGGGCAAAATCTTCCCCATTTTTCCCCTTCACCAACACCGCTGTTGCCTTCTCCTTTGCCTTCTTGTCGTCTTCAGGGGACGCATCAGGCGCTACCCTGATGAGAATATGCCTCGCGTGGACGGTTTCCTTTTGGACATACTTGTCTTTGTGCGCTTGATAGAAAGCGCTGAGCTCCTGTGGAGTGACAGCAACCTTTTTCAGGACCTCCTTTTCGAGGAGCTCGTGGCGTAGTAATCCCTGCTGAATATTCTTCTTCAGTTGATCCGCCGTCAGTCCCCTGCGACTCAACTCCTGATTAAAGACCTCTGGGGAGGGAAAACGCGCCTGGAGATTCTTGAAACGCGCGTCAACCGCTTCTGGCGAGACCGACAATTTTTGTCGCGCGGCCTCCTCCTCTAACAGTTCCTCGTTGATCATTTGTTCCAATATCTGTTTCCGAACGTGTTGCCACTGAGGATCAGCCTCCACGGTCTCGAATGAGCGCCGCGTGCGCGCGCGAAACTCGCTGTTCAGTTGCTGGTAGGTAATGGATTGTCCGTCCACCTGCGCGGCAACGCCCTTGGCTGAGGCGGGAGGTGGTGCGGCCAATGCAGACCCCCAGGGCGTGCCCATCGCTCCAAACGTCAGGGCAAGAGAGAGCACCAGAAGGCGACTCTTCATCACGTTCTCCTTGTCGGTCGTCGGGTTATCATCATCCCTGATCTTAGGATGCCCTTCGCAAAAGACCTGCTCAGACTTCTTGGGGATGTTTCGTGGATGTGATTTCCGAAGTACAAGGCTGGTCAGGCGCGTGGGGTTTTCGCCGCTGGCAGGTGCCGTGTACCGGCCTTGTGTCATTGACAAGCAAGTGGTGTGCCAAGCTTCGTGGGCGATTGCCCTTGTCGGCCGTCGGGGGTTCTCACGCTGTCTACAGACCATCGGGTATCCCGTGCTTCCCACGGAGTGTCAAGACGGTTCCGGCGGGGCGTGGTTGAGATGTGGTGCAGGCTACTTCAGATTCACGGTGATCTTGGCCTTCTTCTGTAGGGCTTTCACATAGTTCAGGTACTGCGCCCCCGCTTTTTCTTTCGTCAAATCCTCTCTTACCCGATCTTCTGCCTCCTTCAGGGAGGGGCGCTTGGCTGTTTTTCTCGCTTCCACCTTAATGATATGGTAGCCAAACTTGGTCCGGACCGGACCGCCGATCTCGCCGGCTTTCAAGGAGAACGCCACGTCTTCGAAAGGCTTCACCGTTTGTCCTCGAGCGAGATCGCCGAGATCGCCCCCCTTGTCCTTGCTCGGATCTTCCGAGTACTCCTTTGCCAGCTGAGCGAAATCGTCTCCCTCTCTCGCTTTGGCCAGCACGGTCTTCGCCCGATCCCTTGCCTTTGCATCATCTTCAGGGGATGCATTAGGCGGTACTGCAATCAGAATATGCCTGGCGTGCACCGAATCCTCCGCATAATCATCTCGGTGCTTTCGGAAGAACGACTCTAATTCCTGTCGAGAGATGGTGACCTTTGCATAGACCTCTTTCTGGATAAGCTGTTGGATCATCAATTCTTCTTCCATGTCGGCCTTCAATTCGTCCAGCGTCAATCCTTTGGAGCGAAGTGTCTGGCTAAAAGCCTCTTCGGAAGGAAAGCGCGCCTGGATCTCCTTGATGCGGGCATTCACCGCTTCGGGCGTCACCGGCAATTCTTGGCGCCGGGCTTCCTCTGCCAACAGTACTTCATTGATGATTTGTTCCAATATCTGTTTCCGGGCTTGCTGCGCCTGAGGATCGTCCTGAACCCTTTCAAACGGGACGCCTGCTTGATTATGAAATGCGGTGTTCAACACCTCGTACGTGACGGCTTTTCCGTTGACAAGAGCGGCAACGTCTTTGGCTGGGAGGGGAGCCGGGGCTGCCGATGTGAACCGCGGGAGGACACCCATTGCCCCGAACGTCAGGGCGAGAGAGAGCCCCAGAAGGCGGCTCCCCATCCTGTTCTCCTTTTCGGTCGTCGAGCGATCAGCCTCGCTGAGCTCAGAAAGCGCCTTTCTACTGCCGCGACAGCGTCCTGGGGGCAGTAAACGGTGTACCAGCGTTCCGCAAAAGGATCTTCCTGGCTGTGTGGCTGGGGGGATTACACGGACACGTGGTGTGCGGGACGGAGCCCGTGGAAGACGCTCATTCTTCTGGGGATTCATCCGGAGGTTCGGGTGACATGTCTGTGGCTTGAGGCTCTACCCCTTCTGTGAGCTCGGGCTTCTGCCTCTTCTCCAATCGCCGCCGCCGTTTCTCATCCTGGCGCGCCTGGCGGCTTCTTTCCTTTTGGCGCTTGGCCCCCCGGTATGCCCGGGCTCGCTTGCCCATCAGTACGGATCCCGCCGGCCTCCGCCACGGCTAAAGCCACCGCGGCCCGCGCCACCACCGCGTCGAGGTTCTCGCTCCCGGGCCATGCTGACCGTGAGGGTACGCCCGCCCACATCCCGGCCGTTGAGGGCCGTTATGACCGCCTGCGCGTCTTCGGAACTGGCCATGTCCACAAAGGCAAAGCCGCGCGGCTGGCCGGTAAGACGATCGGTAACGATCTTGACGTCCAAGACCTGGTGGCCTCCTTCTTCAAAGAGGGTGCGGAGTTGGTCCTGATCTACACTGAAGGGGAGATTGCCTACGTACACTCTCGATCCCACGCTTCCATCTCCTTTTCGTATACCGGTGCCCTTGCGTGCCCTACCCTTGCCCCGCCCATGGACGCTCCGTCTTTCTCCGGAGGGCGCGGGACAGTTGCCGGCGGCGCCGGCGGGCTGCCTCACGGACCTTCCGTCGCTTCCGCTCACCAGGTTTCTCATAGCTTTGCTTCCGCTTCAGCTCCTGGAGGAGTCCTTCCCGCAATATGAGGCGTTTAAAGGTGCGCAGCGCCGATTCGACCCCGCGATCGTCCACGATGACTTCGAGAGGCCGGCGGGGCCCGGTTCTCGCGCCGGTCTCTCGTCCATCGTCATAGCGCCTCCGATAGTCTGCCATTGTTCCTCCAGGGGCCATAGGCAATCGCGGAGTCCCTGACCCCAACAAAAAAAGGCGCGGGACATCAGTCCTCGCGGCCTCATCACACTGGCGTCGCAGCACCGTGAGAATCTAGAGTCAACCGTACTATATGCCTTTTTTCGACCCCCTGTCAATGACTTCTTTTTCCGGTGCCTTTATGACTGCCCGGTAGTCGTCGGTTATCGGTTAGTAGTGGGGGTGGGCGGGTTGTGAGGACCGAGGCGGGCTACCGCTCGGCAACTCGGCACTCCCGATCCGCAGCTCGAGGCGCGAGGAGGAGTCACTGCCAGAGACGCGAATCACGCAGGCCTGATGCTCCTTGGTAAAGACCAGGATGGAATCATTGCTGATAAAGCTGGCGACCAGCGTCCACCCGTCCAGGGGAAGGGTCTCGCGGTAGAAATCCACGACCCAGGCCGGCTCGCGCTCGCCCTGGTACACCACAAGGCCTGCCTCAAACCCACCGATAGTGATGAGAACCGAATTCTTCTCGACTTTCTGAAAGCCAGCAGGGATGGGGATATCGCCGGGGCCTCTGACGGGTGTCACAGGCTGTGGCTCGGGCTTGGAAGAGGACGCGCAGCCGGAAAGGAAGAGGAGAAAGGCAATAAGCGCTGGTACGAGAATCGGATAGCGCCGACCCACGCTCATCCAGGGCGCTTTCCCCATGCGGGGGCTCCGTGAGGGAGAGAGCATACGGTCCCCCGCCCCGGGGTCACAGACCCGGGACCGGTGCACCGCACACCGGGGACACAATCATAGTGGCCCGAGCCCGCTCGGAAAGCGGGCCGAAGAATCCAGAAGCAGCTCGGGCTGGACGCGGGCAGCCGTCAGCCGCCCCGGATCTTGGGGACGACGAGGACCATATCCCCGGATTTCAGCCGGTGGTTCCTATCTACGGTGGCACCGTTGACCCGCACTTCCGTATTCCCGTTGGTCCCCATCGTCGCCAACAGGTCGTTGAGGGAAAGCGGATCCTTTCCGTGGTAGGTGGTGACATTCTTCCCCATCATCACGACCTTGACTGCCACCGTCTGTTCCTTGTCCAGAAGTTCTGTCGTCATGGCCGCTCTCCTTTCCTCAGTGTCGCTCGCCCGAGTGGGTGAGCAGGGTTAGTGTCTTGAGATCGAAGAGGATCTCGCGGGGGAGATCCTCGCCGGTCGCCAGGCGCTTGACGAGATTGCCGATCAGACTGGCGATCGCGAATCCACTATAACTGATGGCCGCCGCCGTGCACGGGATGACCTCGGCCTCCTCATCATTATACAGACTCTTTTCGTAAAAGCGAATGTCATCAGGATCGGTGGGATTCACGGCATAGATCCGGGCGACCTCGGCACCCATTCTGGCATCAAGGTATCTGAGCACGCTGGCCCAGTACCGAA